>Ga0247728_10026_pt1 | contig 180523 bp, 133 predicted proteins | sample SalenrCarbi39_FD_183048 | JGI IMG/M metagenome (GOLD analysis project Ga0247728, IMG submission 183048) | Saline wetland microbial communities from Lincoln, Nebraska, United States - Carb-i39 | ecosystem: Environmental > Aquatic > Non-marine Saline and Alkaline > Salt marsh | place: USA...
CACCGGCACCTCCCCCTCCCCGACGGCCTGCCCCTGCCCCACGCCACCCGTGCAGCCACGCCACTTCACGGTTCCTCCACCTCCGCCTCCCTCCACCCCATCCTCCCCATCCGCAGCTTTTACCTCCTTCGCCGCCTTCGCCTTCGCTGACAGACCATGCCGCCGCACCGCGCCGGGTCGGTCACCCGGTGTTCCGAATCCATGGGGGTCCACATGGCAGAGGCAACGCCGTTCCGCATCGCGCTCACATCGGCTGGGGCCGTTTCCGGCGGGCCATATTCCGCCGGGGTCATCGACTTCATCATCGAGGCGCTGGACGCCTGGTACGCGGCCAAGCCCCCAACGCCGGAAGAACAGCGCACGGGCATTCCCTCGCACGACGTACGCATCGACGCCGTGTCCGGCACCTCTGCCGGGGCGGTGGCCGCCGGGCTGTTTCCGGCGGCGGTGATTCGCAGCCGCAATCCATCGGGCGGGCGCATCCCCCCGCTGCTCTGGGAAGTCTGGGTGAACAGCCTGGACCTGCTGCAAGGCAACGCCAATTCGCAAGGTTTTCTCGGCACCTCGGACATGCAGGACGACGGCGACGCCATCCCCTCGCTGCTCAATGCACAGCGGCTGGACGCCATCGCCCAAACCGCTTTCAGCTCTCCATGGGACAAGAATTTCGTGTACCCGCCGTGGCTGTCGCGCGAATTGCGCATCCGGGTCTGTGTCACCAACCTGCCCGGCGTGCCGTACCACATTCCCATGCGCGGCACCGTCCGGCAGTACGGGCACGACATGTTCCTGCACGGCGATTACGGCGACTTCCTTTTCGCCGACGTGCCTGCATCGACGGTACCCGGAGTGACGCCCGTGGACCCGCACGGCCCCCTGGGCTGGCCAGTGTTGCAGAACTGGGTGCTGGCCAGTTCCGCCTTTCCCGTGGGGCTGGCCCCCCGCTGCCTGCACTCCGGCGAGCCGGTGTATGCCGCGCGCGAATGGCCCGGATATGGCCCTAAAGGATGCAAAGAATTCAACCCCGAAACGGCACTGCGACAGGGTGAGCAATTGCAGTTTCCTGCCGTGGATGGCGGCATGGTCAACAACGAACCCTTCGAACTGGCCCGTCAGGTGCTGCTGGATGACGTCTGCCAGCACCTTGACCGGGAAGGCCACAAAGCCCAGGGCGCCGTGGTGCTCATCGACCCCTTCCCGTCACCCTACCGCGAAGACGACCACCTGCCACTGCGACATCTGCGCGCCGACATTTTCGACATGATCCCGCCGCTGCTGGTGGCCATGAAGCAGCAGTGCCGCTTCAAGCCCGCCGAACTGGAACTGGCCAGCGATGCGGATACATACTCGCGCTTTCTCGTGGCCCCGGCAGGGGGCGGACAAAACGGCAACCTCGACGGTGACGACGCACTGGCAGGGGGCGGGCTGGGGGCCTTTGCCGGTTTTCTCGCCCAAGCCTTTCGCGAGCACGACTACCAGCTTGGCAGGCGCAACGCGCAACAATTCCTGCGCTGCCACTTCGCCCTGCCGCTGACCAACGGCCTGTTCGCAAGGGACCGAGCCCGGTACGCCCCCGGTGGGGATCTGCATTACCTGCGGGAAAAGTGCACCGACCAGGACAAGCAGGACCACGCCCCCATCATTCCGCTGATGGAACCGATGCAACAGGACGTCACGCGCCCGCCGTGGCCGAAAACCACCGAGGGCAACATCGAACGCATCGTCGAGGCCATGGTCCCGCGCATGAACACCCTGGTACAGCGTCTGGGCCGCAAGGCCTGCTGCCCGGCGCATGCCCTGCTGGCCACCGCGTGGACGGTGTACCTGCGCCGCAAGGCGCGAAAGAAGGTGCAGGAATACATCAGCGGGGCAATGCGGCAACGCGGCCAGATGTGACGGCGAGCGGCCCGTCCCCAGACACCCAAAAAAACATCGGAGGCGGACCGGTAGTACCGGTCCGCCTCCTTTGCGGGAAGGGGGGAGAGAACATTCAGGGGGCGCGGCGAATGCCGCGCCTCCCCATTGTGGCCGGCCACCCGCGCCGGACATCGCCGCACGTCCGGCGCGGGTGTGGTTGCCGGCGGATGGAGCGTCCCGCCGCCAAACGGGGCGCCCCACCTTGCTATGATGAATGGCAATGCATTCGTGTCACCATGTTCCACGAGTGTGGTTTTTGTTCGCTGGCAAGGAAAACAAGCCCGTCATGAGGGAGTATACTCTTCTCGTATTCGGCCGATATGACAGGCTAAGTTTGACGCAGCCAGCGGGCAAAAGGCACGCTCGTGCTTAATGACCGGTGAGCTGCACCCGCCCTTCGATAAGATCCTGCACCACCCCCGGATCGGCCAGGGTGGAGGTATCGCCAAAGTCGGAACCCGCGCCAGAGGCGATCTTGCGCAGGATGCGCCGCATGATCTTGCCGCTGCGGGTCTTGGGCAGCCCTTCGGCAAACTGGATGACTTCCGGCGTGGCGATGGGACCGATTTCCTTGCGCACCCAGGTGCGCAGGGCCGCGCGCAGTTCTTCGGTTTCTTCGGTGCCCGCCGACAGGGTGACGTAGGCGTAGATGGCCTCGCCCTTGATGGCGTGGGGCATGCCCACCACGGCGGCCTCGGCCACCGAGGGGTGCGACACCAGGGCAGATTCCACTTCCGCTGTGCCCATGCGGTGCCCGGAAACGTTGATCACGTCGTCCAGCCGCCCCATGACCCAGGTGTAGCCGTCCTCGTCGGTGCGGGCGCCGTCGCCCGATTCGTACATGCCGGGAAAGCGTTCGAAGTAGGTGGACTTGTACCGCTCGGGCGAACCGAACACCCCGCGCAGCATGCCGGGCCACGGCTTGCGGATGACCAGGTGCCCGCCATCGTTGGGGCCGCAGGGGGTGCCGTCGGGCTTCACCACCGCCGCGTCCACGCCGGGCAGGGGCATGGTGGCGGAACCGGGCTTCAGCGTGGTGGCATAGGGCAGCGCGGAAATCATGATGCCGCCGGTCTCGGTCTGCCACCAGGTGTCCACGATGGGCAGGCGACTGTGGCCGATGTGCTCGTGGTACCACATCCACGCTTCGGGGTTGATGGGTTCGCCCACCGACCCCAGAATGCGCAGCGACGACAGGTCGTGCTTCTGCGTCCAGTGCGCGCCTTCGCGCATCAGGGCGCGGATGACCGTGGGCGCGGTGTAGAAGATGTTAACCCGGAACTTTTCCACGATGTGCCAGAACCGGTCCGGCCCCGGCCAGGAGGGCACGCCCTCGAACATCAGCGTGGTGCCGCCAAGGGCCAGCGGGCCGTACACGATGTAGCTGTGCCCGGTAATCCAGCCGATATCGGCGGTGCACCAGTACACGTCGTCGTCATGCAGGTCGAACACCCACTGGGTGGTGTGGGCCGCGTAGGTAAGGTAGCCGCCGGTGGTATGCACCACGCCCTTGGGCTTGCCGGTGGAACCGCTGGTGTACAGGATGAACAGCATGTCCTCGCTGTCCATCTTGGCGCAGGGGCAGGTGGAATCAAGGGTACGGTCGGCCATGGCCTCGTGCCACCACATGTCGCGCCCTTCGCGCATGGCACAGCCCGAGTGCGCGCGATCGACCACCACCACCTTTTCCACGCTGGGGCAATCCTTCAGGGCCTCGTCCACGTTGACCTTGAGCGGAATGGACCGCCCGGCGCGCAGCACGGCGTCTGCCGTGACCACCACCTTGGCCTCGCAGTCCTGAATGCGGTTCTGCAGGCTGACCGCCGAGAACCCGGCAAAAACTATGGAATGCACCGCCCCGATGCGCGCGCAGGCCAGCATGGCCACGGCCAGTTCGGGAATCATGGGCATGTACAGCGCAACGCGGTCGCCCTTCTGCACGCCCAGGCCCTGCAACACGGAGGCGAACCGGCACACCTCGTCGTAGAGCATCTGGTAGGTCAGCACGCGCACGTCGTCTTCCGGCTCGCCCTGCCAGATGATGGCGGCCTTGTTGCGGCGGCCATTGGTCAGGTGGCGGTCCAGGCAGTTGTACGCCACGTTCAGCGTGGCGCCCTTGAACCATTCGATGCGCGGCTCGTGCATGTCGGCGTCCAGCACCTTGTCCCACGGGGTGAACCAGTCCAGCAGCTGCCTTGCCCGGTCGCCCCAGAAGCCTTCGGGGTCCTTGTCGGCGCGGTCGCGGTGGGCGAGGTACTCGTCCATGCCGTTCACGTGCGGGCGGCGGCGGTCTCCGGAAGGCGCGGCGGGCGGCGCGAAGTGGCGCTTTTCGTCCATCATGCTTTCGATCTTGTCGGACTTGTTCTGGCTCATGCCGTTGCCTCCCGTTCGTTTGGCGGTACGCCGGTGTTCCGGCCCTTGCGTGGCGGCCCTGCCCCGTGCGGCGGGGCGTGGCCCACAGCCCTTGTCTAGCCCCGTGCAGTGACCATGCGAAAGGGCGCGCCACCCTCTTTTCGGTGAACGGTCATCCCGCGCCGGTGAAATTGACTTTTTGCCGGTGGACGGAAAGAATGCCCTGAATGGTGCGCCCCATGAACGGCGCAAGACGGCCCGTCACCGGACGTGGACGGCACGCCGGGGCAGCAGCATGCGCCCCGCCCGCGCCATGCCCCGACCGCCCGACACCGCCGTGGACGCCGCAACCGCGCACCGCACGACGCCGGGCAACCGCCCGGCGCGCCCGCACCTGCCCGCACGCGGCGGCACGACGGAAGGGGGTTCGCACGGTGTCCACGCATTCGACCCTGGAACAGATGTTCAAGCCCAATTCCGTGGCCGTCATTGGCGCCACGGCAACGCCGGGCGAGCCGGGCTGCGTCATCATGGAAAACCTGATGTCCGGCACCTTTCTGGGTCCCGTGCTGCCGGTGAACGAAACGGGCGAGGCCGTGGCGGGCATGCCCGGCCACACCGCCATCGACACCCTGCCGCTGACGCCGGACCTTGCCATCATCTGTTCCCCGCCGGAAACCATTCCCGGCTACATCGAAGAGCTGGGCAAGCGCGGCACCCGCGCCGCCGTGATCATGAGCCGGGGGTTCTTTCGGTTCGACCGCGAACGGCGCGAGGTGCAAAAGGCCGCCCTGTTGCAGGCCGCGCAGCGCTGGGGCGTGCGGGTGCTGGGGCCGAACTGCCTGGGGTTCATCACGCCATCGGTGGGGGTGAACGCCAGCCTGGCCCCGCGAGAGGCGCTGCCCGGCAAGGTGGCCTTTCTTTCGCAGTCCGATTCGCTGTTCACGTCCGTGCTGGACTGGGCCACGTCCAAGGGCATCGGCTTTTCGCACTTCATCGCGCTGGGCGACCGCTACGACGTGCACTTTCACGACGTACTGGACTACCTGAACAGCGACGTGAACACCCGCGCCGTGCTGCTGTACATAGAGACCATCGACAGCGCCCGGCGGTTCATGTCTGCCGCGCGCGCGCTGGCCCGCAACAAGCCGGTACTGGTCATCAAGGCGGGCCGGTCGGAAGCGGCGGCCACGGCGGCTGCCGCGCATTCCGGCATGCTGCTGGGCGCGGACGAGGTGTACGACGCCGCCTTTCGCCGGGCGGGCATGCTGCGGGTGGCCGACATCGACGCCATGTTCGACACGGTGGAAACGCTGGCCCTTGCCAGGCCGCTGAAGGGCGACCGGCTGGCCATCCTGACCAACGGCGGCAGCCCCGGCTTTCTGGCCACCGACGCCCTGTTGCAGGGGCGCAGCAAGCTGGCCGAACTTTCCGACGAAACCTGCCAGGCGCTGGACAACCAGCTTGGGCGCGACTGGTCGTACTGGAACCCGCTGATCGTGCGCAGTTCTGCCGATGGGGCCATGTACGCCAAGGCGTTGCAAATACTGCTGGACGACCGGGGCGTGGACGCCGTGCTGGTGATGCACGTGCCCACCTTTTCCATACCCAGCGACGACGTGGCGGGCGCGGTCATAGAGGTGGCCCGGCGCAGCCGCAAGCCGGTGCTGACAAGCTGGCTGGGCATAGACGACGCCGCCGGGGCGCGCCGCAAGTTTGCCGCCGCCGGGGTGCCCAGCCACTTCACGCCCGACAACGCGGTGCGGGCCTTCCTGAACATGGTGGAGTACCGGCGCAACCAGGACACCCTGATGGAAACGCCGCCCTCGCTGCCGGAGGCCTTTGACCCCGACGTGACGGCGGCACGCATGGTGGTGAACGACGCGCTGGAGGCCAAGCGCATGCTGCTGACCCCGGCAGAGGCCCACGCCGTGCTTACCGCCTATGGCATACCCGTGGCCGAGACGCGCCACGTAAAGACCCCGCGCGAGGCCGTGGCCGCAGCCGCACAGATCGGCTACCCGGTGGCGCTGAAGGTGGAATCGCCCGACGTGCCGCGCACGTCGCTGGCGGGCGGCGTTGCGCTGAATCTTTCCAGCGACGAAGAAGTGATGGACGCCGCCCTGTCCACCGCCAACAACGTGTGCGACCAGGTGCCCGGCGCGCGCATGGAAGGCTATGCCGTGCAGCGCATGTGCCGCCTGGCCGGGGCGCACGAACTGGCCGTGGAAACCGCCACCGACCCGGTGTTCGGCCCCATCATCCGTTTTGGGCAGGGCGGGTCCATGGCAGAGGTGCTGGCCGACCGCCAGACCGGCCTGCCGCCGCTGAACATGGGCCTTGCGCAGGAACTGGTATCGCGCACGCGGGTGTACCGCCTGCTGCGCGGCAGCGGCCACAAGGACCGCGTGAATCTGGACGCGGTGCGCCTGCTGCTGTGCAAGGTGTCGCAGCTGATCATCGACATACCCGAAATATTCGAGCTGGAGATAGACCCGCTGTTCGTGGACGGCGACGGCGTGGTGGCGCTGGATGCGCACATGCGCATTGCCTGGTCCACCACCACCGGCACGGACCAGTTGGCCATCCGCCCCTACCCGCGCGAGCTGGAGGAATGCGTGACCCTGCGCGACGGGCGGCACGTGGACCTTTTGCCCATCCGCCCGGAAGACGAGCCGGAGCACTGGGAATTTGTGGAAAGTCTGTCGGCGGAGGACAAGCGGTTCCGCTTTTTTGGCAACGTGGCCAAGCTGCCCCGCGCCGAAATGGTGAAGCTGACCCAGATCGACTACGACCGCGAAATGGCCTTTATCGCCAAGGGGCCGGACAACGAAGGGGTGGTGCGCACGCTGGGCGTGGTGCGGGCCATGGTGACCACCGACAACAGCGAGGCGGAATTCGCCGTGGCCGTGCGGTCCGACCTGAAGCGGCAGGGCCTGGGCAAGCTGCTGATGCAGAAGATCATCCGCTACTGCAAGGCGCGCGGCACCAAGCGCATTGTGGGCGCGGCCCTTGGCGACAACAAGTCCATGGCCGAACTGGCACGGTCGGTCGGCTTCATCGTCAGCAAGGACTACGACGAGGATATCTGGCAGCTGGACTTGCCGTTGGAGGATGGGAAGGGGGAAGGGAGTTAAGCATGAAGACGCACGAGTTCAACCCACAGGACAACAAACAAAATTACCATTTCTTAGCAACTCCATCGAATCACAGCCCAATCCATCGACTCCCGCCACTATAAATTTAAAGCACTAAAAAATGTAAAAGGAATACTTTATGCGAGAAAATCCAAAAATACGGATTAGCGGCAACATTATCAGTGAACTTTCTGAAAAAATTCCTTCAAACATCATCGCCCTGAATGAATTAATAAAAAACTCCTATGATGCCGGTGCATCATGCGTGAACATTGCTCTTAATACTGATTCGCGAATATTAATTATCTCAGATGACGGTTCAGGAATGGATTTGGACGACATCAATACACTGCTGCATATATCAAATAGTTCAAAAAAATACGGCACAGTAAACAAATATGATCGATATACGCAGGGATCAAAAGGACTTGGATTTTTATCGGTATTCAAATTCGGTCGTGACGTTGAATGGACGACCAAGAAAGAGACCGGCCTTCGTTTTAAACTAAATTATGACGCACTAGTTTCTGCGCAAGATATAACATCCCACGATGTGAGCATTGAAGATGCAAACATTTCCAACAAAGGCACAACAATAAAAATTACTCTTGACGAGTACAACACTAATTCTTTCAAAACATATTTTAGCAAAAAAGAAAACTACAAAAAGGTAATATGCGCTTTCGACGACAAGTCATTCGCAATAACGCTAGATATTGATTCAAAAAAATTTTCAAGCCTAGAACAGCCTGCACTTACAGACAATGCAAAAGAACATCAGGCATTCTACATAAAGTACAACAGCACTGATCAAAACATAACTTTCTACTGCAACAACCATATCGCATTCACAGAGCATTATAAATTTACGTCAACGCGTTTCAAACTCAACATTGAGCTAATGACTTTCCACCTTCCGCCATATGGAAAGAACCAAATAGATCGCCTATTCTATAACCCACAAGAAGACCTCACACCTCTTCTCTACGTTAACTCAAACCTGTTTGCCAATTACACCATGTTCGACCCTGGAATAATGAAAAACATTCGTTCGGGCCAAGCCCTAAATCAAATGATTGGGTATATCCGCATAGTAAGCAATGACAGCAAAATCAATTTCAATTCCGACAGAACGCAGTTCTTACAAAACGAACTCACAGATGAAATCATCGACTTCTTATCTCAGATAAACAAAAAAATTCAAACACTTGGCACAGACAATAAAGCAGATTTTATCAAGCTCAAATTCATCACCACAGACACCATCCCCCATAAATACAAAGACACCACGGACCTCAATGCATTTAAAATGTTCATTCGCAACGACTTTAAACACAAGAACAAAGTTCAGATAAAAAAAGATGAGTCCGCTGTTGTTTACGAATTACTAGGAAGAACACGACGTGTCCCGTTCGAGCAACACACCCCAGCGCCAACGCTGCCCAAACTACAACCAGTCCGAATCAATCTAACTACAAAAAGCGAGAACATACAAATCCCTTCAAAGCAAATCAATCTCTACGATTATATTTCAACGGTATACGACAGCACTGCCACCCTCAGGCCCGCAACAGAAATCATCATAAGCGAAAATGGATGCGACATCGAAGGCGGAATCCTCTGCTCAATCACAACCCCCTGCAAAAAGCGGATAGACTACACCTTCAATGACACCACAGGAAAAGCCGTAGAACAGCTTACGATCAATTTCTACGCGCCTAAATCTGAAATCATCGGCGCACCTCAAACTGCACAGAAACTTATCACCCTTCCATCAAAAGAGGGGTACACCATCTCGTTTAACGACCATCTTGGAAAATTAATCTCACAAATTAATACACTTGACCATGCGCAGTACAAAGAAATAATAAGCTGCTCACTGCGTGCTTTGTTTGAAATCAGCATCGACAGTCTCGAAAAGTCTTCAAAATACCCACAAATACGCCCAGCAGAGCACAGCAAACTAGAAGATATGGTTGCTGCAACAATCCATTTCACCAAGAGCAATAAAGACTATTTAACAAAAATTCATCAAAGCACAAAAATTGACTTCCATAGCCTTAAAAATATGCTTGATAAAGATAAATTCATTAGCACGATCGAAAAGGCGCACCTTGGCGCGCACAAATCATCAACTTACCTCTCCTTGACCACGCTTGAAGACATCGCCAAGGACGCTGCGCTCTTTGTCGTAATAGCTAACGAACTACTGACTAATCCCAACATTACACGAGAATAACATGCTAACCGACATCAGCTTCAGAGATTACAAAAAAAGCAGCGACATACACGGAACAATACTCTACCCAGCTATTATGGTGGCACCAGTACAGCATAGTATTATCGCAGATCTCATGAAAAAAGACCACATCCTCTCCGTGTTTGATCCGATGCACGGATCAGGCACAGCCTTATATGAAGCCCTACAACTAGCAGACAACATTGAGATTATAGGATGCGACATAAACCCACTCGCCAACCTCATTACTAAAGTCAAACTACAGGGAGTCGGCCCTTCAATAGAAAAAGATATTCACTACATAACAAAAAATATTCATAGCCATTCCCCAAAAATACAATTCACATTTCCAAACATCCACAAATGGCTACGCGACGACATTGCAACATCCATATCAATAATAAGAAGCATAATCACACACATTGACAGCAAGCAGAATAGGCTATTCTTTTGGTATACGCTCTGCGATATAATTAGAAAATTCAGCAATACACGGAGCTCGACATACAAACTTCATACAAAAGAGCCTAATAAAATCACATCCATCGAAAACAACGTCATTGAAAGCTACATCTTCTCCATAAAAAATAATTACACAAAATTTATGAACTACGGCAAGGATGTCACACTACACAAATGTGACATCCTAGATCTACTCCCTCATATGGACGCAGATAGCATCGACCTATCCATAACGTCACCGCCTTATGGTGACAATGCTACAACAGTCCCATATGGCCAATTCTCTATGCTTGCCCTGCACACTATCACCCCAAACGACTTAGAGCTTGAGGGGTGGGAGCTCGATAATTACTCTATCATAGACACTAAAAGCATGGGTGGTGCAAAAAGATTGACAGCACTTAACCCTTACCAGCGCAATCTTTTGGATCCCTTCCTAAACAAAATATCCCCACCTAAACATGCAAAAGTACTTTCATTTTTTTATGACTACTTCAAATTCCTTGATGGACTATGCAGAGTTACAAAAAAATACATAGCTCTTACGCTAGGAAATCGAACTGTAGACAGAGTAAACATAGACCTTACAGATGTAACAAAAAAGTACCTTGAGAATAAAAATTTCAAGAAGGTCGTTCAGGCTTGTCGAGAAATCCCTCTTAAACGAACACCTAAGTACACATCGTCAGTTTACGAAAAACCTGTTTCATCAATGAATCATGAATTCGTAATAGTGTATGAGAAAACAAGGTATGCACCATAAACTTCGGCACCACCCCATCGTGCAGACAACTATTGATCGCAGAGCCCTCCACATACCCTTCGCCACATGAAGGGACCTACGTTTAAAGGCAGCACGCTATACGCCAAAAGGCCCGCCGTCACCGGCGGGCCTTTGCTTTTTCATACGCTCCCACTCTCGCTCTCGCGGCACATAGCCGCCCCCCCTCGCTACAGAATGAAATCGTTCGACAGGAAATTCGACCGCCTGTCCCTGATGATGCTGGTCAGAATCTCCTTGTTGGCATCGCTGCCCTTGGCCGCCACCAGCGTGCGGATGGAGAAGCAGCGCAGCGCATCGCTGACCGAAAGGGTGCCCTCGGCGGAATCCTTGCGGCCGGTAAAGGGAAAGGTGTCCGGCCCGCGCTGGCATTGGCTGTTGATGTTCACCCGGCACACCTGGTTGACCATGGGGTCGATCAGCCGGGCCACGTCGTCCGGGTCGTTGCCGAAAATGCTCAGCTGCTGCCCGTACTGTGACCCCACCACGTAGCGCACCGGCGTTTCTATGTCCGTGAAGGGGATGACGGGTATCACCGGGCCAAACTGCTCCTCGTGGTACACGCGCATCTGCGTCGTGGCCGGGCAGACCACCGTGGGGTGGTACAGGGTTTCGGCGTGGGTGCCCCCGCCGCTGTTGGCCACCTTGCCGCCGTGGGCGGCGGCGTCCTGCACCAGGTCGTCCAGATAGGCGGACTTGCCGGGCACTGGCAGCGGGGTGATGCGCACCCCCTCGTCCCACGGCATGCCGATACGCAGCTTGCGGATGCCCTCGTCCATGCGGGCCAGAAATTCGTCCAGCCGCTTCTGATGCACGAACAGCATCTTCAGCGCGGTGCAGCGCTGCCCGTTGAACGAGAACGAGCCTTGCAGCGCCTCGGCCACGGTCAGGTCCATGTCCGCGCAGTCCAGCACTATGCCCGCGTTCTTGGCGTCCAGCCCCAGCACGCAGCGCAGCCGGTGCGGGTGCGGGTGGGCCAGGCGCAGCGCATCCGCCGCCGTGCTGGACCCGATGAACGCCAGCACGTTGATGCGGCCCGACGCCATGATGGGCTTCACGATGCGCCGGTCGCCATGCAGGATGTTGACCACCCCGGCAGGAAAGGCGTCGCGGAAGGCTTCCATCAGCGGCGAATACAGCAGCCGCCCCAGGCGCGGCGTTTTCACGATGACCGGGTTGCCCATGATCAGCGCGGGCATCAGCGTGCAGAAGGTTTCGTTCAGCGGGTAGTTGTACGGCCCCATGCACAGCACCGGCCCCAGCGGCGCGCGGCGTATCTGCGCGTAAATGCCTTTCTCTATGACGAAGCGTGACGAGGCGCGGTCCAGATCCTTCAGCGCGTCGATGGTGTCGCGCAGGTACTCCATGGTGCGGTCGAATTCGCCGCTGGCGTCCTGCCACGACTTGCAGATTTCCCACATCATGATGCGCACCACCTCGGTGCGCCGCGCCGCCATGCGCCGGGCAAAATCCTCCACGTGGCGGATGCGCTCGGCCACGCCCATGGTGGGCCATGCGCCCATGCCGTCGGCCCAGGCGCGGTCGGCGGCGTCCACGGCGCGCAGGGCGGCGGCCTCGTCCAGAATGGGGCAGCGGCCCAGCAGGCGCGGGGTGAAGCCGCCCGCAGCGTCAATTTCGCCGATGGGCGAAAACACCTGCTGCATCTCGCCGGGCCATTCCTCCAGCTTGCCGTCGATGAGGCAGGTACGCTGCTCTATGGGGGCGAAGGCGTGGGCGGCCTCCGGCAGCGGCTGCCCGGCCACGGGAAACAGGGCGCGCAGGCTTTCGGGGGTGTGGGCGGCGGCAGGGCTGGCGGCGGGACCAGTGGCTGTGGCAGACGGCTGGGACGACATGCAAAACTCCTTCATCCGGCAGGGGCCGGGCTGTGGGATGGCGGCGATGGCTGCGGAACGGCGCGGAGTGGTCGGCAGATGTACCGGGCGGTACAGGCCGGGACTGGCCCGGGACTGGCCAGAACTGGGCCGCACGAGGCCGCGCGGGATGACCGGGCCGCGACATGGAACCAGCATAGCAGGGTTGCGCAGCAATGACAGCAGGGAAGGCGGGGCGGGGGTGAAATGACTGGGGGGCGAGGGCTGGGGGGCGGGACGATTGGGGACGAAGCGGCAGGGCGGCAGGCAACTGCGCGGGCGTGACGGGTCGGGCGGGACCGGGACGGGGCCGGGACAGGAGGAACGCTAGCGGAATGGACCGCAGGCACATCCGGGCAGGGTAAAGCAGGACGGGAACGATGCCGGGAAACCGCCCCCCCGAACATCCCCTGACGCCCCTACCCCGCCGCCTCCCACGCGGCGGCCTGCTCGCGCTCTTCCGGCGTCAGCAGGTCCAGCCAGCGGCGGCGGAATTCCATGTAATGGTTGATGCGCAGGTCCTTCCACAGCGCGGGCCTGGTGTCCCACGGCTTGGGGCCGTGAAAGTGCACGATGCGCGCCCGCGTCAGCGCGTCGGCCCGGTAGGGTGGGCAGTTCCACGAAGGGTCCAGCTTGGTCACCCGCTTGCCGAAGAAGTAGTTCAGCAGCGACTGGTCCAGGTTGCCGATGCGGTGCAGGTTCTGCACGCAGAAGGCCAGAAAGTTGTGGATGTGGTCGTGCCGCCGCAACCGGGCAAGGTTGAACAGCACCACCCCGCTGCTGAAGGTCCAGATGGGAAAGGGCAGCGGCACCACGTAGCGGCGCCCCCGCCATTCGTAGTCCAGCTGTTCGTGGACGTGGTGGAAAGGGGCCGTGGCCTCGCGGGCCATGGCCATGTACTGCGGACGGATGTGCTCTGCCCCGCCGGACGAGGCATCGCCCCCCCCGGCTCCCAGGATCGGCTGGTGGAAGTACACGTCGGCGTCGCAGTACAGCACGTACTCGTCGTCGGCCAATTCCGGCAGCAGGGCCAGCTCCAGCTTCAGGAATGCGCCGATGCAGCGGTGGAACTGCGGCGGGGCGTTGTGCACGCCAATGACCGGGGTGTGCCGGGCAAGCTGCACGCCCTCGGCGCGCACCGCATCCATGACCGCCGGGTTGCTGCCGCCGTACACGCACACGCAGGGGGCCGCATCGCCATGCAGGCGCCGCAGCGAACGCACGGCGGCACGCATCATGAGCAGGTAGCGGGGGTTGTCGTCGATGCAGAAGACGATCTTCATGCGGCAGGGGTCCGGCGTGCGGGTGCGTGGGGAATGGGGGTCTGCCCCCGCTCGTAGCCCATTTCCGGTGGCAAGGCCAGCGTGCGCGGGCGCGCGGCGGGGCTGGGGCGCAACATCGGGGGGCGAAATCCGGGACGAAATCAGGGGGCGCAGCCCGGTGCGGGGTTGCCCGGCGGGATTCTCCGGGGCAACGTGTCCGGCGGAACTGCCTGGGCCAGCGTGTTCAGCAAGAACCAACCGGCGGGATTACCCGGCCCCAGTTGTCCGGCGTGAATTGTCCGGCGCCTGCTATCCGGCCCGAGCTAGCTGGCCCGAGCTAGCTGGTCTGTCCGCCCGGCTCGTCCGAACCATCCCCCCCGCCCGATTCGCCAACGGGAAAGGGACCGGGCCACGGTTCCGGCTGGGCGTCGTACGACCACGCCGGGGGTTCGGCATGGCCGCCCCGCGCGGGGCGCCCCGCGCCACGGCCCTGTTCGGCCAGGCTGCGGCGCAGCAGCTTTACCCACACCTCGCCGGTGCCCGCGTGGAACAGCAGCTTGCGGCCACGCTCGCCCAGCACATGTTCGCCGGACACCACCAGCCCACGGGCGCGCAGCAGGTCGCGGGCCACCTGCACGTTGCGGCCGCCCACATCCACCAGCGAACGCACCAGTGATTTTTCTTCGGTGTTCATGCTGAACGCGCCGCCAAACAGCTTGGTTTCGATCTCCAGAATCGGCACGCCCTTGCGCAGAAAATGGTTCAGCACCGCTTCCACGGCGGTATCCACGTATTTGCACGGATTACAGTCGTGGTCGCGGCTGCCTTCCGCCGTGGGCAGCATGGCATGAAAGATACCCGCAAGCCCCGTGGAACGGTGAAAGAACGTGACGGACACGCACGACCCGAGCACCGTGGCGATGATGGCCGGGCGCCGCGCCACGATGCCCTCGCCGATGCGCAGGTGCAGGTGGCGCAGCCGCTCTTCCGCCAGCTCGCGCGGCATGACTGCCGGGACAGGACATGACCTGCGCCCGTGCAGGGTATCTTCGGTGCCGTTACGCATCAAGGCCCCCCTGTGCAGCCCGCCGGGCCGCACGCATCCCCGTTGTTCATTGCCCAAATCAAACGCGAGCGCTCGCGCCGCCAGCCCCCCGACCGACAGCGCAACCGCCCGCATGACGGCGCCTGGCGCGCCGCCCTACCAATGGCGAAAATGCGAAGCCTCTCGCGGCCCCGAACCACTACGGGTTCAGGATATCCTTCAATTCCTTGCCGGCACGGAACACGGGCAGCCGCTTGGGCGGCACCGCCACGGAATCGCCGGTCTTGGGGTTGCGGCCCTTGTAGCCGCGATAGCCCTTGATCTTGAACGAACCGAAGCCGCGAATTTCCACGCGGTCACCTTCCAGCAGCGCATCGCGCACGCAGTCGAAAAAGGTGTTCACCACCACGGTGGCGTCCTCTACAGGCAGTTCGTGCTCCTCGGCAAGCGCTCGTACCAGTTCGCTCTTGTTCACGTGGACCTCCAGTCGGACCCGTCCGTGCGGGGCATGGCGTGTTGGTGCAAACCGCCGCACGCGCCCCGGAACCCCGATGCGGCAGCACCATGTGCGAAACATGTTTTCTGGCGGCATGTTATGCGCGCGTTCGGCACTGTGCCGTCATATTCCGCGCCCCGCCCACGGGAAGGTGCGAGAGCGCCCACGACTGTTGCCGCAGGGTGACACCACTCCCTTCTCCCCAATATTCCATTAATATCCCGTCCCCCATCATGTGACAAGGGGGGTGGGCACATTTCATCGGTACGTGCACAACGCCATGCCGCTGTCAGCGCGCCACGGTCACCCAATCGTCGCTGTCTCCCCCGGCGCCTCCGCCAGTTCCATCAGTCCCGCCAGTCCCGTCGCTGCCGCCTGCTGCACGCCCCTGCACGAAGCGGAACCCTTCCAGCCGCCCATCGGCGGAAAGGCGCGCCCACAACTGAAAGGGCACACCCTCGCCGCGCAGCATGCGCATGAACGGCACGGTGGAGGCAAAGCGCAGGTCGCGGTAGGCGATCACGGGCGCGCCGTTTTCCTGCCGGGTTTCCTGGGTCATGAACATGGCAAAGCGGCCATACACGCGAAACAGTTCCTCGGACTCGGACAGGCGGCGGTACAGCACCGGGTCCGCCTTTTCGAACAGCTCGAAGGCCAGCGGCGCATCCGGGTTCAGCAACTGGTAGCGGGCCATGCCGTAGCGGCGGCCATCATCCACCACCACCTTCCAGTTGAACGGGGCCAGCGCCTCGGGGATCACCGCCACCGACACGGGCGGCACGGGCTGGGCGGCCAGCTTCGTCACCAGGCCGGACTGCACGTGCTGCTGCACGGCCAGCGAGGCACCCGGCCACAGCAGGGTCCAGGCCAGGCCCAGCGCGGCAAAGGTGCGCCGATGCGCCCGGCCCATGGCCGCCACGACGCACGCCAGCATGACCAGGGTCATGATCGGGTCGATGATGAACACGGCGGGCAGGGCCACCCGATACTCCGAAAAGGGCAGGAACACCTGCGTGCCGTAGGTGGTGATGCAGTCCAGAAAGATGTGCAGCAGGATCAGCCCGTACGCCGCCAGGGCGTAGCGGGCATAGCCCCAGGTGTGCACGCCGCCGCTGCCGACGACATCGCGCGGGGCGCGCCGCAGCAGCGGCAGGAACAGCAGCGCCATCAGCAGGGCCATGACCGCGCCGCCCACGAAGGAATGGGTGATGCCCCGGTGCTGGGTCAGGTAGGCCAGCGGCGTCGCGCCGAACAGCACGTCCGCGTCGGGCAGCACCGCGCAGGTCAGGGCAAAGGGCATGAACCAGCGGCTGCGCCGGGTATCGGGCAGGGCCATGGCCACAAGCGCGCCGCTGGCAAGATGGGTTACCGGGTCCATGGGGCGACCTCCGTGGGGAGCATATTGGGGATGCGTGCGTGACACGCGGGGGTGGACGGGACGGAGAGGGGGAAGAGGGAGCACGGACGCAGCGGGATGGCAGGGGGCACGAACCGGGACGGACAAGGGTGAACGGGGGTGAACGGGGGCGAACGGGGGCGAACGGGCTCGGGACGCACTACGCCGGGCAGCCGCCCGCATGGCGGGCCTGAACGCACCGGCGGCAACCGGACAGGGTCTTGCCCCGGATATATCGTCATCGGGACGGCGAATGGCAAGATGGGTGCGCGGGGCCGGACGGGGGGAGGAATGGGACGGAGCAGGGCAGAGCCGGAAGAGAAGGAACGAAAGGGGGGCGCGGCCAGCTTGCGGCCACCGCCCCCTGTCGCCCTTCAGGCGTGGTTGCGCAGCTTCAGCTCCACCGGGTGCGGGTTCAGGTAGAACTGCCCGGCCAGATACGGCTCGCCATACTTGCGCACATAGTGGTTCAGCAGGGTCACCGGCACCACCAGCGGCACCTGCAACTTGCGGTAGCGCTGGATGATCTCCAGTATTTCCAGCTTTTCGTCCGGGGTCAGTACCCGCTTGAAATAGCCCATGCAGTGTTGCAGCACGTTGGCGTGCTTGGCCGTGGTTGCGGGCAGGCGCAGCCCGTCCATCAGGCCGGTCAGGTAGTCGCGGGCCAGGTCCGCCGGGTCGTGGCTGGCCGCATGGGCCACCAGCCTGCCCAACGCGCGGTAGTGCTCCACCGAATGCGACATCAGCAGCAGTTTGTGCCGGGTGTGAAAGTCCACAAGGGCGCCGCGCGTCAGCCCCCCCTCGGCAAGGGCACGCCAGCGGCGCATGACGAACAGCCGTTCGATGAAGTTTTCGCGCAGGCGCGGGTCGTTCAGGCGGCCTTCCTCTTCCGCGGGCAGCAGGGGAAAGCGGTCCATGAACACGCGGGCAAAGATGCCCACGCCCTTTTCCTGCGGCGGTCCCAGATTGATGCGTGCAGTATCGGCGCGGCCCGTACCTTCCGGAACGTCGCGGGGGTCGTGGTCTGCGTACACCTTCACCCGCTCCATGCCGCTGGAGGGCGAGGCCCGCTTGAAGATGAATCCGTCCAGCCGCTCGGCGGCCAACTGTTCCACCCGGCGCAGGGCAAAGGCGCGCATGCGCTCCGTCCAGTCCTCATACCCCTTCACCGTGACCAGGCGGGGATGGGCCGGGGCGCCCACCAGCCGCAGCGCCTCGCGCGGGACGGGCATGCCGCATTCCACCTCCGGACAGACCGGCACGAAATCCATGTACTGGCCAAGGGTGCCGGTAATGTACGGGTCGTGCTTGTGCCCGCCGTCGAAGCGGACCTTGTTGCCCAGAAGGCACGAGCTGATGCCCACCCGCAGCCGGTCATCGCCGCCAGCATCGGCGGGCGCCCCGAAATTCCCTGCCTGGGCGGTCTGGCCTGCCTGGTCGAACTGGCCTGTCTGGCCGGACGGGACTGTCTGGCCGGACTGGCCGGACGGGGCGGACTGGGTGGTTTCTTCCATTGCGCTTTGCCTCCGCGTGGTTATCCTGAACGGGTTGCCGCCTGCGTCCGCGCCGACTTTCTGGCACCGGGAACGGCGGCATTCCGGAACCGGGAAACCGCGCCACATGCACAGCGAGGCCCCGCAGACGACAAGGATAGCCCATGACACACTCGCGCGGCAATGCCGCACCCCACATCGACGTCATCTTCTTCGACTTCAGCGGCGTGCTGGCCGAGGAAGGCTTCATCGAGGGCCTGCGTGCCATCGGCCGCGCCCAGGGCCTGGACCCGGAAGCCACCATGCGCACGGCCACCGACCTGTGCTACGCCACCGGCTACGTCAACGGCCAGACCGACGAGGCCGCGTGGTGGAGCGCCGTGCGCGCGGCCACCGGCATGACCGGCACCGACGCCGCCCTGCGCGCCGAGATCATGAACCGCTTCACCGTGCGCCCGGAAATGCTGTGCGCCGCAGACGCCGTGCGCGCCGCCGGGCTGCGCGCGGCCATCCTGAGCGACCACACCAACTGGCTGGAGGAAATCGACGCGGCGCACGGCGTGTACCGCCACTTCGACCGGGTGTTCAATTCGTTCCGCGAGGGGCTGAACAAGCGCGACCCCGGCTTTTTCACCCATGCCGCGACCATCATGGGCGTGGACCCGGCGCACGCGGCCTTTTTCGACGACAACGCCGGGCACATCGGACGGGCCACCACGCTGGGCATCCATGCCCGGCTGTTCACCGGGCGCGATGCCTTCCGCGCCGATCTCGCCGCACTGGCCCCGCAGGTGGCGCTGCCGGAAGGCTGGCCGGAATGGCGGCCAGCCGAATAGCCGTCAGTCGAACCGGCAATGGCCGGAAAGCGGTCGGCCAGTTACCGCACAACGAGCGGACACCACCCGCGCAAAACTGGTAACGGCGGGGCGCACACCGGCATCGCCCGCGTTCCGTCACCGGGCCATCATCATTTCGCCATGGGCATTGGGCATGGTGCGCACGGCGTTGCCTTTCTCCGCAAAGGCCGCCCACACCCCGGCAGGCAGGCCCGTCCGTGCGCATTCCCCGTCGCCCCCCACCCCCAGTCCGCACCCCCCGCTGCCCGGCGCACGACGGGCCTGCCGCCGCGCGTGTGCACCACCACGCCAAAGATACGGACACGCACCGGACCGCCCTGCACCGGGCCATCCACCAGATGCGCCGGATGACGCGGCGCATCCCCCGCCCTTCACGTGACACGGCGGTGCGGTTCGCACTGGCCGCCCTGCTGCTGACATGCCTTGCCCTGCTGGCCCTGACCGGCAACCTTGCACCCCCCGGGCCGGACCAGGCCCTGGCCCTGCGTGACCGGCTGCTGGATTTGCACGCCCGCCATCCCGTGGCCAGCGTGGCCGCGTATGTCGCGGGGTACGTGGCCATGACCGCCTGCTCCATCCCCGGCGCGGTGTTCCTGACCCTGACCGGCGGGGCCGTGTTCGGCTTCGGCACGGCACTGGCCGCCGTCAGCGCTGCCAGCACCATCGGGGCCTGCCTGGCCTTCCTGAGCTCCCGGCATCTGCTGCGCACCACGGTGCGCCGCCTGTGGCCCCGCCAGTTGGCCCGCATCGACGCGGCCATGGCGGAAGGGGGTGACAACGGCGGCACGGCGACGAACGCGGCAGGGGCCACCGATGAACAATCCCCCGGCTCCAGGCTCTTCTCTCCGGGCGCGCTGTGCCTGCTCGGCCTGCGTTGCGTGGCCGTGATGCCCTACTGGCTGGTGAATCTGCTGTTCGGGGTCACGGCCATGCGCCTTTACACCTTCGCCACGGTCTCGCTGCTCGGCATGTTGCCGCTGAACGCCATCTACGTGCATGCCGGGGCGGAACTGGGGCGCATTCGCCACCTTGGCGACATCATCTCGCTGCGCACCGGCCTTGCCCTGTGCCTGCTGGCCGTGGCGCCCGTGCTGCTGCGCCGGGTGGCGGGCGCGATGGCGGGGCGGCGGCAGGCGGGCAACCGCTGCACGTCGGCACCGGGGCAAACCCGGTAGTCTTGCCCGGCTGCAAAAGCCCGCGTGTCTGCCGCCCATTTCCCGTCACGCGCCTCACGCCTTCCATCCTCTGGCTGAACACCTCCATCACCAGTTGCAGCCCCCCCTGTCTTCCCCGGTTGCCCGCAGGTTGCCAGCGCGGCGGCTTTTGCCTACACTCCCGCCATATTGCCCGCACGCGGGCCGCACAGGCGGCCCCGGCATACCGCAAACCACCGCAACCAACGGCACCCCACATGCGCAAAGCCTCCATCGGCATCACCCCCGAAGGCGTACCGGCCATCGGCCTGTGCGCCCTCGTCACGCTTTCCCTCGCCATGCTCGGCTGCGCCACCGGCAGCTTCGTGTTCATGCTGCTGACCTGGTTCTGCTGCCACTTCTTCCGCGACCCGGAACGGGTCACCCCCACCGCGCCCGGCCTTGCCATCAGCCCCGCCGACGGCAAGGTGGTGCGCGTGCAGACCATGCCCGACCCGTTCACCGGCCAGTCCCGCACGGCAGTGTGCATCTTCATGAACGTGTTCAGCGTGCACGTGAACCGCGCCCCGGTGGCGGGCACCGTGACCGGCATTGCCTATCATCCCGGCAAGTTCCTGAACGCAGCGTGGGACAAGGCGTCCACCGACAACGAGCGCTGCGCCTACCAGATGACCGAGGAAGGCGGCTCCACCTGGACCTTCGTGCAGATCGCGGGGCTGATCGCCCGGCGCATCGTGTGCCGGACCGACGAAGGCGATACGCTGGCCCGTGGCGAGCGCTTCGGCATGATCCGCTTCGGCTCGCGGGTTGACCTTTACCTGCCGGACGACTATTCTCCGGCGGTGAACGTGGGCGAACAGGTGTTCGCCGGGCAGACCATAGTGGCGCGCCGCAACGCCTAACCCCCATCAATTCCTTAGGTTCACATACCGCAGAAAGGCACAGGACAGCCGCAAGGCCATGGAACAGCCCGCCCGCCCGATCCACAAGGGAGTGTACATCCTCCCGAACCTCTTCACCACGGCAAGCCTCTTTGCAGGCTTCCTGGCGATGTTGTGGGCCGTTTCCGGGCGGTACGAAGACTGCGCCATGGCCATTCTGTTCAGCGCCCTCATGGACGGCCTGGACGGCAAGGTGGCCCGCCTCACCAACACCGCCAGCGAATTCGGCGTCCAGTACGATTCGCTGTGCGACCTGGTGGCCTTCGGCGTGGCCCCCGGCTTCATGATGTACCAGTGGCAGCTGCACCAGTACGGGCGCCTCGGCATCGCCGCCGCCTTCCTGTTCGCGGTGTGCGGCGCGTTGCGCCTTGCCCGGTTCAACATCTCCACCGCCACCACCTCCAAGAAGTTCTTCATCGGCCTGCCCATTCCGGCGGCCGGTTGCGCCGTGGCCACGCTGGTGCTGTTCAGCCCCTACGTGCCCGACCAGCTTGCGAACGTTTTCCCGCGCTTCTGCCTTGCGCTCGCCTTCGTGCTCGCCTTCCTCATGGTGAGCCGCGTGCGCTACGCATCCTTCAAGGAATACGGGCTCATCAAGGCCCATCCGTTCAGCTCGATGGTTACCGCCATCCTGCTGTTCGTACTCGTCTCCTCCGAACCCAAGCTCTTGGGTTTCCTGGTGTTTGCGGGCTACCTCATCTCTGGTCCCGTGTACACCTTCGTCATCATTCCCCGCCGTAATCACAAGCTACTACGCAGCCTATCCTAGGGTTGTCGTAGCAGCGCCCCGTACCTCCGTGTCAGGAACGCCCGCCGTTCCCGGGCGGACGTGTACCCTCCTCTCAGCCAGAGTCCCGTCTCCCGGGCCGGCGCGCAGCTAACGAACAGATGCAGCAATCCGTCAGGCGTACACACCGCACGTGACGACCGCGCATCAGCGCCATGGTCCCGCCCCCAACCATCACGGGCACGGACCGCAGCAAGAGGAGCACGAACCATGACCATCGAATCCGGTCGCATCCGCATTTTCGACACCACCCTGCGCGACGGCGAACAGTCGCCCGGCGCCACCATGAACCTTCAGGAAAAGATCCGGCTGGCCCGCCAGTTGGAAACCCTTGGCGTGGACATCATGGAGGCCGGGTTTCCCGCATCCAGCCAGGGCGACTTCGAGGCCGTGCAGGCCATTGCCCGCGCCGTCAGGGGCGTGGAAGTGGCGGGCCTGTGCCGCGCCATGCCCGCCGACATCGACCGCGCCTGGGACGCCGTGAAGGTGGCCGAAAGCCCGCGCATCCACACCTTTCTCGCCACCTCTCCGGTGCACATGCAGTACAAGCTGCGCAAGGAACCGGACCAGGTGGTGGAAATGGCCGTGGCCGCCGTGCGCCACGCCGCCCAATACACCAGCAACGTGGAATTTTCGGCAGAGGACGCCTCGCGCTCCAACCCCGACTTCCTGGTGCGGGTGTTCGAGGCGGTGATCAACGCCGGGGCCACCACCATCAACGTGCCGGACACCGTGGGCTATGCCCAGCCCGAGGAATTCGGGCGGCTCATCAGGTACGTCATCGAAAACACCCCCAACAGCCACAAGGCCGTGTTCAGCGTGCACTGCCACAACGACCTCGGCATGGGCGTGGCCAACACCCTGGCCGCGCTGAAGGCCGGGGCCCGGCAGGCGGAAGTGACCATCAGCGGCATCGGCGAGCGGGCGGGCAACGCCTCGCTTGAAGAGATCGTCATGGCCCTGCACACCCGGCGCGACTTCTACCAGCTGGACTGCGGCGTGGTCACCGAGCAGCTGTTCCCCACCTGCCGCCTGCTGTCCATGATCATCGGCCAGCCCATTCCGCCCAACAAGGCCATCGTGGGCGCCAACGCCTTCGCGCACGAATCGGGCATCCACCAGGACGGCATGCTCAAGAACCGCGAAACGTACGAGATCATGACGCCGGAATCCATCGGCAAGACCAAGACCGACCTCGTCATCGGCAAGCATTCCGGCCGCAACGCCGTGAAGAACAAGCTGGAAGAACTGGGCTACCGGCTGGAGGAAGACCAGCTGGTCACCGTGTTCGAGGCCGTAAAGAAGCTGGCGGACAAGAAGAAGCAGATTTATGACGAGGACATCGAGGCGCTGGTGCTTGAAGAGGTCTACCGCCTGCCCGACCTGTACCGGCTGGTGAACCTTTCCGTGCAGTGCAGCGACACCGGCATGCCCCCCACCGCCGCCGTGGTCATGGACGTCATGGGCGAAGTGAAGCGCGCCGCAGGGTTCGGCGTGGGGCCGGTGGACGCCATCTTCAACGTCATCGGCGAAATCGTGGGCCGCACGCCCAGCCTTGAACGGTATTCGGTCACCGCCATCACCGGCGGCACCGACGCCCAGGGCGAGGTGACCGTGCGCCTGCGGCAGAACGGCAGCAGCGCGGTCGGACGCGGGTCCGACCCCGACATCATACTCGCCAGCGCCCGCGCGTACGTGAACGCGCTGAACCGCCTGGCAAAGAAAGAAGAAGAGCAAGAGAAGGAGGGCATCTAGATGGCACACACGCTTGCGCAGAAGATCCTGCAGGCGCACACCGACGAGGCGATCACCGCCGCGGGGCAAATCGTCCGCTGTCGCGTCTCGCTGGCTCTGGCAAACGACATCACCGCTCCGCTCGCCATCAAGTCCTTCCGGGCCATGGGGGCGAAAAAGGTGTTCGATCGCGACAAGGTGGCGTTGGTCATGGACCACTTCACCCCGCAAAAAGACATCGATTCGGCGCAGCAGGTGAAGCTGACCCGCGAATTCGCCAAGGAAATGGGCGTGACCCACTACTACGAGGGCGGCGACTGCGGCGTGGAACACGCCCTGCTGCCGGAACTGGGGCTGGTCGGCCCCGGTGACGTGGTGGTGGGGGCCGACAGCCACACCTGTACTTACGGAGGCTTAGGCGCTTTCGCCACCGGCCTTGGCTCCACCGACGTTGCCGGGGCCATGGCCCTTGGCGAAACGTGGTTCAAGGTGCCGCCCACCATCCGGGCCACCTTTACCGGCACCCTGCCCAAGTGGGTGGGCGCGAAAGACCTGATCCTGCGTCTTATCGGCGAGATCGGCGTGGACGGCGCGCTGTACCGCGCGCTGGAATTCGACGGCGCCGCCATCGAGGCCCTGTCCGTTGAGGGCCGCATGACCATCGCCAACATGGCCATCGAGGCGGGCGGCAAGGTCGGCCTGTTTGCCGCCGACGCAAAGACCCTTGCCTACACCGCCGCGCGCGGCCGCAAGGACGCCCCCCTGTCCGCCGACCCCGGCGCGGTTTACGAACGCGAACTGACCTTCGACGTGTCCGGCATGGAACCCGTGGTGGCCTGCCCGCACCTGCCCGAAAACGTGAAGCCCGTGGGCGAGGTGAAGGGCGTGACCCTGGACCAGGTGGTCATCGGCTCGTGCACCAACGGCCGCATCAGCGACATGCGCGAGGCGGCGGAAGTGCTGAAGGGCCGCAAGGTGGCCAAGGGCGTGCGCTGCATCGTGCTGCCCGCCACCCCCGGCGTGTGGAAGGAAGCCCTGAAGGAAGGGCTGATCGAAACCTTCATGGAATCGGGCTGCATCGTGGGCCCTGCCACCTGCGGGCCGTGCCTTGGCGGACACATGGGCATTCTGGCCGACGGCGAACGCGCCATCGCCACCACCAACCGCAACTTCCGCGGGCGCATGGGCAGCCTGGAGTCCGAAGTCTACCTGGCAAGCCCGGCAGTTGCCGCCGCGTCCGCCGTGGCGGGCGTCATCGCCCATCCCGGCAGCCTGTAGGCCCCTGTAGACCAAGGACAGTCCCACACGCCACGTATGGAGGTTTACGCACCATGAGTTACACCGGCACCGCCCACAAGGTGGGCGAGCATATCGATACCGACGCCATCATCCCCGCGCGCTTCCTGGTGACCACCGACACCCAGAAGCTGGGCGAAAACTGCATGGCTGGCCTTGAGGAAGGCTGGGTGAAACGGGTGAAGCCCGGCGACGTGATGGTGGCGGGGCGCAACTTCGGTTGCGGCTCGTCGCGCGAACATGCGCCCATCGCCATCCTGGGCGCGGGCATGCCCGTGGTCATCGCGCACAGCTTCGCGCGCATCTTCTACCGCAACTCCTTCAACATGGGGCTGTTGCTGCTGGAAGTGGGCGACGAGGTGGACAAGATCGCCGACGGCGACACCGTGGAAGTGGATGCGGCCAAGGGCCTGATCACCAACCGCACCACCGGGGCCACCATCACCTGCCCGCCGCTGCCTGCGTCGATGCGGGAGTTGCTCGATAAAGGCGGCCTTGTCCCCTACGTCCGCGAGAAGCTTGCCTAGCATTCGGGTCTTTTGCTTTCTGGCTTCGTCAGGCTCGCTCCGTCCGAAGGTCGAGTATGCAAGAATACACTCCCTTCGCCCGGAACTCGCCTTCCTTGCCAGAGAGCAAAATCCCTCGAATGCCCGTTCTGCCAAGCCTGAACAGATGAAGGCATTCAGGCAGAAAGTCGCATTCTGACCATTCCGGCGGCGGGCCGGACCATCGTCCCGCCGCCGCACCACCCATAGCGCGCATCGGTCATCGAGAAAGGATATCCAGATGGACATGAAGATCTGCCTGATGCCGGGCGACGGCATCGGCCCGGAAATCGTGGAACAGGCCGTGAAGGTACTGGACAAGGTGGCCAAAAAGTTCGGCCACACCGTCAGCTACAGTAATGCGCTCATCGGCGGCGCGGCCATCGACGCCACGGGCGGCCCCCTGCCGGACGACACCGTGGCCGCGTGCAAGGCGGCGGACGCCGTGCTGCTGGGCGCCGTGGGCGGCCCCAAGTGGGATACGCTGCCCACTGCCACCCGCCCGGAAAAGGGGCTGCTGGGCATCCGCAAGGCGCTGGGGCTGTTCGCCAACCTGCGCCCGGCCACCCTGCTGCCCGAACTGGCCGGGGCCTGCCTGCTGCGCGCCGACATTGCCGCGCAGGGCCTGGACGTGATGGTGGTGCGCGAACTGACCGGCGGCGTCTACTTCGGCGAGCCGGTGTGCGAAGAAGAGCTGCGCGACGGCCTGCGCACCAGCTACAACACCATGATCTACAATGAAGAAGAAGTGCGCCGCATCGCCCGCGTGGCCTTCGAGGCGGCCCGCAAGCGCAGCAAGAAGGTCTGCTCGGTGGACAAGGCCAACGTGCTGGCCGTGTCGCGCCTGTGGCGCGCCGTGGTCATCGAGGTGGCCAAAGAATACCCCGACGTGGAACTGACCCACATGTACGTGGACAACGCGGCCATGCAGCTGGTGCGCTGGCCCGCCCAGTTCGACGTCATCGTCACCGAGAACCTGTTCGGCGACATCCTGTCCGACGAGGCGGCGGTGATCACCGGGTCCATCGGCATGCTGCCCTCGGCCTCGCTGGGCGCCAGCGGCCCCGGCATCTTCGAGCCGATCCACGGTTCCGCCCCGGACATCGCCGGGCAGAACAAGGCCAACCCCGTGGCCACCATCCTTTCCGTGGCCATGATGCTGCGCCACACCTTCGGCTTGGAGAAGGAAGCCGTGGCCATCGAGCAGGCCGTCAGCGGCGTGCTGCGCGAAGGGTACCGCACCGGCGACATCATGGAAGAAGGCAAGACGCTTGTCGGCACCGTGAGCATGGGGAACCTGGTGACCGAGCGGGTGTAATGTAACCGCGCGCCCCCAAGGCAACTCGGAGAGCTTTGGGGGCGCTCCATTACCCACCACCAATTGCCGTTTGTCCCGCTATGAGATAAAAAGGGGAAATAGAGTTTTGCGAGAACACCGAACCCTGGCTAACGTCTACCCCGGAGCTTAGCATGAAAGATAACGTCGCAGATTCGCTTGAACAATATGGTTTTGCAGTTGTTTCAGACGAAGATGGTATGGAAAGTGTTGCGTATACTGCAACATGCTCTGGCAGCCGGTCTGCCTGTTGTACCAGAACGTGCTCGGCAAACGCAAATTTCACCGAAAATGCAGACGCCTGGGACAGGTATCTTGAAATGAAGGCTGGCCAGGTACAATACTAGATGGTCGGCGACAAGATTTTTGATCCGACCTCTACGCCTGAGCTTCGCGATGGTGTAGAGGTCTTTGTTTTTCCTGACGATACGCAGCAGGATAGCGAAGTACTGTTCCTTTTTCTTTCCAACAGAAGAAAACTCAAAATCAGGTGCCGTAATCACTTCGTAAGACTTCTCGAAGGGCTGGCCCAGTCAAAGCCGCTCCAAGAAGTACTGTCCTACGCTGGATTGGACCTCACCGATGAAACGAAGGCTTTTCTTACCTTCCTTCTTGAAAACAGCATTATCACTGCCAGCGATCCGCTTGCTGGGTCATCCCTCCCCCAAGAATATATCGAGCGCCAAAAACGCCAAATATTCTTTCTGATAGATGTGCTGCGCTCACCCGCAGCCGCCATCGAAACTCAAGAAAAAATATACAATGCTCACATAACAATATTTGGCCTGGGGGCAATTGGCAGCAATATTTTGCTGCAATTGTGCATGCTTGGATTCCGGAACTTTCGCTTGATCGACCACGGAAAAATCGATGCACAAGACATCGCGCGCACGCCCTACGCGCTCTCCGACCAAATCGGCATTCCAAAAACGCTTGCGGCACACAGGCTGGTCGCTGAGCACGCATATGCGCCAAACATTGAAACCATCGAAACTGCCCTCACGACAAAAAGCGACATTGACGTACTTGCCAAAGGTACGACGTTGATTGTCAACACGGCAGACACACCATACATCGGCTACACGAACATCAAGCTTTCACGGTATGCGGTGGCGCACAATATCCCGCTTCTTGCCGCCGGCGGGTTTGATGCCCACCTTGGATCGTTGGGCGAACTCATCATTCCTCACGAGACGCCGTGCGCAGACTGCTATGCCACTTTTTTTGAAGATGCCTTGAAAGATTGGACCCCTGCTCCCCACCCCGTTGCCGACAGAGAGGGATGGTTTGGCGGTCTTGGAGCACTTTCCTCCTTCAGCGCCGCATCATCCACAATCGACATTCTGCGCTATTTCTTCCCACAGTCCACGGCGCCCAACTTCACCGGCGGCAGGGGAGAATTTCTATTCACGGACTATCGGATCGATTCCTTTACAGTAGAACCAAACCCTGCGTGCCCATACTGCGGCGTCAAGTAGCTTCATGAACATCGAGACAACAAGATTCCGGATTCGCCCTTCGGTTTCGTTCATCCCGCCAAAAGAAGATGGACGTTGCCATTTCTTCATTTCCGACACACGGAAAAGTGTCCACTTCATCATTCAACATCAAATTTACATACAGATCATTTCCGCCCTGTCCGGAAACCTTACCACGTCTGAACTCATTCAAAAGCATAGTGTCTCAGCCCCTGAGAAACTCGGCATTTTCAAGCTGTTTGAGACACTCATCAATAAGAGTATCATTGAAGACGCAGACGCCGTCGCAGCCAGGCTGCACCACCCATACCGCAGAGTGCAGAACTTTCTCGGCTCTCTTCTGCCGTATCATGAGGTGGACGACGCATTTGAACGGCTGTCAAATAGTCATGCCGTCATTGTCGGCGCAGGGGGCGTGGGGTCTTGGGTTGCCCTGAACATCGCGCAGCTTGGCGTCAAAAACCTTACATTAATCGACAACGATATCGTTTCTGCACACAACTTGAACAGGTCCTTTTTCAAGAACGAAGATATTGGCAAGAGCAAAGCAATCGCCTTGGCCGACAGCGTACGATCCAGAAATCCGGCATACTACAACACAGCATATTTCTTGCGAAGGATCGAAAAACCCGACCATCTTTCAGACATTATCGAAAACAAGCCCCCTCAAAGCACTGTGGTTATCAGCTGCGCCGACGAGCCTTCCGCCTACGAGGTCGCAGCCGCAGTACACGATGCCGCCTACCCTAAAGATATCCCCTATATTGTTGCTGGCGGATACAATATGCATCTCAGCCTTATTGGTCCGACAGTAATACCGCATACATCACCCTGCCTGCATTGCATCCGTCATGGAATGGATGCAAACAATCCAGAAGACTTAACACGCGCCGTGCGCCTGAATAAAATCCACCGGAACATTGGAAACATTGCCCCTCTTGCGAGCATTTCTGCCTCATTTGTAGCGCATGAATTCTTGAAGATTGTCATACGTAACCCCAAGACCCCTCCTACGATGACTGGCGGCCGAGGTGAATTTAATTTTCACACAAAGCAACTTATACGTGAGGAGTACTCACAATGGACGGATTGCATAAAATGCACGTCAACAAGGCAAATATTTATACAAGGACAACGCTAATAACATCAATTATAATACTTTTCATTTCAGCAGTTCTATACTACTCTTGCTATTCTATACAAAATCCACATGACCCGACAGCATGGTACCAAACAGCAACAACACTACTATCAAGCACACTAACATTAGTTGCAGCCATAACTGCAATAAACGCACATATAACAAAAAAAGAAATCGATAAATACCTAGATAAGGCAGAAAATATATCGGCGCAAATCAAAAAATATAACAAAATAAAGCAAGCAGAATTCTACCTTTTGCCTGATTGCAAAAACTACACATCCGCAATCGAGTGCTATAAAAATGCACTAGACCATGAGCGCGACTACTACATATACACACGCCTCGCAGATACATATTTTCTAAAAGGATGCACTGGCGATACAACGACAACAAATGGCGACATAGCAATAGCGATAGACAATTATGAACTAGCACTCACACTTGACCCACAAGGAGCAGAAGCCCTCTCAGGCCTAGGCCGTGCACTCGCCCACCAAGCTACACTAGGAAGAGGGAAGACAGCAACACCACCGCCAGAAGAAGACTACAACAGCTTCTTACAAGGCGACCATTCACGAATTACACTGTCAAAATCAGAAGTATCGCACACAGAATCAAGTCTTGAAAAACTGAACAAAGCAAAACTTCTATTAGAAAAAGCTATAGCATTAAATGAAAATTATGACTACTACCTTGATATTGCTCAGATACTTTCAGATTTAGGAAATGACGATGAATCACTAGCGTTTTACAAAAAATATCACACTCTCGCACCAACACACGACGAACGCGCCTTCTTATATTGCGCTAAATGGTTCTACATACACCAGAAAACCGCAGCAGACCACAAAGATTTCTCTAACATAATGGGAATTCTCGAAAGATCCACCGCAGCACCACATCTCAATACAAAAAAAGCTTACATACTCCTTCTTTACGCAAAATATCTATCCAAAGACACTCATCATATCACGTTAGAAAGCATCCGAAAGGAATGTAGTATAGGCGCATTCAACGAAACGTTCACTTCCGCCTCCTGACACAACGACGGGGGCGAGAACGTTCGTCCTCGCCCCCGTCCGGAGACGCCTCTCCATCCCTAAGGACTATGGTGTCCGGAACCGCCCGGTTCGTGCGGAGCACTGCGCGTCAGCGCCTGCCCCGCCCCGGCGCTATCGTTGTGCGCCAAACCTGCGGTCCCAGTCGAAATCTCGTCGCGTGACCACATCCTCCATGCGGCGGATGCGACCTTCCAGCCGGTCGAACTTTTCCTTCAGCCTGCGCAGCGCCTCGCCGCGCGAGGACACGTAGCTGCCGTAAAAATCGCGCTCGCCCACGTTGGCCGGTTGCAGCACCGGGCGCGGCTTCATCACCAGCCCGGCCAGCACGTACAGCCCCACCACGGGCCAGAACCCGGTGAACAGGGCCGCCGCCACGAACAGCGCGCGCACCATGAATACCGACATTCCGAAATGTTGCGCAAGCCCTTTACAAACACCCATCAGCTTGCCGTCGCGGGCGCGGTACAGGGTGCGGGGGCCACGGTCTTGCCAGGCATCGCGCCCGCCGCGCAGGCCGTCCCAGGCGTCTTCTTGCTGCGTGCCCGCGTGGCGAAAACCGCCGCCATGCCATCCGGCCCGGCACGAGCCGTCACGGTCGAATCCGTTCCCGTCGCGGCCCTCACCGTTGGAGCAATGCCGCCCGCCCCGGCCCATTCCGGAACGCCTGTCGAACCTGTCTTCGGGGCCAGCCATGGTCATTCCCTCCCCTGCTCGCGCGCGGCATCGCGCCCGGCGTCATGCCGGGCCCGCCCCGCCGTGCCGTCCGGATCAAGCAGCAGCGTTTCCAGCGCCTCCACCCGTTCCTCCATGCGGCCCATGGCCCGGTACATCTCCTGGATCATCCGGGCCTCGTCGTCGTGCGCCGGGGTGGCGCCCTCGCGGGTGCGCAGCAGGCGGTACAGGATGGCCAGCAACAACACGGCCACCAGGGCGGGCAACACCATGAACCAGAACATCATGACCGGCCCCAGCTGCGCCATGACGGCGAATAGTTCCTCGAACATGTACGGCTCATGCATGCGTGGCCTCGAACTGTAGTGCCGCCGTGCGCCGGGGCCTGGGCCGTGGCGCGGGCAGCGGGGTGGCAAACCCGAATGGCATCGCGGGCGTCAACACGTGCGGCGCAGATGGTGCGACTGGCACGCCCGACGCGACCGGTGCGCCCACATGCGGGACGGTGCGCGACCGGTTCCGGCAGGAGCGATACCGCGCGGGCATCCAGCCTAGCCTCTGCAACCTGCGGGCGCAAGGCGGTTACTCCGCAGTGCCGGAAACTTCACCGTGGCGCGGGGCGGCATTGCCCTTGCCGGAACCGGCCGCGCGCTCGTCCACGCGGGTGCGCAGGGCGGCCAGTTCGCGCTCCAGTTCCTCGCGCGTTTCCATGTCCGCGAAGGCCGCATCCAGCCCGTTGGGGCCGCCACGGCTGCCCGAGGGCATGCGCACGGCGTCGGCTTCTGCCTCCATGTGTTCCACGCGGCGCTCCAGTTCCTCGAACCGGTGCATCACTTCCAGCGATGCGGCGCGGCGCACGTCCTCGCGGGCCTGGCGACGCACCCGGGCATGCACGTGGCGCTGCACCAGCATGCGCTGCTTGTCGCGCGCGGCCGCCAGCTTCTCGTCCAGCACGTCCATGTCGCCCTGGGTGCGGGCCACCAGCGCGTCGATCTCGTCCAGTTCGCGGCGCAGCGCGTCGGCGCGCTCGTTCTCGCGGCGGCGTTCCAACAGCGCCTCGCGCGCAAGGTCCTCGCGCCCGGAGGTCACGGCCAGTTCGGCGCGGCGGTTCCAGCGGTCCACCTGGTCCAGCACGCCGTCCAGTTCGCGGCGCACCCGGCGCGCCTCGGCCATGCTGGCGGCGCACCCGGCCTTCAGTTCCACCAGCGTTTCCTCCATCTCGCGGATCATCAGCCGGACCAGCTTTTCCGGGTCCTCGGCCTTGTCCAGCATGGCGCTGATATTGGAACTGACGATGTCCTTGAATCGCGAAAAGATACCCATGATCGCCTCCTGCGGTGCGCTGTACGTTGGTCCGCCAGGAAAAGCAGCAACCGTGCCAGCCAGCCCGCAGGAGGCAACCACGAGCAATCACGGGGAATTACCTCAACATGCCGAGCGATGGATATCGCTCGCAAAATTGATTTACCCCAATCTCTGGTGAAAATCACCAAAATATGGTTGAATTAACCATGCACGATCGCACGCGCGCTGCCGCGTCACCTGCCCTGGCCGAGGCCATCGGCCAGTCGGACGCGTTTCTCGCCTTTCAGGAGGCGCTTTCTCGCGTGGCGCGCGTGGACCGGCCCGTGCTGCTGGCGGGCGAACGTGGCACCGGCAAGGAACTGGCCGCCGCGCGGCTGCACTATCTGTCCCCGCGCTGGCAGGGGCCGCTGGTGGTGCTGGACTGCGCGGCGCTGGCCCCCACCCTGGCCGAGGCGGAACTGTTCGGCCACGAGGCCGGGGCCTTTACCGGGGCCGGGGCGCGCCGGGCCGGGCGTTTCGAGCGGGCAGACGGCGGCACGCTGTTCCTGGACGAGGTGGGCAACATTCCCCCGGGCGTGCAGGACAAGCTGCTGCGGGTGGTGGAATACGGCGTGCTGGAACGGGTGGGCGGCACCCAGCCCGTGCGCGTTGACGCGCGCGTGGTGGCCGCCACCAACGCCGACCTGCCCGCCATGGTGGCGCGGGGGCACTTTCGCGCCGACCTGCTGGACCGCCTGAGCTTCGAGGTGCTGGCCGTGCCCCCCCTGCGCGAACGGGGCGACGATGTCGTCCTGCTGGCCCGCCATTTCGCGGCCAGCATGGCGGCGGAACTGGACCTGCCCGATACGCCGGACCTGTCCCCCGCCGCGCTGGCCCAGTTGCTGGCCCACCCCTGGCCGGGCAACGTGCGCGAACTGCGCAACGCGGTGGAACGGGCCGTGGCCCGGCTGGACGATGGGGGCATGCGGCGAGACGGCGCGAGACCGGCGGGCCGCGCCCCGCGCATCGAACATTTCGACCTTGATCCTTTCGCGCGGCCATGGCGGCAGGGACCGGCAGTCCCCCGTTCCGCCCCGGCCACGCAGCCCCCACCCTCCACGGGGGCCATGGCGGACGGTGCCGGGCCAAGGCGCGGTCCCGGCACCGTACCGCCCACTGGCGCCAATCCGGATGGCGCCTGCCCCGATGGTCCCCGCCCGGACGCTCCCGCTGCGTCGTCTCTCATCGCCCCGCCCCTGCCCGGCGTGCCCCTGCCGGAAGCCATCCGCCAACTGGAACTTTCCGCCCTGCGCGCCGCGCTGGACCGCGCCCGGCACAATCGCCGGGTGGCCGCGGAACTGCTGGGCATCTCCTACGATCAATTCCGCGGCTTGTACCGTCGCCACCGGCAGGATATGGAACCGTAACCAGCCGTCTCCACACGGCACCTCGCCGCGTCGCGCGCACACCGTCAGCACCAGGAGGCACGCCATGTCCCATACCGATACGTCCGCCACCGTCGCCACCCGCAACATCTACCTCGAAACCCTGCCCATCGGGGAAGCCGTGGACCGCGCCCGCGCCGCGCTGGACCGCACCGCGCTGGTCCGCGCCGAAACCGTGGGCTCGCACGAGGCCGCCGGGCGGGTGCTGTCCACGGCGGTGTACGCGCGCTATTCCTCGCCCACCATGCACAGCGCGGCCATGGACGGCATTGCCGTGCGCGCGGCGGACACCTTTGCCGCACGCGAAGGCCACCCCGTGGTCCTGCGCCGGGGCCAAACCTATCACCCGGTCAACACCGGCCACCCCATGCCCGAAGGGTGCGACGCGGTGGTGATGATCGAGCACGTGGCCCAGCTGGACGCGGACACCGTGGAAATCGAGGCCCCGGCCTTTCCGTGGCAGCACGTGCGGCGCATCGGCGAGGACATCGTGGCCACGGAACTGCTGTTTCCGCGCAACCACCGGCTGGCCGCCTGCGACGTGGGCGCGCTGCTGTCCGGCGGTATCTGGGAGGTGCAGGTGTGGGAACGGGTACGCATGCGCATCATCCCCACCGGCGACGAGGTGCTGGACTTCACCACCAGGCCGGAGCCGGGCGCCGGGCAGGTGGTGGAATCCAATTCGCAGGTGCTGGCGGCCATGGCCCGCGACATGGGCTGCATCGTCGAACGCATCCCCCCGGTGCCGGACAACCCTGACACCCTGCGCGCCGAGTTGGCCCGCAGCCTGGATGACGGCATGCACGTCACCGTGCTGTGCGCGGGTTCGTCGGCGGGCAGCAAGGACTTTACCCGGCAGGTCATCGCGGCGGAAGGCCGGGTGCTGGTGCACGGCATCCAGGCCATGCCCGGCAAGCCTTCGCTGCTGGGCGAATGTCGCGGACGGCTGGTGGTGGGCGCGCCCGGCTACCCCGTCAGCGCGGTGGTCTGCTTCGACGAACTGGTGGCCCCGCTGGTGGCGTGGATGGGCCGCACCGTACCGGCGGACCGACCGTCAGCCGAGGTGCACCTGACGCGCAAGGTACCCTCAAAGCTGGGGGTGGAGGAATTCTTGCGGCTGGCCGTGGGCCGCGTGGGCAACCGGCTGGTGGGCACCCCGCTGGGACGCGGCGCGGGCAACATCACTACCCTGTCGCGGGCGCAGGCCGTGGCCCGCGTGCCCGCCCTGTCCGAGGGCGCCGCCGAGCACGATGTGCTGCGCGCCCGGCTGACCGTGCCCGAGGCGGTGCTGGATTCCATCCTGGTCTGCGTGGGCAGCCACGACAACACCCTGGACGTGCTGGCCGACGAACTGATGGGCGGCGAGCGGCCCTTCCGGCTCATTTCCACCCACGTGGGCAGCATGGGCGGCATCACCGCGCTGCGCGGCGGCTCGTGCCACTTCGCGGGGGCGCACCTGTTCGACCCGGAAACGGGCGACTTCAACTTTCCCTTCCTGGACAAGTACCTGCCCGACATGGACGTGCGGGTGGTGAACCTGGCCATCCGGCATCAGGGGCTCATCGTGGCGGCGGGCAACCCCAGGAACATCCGGAGCGTGGAAGACCTTGCGCGTGGCGATGTGCGGTTCATCAACCGCCAGCGCGGCGCGGGCACGCGCATCCTGCTCGACTGGCACCTGGGGCAGGCGGGCATCGCCCCTTCACTGGTGCAGGGCTACGACAAGGAAGAGTTCACCCACATGGCCGTAGCCGTGAACGTGCTGACCGGCGCGGCGGATTGCGGCCTGGGCATTCACGCCGCCGCGCGGGCGCTGGGGCTGGACTTCGTGCCGCTGGCGCGGGAGCGGTACGACATCGTGATTCCCGCCGCGCACATGGACGATGCACGGGTGCAGGCCGTGCTGGCCCTGCTGCGGGACGAACGGTTCCTGAAGCGGGTGGAAGGAATGGGGGGGTACGAGACGGCGCTGTCCGGACGGGTGATGGAGAAGGGTATGGGGCTGGATGGGTAAGCGACGGAAAGGTTGAGCGAAGGCAGCACCCCCCGCAGCCTCAAGACGTTGCCCTCGGCTCATCCGGGACATTGCGCGGCGCTCCGCTCAAAGACCGGACGGCACTCCATCGGCATAGCCATCAAAGACATACCCGTTGAGGAACTGGCGCCGCCACAGGAAGGCCCGGTCCACCGCACTCAGTTCCGCCTCATCGCAGGCATCGCCCCAAGAGATCACGATACTGTCCACGAGGCTGTTGATGATCCCGCGCGCCTCCTTGTCGGTGAGCAAAAAGGACGATGCCGACAGTCGGCAGCTTTCCAGCTGACTGCGGCGGTCATCTCCATGGATCAGCATCGCTTGGCTGGCTTCCCGGCCCGTGCGCGCTTGCGGGCAAATGTCGTACGCGGGGGTAAGTTCAAGACGCTCGCCATCCCAAAAGGCTGCGTGATTGCGAGCGTGATCGTCCGTATTCCCGGCCAGCACGTTGAAGACCATGCGCCCGAACAATTCGCGCAGCGTCGCCTGCGGATTGACAAAACGCGCGCGCACCATTTCGGCCAGGTCCTGGTAACTTGCGTAGCGCGCCTGCATTTCCCCCAAACCAAGCATGGTCAGTGCCGAGACCATGGCACGGCGTACCCAGCCATTCGGACCAGGCTGCCGGTCGAACCGCCGGACAAGCAACACATCCTTGCCATTGGCCTTCTCCAACCGTACCGGCGCGACATCCAGCCCCGCCATTGCCGCCAGGCGCATGGCCACGTACTCGGCCTTCACGACTGCATAGGTGTCATTGGAGCCGGAAAATTTGGCGATGCATTTACCATCGTCCCCGTCGATCAATGCCTTGGGCCGCGCCCCGCCAATGGAACTGCCGTGAAACAGCGCCTTATCGAGCGCGGGAGGAACGGGCTCTCCGCGATCGACACGTTCGGCGGCCTCCAGCAGATCCGCAAGCGTTGCGTTTTCCTGCTCGCGCGGCGTGTAGGCAGTCGCAGAAGCCTGAAAGTCAAGGGCACCAATCCGGTCCGATCCGGAATGGAGCATAAAGGTCAACTCACCGAAATCGATGGTACTTGCGGCGTCACCGTGAAGCCCGGTCAGCCGGTTGATGATAACGCGCCGCCCCCAGGCATCGGGCGTTCCGTCGCGCAGGCAACTGGCCATATCCAGCGGCGCCCGTGGGGGGATGGCCCCTTGCTCCAACGGAAGTTCCGGCAGATAGATCGGAATGGCGTCCGGCCGTTCCAGATAGGAACGACCGTAGTTGAAGACATGCAACCGATTCTCGAGGACAACCCGCCCCGCAACCACGGGTTCCAGCGCGCCGGGCAGCCAGATCCACACGAAAGCTTCCGTGGCGGGCGCATGACGGGCTGGCACATGCTCAGAAGTCATCCTGCACCTCCCCTCGCGGCTTCCGGACCGACTGCGGCAACAGGGCCAGCTTGTCATCCACCCGCGCGACCTGCGCGGCAAGCCCTTGAGGCTCGGCAACGAACAGCGGCACGCCCACAAGCACCGCAGCTTCGAAAACCAGCCCGATCTCGACCTTCGGATGGCCCTTCTCGATGAGTTGCAGCGTGCTGCGCGCTATGCCTATTCGTGCCGCCAACTCGGCTTCCGACATCCTGCGCTGCTTGCGTGCCAGACGTATCTGCCTGCCCATCAGGGCCAGGGCCTCGGCGGTCACTCGGGAATAGGTGCGGACATGCGCTCCCATGGAAACCTCGCTGACTGTTATGGCAGGCATGAAACCATTTCATGACCGCCATAACGGGCAAATAGCACAGCCCCCTCACTGCAAGCAACCAATGACCGGCATGCCGGTCATGAAAATGCACCACGACCGGCACCCCGGTCATTCGCCACTCGGAACATCACGCCACTTGCCGGACTCCTGGCCATGCGCGGCGACGTTCACCGAGGCAACCTCCTCTTCAGCCCTGGGGCACGCGTGTCACACTGAGCCCGCAAATCCCTCAGTGCCTACCCCCGGCGTTGCAGCAGGTTGCCCGCAACGATGAGCACAAGCCCCGCCAGCGTGGTGGGCAGTATCCGCTCGCCCAGCAGCAGCGCAATGAACACCAGCGACAGAAACGGCGAAAAGAAGATCAGGTTGCCGATGCGCGCAGCCGACTCCGTCAGCCGCATGGCCTTCAGCCAGAACACGAAGGCAATGCCCATCTCGAACGCGCCCACGTACGCGGCGGCGGCAAGGCCGGGCAACAGGTCCGCCCGCAGCGGCAGCGTGGAAAAAATGCACGTGGCCGCCAGCACCAGCGGCAACCCTACGGCAAAATTGCAGAACAATCCCAGCACCGGCTCCAGCGGGCTGCGCGCGTTGCCGATCCAGTACAACGCCCAGATCACCGTGCTCACCAGCGCCAGCGCCACCCCGGTCACATTGCCCCCGGCCAGCGCGGCCACGTCGCCCCGCGTGGCGATGACCACCACCCCGGCATAGCTCACGGCCACGGCCAGCAGTTCGCGCCGGGTCACCTGGTGCCCCAGCAGCGGCACGGAGAGCAGCGTCAGGGTGATGGCCCAGGTGTAGTTTACCGGCTGGGCCACCTGCGCGGGCAGCAGCGCATACGCCTTGAACAGCACGATGTAGTAGACGAAGGGGTTCAGCACGCCCAACAGCCCGGCCCGCAACAGTTCGCGCCGGGGCACCCCCGCCAGTTCGCGGACCAGTCCCCCGAATCCGTGACGCACCAGCAGGATGGCGGCCAGCACCAGCAGCGACACCGCCGTGGACACCAGCAGCAACTGCAACGGGTCCAACTGGCGCAGGGCCAGCTTGAAGGCCGTGGCCACCGTGGACCAGATGGCCACCGTGGCGATGCCGTACAGATAGGCTTTGCGCTGGTCGGTGCGCGGCTTGGCAGCGGGAGGCGGGATGGGGGCAGGCGATGCGGGCGTGCCGTCACCGAAAGGCCCGGCGGCCCTGCTGCCGCCCCGGACACCGGTCGGGGGGGCCGTCGAAACGCCAGCAGCATCGCCAGCCATGTCGTCAGCCATAGTGTCGGGCGTACCGCCGTGGGGAGTGGTCATGGGCGCCTCCTGTCGCGTGTACTAGCACCGCCGGACAGACAATGCCAATGGCGACGGCCTGCTGCGTCCGGTACGGAACCGGATGCAAAGGATCACGCCTTTGCGCAATCCGGATTCCTGCTGTATGCTTGAGGACAATCCGCACCGCCAGCACCGGAGGCCGCCATGCCCTCGCACCCCGCCCCGACCACCCTGACCTCCCAGACCGACCCGACCGACCTGCGCGCGCAGCACCCCACCACGGCGGCACCCCTGACGCTGTTGCGTTCCCTGCTGCTGGCCGTCCTGCTGGCTCTGCTGCCCGCCTGCGCCACGCCCACCCTGGCGGAGCCGGTTGCGGCCAGTGCCCCCTTTCCGGACATCCCCCTGGAGAACGCCGCCACGCCCGCCCAACTGACCGCACTGGGCCTTTCGGGCGAAGGGCCGTGGAAGCTTTCGGACATCCGCCCCGCCTTGTCCAGGACATCGGACATGGCGCCGCTGGTACTCATCGAAATCTTCAGCATGTACTGCCCGCACTGCCAGCGCGAGGCACCGCACATGAACCGCCTTGCCGAACTGCTGGCAGCCTCGCCCCTGAAGGACCGCATCACGGTCATCGGGGTGGGCGCGGGCAACACCCGCACGGAAGTGGACCTGTTCCGCGAACGCTACGGGGTGACCATCCCCCTGTTTGCCGACGCGGACCTGACCGTGCACGAACAGGTGGGCGAGCCCGGCACGCCGCACTTCTTCCTGGTTTCGCTGAAGAACCGCACGGCACCGACCACGCTGTTCTCGCGCACAGGCCGCATGGCCTCGCCGCAGGCCTTTCTGGACGAACTTTCCGCCATCGCCCGACGGAACAACTGAACCCGCCGGGCAGGCCGCACCCCCAAGCCCCCTGAAAGGTAGCCGACATGCCGCGCAATACCGCACATTCCACGGTCAGGGTGCCCGCTTGCGCCGGACGGACGCATCCCTGCCGCGTCATTCCGCTCCGGCTGCCCGCCCGCCTGCTGGCGGTGGCCATCCTGGCGCTGGCCCTTCTGGCGGGCCTGACCGCCGCCGTGCCGTCGCAAGCCGTCGGGCTGCAAGACCTGATCTACCCGGAAGGGCCCCGCAAGCCGATGGACAGCGTGCTCAAAGTGGCCGTGGGCGACCCCGCCCCGGACTTCGTCCTGCCCGCCCTTCCCGGCGCGTACACCCAGGAAGGCGGCACCGGCAAAATCCGGCTGTCCGACTTTCGGGGCAAACGCGCCGTGGTCATCTCGTTCGTGCCCGCCGCGTTCACCCCGATCTGTTCCGGTCAATGGCCGGGCTACAACATCGCCCGCGACGAATTCGAGCGGCGCGGCGCGGTACTGCTGGGCATCACCACCGACAACCTGCCCTCGCTGTACGCCTGGACCCGCGAAATGGGCGAACGCCTTCCCGGAACCGGCAGCGGAAACGACGAGGGGCACGGCGCGGGCCAGTCCTCGCCCCCGCCCGGCAAGGGACGGACAACCGCACCCCAGCCCGGCGGAACTGGCGGCCCCCCGAACGGCCCGGTCGATACGGTCGGTACGGACGGCACGGCCACCGGGGTGTGGTTTCCGGTGTTGTCCGACTTCTGGCCGCACGGCGCGGTTGCCGCGTCCTACGGCGTGCTGCGCGGCGACGGCATGGCGGAACGCGCCCTCGTCATCATCGACAGGCAGGGCATCATCCGGCACATCCATGTTTCCGACGTGAACAAGCGCCCCCCGCTGGACATCATCCTGCGGGCGCTGGACGCCCTGCCCGCGCCCTAGCCTTCCCCGGCATCAACAAAGCCCCCAGGAGCCCCAATGCCCCGCTACACCGGCTTCAACCATCTGGCCATGGTCACCGGCGACATGGAGTCCACCGTGCGCTTCTGGCGCGACCTGCTCGGCATGCGCATCGTGGCCGGGCTGGGCCACCCAGGCTACCGCCAGTATTTCTTCGAGGTGTCGTCCGTGGACATGATCGCCTTCTTCGAATGGGACGGCGTGACCCCGGTGGAGGAAAAGGACCACGGCGCGCCCGTGCGCGGGGGCGTGGTGTTCGACCACATCTCCGTGGGCGTGGCAGCGGACGACGACCTGTGGGAGCTCAAGGACAGGCTGGAGGCCGCCGGATTCTGGTGCTCCGAACTGGTGGACCACGGCTTCATCCATTCGCTGTACAGTTTCGACCCCAACGGGCTGGCCATCGAATTTTCCGCGCCGGTGCCCGGCGTGGACGTACGGGCAGCCCCGCGCATGACCGATACCCAGCCCGTGCCCGCCGCGCAGGAAGGGCCGGAACCCGTTCCCGGCCACTGGCCGCCGGTTGCCGCGCCCACGCCACTGGCCGATCGTCGGGTGTACCCCGGTGAAGGCGACGACTTCCTGCGGGCCAAGCGCAACGCCTGGGACACCCTGAAGCGCAACCCGGCATGACGCCAGGCGGGGGTGCGCAACGGCCCCCCGACACGGCGTCGCATGTCCCCGGCCTTCTTCAGCCGTTCTTTCCGCATGCGTGCACTGCCCATTCCGCGAGTGCAGCAACTCATTCGCCGCTCCCTGGCCGCATCCGGGAGCGGCGTTGCGTTTTCCCCTACTGCCACTCAAGCCAAGGTGTATTCCGTTGCATGCAAAAAAATAATGGAATTGAGCATCGCGTGGTGATAATGCAGTGCCCATGCGCGTAGCGGAGTGCGCCAGAGCATGGTGTTTACCGACAAAACGGTGGATCATGCAACAGCCTGAACCGCTTCCCGCATGCGGAGTGCGACGATGGCGGCCGGCGTGGCCCCATCGATGACGTTGCACCTCCGCCACCGCAAAGGAGAACCGAAATGGAAGAATATCTCAAGCAGGCCCTCGACATCGTGAAGGCACAGGCCAGCGTCCGCACCATGAACGAGGAAGAGATCAGCTCCATGGTGCAGAAGATCGCGCTGGCCATCCGCAAGATCAGCGATGGCGCACCCTGCGAGGAGCAGGCCGCCCCCGAGGCGCCGCTGCCCGACGCCTCGAAGGCACTGAAGGAAAAGTCCATCACCTGTCTGGAATGTGGCAAGACCTTCAAGATCCTTACCCGCAAGCACCTTGCCTCGCACGACCTCACGCCCGACAGCTACCGGGACAAGTACGGCTACCGCAAGGACATGCCCCTGGTCTGCAAGTCGCTGCAACGCGACCGCCGCAAGAAGATGAAGGACATGAAGCTGTGGGAGAAGCGCCGCAAGCCGGTGTAAGCTGTGGCGGGCAATCCGCCCTGCCCCCCGTCCTCCATCCCGCTCGTCACCATTCATGCCGCGCATGAAGGATTCCGGACGCCCCGGTGGCACCTGCCGCCGGGGCGTTGCCGTTGCGGCGCGCGCCCCGACGCTGCACGTCCGCAGCTACGGGCGGACCACAACGGGATGGCCCGCCCCCCCCACAAGAACAGGGAGCAGCGCTGAAGCGCCGCTCCAGCCCGTGCCAGTGGACACATGAACACCGCGCGGATAGTGTGCGCCCACCGGTCGTTCCCTGGCCATCCACAATTCACGTCACCGGCCAGCCCACCGGTCGTGCCCCCGGCGACACGCCCGCCCGGCATTCCGGCGCGACGCGCGCCACGCACCCCTTGCGCCAACCACCGCCATGACCGCACCACGCACCGCCCCCGTCTCTTCCGCCACACTGGCACTGCTGCTCGCCATGCTGCTGTGGAGCAGTTCGTTCATCGCCATGAAGGTTGCGCTGGAAGGGTTCGACCCCATGGTGGTGGTATTCGGGCGCATGGGCATTTCATCGGCGGTGTTCCTGGCCCTGTGGCGCAACTTTCGCCACGTGCGCTACCGCAAGGGCGACTGGAAACGCCTGGGCGCCATGGCCCTGTGCGAACCGTGCCTGTACTTCGTGTTCGAGGCGCATGCCCTGCGCTACACATCGGCCTCTCAGGCGGGGATGATCGTTTCGGTGATGCCGCTGTGCGTGGCCGTGGCCGCGTGGACCGTACTGGGCGAACGACTGGCCCGCCGGGTGTGGTTCGGCTTCGCGCTGGCCATCGTCGGGGTCATCTGGCTGAGCCTTGGCGGGGCAAGTTCCGACAACGCGCCCAACCCGCTGCTGGGCAACCTGCTGGAACTCTGCGCCATGGTCAGCGCCACGGGCTACGTCATCAACGCCAAGAAGCTGTCCGCCACCTATCCCCCGCTGTTCATCACCGCCGTGCAGTCGCTGGCGGGCAGCGCGTTCTTTCTGCCGCTATTGTTCCTGCCCACCACGCAACTGCCGGACGCCTTCCCGCTGCTGCCCACGCTGTCCGTGGTCTATCTGGGCACGTGCATCTCGCTGGGTGCCTACGGGCTGTACAACTTCGGCGTCAGCCGCCTGCCCGCCGGGCAGGCCTCGGCGTTCATCAACCTGATTCCGGTAATCACCCTGCTCATGGGCCGGGTGCTGCTGGGCGATCAGTTGACGCCGCAGCAGTACGCGGCATCCGCCCTGGTGCTGGTGGGCGTGGTGCTTTCGCAGGGCCGGGGCGCCACCGTGCCCGAAAAGGGCGCGTCGGACGACACCGCGCTACAGCCGGGTACGGGACGGTAGCACTTTCAGCTTCGCACACGTGCCGGCGCAACCCCTTGCCCTGCATCCCGTCTCACGTCATTCATTCTCTCCACGCGCAAATGGCCCGGCACCATCTTTAGATGTTGTCGGGCCTTCACGTTATGGCGCTGACGCAATCGAAATCAATTTCACTTTGTCCCGCAAGATGACATCTCACTCACACAATTGATGCTTTGTGCTTGCGCAAGAACACCCGCGAATACACGCATGTGCGAACTGAAAAACATCACAGCCGGATATCGGACCACCTGTAGACAGCCGCAAGCATGTGACATTTGCATTTTTTCAGCCAAAACCCCCTCTTCGATACATCACAACAGGAGAGGCCTCATGCACTTGTCCGCAGCCATTCATCTGTTTTTACAGCACTGCCGCATAGAGCGCGGCCTCTCGAACCTGAGCACCAACGCCTATCAAATCGATCTCCGCCAGTTTCTGGCAATTGCTGCCGATACCGAAGAGCTCTGCGTTGCGGATATCGACAAACATCATATCCGCACACATCTGAACTGGCTCGACACACGCTACAAGCCACGCAGCATTAAACGCAAGATTGCCACGTTGAAATCATTTTTCGCTTTTCTGGAACAGGAAGAATACGTCGAAACGTCTCCGTTCCGGAAACTGCGTTTGCGCATGGAACGGGCCAAAAGCCTTCCCCGCACCCTGCCCGTGACATCCGTAGAACGGCTGCTTGCAAGCGCCTATGAGGCTCGGCGCGGGCTACCGCCGCAATCCGAAACTCATCTGGCGGTCACGCGGGATATTGCCGTACTGGAAACGCTGTTTTCTACAGGCGTGCGTGTTTCCGAACTCTGTCGGCTGAAAACCACCGATGTCGACCTTGAACAGCAGCGCATTTTGGTCATGGGCAAAGGCAAGCGGGAACGCGTCATCCCCCTGTGCGAAGAGGCCACACTACGCGCGCTGGGAGATTACCGCACAAGCTGCGCCGAATTCCTGCGTCACGGCGATGCATTTTTCCTCAACAGGAACAAACGCCCACTTTCCGACCAGTCCGTCCGGCTCATCATCAGGAAATATCAGCGGCTGTCACGCATTCCAGAGAACGCCACACCGCACATGTTCCGGCACACCATTGCCACCCTGCTGCTGGAAAACGGCGTGGATATTCGCAACATCCAGACGCTGCTCGGCCATAGTTCACTGGCCGTCACGGAAATATACACCCACGTAAGCGTGTCCGCCCAACGCGAAGCCCTAGGCAAGGGGCATCCCCGGCAGGCGTTGAATTTGAAGGGGGACTATCGATAACTAAGAATTATCATGCACGACATAGTCCCCCAAGAATACAGAGCCGTAACGTTTTCCCGCCGCATCTTTGAGGCCCCGCCCTTCGCAGCAGCCAGACGCCACTGTGCTGCCCACAATGCAGATCTGGCGGTGCCGAACGGACCCGGGCTCGGCGACATCGTCTGCTTTTCTCGATTAGTAGAGGACGTATCCCGCGCCTTGGGGAGACCGATATCCCTTCTGACAGCACCAATGAACCTGCATTACGGGGCGCACTCGCGCGATGGCGACAACCCTGTCTGGGAAAACAACCCGTTCGTTCGTACCATGATTGACCCCGGGCCAGAGGCCATGGCGGAAATCATCATCGAAAAGGACAACCACTTCCAATACGGCCATGTGCTCCAGAACATGGGCTTCCACTATGGTGTACCGCCATCATGCCTCCGCCCGTCGCTCTTCCTTTCCTCTGCAGAGATGGCATGGGCGATCAAAGCGCTGTCTGGGTTCCTGCGCCCAGTGATCTGCCTTCATCCTTCAGGGGTGACTTCAAGTCCTGAAGGAACCCCCTGGCATTTAAGGCGGTGGCGGACCTTGGTACGCCGCTACCACCGACGCGTGACATTCATTCAACTTGGACGAAAGGATTATCGCTTCAAGGAGTTGCAGACATGTTTCATCGAAACATCCATCCGAGAAGCATTCGCATTGATCTGGGCAGCCGATGCCTTCATCGGCTTCGATAGCGGATTAGCTCATGTCGCAACGGCATTCGAGAAGCCTGCAATGGTACTGTGGGATGCGGCGCATAAGGCACCAATAGAAGAATGCAAGCAACCAGGTTTCTCATTCGCGGCCATGGCCCGCTGGGGCTATCCGCAAAACAGGAACATTCTGCTGTTGGGGGAGAAACGCAACGAAGTGGTTGATATAATTGGTGATTTCATAAAAACATTCAACAGCGGGGCGCATCTTCGACTATTCGACGGCTAGAATAAAAAGGCCCCCCGCAGCCCTCACCTCTAACAGGGAAGAGGTATTCTCCACGTCAGGCCAAGCATCGAGATCGGGTGAAGCTTCCACACTCCCGACATGCAAGCAGCGAAAAAGACGGTAGGTCCGAGCAAGTCGAGTGAGTGTGCCGCAAATACGCAGACCGTGCCTCTCATCGGATGAAACCGGAAGTTGTGTTTCGGCGTCGTGTTGTGGAGCGATAGTTTGCAGGCGCGAGATCAAGCGATTGATCCGCGCGCCCATTCCAATGCCGGACAAAAGATCCTCCGAAGCCCGGATACTGTCGGACAGGAACGCGCTTGCCTGGCCCTGCTCTCCCTCCATTAAGGCCGTTATGGCAAGATTATGGCAGAATAGCCATTCGAACTGCCTGCTGCTTGTCGAGCGGGCAAGACTCAGCCCTGCCATAAATTGAGCCTTGGCCTCCAAGAACCTTCCACCATGCAGCAGCAAGGCGGCATAGCAATTTATCAGTCGAATCAGAGGATTTGTAATCCCCTTCTCTTTCAGGTGCGCCATGAAGACCTCGAGTTCGTCGCACCGGGTCTCGTCTGGCTGTAGTATTGCGCGAACAATCAGCGCGTTGGTTCGAGAGTGTGCCCACTGCCGATATCCCTCGATAGTCTGCCGAACAAGGCAACGCGCGGCCAGGGTCACCCCGTCCTCCCAAAGCCGCTGTGTCACCATTGGCTCCTGCAACAGAAAGAGGTGCCCCACATCAGAAAGGAAGCTCGACTGTGCTTCTTCACTTTGACCTTCGAACGGATTCCCGTTCGCATACACAAGCTCAAGCACTTTTACCGCCTGAACCGGATTGCATGTATGAGTAGCCAAAAGCAACAGGCGGGTCAGTCCGGCAGCCAGAGCTGGTCCGCGAGGCTCAAAATTGAGAAACGCTTCGAAATCCTCCACAAAGCTTCGAGCCAAGCCTTGCCGCAGGTCCAGTATCAAACGATACCTCGCCAATATCCCCATTGCCTCACGGGCCACAGTCGCGCGCTCCAGCCCGTTTGTTTCGTCAGCTTGAAAGCGACTTTTGAGTCCGTTCAGCATGCGCTCGGCAACATACTGGGATCCGCGCTGAATTTCGTTCCACAAGAAATCCATCTGGCTCTGCACGAACGCCGCGTAGTTGATGGCATCACCCGCAGCCTCTTGATCGGCGAATATCTGGCACACGCCTTCAAGGCAGCGCCGTTGGTGGATGAAGCTTCCCTCGTCAGCGGAAAGCCGGGCACCACGTTCGAAATGCATGAGAGCATCGGCAGGACGATCAAGGACACTGCTCAGCCGCCCACCGATCACAGCGTCGTCGATGGCGCGGCTATCCAATAGATTCAAGTAGTTCAAACCGTAATCGCGGAAACTGGAGTCCTTTCGCACGACAGCCAATGCCGATGCGGCCATCATGTCATGGGAAAACACTGCTGGCGGGGCAGCCAGGCTTGATTTCATCACGCCCCCACCAAGGACACGGCTACGAATGCGTTCGAGCGTTACAGGGCGGACATGGAGGGCTTTGGCGATTCGGGCTTCGTCAAGGCTGGTGACATCCGAAGTGCGGGAGCTCAGCGACAGCGCACTGAGGCCAAGGTATGCCTTGATGACCGGGCGAAGCCTATGCTCTGCCCTGTTCACCACTTCGCCGATCCGGAAGCTGAGAAAGTCTTCAATTGTATGCGGGACGTTCTCAATGCGTCGCTTGAAAATATCCATGTGGTCAACGCGGTACCGCTTGCGGTCGCCTGGAATGATGATGCCGTCGTCTATGAACTGGCGCACTACATGTTCAAGAAACATCGGATTGCCCCCAGTCATTCGAACGAGAGTGATGGCGATATCTGATGCTTCCGGGCATTCTATGTGAGCGCAAACCCGGTGTTCGACCTCCGCGCACGTCAAAGGTACGACAGGGTGGTACTTAAACGCATAGCCAAGCTCATTGGCGCATTGAACCAGCGCGTTATCCCAGGCCGGGTTCTCCCGTCGGTCGGTATCCCGGTATTCCAGAAGAAAATGAGTGCTGCCCCATCCTTCGGCATGTAGCCTCAAAAACAACTCGCGTAGCATACGAATCGTAGCGGGCGGAAAATGATGGCAATTGCGCAAAACTATCAACAAGGGACGCGGACAGTGCCGGATTGCGTGCGTGAGTGAATCCAATATCGCCAACCCATCGGATGTTGTGGCTTGACCATCCGTTGCCCTTTTCAGTGCGTTGGCGATATCATCGCACGCTTCGACGCCATTTGCGAATTGGGCAACGGCAGCCTCGGCAAGTTCGTACTCGGTTTCGGCTGATTGCGTGCGGCGGTCCCTCACGTTTGAGAACAGGCGCGCCTTCAGTATGCGAGCGAACAGATCGCTGCCTGCAGTTTCAGTTGCGATAGCCTGAAAGCAGTCATAGTTGAAATCGTCCTTGAGCTGGCGCGCAACAGACTCACAGAAATGGCTTTTCCCGACACCGGCTTCGCCATGAATAGCGACCACGCGAGCAGAACCATGGCGCGCCTGGCTCTGGGCAAAATGTTGGGCCTCAGAGTTCCTCAAGTCGCCAAAGGGCTCTGCGCTCCCGGCGGTGATGAAGCGAATCATATCCGTAGGCAGGAAGGTTGAATCGGCAACACCCACCTTGGCGAGCACGCCGGCCACTGTCACATTGCGTCCTGTGGACAAATCCAAGCAGACTGGAAGTGATGGCTCGAGGGGGCCTGCTCGAAAAGAACCCAAAGGCTGTTCGGCCGCGTCAGCAATCGCCAGGAAAAGATTAGCCCCCGACATCCCGGAAACGACGATATCGAAAACGACTCGTGCGCCTACGGGAACTTCAATTTGGTCCGGCATGAAAGAATCGTCAGCGACGATCTCAACTCCCCAATTATGCTCGATGCGAACAATCAATTGCTCGATGCGAATTTCACCAGCCTCTTCCTTCTCCTCTGATTTACGTCGCGCCAACAACTGCCCAAGCGTCATGTTGTGGAACTGCGTATGGTCAAAATTTCCCCTGACGTGTGACGAACCGAACAATCTTTCTGCGTACATCTTTGCTTGAGCAGAAAGCGGTTTCGGAGAAACAATAAATAGATTATGCGGTCTGTTTAATATCGCATAGCAAAATATTTTACCTACAACATCAAGACTTAGCGTTCTTGATCTTCTTTTACATTCTATTGCAGCAATAATTATGTCATTGTTCTTGGATGTTTTTCCGCCAACGCGAAGCTTCGGGATATTGCACCGAATTTCAATATCTGCGATTCCACTGAATTCCTCGTTTGAGACATACACACGCCCTTCGTCAAACAGAGAATAATTTTCTTTCTTCAACGCATCAATGACGCGTTGCTGATAGTCGGCCCATGACAGCTTGCTCTCGTCAAACGTCACCTTATGATTAATCATAATTCTTAGTTATCCATGTTTATCTTCACGGTTGTTATGCCTGTCACCTACAAGGACATTTTCAACAAAAAGATCATGAATAGTTGCAAACGAGTCACCCATGGCGCATGTACAACCATATTTCGACGCTGTCCACATGAACACTCGAGAGTGGTTCCCATACGAATCGCCCTGAAATGATATTGCCTCAATGCAGCGCATCTCATGGCGTATGGATTAATCGTTATGCAACGTGTCGGAGCTCCCTGTTTACGTTTTTTCACGTCATGCAAAAAGCCGCCCCAGTACTGGAGGCGGCCTTTCATGCAGCTTGGGTAATCTGTCAGGACTGCGAATCTACGAACGCTTCAGTTCCAGCGCCTTCTGGATCATGGAATCCGCCGTCATGATCGACTTGGAGTTGGTCTGAAAGCCGCGCTGGTAGATGATCATGTTCACGAATTCCCGCTCCATGGACACGTTGGACTGCTCCAGGCTCTTGGCCGCCACGGTGCCGTAGTTTTCGGTGTCGGGCAGCCCCTCTTCCGCCGCGCCCGATTCCTTCGTGGCAGAGAAGTGGTTCATGCCCTCACGGCGCAAGCCGTCTTCGCTGGTGAAGCGGTACAGGGTGAGACGGTACAGGTCGTCTTTCTGCCCGTTGCTGTAGCGACCGGTGATGATCCCGTCCGAGCTGATGTCGATGTCCACCAGAATGCCTTGGGCGTAGCCATCCTGCTTCGCCCGGATTTCCGACGAACTGCCGCCGTAGGCCGTGGTGCTGACCGCCGCCAGGGTGGCCCCCGCCATGCCCATCAGGCTGGTGGCGTTGGACCCGACCGCCGCCGGGCTGCCCGCCCCCGCCGTCCATGCCCCGGTGGACGAGGACAGGCCGAGATCCAGCCCCACCACCTGTGTCCCCCCGCCGCTCGCGAAGGTGGCGATGAACTGCGGCAACCCGTCCGCCCCGAACGACGCCGGTGCCCAGTTGCTGAGGTTGGTGGCGTCCGTGCTCGTGGGCGTGTAGGCAGACATGTTCACCAACTGCCCGGATGAATTGAAGGTAAGCGTGCCGGACATCAGCAGCCCCGCAGCGGACGTTCCGGCCATGGCCGAACCGTCGTGCGCAGGGTCCATGCCCACCACGAACTCGAAATACTTGTTGCCGCCGCTCTGCCCGGCACCGTCGAAATAGATGGTCACGTCGTGGGCGTTGCCCGTGGCGTCGTAGACCTTGATAGACTGCTTGTACGTATAGGCCGAATCGCCCAGCGGGGTGTCCGCCGCGCCGTTCCACTTGGACAGCAGCGAAAAGTACGGGTTGGCCGCATCCGACGACCTGTCGCCCGAACCCAGGTTGTTCAGTGCCGTGATGGACGTTGTGGCCTTGGGGGGCATGACGTTGCGCCCGTCCGCGCCCGGCGGCAGGCTGATGGGGCCGGTGGCCCCCTCCACCCCGTCGGTGATGGCTCGCCCGTTCAGCACGAAGCCGTTGGGGTCCACCAGGCTTCCGTCCTTGTCGAACCGGAAGTTGCCCGCGCGGGTGTAGTGCGTCTTGCCGTCCAGCGTTACCTGAAAGAACCCCTTGCCGTTGATGGACAGGTCGGTGACAGCGGAGCCCGATTCGTACGGCCCCTGTCCGTGCAGGGTCCGGATGTCCGTCAGGCGCGTGCCAAGGCCCACCTGGCTGATGGAGGTGGTTGCCGAGTTGCCCGTGCCTGCGTACTGGCTCATGAGGTCCTCGAACAGCGCCTGCTGTTGCTTGAACCCCACGGTGTTGACGTTGGCCAGGTTGTTGCTGACCGCCTGCATGCCCTGCGCCAGGGTTTTCATGCCGGTGGCGCCGGAATAGAGGGCGCGTAACATGCGTATCTCCTCGGGCGCGAAGTACCCCGGTCCGTGACGCGTTTCGACTGCCTTCCCGACGGAAGGCAGGCACGCGGAACCGGGGAAGATTCTTCCCTGAGGGGTCGCAAAGCACGAGCCGTGCCAGCGCTAAGCAACACGAAGCAACCTTGCGGAATGTAAAGACAGGCGTACCCCCCGCATTCCAACGGGCGGCAGAACCTGCCCAGGGTCCGGGCAAGGCCGCCGGCTCGGGTACCGGACACACCCCTTACGGGACATCATGCGGCAGGGCGCACCGCTTCCGCGCACGCCAACGGGCAACGGGCCAGGCACACGGCTCCGGTGCATGCCGCGCGCTGTCCCGTGCTACGCGTCAACCGCTTCAACGCGACAATCGCCCCAACGCGGCAGGGCCGCACGGCAATCGCCGCGCGGCCCTGAAAAGCGTCACGCTCGGAAGCCGGGCGCAATGGCCCGCCTCCCTCCGCAAATCCCGCCAGCACGACTACCCGGCAATGCCGGTGCGGGCCTTCCACGAAATCACGGTATTGATGAGCAACTGGGCGATGGTCATGGGCCCCACGCCGCCGGGCACCGGGGTCATGGCCGAGGCAATGCAGGTGATGTCGTCATACTTGCAGTCGCCCACCAGCCCCTCGTCGGTACGGTGAATGCCCACGTCCACCACCACCGCGCCGGGCTTGACCATGTCCGAGGTAACCAGGCAGGGCCGCCCGGCCGCCACGAACAGAAAGTCCGCCTGGCGGCATTCCTCGGCCAGGTTCGGCGTGCCGGAATGGCAGACCGTCACCGTGGCGTTGGCGTACTTGCCGGGCGCGCCCAGCATCAGCGCCAGCGGCTTGCCCACGATGTTGCTGCGCCCCACCACCACGGCCTTCTTGCCCGAAGGCGAAAGGTCGTACCGCTCCAGCAGGGTCATTACCCCCGCCGGGGTACACGGGCGAAAGCCGGGCAGGCCCAGCGCCAGACGGCCCATGTTTTCGGGGTGAAAGCCGTCCACGTCCTTTTTCGGGCTGATGCGTTCCAGGCAGCGCTGGCTGTTCAGCCCCTTGGGCAGCGGCAGTTGCAGCAGGATGCCGTCGATGTCCGCGCGCCCGTTCAGTTCGTCGATCAGCACTTCCAGCGTTTCCTGCGTGGTGTCCACAGGCAGGCGGAACGCCTCGGAGCGGATGCCCGCCTCTTCGCAGCCGCGCTCCTTGTTGCGCACGTACACCTGCGAGGCCGGATCCTCGCCCACCAGAATAACCGCCAGCCCCGGCGCGCGGCCAGCCGCTGCAAGCCCCGCCGACACATCTTCCTTCAATTCCGCGCGAATGGCCGCAGCCGTCGCCTTGCCGTCGAGCAGCAACATGTCTCCAACCTCCCGAAATCCGGCGCGCGTGCGCGCCGCCTGTCCGATTCCGCTGCCCGGCACCGTCTTGCGTTCCGGTTGCATTCGCCATGTATCGCCGCCTTGCCCCCCTCAGGAGAGTAGGCGGCGAGATATCGGGGCGCTGCCCCGTGCCCCGCCGGGGGAGCATGCTCCCCCGGCCCCCCCGTTTTGGGGGCGGGTTCATACCGAAATTTCCTGCCGGACCACGTGCAACGCTCTGCCGCGCCTGCACGCCGAAAGCAAAAGGGAGGGAGCCACGCAGGCCCCCTCCCCATTATCACGCAACAGTGCGCTACTCCTCGATTTCTTCTTCGAAGCCGAAGTGCGCGCTCATCATGGGCCCGAAGTAGATGCCCGTGTCGTCCAGGTCTTCCTCGATGCGCAGCAGTTGGTTGTACTTGGCCAGCCGGTCGCTGCGGCACAGCGAGCCGGTCTTGATCTGACCGGCGTTCAGGCCCACGGCCAGATCGGAGATGAAGTGGTCCTCGGTTTCGCCCGAGCGGTGCGAGATCACCGTGGTGTAGGCGGCCTGCTTGGCCATCTCGATGGTGTCCAGGGTCTCGGTCAGCGTACCGATCTGGTTCAGCTTGATGAGGATGGAGTTGGCCACGCCCTCGTCGATGCCCTGGGCCAGAATGTCGGGGTTGGTCACGAAGATGTCGTCGCCCACCAACTGGATGGTGTCACCCAGCTTGTAGGTCAGTTCGCGCCAGCCGTCCCAGTCGGCTTCGGCCAGGCCGTCCTCGATGGAGATCAGCGGGTAGCGCGTGGTGAACTCGCCCAGCCACTCCACCATCTCGGAGTTGGACAGGTTCTTGTTCTCGCCCGCCAGCACGTACTTGCCGTCCTTGTGGAATTCGGAGGCAGCGGCGTCGATGGCCAGCGCGATTTCCGCGCCGGGAATGTAGCCCGCTTCCTCGATGGCCTTCATGATGTAGCGGAAGGCTTCGTCGTGGTTCTTCAGGTTGGGGGCAAAGCCGCCCTCGTCACCCACGCTGGTCACGTGGCCGTCGGCGGCCAGCAGCGCCTTCAGGGTATGGAAGGTTTCGGCGCCCATGCGCAGCGCGTCGCGGAAGGTGGCCGCGCCGATGGGCATGATCATGAATTCCTGGATGTCCAGGTTGTTGGGCGCATGCGCACCACCGTTGATGATGTTCATCAGCGGCACGGGCAGCACCTTGGAATTCACGCCGCCCAGATACTGGTACAGCGGCAGCCCCAGAAAGCTGGACGCGGCGCGCGCGGTGGCCAGGGACACGCCCAGCATGGCGTTGGCACCCAGGCGCGACTTGTTGTCGGTGCCGTCCAGGTCCAGAAGGGTGTTGTCCACCTGCACCTGACGCAGGGAATCCAGCCCCACGACGGCTTCGGCGATTTCACCCATCACGTTGTCCACGGCCTTTTCCACGCCCTTGCCCTTGTAACGGCCCTTGTCGCCGTCGCGCATTTCCAGCGCCTCGCGGGTGCCGGTGGAGGCGCCCGACGGCACGGCGGCGCGGCCGGTGTGGCCCGATTCGACGGAAACCTCCACCTCGACGGTGGGATTCCCGCGGGAGTCAAGGATTTCCCTCGCCCAGACGGATACGATGGTGCTCATCTGCATCTCCTTGGTCCTTTCATGTTCGTCGGGTTTCGGTCGGAATGTCGATACCAGACGCGAAGCGTCGAATGTCCGTACCTGACGCGAAGCGTCGAAACGTGTGCCAGACGCGAAGCGTCGAAACGTGCGGCCTGACGCGAAGCGTCGAAACGTGCGGCCTGACGCGAAGCGTCGAAACGTGTGCCAAACGCGAAGCGTCGAAACGTGGCCCAGACGCGAAGCGTCGAAATGTTCGCAAACGTCCATGCCAGACGCGGCGCGCCGCGCGAAAACGCTAGCGCAGGCCGCTTTCCAGATACAACAGCCGCAGGCCCTCCAGCAGAAGGTCGGGCCTGACGTGGTCGAAACAGCGGCTCACCCGCGCGATGTCCCGGGCAAAACCGCCCGTGGCCACCACCTCGATGGGGCCGGGCAGCACGCCGCCAAGGCGGGCCAGCACCCCTTCGGTCATGGCGGCAAAGCCGAAAATGAAGCCGTGGTTCAGGCTGGTGGTGGTGGACCTGCCGATGACCGGCGTATCTTCTTCCACTTCCAGGCTGATACGCGGCAGCTTGGCCGTGCGCGACGACAACGCCCCGGCGGACGAAAGCACACCGGGACAGATCAAACCGCCAAGATACGCACCCCCCTCCACGCAGTCAAACGTGGTGGCGGTGCCGAAATCCACGGATACCAGCGACCGGGGGCCGGGGTACAGCCGCCGGGCGGCATAGGCGGCCACCAGCCGGTCGGCACCCACTTCGGCAGGTCGCTCGTAGCGGTTTTCCAGCGGAATGGCGATGTCGCCGGGGGCGAACAGCAGCTTGCGATACAGGTAGCGTTCGCAGGCACGGCGGATCAGCGGATTGACGCCGGGCACCACCGAACTGGCCACGCAGGCCCCCACGTCCGACGGCCCCAGCCCGGCGTGGCGCAGCACCTCCAGCAGGCGCAGCCCGATGGAGTCGGCCGTCTGGCCGGGGTCTGTGGGCAGCACGTACGAGGTCAGCACGGCGGTTTCCACCGCTATGCCGATCTTTACGTTGGTGTTGCCGATGTCGAACAGCAGGAAATGCTGGGTCATGCCGCTTCCGAATATATGGATGTGGCCGCGCGCGTCCCGTGCACGATGCACCTGTGCGCAAGTGTAGCCTGTTCGGACGGAAACGCAACCGTGGCGCGCCGCTTCGCCTACCTCAAAGCGGCCCGATTCGCAACGGTCCGCCACGGGTCATCCGAAGCACCCGACCTTCCGGCGCATCTGGGGCATCTGGGGCACCTGGGGTACCCGGGGTACCCGGCCCACCACCGGATGTCGGCAACAACGCGCGCCTTCTTCTTCGGCGCCGGTCCGGCCCCTGGCGCCTGCCGACCATGCAGCCCGTGCCGCGCAGGCCGAAGCGTGCATTCCGTGCAGCTTTGCACGTCACTTGCATCATTGCCGGGGCATACGGAAAAAACTTCCAGGAGACCGCCATGACCACGGGCATTACCCCCCTTTCGCAGGATACCTTCTCGCACATCGACTCGCTGCTGGCCCGCGCCCGCGAGGCGACCGAAGCCAAGCGCACCTCGCTCGACGCCACCGGCACCCAGACTTCCCCGGCAGGGCAGACAACCACGCCCGTCCCCACCGCCGAGGCCGACCAGGCTTACAGCGCGGTCATGGACATGCTGGCGGCTCCCTCCAGCGATGCGCACCGCTCGCTGGACCCGGAACGGGTAGCCCGGCTGCTGGACCTGTAGCCCGGCTGCTGGACCTGTAGCCCGACGGCTGGACCTGTAGCCCGACGGCTGGACCTGTGCCCGGACCAGGGCGCCCGTCCGGATCATTCCGCCGGACGCACCTGCCCACGGGCACCCGGCCTCCCTCCGATGCCGCAACGGCACGACGCCCTCATGCATGCGGAACGTTTCGCGTGCATGAGGGCGTCGTGCCTGTCGGATTTCCGTCGTCGGTGCGTTGCGCTGGCGCCGGGCAGGGCCAGACCGCGTCAGGCCGCATTGGCCGGAGCTGGCCGTATCTGGCCGGAGTTGGCCGGATCAGGCCGGATCAGGTTCGCCCTTGCTGCGGGCCAGGGCCGTATCGTGCACCCGTTTGGCCTGCTCCTTGTCCGGGTCAACCTCCATGGCCTTGCGCAGGTGGCGCAGGGCGCGCTTGGGCTCGCCCGCCTCCAGCATGGCCTTGCCCATCAGCAGAAACAGCCGGTGCTCGTTGCGGTAGAACCCCGTGGCCTCGGTGAAGGCATCGTCCGCCTCGGCCACCTTCCTGTGTTCCAGCAGCCGCCTGCCGTGCAGCAACAGCTTGTCCAACTGCTGCTTGCGGGCGATGGCCTGATCGTAGGTTTCCTGTTCCTGCTCGTCGCGCATGGAGCGCAGGATACGGGCCAGCATGGCCAGCAACTGCTTCTCGGCGCCTTTCTCGAACGTCAGCCCGCGCGGCGAAATGGCCGTGGCCCGAGCCTTCACGTCCTCGTCGCGAGAAAGCATCTGCACCATCTCGCGCAGCGCGCCGTGCAACTCGGCCAGGTCGCGCCCGACAACGCCGCCGTCCACGATGGGCTGCACGCCTGCGGCGGTGGCCGCCAGGGCGCGGGGCACGTCGTGCCTGTGAAAATATGCCTTGGCTCGCGCCAGGTACTCGCGCGCCTGGCGCGCGTCTCCTTTTGGTGACACCGGGTTGCCTCCGCTGCGCTGGACGCCGTGCGTCCCGCCCGTTGTGCTCGACGCTTCGGCCATGCTACACCATGATGCAAACAGCCCAAGGAGGCCACCATGGCGAAGTATCTGTACCTCGATCAGGACGAATGCATGGCGTGCGAATCGTGCGTCGAACTTTGCCCCGAGGCGTTCAGAATGTCCAGCGCGGGCGAATACGCGGAGGTCATCGACCCCAATACCACCGCGGGATGCGTGGAAGACGCCATCTCCACCTGTCCGGTGGAATGTATCGAGTGGCGCGAGGAATAGCCCCGCGTCCCGAATCCCCCGTCCCGCCTCGTTCCGCGCCCGGCGCGCCCGGGCATGACATTCCCTGCCCTTTTTCGACACATTCCATGCGGGCCGCACCTCCTTGCCGGGACGTGCGGCCCGCATGCGTTCCCGCCACGCCGGGCGCGTACACCGCGCATCCGCCCCTTCCCCGGCGCGTCGCTCCCGCCCAGAGCGTGCACTTTCGCGCGCCCGGTGGCTGGCGGCCCCCCCCCTTCATCGCAGCCGCATCACGCTGAAACGGCGTGGAAAGCGCACCGAATGACGACGGGGAGCGCAAAAAATCACGCATCGTTGTTGACAATGAAAATCGTTTTCATTAAACAGGACAAAACGACGCGAGACTCGTCGGAAGGAGCCTCTCATGTGCGCAGCACTCATCGGCGGAATGGACAGACTGAAGCGCGACTACATCAATGCGGCTCTAGCCAGCGGTGTGGATCTGAAGGTGTTCACGGGCAAGGAGAACCGCATTGCCGACAAGCTCGGCCAGGCGGACATGGTCATCGTGTTCACCAACAAGATCTCGCATGCCGCCAAGCGCGAGGTGGTGCAGCACGCCAAGGCCAACAGCATTCCCGTGCAGATGCTGCACAGCTGCGGCGTCTCCACGCTGCGCCAGGCCCTGGTGACCACCAACTAGAATTTCAGGCACGACGACGCCACCACCGTGGAACCCCGGCACTGACCCGCGAAGCACGCGGATGCACCCAGCCCGGCGCATCCGGCCCACTGCTTCATGCCGGGGCTCCGCGGCGGCGCTCCCCATGCGCCGCATGCGGAAAGTGCACGGACAAACACGCGGCCACCGCATCACATTTCAGGACCAAGGACGAGACCATGTGCGCAGCAAGCCAGATCGGCGCCTTGAACAGACAGGGCATGCAGGCCCTTTCGGAGGGCAACCTCGCCAACGCGGACTTCCTGCTCTCGCAGGCCCTGCGGCAGGCCATGGCCCTTGGACTTTCCGGTTTCGAGGCCAAGATTCGCAACAACCTCGGGCTGGTCTGCCGCCTGCGCGGCCGCATCGACGAAGCCGTGGCCCACTTCTCCGCCGCCCTGGCGCATCTGGAAGCCAAGGTGGGCACGCAGCACCGCGTCTACACCGCCATCGCGGGCAATCTGGATGCCGCCCGGGCGGAAGCCACCACCAACGTCCTGCACTAGGCCATCGCGCGGGCATCAGGAGCGCCCCAGCCCACGCGTGCCTGTTGCGACACCTACGACTCCGCAGCACCTTCCCGCCCCTGCCGGGAGCCCTTGCGCCGTAATGCGCCCGGCCCACACCGGCTCCGCATGACGCTGCCGATCTCACGCGCCCGATTCGCCTTCACCACCCGCATGACGCATGCCCCGTGCATGCGCCATGCCTGCTGGATGCAGTTTCACGCCGCAACGCCACAGTCGCCGCACACGCCGTGTGGCAGGAACAGCGTTTCCCGGCCATTTGCGTGAAACGAGCGCCTTGGCACTGGACGGCCCCCGCCCGTTTCCAGTAGGTTGTTCAGTGCGCCTCCGCCACTCCGCCACATCGCGGAAGGGGGCACGCCTACCGTCAAGGAGCCATACCATGAGCAGCGGCATTGAAGTCGCAAAGCCCTTCGTCGCGGCCACCATCAACGTGTTGTCCACCATGGCGGGCATAACCCCCACGGCCGGGGCGCCCTATGTGAAGAAGAACAACGTGGCCAAAGGCGACGTGTCGGCCGTCATCGGCATTACCGGGTACAAGAACGGCACCATCTCGGTAACCTTCACCAAGAAGTGCGCCATAGCCCTGGTAAAGGCCATGCTGGGTGACGACATCCAGGACATCGTCCAGGACATCAAGGACGCCGTGGGTGAAGTGACCAACATGATCTCCGGTCAGGCCCGTGCGGGCCTTGCCGAAATGGGCATGACCTTCCAGGGGGCCACCCCTTCGGTGATCATGGGCGACGGGCACACCATCAGCCACATCACCAAGGCGCCCATCATCGCCATTCCCTTCGGCACGCCCCACGGCGACTTCACCGTGGAGTTCTGCTTCGAGTAGCCTCTGGCAACCTGGCGACCTGGCGACCTGACGACGGAGCGCCGGGAACCCGTGCGGGAACGCACGAGAGTTTTCCACAACCCACGCCTCCACACCCCCTTTGCCCTTTTGTGCACGGCGCCGCCGGAACACCGGCGGCGCATGCTTTTCACGACACACAATTCACAACATATCCCATCGGCATTACGGCCATTATTCGCGCAAAAGCACCCCACCCACAGCAACAAAGACACAACGCTGCGCCACATGTGAACTTCTGCGTGCGCGGCCTGTGAAAAGACAAAAAAGAAGCCCCGTTCCGGGCCTGCCAAAGGCGCCAAACCGGGAAAAAATACCCCGGTATTCCACCCCCTAACAGGTTAAGGACTGGCTTTTCCAAAACACCCCACTATACAAAAAAAATGGGGTGCAGTAGGCTTCGGCTCGAACTAACCCGCTGGGTTAAAAATTTACTAGACACTTTCTTGACGGCGCGGAGCATCGCAACGCACCTGCCGCAAGGCGCCGCCGAAGGGCTTTTCATTTCCGGGATCTCGCCACCCGGACAAGGATACTTCCCGTCATGTCCTCCGCATGGAACCACGTGCATGGCTTCGAGCGCCTGAGCCTCTGCGACTGGCCCGGCTACAGCAGCTGCGTCATCTTTCTGGGCGGCTGCAACATGCGCTGCCCCACCTGCCACAACTGGCAGCTGGCCTGGCATGCCGACACCCTGCCCGTGCTTTCGCGCACCGCTATCGAATCGTACATCGAAGCCCGCCGCCACTGGCTGGACGGGGTGGTCGTGACCGGGGGGGAAGCGACCACCGTGGAAGGCTTCGCCGACCTGCTCCGCGACCTGCGCCGTTTCGGCCTGCCCGTGAAGGTGGACAGCAACGGCCTGCGCCCCGACGTGGTGGAACTCTTGCTGCGCGACGGCCTGGCCGATGCCTTCTCCATCGACGTCAAGGGACCCTTCGCCCTTTACCCGCGCCTGTCCGGCGGCACCACCGCCCCGGACGAGGCCCGCGCCGCGCTTTCGCGCATCTTCGCGCTGGCCCAGGCGCAGCCCGACGCGTTCATGTTCCGCCTCACCCGCGTTCCCGTGCTTTCCGATGACGACGTGGAGCAGGCCCGCCGCCAGCTTCCCGTCGGCTTCGAACTGAAGATACAGGATTACGTGCCCCCCCGGAGGAAGCATGCCGAAGCAGATTCTGAAACGCGACGGACGGCTGGAGACGTGGTCCACGGACCGCATCGCGGAAGCCATCCTGAAGGCCCTGAAAGCAAACGGCATTAAGGACCCGCTGCTCTCCAAGCGCATCGCCCACAGGGTGGAGCTGAAACTCGCGGACTGCGAGGTTCCCGAGCAGGAACAGGTGCAGGACACCGTGGAACAGGTGCTGATGGAATCGCGCCTGTACGCCGTGGCCAAGCGGTACATCATCTACCGCGAAACGCGCCGCACCCTGCGCGAGCAGAAAGCCGCCTTCCTCGACATTTCCGAGACCATCGACAATTACCTCACCAAGGCCGACTGGCGCGTGCACGAGAACGCCAACATGACGCACTCGTTCCAGGGCCTGATGCTGCACCTTTCCGGCACGTTGCAGGCCAAGTACGCGCTCGAGAAGTACCCCGAGGAAGTGCGCCAGGCCCACGACCACGGCTACTTCCACATCCACGACCTGTCCTTTGGCCTTGCGGGGTACTGCGCGGGCTGGAGCCTGCGCGACCTGTTGCTGGAAGGGTTCAACCTCGAAAACCGGTCCAGCGCCGGACCCGCCAGGCATCTGGACACCGCCATGGGCCAGATGGTCAATTTCCTCGGTACGTTGCAGAACGAATGGGCAGGCGCCCAGGCCTTCAACAACGTGGACACCTACCTTGCCCCCTTCGTGCGCAATGACGGCCTGACCTACAAGCAGGTACGCCAGGCCATGCAGAAGTTCGTGTTCAACCTGAACACCACCTCGCGCTGGGGCGGCCAGAGTCCGTTCACCAACCTGACCTTCGACCTTGTGCCGCCAAAGCACATCGCCACCGAGCCCATCATCATCGGCGGCGAATACAAGGATTCGGTCTACGGCGAATACGCGCCGGAAATGGAGATGCTGAACCGCGCCTTCCTGGAAGTGATGCTGGACGGCGACTTCCATGGCCGCATCTTTTCCTTTCCCATTCCCACGTACAACGTCACCAAGGACTTTCCGTGGGATTCGGAGATCGGCGACCTCTTGCTGAAGCTTACCGCCAAGTACGGCGCGCCCTACTTCCAGAACTTCATCAACTCCAACCTCAACCCCGAAGACGTGCGCTCCATGTGCTGCCGGTTGCAGATGGACCTGCGGCAGTTGCGCAACAAGGTGGGGGGGCTGTTCGGCGCGGGCGACCTGACCGGGTCCATCGGGGTGGTCACCCTGAACCTGCCCAAGCTCGCCTATCTCGCCCAGGGGGAAGAGGATTTTCTGGACATGGTGACCGAGTACGCGGAACTGGCCCGCGATTCGCTGGAATTCAAGCGCAAGCTGGTCACCGCCAACCTTGAACGCGGCATGTTCCCGTGGTCGCGCCGGTACCTCAAGAACGGTTTTGCCGGGCACTTTTCCACCATCGGGCTGGTGGGCGGGCACGAAGCCTGCCAGAACCTGCTGGGCAAGGGCATAGAAACCGAATCGGGCGTGCGGCTGATGCAGCGCACCCTGAACCACCTGCGCAACCTGACCGCGCGCTTTCAGGAAGAAACCGGCACCCTGTACAACCTGGAAGCCACCCCTGCCGAAGGCACCAGCTACCGGCTGGCCAAGATCGACAAGTCGCTCTACTCGGAAATAAAGGCCTCGGGCAACGGCACCCCGTACTACACCAACTCCACCGCCCTGCCCGTGGGCATGACCGAAGACGTGTTCGCCGCGCTGGACCACCAGAACAAGCTGCAACCGCTGTACACCGGCGGTTCGGTGTTCCACACCTACCTCGGCGAATCCGTGGCCGACACCGAGGCCCTGAAGAAGTTCATCATCAAGGCCTTCACCCAGACGCGCCTGCCGTACCTGTCCGTCACCCCCACCTTCTCGGTGTGCAAGGACCACGGCTACCTGCAAGGCGAACAGCATGCATGCCCCGACTGCGGCCAGACCACGGAAGTGTACACCCGCATCGTGGGCTACTACCGCCCCGTGTCGCAGTGGAACAAGGGCAAGCAGGTCGAATACGACGACCGCGTCTGCTACAACGGGTTCTAGGCGGCTGTGCTTCGGCAGCTTCCGTGAATGCGGACTGCCCTCTCTCCGGACAGAAATCCAGAGCCGCCTACCGGGCGGCTCTTTCACGTATGCGGGCAGTTCCCGCCAAACCCGACGACCGCGTCACCCATCGCCATGCCCGACCGCAACTTCGACTTCGATCACGCCCCCGACCGGCGCAACACCGGCAGCCTGAAATGGGACGACATGGGGCGCATGTTCAACCTTTCGCCGGATGAAGCCGCCACCGCCATCCCCCTGTGGGTGGCCGACATGGACTTTGCCTCGCCCCCGGCGATACGCGATGCCGTGGCCCGACTGGCCGAGCTTGGCGTGTTCGGCTACCCGGCGGATGGCATCGCCTGCCGCGAAGCCGTGTCCCACTGGCTGGCCGATCGGCACGGCTGGACCGTAAACCCGCGCCACCTGCTGCCCGTGCCCACCGTGGTGGCCTCGCTGTGTCTGGCGGTGCGGCTGTTCACCCGGCCCGGTGACGGCGTGGTCATCCAGACGCCCATCTACCCGCCTTTCCGCGCGGCGGTGCAGGACGCAGGCTGCCGGGTGCTGGCCAACCCGCTGGCCCTCACCACCGATGCCGACGGCAACCCCTTCCACGAAATGGATTTCGACGCGCTGGATGCGGCCCTTGCCGACGGCGGGCGCGGGGCCAAGGTGCTGCTGCTGTGCAGCCCGCACAACCCCGGCGGCAGGGTTTGGACCCGCAAGGAACTGACCCGCGTGGCCGAACTGTGCCTGAAGCACGGCACGCTCATGGTCAGCGACGAAATCCACCACGACCTGCTGCTGCCCGGCCATGTACACACCGTGCTGGCCAGCCTGTCGCCGGAAGTTGCCGAGCGCACCATCACCACCGTTTCCGCCGCCAAGACCTTCAACGTGCCCGGCGCGGGGCTGGGGCACGTGGTTATCGAAGACGACACCCTGCGCCGCACCTTTCGCGCGGAACTCACCGGCCTTGGCATCCGCCATCCCAACATGTTCGGGCTGGCCACCACCGAGGCCGCCTGCCGCCACGGCGGCCCGTGGCTGGACGCGCTGATGGACTACATCGCGGGCAACGCCGCGCTGGTGCGCGACGTGCTGGGGCAGCGCCTGCCCGCAGTCCGCGTCATGCCGCCGCAGGGCACCTACCTTTCATGGGTGGACTTTCGCCCGTTGGGTCTTGCGGAGGCGGACCTGCTGCACCGGGTGCGCCACGAGGCAGGCGTGGTGCCCAGCCCCGGTTCCAGCTTTGGGCCGGAAGGTGAAGGCTGGCTGCGCCTGAACCTGGGCTGCCCGCGCGCGCTGCTGCGCACCGCGCTGGAACGCATGGCGGATGTGCTGGACAAGTAACGCCAGCCACGCCCAAAAAAGATCCGGGGGAAGGAACCGTTGCACGGCTCCTTCCCCCGGTTTCTTTCAGGGTCTTGAATGGTCTAGATCCGCCCTTCCTCCACGCCGTGGCAGGCCACCAGCGCGCCGCTTTCAAGCTGGCGGGCCTTGGGCACTTCCTGCATGCAGCGCGCGTTGGCGTGCGGACAGCGGCCATGGAACACGCAGCCCGAGGGCAGGTTGATGGGCGTGGGCACGTCGCCGGGCAGCTTGATGTGCGCGGCGGCCTTGCCGCCCACGCGCGGAATGGCCGAAAGCAAGGCCTGGGTGTAGGGGTGGCGCGGGCTGCCGAACAGGTCGGCGGCGTCGGCCAGCTCGCACAGGCTGCCCAGGTACATCACGGCCACGCGGGTGGAGATATGCTCCACCACCGACAGGTCGTGGCTGATGAACAGGTAGGTCAGGTTGCGCTGCTCTTGCAGGTCCATCATCAGGTTCAGCACCTGGGCCTGGATGGATACGTCCAGCGCCGAGATGGGTTCGTCCGCCACGATGAACTCGGGGTCCACCACCAGGGCGCGGGCGATGGAGATGCGCTGGCGCTGCCCACCGGAAAATTCGTGTGGATAGCGCACGCCCCACAGCGGGTTGACGCCCACCTGCTCCATGACGGCAGCCACGCGGGCCCGCACCTCGGCGTCGGAAATGCCGGGGTTGTGGAAGCGGACGGGTTCTTCGAGTATTTCGCGCACCTTCATGCGCGGGTTCAGCGAGGCGTAGGGATCCTGAAAGACCATCTGCATGCGGGTGCGATAGGGCAGCATGCCGTTGTCGCTCAGGTTGTCGATGCGCTCGCCCCGGTACAGTATCTCGCCGCCGGTGGCCCGGTACAGGCCGATGACGGTGCGCGCCAGGGTGGACTTGCCGCAGCCCGATTCGCCCACCACGCTCAGGGTCTCGCCGGGCAGGATGTCGAAGCTCACGTCGTTGACGGCGTGCACCACGGTGTGCTTGCGGATGATGCGCCCGCCCGAGAATCGCAGCTGGTCCAGCAGCCCGCCGGATATGTCGAAATGCTTGACGACGTTGCGCAGCGAAAGCAGTGCGGTATTCTGGTTGGTCATTCCGGCGTCCCCCTTAGGCTACCATATGGCAGGCGGCCAAACGCCCGTCGCTTTTCTTTTCCAGCAGCGGCCGGGTGGTGGTGCACACGGTTTCGCACAGTTCGCAGCGGTTGTTGAACGGACAGCCGCGCGGCACGTCGGAAAGGCTGGGCATGCTGCCGGGAATCTGGTTCAGGCGGCGGCGCGCACGCGGCGCGGCCACATCCGCAAGGCCACAGTCGGCCTTGTCCGCACACTGCGGCAGCGCGCCCAAGAGGCCGCGCGTGTAAGGGTGCAGCGGCTCGCCCACCACCATGCCGGTATCGCCCATTTCCACGATGCCGCCCGCGTACATCACCGCAATCTTCTGGGTGACCTGCGAGACCACGCCAAGGTCGTGGGTAATCAGGATGAGGCCCATGTCCTCCGACTGGCACAGCTCCAGCAGCAGGTCCATGATCTCGGCCTGGATGGTCACGTCCAGCGCCGTGGTGGGTTCGTCGGCGATGATCAGCGACGGCGACGTCAAGAGCGCGATGGCAATGACGATGCGCTGGCGCATGCCGCCGGAGAATTCGTGCGGATACTGGGTCAGGCGGCGTTCCGGCGAGGGAATGTAGACCTTGCGCAGCTTGTCCAGGGCAATGCCCTCGGCTTCCTTGCGGGTCACCTTCATGTGGGCGCGGATGGTTTCGATCATCTGCGTGCCCACGGTCAGCACCGGGTTCAGGGTCATCATGGGATCCTGAAAGATCATGCTGATGCGGTTGCCGCGTATGTCGCGCAGGGTTTCCGCATTGGCCTTGGTCAGGTCCTTGCCCTCGAACAGCACGGAGCCGCCTGCGATGAAGCCGGGCTTGGACACCAGGTTCAGGATGGAAAACCCGGTCACGGACTTGCCCGCGCCCGATTCGCCCACAAGGCCCAGGCGCTCGCCCTTGCCCAGGGTGAACGAAACGTCGTTGACGGCGGTAAGCGCGGTGTCGCGCAGCGCGAACTTGACGGTAAGGTTGGATACGTCGAGCAACGGTTGCATGGGCTAGTCCTTGTACAGCTTGGGATTCAGGAAATCCCGCAGCCAGTCGCCAAGCAGGTTGATGGACAGCACCAGCAGAATCAGCACCACGCCCGGAAACAGCGTTATCCACCAGCTGCCGCTGAAGAAATACTGAAAGCCCGACTTGATCAGCGAGCCCAGCGAAGGCTTGGTCACCGGCATGCCCAAGCCCAGGAACGACAGCGCCGCCTCGCTCATGATGGCGTTGGCCACCTGCACGGTGGAAATGACCAGCACCGGGGTGAGCGTGTTGGGCAGGATGTGCCGCCACATGATGCGGAACGGCCGAAGCCCGATGACCCGCGCCGCCTCCACGTATTCCTTCTTCTTCTCCGCCAGCACCGATGCACGCACGGTGCGCGCGTACTGGGGCCATTCCGCAAGGCCGATGACCAGCACCAGGAAGGGCACGGCCACCTGCTCGTAGCGGCCCACGCCAAAGGTCATCTGCACGATGGCCCCCAGGAAGATGGCCACCATGTAGGAGGAAAACGACAGCTGCACGTCGGCGATGCGCATCAGGATGTTGTCCAGCCTGCGGCTGCCGTAGCCGGAAAGCAGCCCCACCATGATGCCGATGCACGCCTGCATGGCCACCGCGCCCACCCCGATCAGCAGGGATACGCGCATGCCGTACAGGATGGCCGAGAACAGGTCGCGCCCCTGGTTGTCGGTGCCCAGCAGAAAGGCCGGGTTGCCGCCGTCCTTCCACAGGGGGGGCGTTTCCGCGTCCATGATGTCGATGTTGGCGCCGTCGAACGGATTGTGCGGGGCTATGACCGGGGCCAGCAGGGCCGAGGATGCCAGGATGACGAACAGGGCGAAGCTGGTCACCGCCACCGGGTCGCGCAGGAAGGAATACAGGAAGTACGACTGGCGGAAACGTTTCAGAAGACCGGCCATGCTACTTCCTCCCCGCGATGCGGACCATGGGATTCACGAAACCGTAGATCAGGTCCACCACCGTGTTCACGCTGACGAAGATGGCACCCACAAAGATCAGGTAGGCCACCAGCAGCGCCGTATCGGCGCGCTCCACGGCCTCCACGAACATGAAGCCCATGCCCTGCCACTGGAACACCGTTTCGGTCAGGATGGTGAAGGCGATCATGATGCCAAGCTGCACGCCGCCCACGGTAATGACCGGCAGAAGGGTGTTCTTGAAGGCGTGCACCATCACCACGCGCCATTCGGGCAGGCCCTTGGCCCGCGCGAATTTCACGTACTCTGTTTCCAGCGCTTCCTTCATCTCGGCGCGGATCAGCCGGATGAACAGCGGCAGCATGATGGACGACAGGGCGATGGAGGGCAGGATGATGTGCTTGAAATTGGCCCAGGTGGTCAGCACCGATGTCCACCCCGGGAATATCTCCACCGGGTTGCCGCGCCCGAACGAGGGCAGCCAGCCAAGGTGCACCGAGAAGATGTAGATCATGAAGATGGCCGTCAGGAACACCGGCACCGAAACCCCCACGATGCTGATGCCCATGAACAGGCGCGACAGCACCGAGCGCGGACGGCACGCGGAATACACGCCCACCGGCACGGAGATCAGCACGATGATGCACTGGGCCACGAAGACCAGTTCCAGCGTGGCCGGGGCTTTCGCCAGAATCACGTCCAGCGCGGGCTTGCGGTAGAAGTACGAAGTGCCCAGGTCGCCCTGCACGGCGTTCTTGGTGAAGCGCGCCCACTGGACTAGGTACGGGTCGTTCAGCCCCAGCTTTTCGCGCAGGGCCTCGCGTTCCTTGACGGATACGGACACGCCCACCATCTCGCGCGTGGGGTCGCCAACGGACTGCTTGATGGCGAACCCGATGAAGCTGATGATGAACATGACCAGCAGGGCTTGCGCCACCCTGCGGATGATGAATGCGAACATGTGCGTCTCGTTGCCGGTAACGGCGTTGCTGGTTGCCGCGGAGCCGCGGGCCGCGCGTCCTTCCTCCACACGATACGGCCCCCGTGCGATGCGGGCTCCCGCACGGTGCGGGGGCCGCACGATGCAGGAACGGGGGCGGAGTGACGGCGGCAGCGCCCGCGCGCAGCGGCCTGATGCGTGCGAACGTCCCGGCCATGGTTCGACCCATGGCACCCTGCGGGGCAGGGGCAGCGGGACCGCACGCGGCGGCCACGAAAGCGCGAAGGCGCGAAACGGCGTGCGCGGCGTTGTCCGCAACCCGGCCACGATCGGCGCACCATGTTCCGGTGAGCCTGCTGGGAGCGCCCGCCGCGTGTCCGGAATGGCTGACGGAATGCCCAGCCAAAAGCCGGAATGCGGGGGGCGGCGGAATGCCGCGCGTCGGTAACGGGGTGATCCCCGCCCGGTGGGCTACAAAATTTCGGCGGGGCAGGCAAGGGGTGTTCCCCTGCCCGCCCGCCTTCACAAATCCGTCGAAAAAGCGCGGGGGTCTTGCAACCGCCCGCGCTCATTCACTGTTACTGCATCACCACGTCGCCGAAGTAGGGGAAGTCCTGCACGTTGATGATCGCCTTCGCGTTCTTCACCGTCTTGCGGGCAGCCCACGACAGCGGTTCCATGTGCAGCGGCACGAAGGCGGCCTCGTCGTAGGCCAGCTTCTCGGATTCCTGCAGCACTGCGTCGCGCTTCTTGGGATCGGTGGTGCGGTTGGCTTCCTCGATCAGCGCGTCGTACTTCTTGTTGCAGTAGTTGCCGCTGTTGTACTGCCCCATGCCGGTGTCCTTGTTGATGCACATCAGCAGGTATTCGCCGTAGTTGGCGGTGTCTTCGGTATCCGGGTGCCAGCCGATCATCTGGATGTCGGCAACCTGGGCGTCGTACTCATCCCAGTACTGGGCCTTGGGCATGGTCTTCAGGTTCACCTTGATGCCGATCTTGGCCATCATGGAAACGAAGGCCTGGGCCACCTTTTCGTCGTTCACGTAGCGGTTGTTGGGCGCGATCATGGTCAGTTCCAGACCCTTTTCGTAGCCCGCTTCCTTCATCAGCTTCTGGGCCTTGGCCAGATCGAAACGGGGCTTCAGGTCGGCGATGTAGCCGGGGTAGCCCTTGGGCGCCTGCTGGTGGGTGACCACGGTGTAGCCCTTCATGATCTTGGCCACGATGCCCGCATGGTCGGTGGCGGCAATGATGGCTTCACGCACCTTGGGGTTGGCCAGGGCGGGGTTGCGCTTGCCGTTCAGTTGGAAGGTGATGATGCGGGTGCTGGCCATGGTGATCAGCTCCACATCGGGGTTCTTGGCCAGCTGGTCGTAGTCCTGCACGGGCACGGGGGTGATGAAGTCCACGTCGCCCTTCAGGATGGCGGCCACGCGGGTGGCTTCGTTCTTGATGGGGGTGAGTTCGATGGTGTCGACGTTGCCGCGCTTGGTCCAGTAGTTGGGATTGGCCTTCAGCAGCAGCTTCACGCCGTGTTCGCGCTGGGCCACCATGAACGGGCCGGTGCCCGAGGCGTTCTCGTTGGCGAACGAGGGGCCGTTCTTCACCACGGCGCCCTTGGGCTGGCCAGCGGCGTCGGTGCCGGTGTAGAACTTGGAATCCATGGGGAAAATGTAGGTGGCAAGGTTCATCACCAGGCCGTAGGGTTCGGTGGTGATGATGTCGATGGTGTGGTCGTCGACGACCTTGGGTTCGGCAAACTTCACGTACAGGCCCTTGAAGTCGGGGGCTTCCTTCAGGCGCTTGACGGTCCAGGCCACGTCAGCGGCGGTGAAGGGGTTGCCGCTGTGGAACTTGACGCCCTTGCGCAGGAAGAAGCGCACGGTGGTGGGGTTGATCTGTTCCCACTTTTCGGCCAGGCGCGGTTCGAACTTCATGTCCTGGGTCCAGCGCACCAGGGGATCGAACACCCAGTGCGAGTAGGCCAGCATGGGCCCGGAAAGCTGCATGTGCGGGTCGAGCGATTCAGGGTCGGACGAGATGCCGACGCGGAAGGTCTTGCCTTCGGCGGCCTCGGCCTTGGGGCCGAACGCCAGCACGGCCGCCAACATCATCAGAAGCAATACGATGGTCCGTTTCATCCAGTACCTCCAGCGGTTGTTGCTGCAATGACGCCGCGCGGGCCCGGCAAGGCCTGTCAGGACCGGTGCGGACGGCTCGTCCCGTGGCCGTCCGGCCAGCACCCCGATGCCCGTGATGCCAATGATGCCCACGATGCGTTGTCCGATGCAATGAGACCGACAGTCCTGTAGACCATCCGGCGGCAGGTGCGTCAAGCGGGGGGCCATGCGAATATTGTCAAATCACGCCACGCAGATGTACCGTTAAATCAGCGTGCAGACGGGACATGCAAAGGCCGCCGCGCCCTGCACGGGTGCGGCGGCCATTGCTGAAGGCTCGCGGCGGACAGGAAGGGTCGGGTCGCGCCCTTCGGGCCGGACGTTGCGTACGATGTCCGCACGGCTCGCAAGCCCACGAACGGATGCTTCGGGAATACCCCTACTGCGAGCGCACCTTGCGCATGTACTCCATGTACACGGCGTTCACCCACTGGGCGGCGCGGTACACCCCGTCGCGCACGGGCACCCAGGTCACCGTGCCGTCGACGTCGATCTTGCCGTCGAACAGAAATTCCACGCCCACGTCCACCCCGCCGACCACGCTGCCCGTGTGCATGCGGGTGGAAACCTCCGCCTTCAGCAGCAGGTCCAGGGGCTGATGCGCGCCGCCGGGCCAGTGCAGGATGGCGCGCAGCACCACCTTGTCGCCCCGTGCCAGCGGCCCCTTTTCGCCGCTCACTCCCGCGCGGGGGGCGATGCAGGCGCGCATGCCCCCGGCAGAAATGTCCACAAGGCCGGGCTGCGGGTCTGCCACGGATTCCGCCACCGGGCCTGACGCGGTCTGGGGCGCCTGCGCGGGCTGTCCCTCCGCCCCAAGCAGGCACTGGGTAGGCGCACCGGCGATGCGCAGATACCCTTCCAGCGCCGCCAGGGGCAACGGGCCGTCGTCGGGGGCTTCGTCGCGCCACATTTCCAGCAGGCCCACCAGTTCCGGCACCGGGCGCACCCGCACGCTGCGGCGGCGCTGCCCCGAGTCGATGGCGGCGGGCTTTTCCAGTTCAACGATCAGCCCGGTGGACAGGGCGCGGATGTCGAGAATGCGCGAGGCGAACATGTAATGCTGTTCCGTGCGCTGGGGGGCCATGGCCACGATGCGGAAGTAGCATTCCACCGTCTGCCCCTTCCATGCCGAGGAAAGCCGCACCCCGCTGGACATGTCGATGAGCAGGGTGGGGCCTTCGTACGAATCGATGAGCCCGGGCAGCGAATGCTGCTTGCCGTCGCGGGTGCGTACCACCACGTAGAACCGCGCCCGGCGGTCCGCCGCAAGGCGCAGTTGCTGGAACACCAGGTTTGTCGCGTGCTCCTCGTCCTTCTTGCCGAACAATGCCATTGATGCTCCTGCGGCATGCCCCTGGCGTGACATGCCCCGAATGGTCGTGGGTCCGTGGTGTCTCGCGCGCGGCGGCCTGAACTCCCCCGAGCGGGCCCATGCCCGTGCGCCGCGCGTTCATGAGCACTGCCCCGGAAGCCGCCATGCGTCAAGGATAACCGCCGTAAACAAGGCGATGGCCGGGGCGGGGGGGCAGGCGGCAGAATCCGCCGCCGCCCCGCGCGCATGCAACGGTGGTGCCGTGCCCTGCCGCCCCCGCACGGGCGGACGACATCGGCGCGGGCCGCATCCGCAAGGGCAATGCACCCGGCAACATTCCGCATGCATGTCCGTGTTGCCACAACTCCGGGACGACACGGTGACGACACCCCTTCCCCGTGCCCCCTGCCCTTTGCGCCCGGCATCCCCGGGTGCCCTCCCGTGCCCCCCCACGCCAACCCCGCGCGGACACGGCCCTTTGCCCGCCAGACCGCGCCAGCCATGAATTTTCCGCACCATGCTTGACACAACCCCGCCAGCCTGCGAAAATCGATCATAAACATACTGAACGATTTTCCGGGGGCCTCATGTTCTTCCAGGGCAAGGACTACATCCGTCCGTCCAAGAAGCTGCGCCTGCTGTCCGTGGTGCAGGCGCTGACCGAAAACGAACGGCTCAGCCAGACCCAACTGGCTCGGTTCAGCCGCACCAGCAGCGCCATGGTCAACCAGTACCTGGCGGAGTTGCACAGAGAGGGCATGGTCCAGTTCGCCCCGGTGAACCGCAAAAGCTTTGCCTACCGCCTTACCGACAAGGGGCAGGAGGCGCGGCGCAACATGATGGAACAGTACTGCGCCGAGATGGTGCGGGGGTTTGCCTCCATCAAGGAACTGGTGCGGCGCCGGCTGGAACCGCTGGCGGAACGGCGGGGCAGGATATCCGCCCCGGCCCCCGAACCCGGCCTGCCGCCCCAACCTGCTGGCCCGCTGCGTCTGGGCACGCTGCGTCTGGCCCTGTTCGGCGCCGCCGAAACGGGCGAAGTGGTGCTGGCGGCGCTGGAAGGCACCCCCTTCGAGGTAACCCTGGTGGTGGACAACGATGCCGCCAAGCACGGCACCCCCTTCCACGGGCACACCGTGCAGCCCCCGGCGGCCCTGCTGACCGAACCCGGCCTGCTGGCCGTGGACGCGGTGGTGGTGTCCTCGTTCGCGCACCAGCGCGCCATCCAGCAACAGCTGCTGGCCATGCCCGGCATGCCGGAATCGGCGCGGGAGGTCGTCGTGCTGCTATGAACGCATCCACCAACATTGCGGGCGGCACCGCCGCCCCCTGCATCACCCTGGCCTCCGGCAGGCGCATCGGCCCCGGCTGCCCGTGCTTCATCGTGGCCGAGGTGGGCAACAACCATCAGGGCGACATGGACACCGCCCGGCGCATGGTGCGCGAAGCCGCCCGCGCCGGGGCGGACGCCGTGAAATTCCAGAAGCGCGACACCTCCGCCCTGCTCACCACCGAAGGTGCCCGCGCCGCCTATGGCGGCCCCAACAGCTTCGGGGCCACCTACGGCGAACACCGCGACGCGCTGGAACTTTCCGCCGCCCAGTTCGCGGAACTGAAGCAACTGGCCGAATCGCTGGGCATGGTCTTCTTCGCCTCTGCCTGGGATGCGCCCAGCCTTGCCGTGCTGGCCGACCTGAAGGTGGAACTGCTGAAGGTCTGCTCCGCCGACGTGGTCAACGTACCCATGTTGCGCCGGATGGCCGCGCTGAACCTGCCGGTGGTGCTGTCCACGGGCATGAGCACCCTTGCGCAGGTGGACCGGGCCGTGGCCGAACTTTCCACCGGGCACGGCGGCGTGGTGGTGCTGCACTGCAACTCCAGCTACCCCTGCGACGAGGCGGACATCGCCCTGCCGGTGATGGACCAACTGGCCCTGCGCTATGGCCTGCCCGTGGGCTATTCCGGCCACGAGCGGGGCATCGGCCCCAGCGTGGCTGCCGTGGCGCGCGGGGCGTGCCTGGTGGAACGCCACTTCACCCTCGACCGCACCCAGCGCGGCACCGACCATCAGGCCTCGCTGGAGCCGGACGACCTTGCCTGCATGGTCCGCATGATCCGCGAGGTGGAGCGGGCCATGGGCGTGACCGAAAAGCGCGTCACCCCGCACGAGGCGGCCATGGCCGTAAAGCTGCGCAAAAGCCTGGTGGCCGCGCGCAATCTTCCGGCGGGCACGGTGCTAATGCCGGACGACCTTACCGTGAAAAGCCCCGGCGACGGCCTGTCGCCGGAACTGTGGGACGCGGTGATCGGCAATTCCCTGACCGTGGACCTGCCGCGCGACGGGCAGCTTTTGCCCGCCATGCTGGCCATGCCGGTGCAGACGGGGGATACGGACGAAGAGGACGGCACCATGGACAGCAGCAGGACGGCGCCGAATCCCGCAGCCGGTTCCCCCACGGATTCTCCGACCGATTCCGGGGTCCGGACCAGGACCGGGGCCGCGTGATGCGCGTCGTCCATTTCGCCATCACCCCGCTGGCGGGCGCGCCGCTGCGGCTCGTCCGGGCGCTGAACGCCCACCTGCCCGGCTGCACGGCCCGGCTGGTGGACCTGACACGCTACGGCAGCGAGGACTTCGGGCAGGACGTGGTGTTCGACGAAACGCCGGATCTCGCCCGCGAACTGGCGGAACACGCCGACATTCTCCACGTTCACAACTATCTGGACCTGGATTCGCGCCACTTTGCCCCCATCGATTTCCGGGCGCTGGCGGATAAGGGCACGCTCGTCCTCCGCCAGTTCCACAGCGAACCGGGGCTGGTGGCGGGCCGCATGGGCATCACCCCCGCCGCGCTGCTGGCCCAGCCCATCCCCGCGCTGGTGGTGGGCCAGTTTCAGGAACGCTGCTACCCCCGCGCGCGGGTGGTGCCCAATCCCCTGCCCATTCACGACGCGGACCACCTGCCGCACGACCCGGCCCTGCACGGCCCGTTGCGCCACGACGTGTTCCTGTCGCCCACCCGGCTGCATTCGGCCTGGGCCGACCGCTGGAACACCAAGGCCCGGCCAGAGGCCGAGGCCGCCGTGCGCTCCGCCTGCCTGCCGCGCGGGGCAAGCTGGCACCTGATGCACAAGACCCCGCTGGCCGCCACCCTTGCCGCCAAACGGCTGTCCCGCATCGTGGTGGACGACCTGGTCACGGGCAGTTGCCACCTGACCGGGCTGGAAGGACTGGCCCAGGGCAAGCCGGTGCTGGCCCATCTGGATGGCCGCTGCCGCCGGGTGCTGGCGCGCATGGCGGAAACCGATGCCTGCCCGTTCGTCGACGTGCGGCTGGAGGATGCGGCCCACGTGCTGGGCCACTTGCTTGACCATCCTGCGGACGCGCAAGAGGTGGGCCACGCCGCGCGCGCGTGGATGGAAGCCCACTGGCAGCCGGAACGCATTGCCGCCGCATACGGCGCTGCCTACGCAGCACTGGCCCGCGACCCCGTGGCCGCCGCCCGCGACTGGCGGCAGCTGGACCTTGCGCTGGACGGTCCGGCGGCACGTTTTTTTGCCGTCACCCTGCCGGATGTGGTGCATGCGGCACGGCGCGAGATGGCACAGGGAACCGCGCCCGTTTTGGGGGACCGGGCGGTCGGGACGGACAGGACGGACTGGGCCGACCTTGGAAACCGGGGAAACCAGGGAGACCGGGCATGAACGCGCCGCACCCTCTTTCGCCCGCGCAGCCCGGCCATGCTTCGGGCGCGCCCGGCCTGTCCCCCCTGCCCAGCCTTTCTCATGTACCTTGTTTTCCCCATTTACCCGACCCGGCCATCATGCCCGCCGAGCAGTGCGTGCTGGCCGTGACCGAATCATGGCTGGGCCGCGCGGACAGCGCCGTACGCCGGGTGCTGGCCCACGGCCTGCCCTCGTCCAGCCTGTACGACTGGATCATGCATTGCGGACAGGTGCGTCACCAGCGCCTGCGCGACCCTGCCCGGCGCGACGTGAACATCCCGCGCGCGGATTGGGACGTGGTGGCCGTCATTGCCGCGCGCGGCGGCTCGCGCGGGGTGCCCCGCAAGGCGCTGCGGATGGTGAGCGGCGTGCCGCTCATCGCGCGGGCCGTGGCGGCCTGCCGCTCTGTGGCGTCCGTCACGCGGGTCATGGTCAACACCGACTGCCCGGACATCGCGGCGGCGGCCCGAGATGCCGGGGCGGACGTGCCCTTCCTGCGCCCGGCGGAACTGGCCACGGACGAAGCGTCACCGCTGGATGCATGGGTCTACGCACAGGTGTGGATGCTGCTAGTGGAACGGCGCGTGCCCGACTTTCTGCTGTCCGTTTCGGCCACCCACCCCTGCCTGCACCCGGACGAGATGCGGCGCGCCGTGGACCGGCTGGCGGCTGCCAACCGCCCCTCGCTCCAGACCGTGGCCCGGCTGCCCGCCGTGTCGCTGGAATTCCTGACCCCGGATTTCCGTCCGCTGAACGGTGGGCAGAACGCGGAGGCAGACGATGGTACGGAGCGTCACGCCCCGGACCATGACCACCCGGACGGCGAACGGTTGCTGCAATGCGGCGCGTTTTCCATCACCTGCAACCGCCCGTACTACCATGTGCAGCCGTGGTTTCGGCAGCACATGACCGACATTCCCGCGCCCCCGGCGGAACCCCTGGCCCACGTGCTGTCCGCCCGGCAGGGCGTGGACATCGACGAGCCGTGGGATCTCGCCACGTGCCGCCTGCTGCTGGACGGGGATGACCCGTTTCCGGCGTGCACCCCGGCGGATGTGGCCGCATACGACGGCGCGCACCCCGTCTCCCGAAACCACGAGGCCGACGCCCGGCCCGGCGTGCCTGCTGTGCCTGCCTCCCCCGGCATGGAGAGCATGGCGGACCCTGCCAACCTTGCCTGCGTGGTGGTGCTGCCGCCCGAAGGACAGGAGTCACCCGGCGTGCCGGACGGCGGGGAGGAACCGGACTCACCGGACGGCCCGTACCTGCACATCGCAGGCATACCCGCGCCGTGCCGGGTGCTGGACGCGGTGCGCACCGCCCTGCCCCACGTGCCGCTGGCCGTGTGCGGCGAAGGGGCCATGGCCCGCACCGTGGCTCGCCGCTACGGGCTGGACCTGCTGCCCCTGCCGGAATTTCTTGCCCGCCGCCGCGCCGCGTGGACGGTGCCGCTGCTGAACGCGGGCGACCTTGCGGCAGGCTACGCGATTCGACCTGACATTTCCACCGCCGCGCCCGAATTTTCCGGGCGGGACATCCTGTGCATCGACGGACGGGCCGCCCTGCTGGATGCGGCCACCCTGCGCGCCTTCGTCACCACATTCCTTGCCCCCGCAAACGCGGGATGCGGCCTGCCCGCGTGCTCCGTATCGCCCGCGCCGGTGCACCCCGCGCACCTCAAGCGGGTGGACGCGGCAGGCTCCGTGCTTTCCGCGCCGGGGGTGCCCGCCCGGCGACAGGATCTGCCCGGGGCATGGTGCCGCGACGGCGCGTTGACCCTGCTGCCTGCGGGGGACAGCACGACAGGAAGCACACCGGAACGCGCCGCCGATGGCGCCCCCGGTCCGCACAATCCCCCCCCCGGCGAATCCGCCAGCCTGCCCTACCGCCCCATCCCCATCGGACGGGCGCAAGCCACCCTGGTGGCCTCGCGCCTGGACGCCGCACGGGGCATGGCCCTGGCCGCCCACGACGGGCACCCCGACATCACCCCCCAAGCCGCCACAGGAAACGCCCCGTGAACGCCGCCTCCATCAACTCCGAACGGGGAGACCCGCGCCCCCGCTACCCCGACATCACCGACGCGCTGTTCTGGGACGCCTACTTCGCGTGGCGCGACGATTCGCTGCTGTCGGTGGAGCGGTTCCACGCCCTGTACCTGGCCTTGCGCCACATCACGGCCATCGGCGTTCCCGGCGCGCTGCTGGAATGCGGGGTGTACCGGGGCGGCTCGGCCTGCTTCTGCGCCGCCGTGCTGGCCCAATTGTGCCAGCCAGGGCAAACGGACCGCGACCTTTTCTGGTGTGACACCTTCCGGGGCTTTCCCGACGGGGTGGAGGAAGCCTCCATCACCGGAGAAACCCTGCAAGCCTTTCCTAAGGACGACGTGCTGCCCGCAGCCATGGCCAACTTTGCCCGCACCAGCTACCCGGCGCAGCGGCTGCACGTGCTGCGCGGCCCGGTGCAGGCCACCATTCCCGGCGGCCCCCTGCCGGACGCCATCGCCCTGCTGCATCTGGATACCGACGATGCGGACTCGGTGCGCCACGAACTGACCCACCTCTACCCGCGCCTGTCGCCGGGCGGGGTGCTGTGCATCGACGACTACGGCCACTTTCCCGGCGTGGGCCGCGCCGTGGACGCCTATTTCGCGGACCTGGCCCGCGCCGGGGCCACCCCGCCGCTGCTGGCCCGGACAGACTACACGGGCCGCATGGGCGTGAAGCCCCGCGCCTGAACGCGGCCCCGGACTCCGCCCGGCCCCGATCGAACGAAACCGAACCCGATTGAACCAGACCGGACCAGACCGGACCCGGACCCCGCGCGCCACCCCGCCGCCGCACATAACCGCCCGCACCTGCAGGACACCGCCCCACATGACCAGCCCGACTGACACCACCATGACCGACACGCCCCCCGCCCTCGCCCTTCCCGACATGGCGGGTCTGTCCCGCTGCAACCCCCGGCTGGCCGCGTGGTTCGCCTGGGCGCACGACGACTGGCAGGGCGCGGACGCCACGGGGGCCTACGTGCATCTGGGCTGCGGCGGCGCGGTGCTGGACGGCTTCGTGAACCTGGACTTCCTGCCCCACGACGCGCGGGTGCGCGAATGCCGCCTGCTGGACGTGTGGCCGCGCCGCCTTGCCGGGCAGGTGGCCGCCTTCTACGCGGAAGACGTCATCGAGCATTTCTATCTCACCGAACAACTGTACATCCTGTGTTCCATGAACGTGCTGCTGCGCCCAGGCGGCGTGGCCCGGCTGCTCACCCCGGACATCGGCCAGCTGTGGACCTACGGCCAGCGCTTCGACCCGGCGGTGCTTGTGGGCAGCGGCGACTATTTCGCCGACGTGATGCGCTGCCGCAACGGCATGGACGCCGTGAACACCGGCCTGCGCATGGGCGGCCACCGCTGGCTGCACGACTTCACCAGCCTGCGCCGGGCGGCGGAGGAATGCGGGTTCACCGCGCGGCGCACCCCCTGCGCCGCGTCGGACGATCCCAGACTGTGCAACATCAACCTGCGCGATGAATCGGGCATCTCCTTCGCTGCGGAACTGCGCAAGGCGCGCCCCCTGCGCCACCTGCTGGTGTGGCCGGAACGCATCGCCAACGCCGTACCCGTGGCGGGCGGCGCCCCGGATACCGCGCTGCCTGCCGGGCTCGACGGCGGCCCGGACCGTGAACACCTGGACGCCATCCAGCCAGTGTTCCGCGCCACCACCGGCGACCCCGGCATCACCTACCGCCTGCCGGACGTGGCCGTGGGGCGCATCGCCATGGTCAACGTGCGCTCGGCCAACCTCTCCGAATTCCGCGAGCACAACTTCGCCAAGGCCTATTTCCGGCTGGAGGAAAGCGGGGCCGTGTACGCCGACCGCACCCTGCATTCCGTGCCGCACATGAACGGCTTCACCCGCGCCGACGTGGAAACGGCCATGCGCGGCGAGACGGTGCTGCGCTCCGTCCGGTTCGACCCTTCGGAGCGGGAGGGCGACCTGTTCACCGTGGGGCCGCTGGAACTGTTCCTGTACGACGACGCGGCGGATGGTGGGGAAGGCGGGGACGAGCGGGCCAAAGGCCGGGGCATGGCTGCGGTGGGAGCCGACGTGGCCACCAGCGCCGCCCCGGCAGCAACTGTCCTGACCGGCGACCTGCCCCCGCACCTCGAAGATCACGTCATGGCCACCCCCTGCCGCCAGGGCATCATCCATCATTTCGACTTCGACGGCCCGGTGGGCATGGCCCTGGCCATCTACGGCGAGTGGGCGCAGGCGGAACTGGACGCGCTGGCCCCCTACGTGCCAGCGGGAGGGCGGGTGCTGGATATTGGCTCCAACGTGGGCACCCACGCCGTGGCCTTTGCCCGCATGGTCGGGGGCAGCGGGTCAGGCGGGCATGTCACCGCGCTGGAACCGCAGGCAGAGGTGTTCGCCTTGCTGCAACGCACCGTGGACGTGAACGGCCTTGCGGACGTGGTCACGCCGGTACGGGCCGGGGCGGCAGGCCACACGGGCACGGCGCGGGTGCCGCGCATTGCCGCGCCGGAAGGACAGAATCTGGGCGCGGTGCGCCTGCTGGCTGCGGACGGCGCGCCGCAGGACCCGGCCCGCACCACGGACGAAATCCCCCTGCTGACCATCGACGGACTGGGGCTGCATCTGCCCCCCCCGGAAAGGCCGGGTACCGGCGGACGGCTGGATCTCATCAAAGTTGACGCCGAAGGGGACGAGGCCGCCATCCTGCGCGGGGCGGCGGACACCATCCGGGCCTGCCGCCCGGTGCTGCATCTGGAATGCCCCGGCTTTTCGCGGGCCTGGCCCTGCGCGCGTCAGGCGCTGGCCTGGGGCTACGCGGTGTTCCACCTGCGCCTGCCCGCCTTCAACCCGGCCAATTTCCGGGGGGCCAGCCGCAACGTGTTCGGCGCGGCGGAAGAAGGCGCGCTGCTGTGCATCCCGCGCGAGCGGTTGGAAGACGGCAGCCTGCCCGCGCCCTGCGGCACGGAAATCCGCGACCCCGCCCATCTCGCCCGCGCCCTGTTGGAAACCCGCGCCTACGGCCAGCCGGAAGAACGCATCCCCGCTGCCACGCGGCTGGACCTGGCCCTGTCCGACCTGCGCCGCAAGCGGGCCGAGGAACACTGCGTGGCGGCCAATGCCCGCTCCGGTCGCCAGCACGGGCGCATCACCACCCTGCGCACGGCGACCAGCGCGGCAGAAGCCCTGCTGGCCGGGACGGCGGGGATGGAGGGCACAACGGCGACTGCCCCGACAGCCCCGACAGCTCCGTCAGTCACGGAAGACGCCCGCGCCCGCCTGCTGGCCGCGCTGGACGCCACCGCCCCGGAACGGCCATCCATCATCGAGCCGGACACCCGCGAGCCGTGGCCCGCGCCGCCCGCCATTGCAGATGGAACCGCATGGACCGAACTGGCCGCACGCCGGGCCGCGTTGTCCGATGTACCAGACGGCGCGCCGCAGCGCCCGGTCATCGACGTCATCGTGCCGGTGTACGCGGGAACAGACCAGACCCTGGCCTGCCTGCACTCCATACTGCGCGCGGACCTTGAACCGGCAGACGCCGCCGCCCCCCGCGCCCACGTGGTGGTGGTCAACGACGCCAGCCCGGAACCGGAGTTGGCGGCAGCCCTGCGCCGCCTGGCCGGGCTTGGGCTGATGGAACTGCTGGAGCACCCGGCCAACCGGGGCTTCGTGGCCTCGGTCAACGCGGGCATGGTGCTGCACCCCGAGCGCGACGTGGTGCTGCTGAACTCCGACACCCTGGTCTTTCCCGGTTGGCTGGGGCGCATGGCCGCGCACCTGTCCGCCCGGCCCGACGCGGGCAGCGTCACCCCGCTGTCCAACAACGCCACCATTTGCAGCTACCCGGTGACCGAGCGCGACAACCGCGCCGGGCTGGAACTGGGCAGCGCCAGGCTGGACGCGCTGGCCGCCACGGTCAACGCCGGGGTGGCCGTGGACATTCCCACGGCGGTGGGCTTCTGCATGCTGATCCGCCGGGCCTGCCTGTCGGAAACCGGCCCCTTCGACGAGGCCACCTTTGGCCGGGGCTACGGCGAGGAAAACGACTTCTGCATGCGCGCCGCCGCGCTGGGCTGGCGCCATCTGCTGGCCGCCGACGTCTTCGTGCGCCACGCGGGCGAGATGTCCTTCGGCGAGGGTGCCGCCCCGCTCAAGGAAGCCGCCTTCGCGACCATCCAGCGGATGTACCCCGATTATCTGCGCACCGTGGCCGCCCACTGCGCGGCGGACCCGGCCCGCCCGGCCCGCCGGGCGCTGGACCTGGCCCGGCTGCGCGGCGAACTGGCGCGGCGCTTTCCCGGCACGACGCACGCGTCTGACCACAGTACGGCGCACACGCCGGGCACCGATGCGGCCCGTCCGGTGCTGATGGTCACCCACAACTGGGGCGGCGGCACCGAACGCCACGTGCGGGACCTGTGCGCCCGGCTGGCGGCGGAAGGCACGCCCGCGCTGGTGCTGCGTCCGCGCTCCAACGACGCGGGATGCGTGTGGACCCTGAACCTGCCCGCCTGCGGGTCCGCCCCTATCTGCGATGCTGGTCCTGCCTGCGGCGCTGGTCCCGCCTGCGGGACCGGTCCCCTGCACCTGCCCAATCTGGCCTTCGACCTGCCACCCGACTTCGGCGCGCTGCTGGAAGTGCTGGCCGAACTGCGCGTGACCCACATCCACGTGCACAACCTGGCGGGCTACCCCCATGCCGCGCCGGAACTGCTGCCCCTTGTGGCCCGGCTGCTGGAAATTCCCTGCGACGTCACCGCACACGACCTGTCCGCCCTATGCCCGCGCATCACCTGCATCGGACCGGACGGCTACCCCTGCCCCACGGCGCTGGACGGGGACGAAGGGAGGGCGCACGGCGCGCCGTGGCGCTGCGGGGCATGCATCGCGGCGGAAACGCCCCAGCTCGGCAACACGGACATCGTGCGCTGGCGCGCGGCATGGGCAACGCTGCTGGAGGGCGCGCGCAGGGTCTTCACGCCCAGCAACGACACGGCGCGGCGGCTGGCCAGCCACTTTCCCGGCTGCGCGGCGCGCATCACCGTGCGGCCCCACCCGGAAACGTCACCCCTCGCCCGTGCGGGCATGGCCCGGCACGGGGACGCCCCCGCCGCCGCGCCCCGCAAGTCCGACGACGTGTTGCGGGTGGCGGTGATCGGGGCCATCGGCCCGCACAAGGGATCGCACGTGCTGGAAGCCTGCGCCCGCCACGCCCGCGAGGCGGGGCTGCCCCTGCACTTCACCGTGGTGGGCTACACCGACCGCGACGAAACATTGCGCCAGCTTGGGGTGACCGTCACGGGCCGCTATGACGAAAAAGAATTGCCCGACCTGCTCGGTTCGGCAGACGGAAGCAGGGCGGACGGAAGCAGGGCGAACGCGACGCCGGGAAACGGCCACGGCGGCTACCACCTGGCCTTCCTGCCCGCCGTGTGGCCGGAAACGTATTCCTACACCCTGTCCGAGGCGGTGCTGGCCGGGCTGTATCCCGTCGCCTTCGACCTGGGCGCCCCCGCCGAACGCATGGCCGCGTGGGATTACGGCCTGCGCCTGCCGGTGGACCTGCTGCGCGACCCGGCGGCCATCAACGCCGCCCTGCTGGCCTGCACGCCCGTTTCGCCACCGCCGGGGCTGGCGCAGGCCATCCTGAACGCCGGTGACTACCCCGCGCCGTTCCGGGCCAGTTACTACGGAATCCCGGGGGCCGAACACACCGGGGGGAACACCGGGAACGACGCGGCAACGCCCGCAACGGAGCACCCATGAGCACGGACCAACACCCCCGCGCCGCCGCGCGCTCCGGCCATCCACTGATCTCGGTGGTGGTGCCCAGCTACAACCATGGCCGGTACATCGGGGCCTGCCTCGATGCGCTGATGTTCCAGGACTACCCCAACCTGGAAATCGTCATCACCGACGACGCCTCCACCGACGATTCCGTGGCGGTGATCCGGCGCTTCCTGCGTGACGTGGCCGGGGCCACCGCTTCGTACGCCTGCCGCTACGACGCTGCGGCGGACGTCATCGAGCGCGCCGTGCACCCCCGCTACGCACGCACGGGCCGCCGCATCGTGTTCCTGCGGGCCGAGGCCAACGGCGGCTCCACGGCCAACTACAACCGGGGCCTGGCCCACTGCACGGGCGACTACTGCACCTTCGTCCCGGCGGACGACATCTGCCACCCGCAACTGTTTTCCACACTGGCCCGGCCACTGCTGGATGACGTGGCCGACTTCGCTTACGCCGACATGTTCGTGGTGGACGACGACCTGCGCATCCTGCGCGAATTCCGCCTGCCGGAGCATTCCTTCGATGCCTCGTTCCGCAACTGGTACCTGTGCGGGGTAGCCAAACTGTACCGCCGCGCCCTGCATGACCGCTTCGGCCCCTTTGACGAAACCGCCGACGCCGACGACCACGAATGCTTCCTGCGCTTTGCCCTGGGCGGGGCGCGCTTCGTCCACGTGCCGCAAACCCTGTATTCCGTCCGCAGCCATGACGGGCGCGAAAACGGCCTGCACGCGCCGGGGCGCTTTGCCCGGCTGCTGGAACATTCCAAGCGGCTGGTGCTGATGGCGCGCGAGCGGGAACCGGCGCGGCCCGGCGTCTGGCGCGAGGAAATGGTGAGCACGGGCGCCCCGGACGGCATGCCGGTCGCCGATGGCCCGCCTCCGGTGGCCGAACGCGTGGTGCTTACCGACGAGGAGCGCAGCTATTTCGCCGGAGGAAACGGCGCCACAGCGCGCGATGCCGGGGAGGCCCGCCGTGGGTGACCTGGCCCTGCCGCACATCCTGCCCCGCGTGCGCGACCCCCGGCGTGAAACGCGCAAGTACGCCAACTTCCTGCTGGCCCTGCGCGCCCGCCGCGCCGGGGCCGCGCAGGTAACGCACCACCCCTTCGACCTCACCGTGGACTGCGCCACCCTGTGCCAGCTGCACTGCCCGTATTGCGCCGTGGGCAATGGCACCATCCGCCGCAAGCCATCCCTGATGGATGCGGCCCTGCACGAGCGGCTGGCTGCGGACGTGGCCCCGGACCTGTTCCTGGCCTGGTACTTCAGCGCCGGAGAACCGCTGCTGCACCCGCGCCTGCACGAACACCTGGCCCGCACCGCCGGGGAAGAGGCCTTCACCGTGGTGTCCACCAACCTCAGCGTGCCCCTGACACCGGCCCGGCAAGAGGCCCTGCTGCGCTCCGGCCTCGGCATGCTCAGCGCATCCGTGGACGGGGCCAGCGCGGCCACCTATGCCCAATATCGGCGCGGGGGCGACTTCGCGCTGGTCATGGACAACCTTGCGGCACTGGCCCGGCGCAAGCGGGAAATGGGGCTGCAATTTCCCCTGCTGGAATGGCGCTTTCTGCTGTTCGCCCACAACCAGCACGAGGTGGACGCGGCCCGCGCCATGGCCGAGGACATGGGGCTGGACCTGCTGGAATTCTTTCCCGGCTACGCCCTGCCGCCCGGCGACCCCGGCGAGCAGGGAGTGCACCCCATGACCGCCCCCATGCCGGAGCGGCCCATTTCCGGCCCGGCGTACGAGGCGGGGCTGGCCCGCCGCGAGACGCTGGTGCAACGGCTAGTGGCCGACGGCATGCCGCCCGCGCCCACCCCGGTGGATACGGCGGCGGGCACGGGAACGGACCCGGTTGGCGGAGTGGAGAGAACGGGCGGAATCGACGGAAAGGGCAGTACCCACCGCCGCTGCGACTGGCTGTACTACAGCGGCATGATCTATCCGGACGGCGCGTTCGGCCCGTGCTGCGTGGCCACCGATGCCGACGACGATTTCACCCGGCTGGATGCGCACCCCGATTTTAGCGCGGCATGGAACGCCCCGGCCTTTCTCCGCTCGCGCGCGGCCTTTGCGGCGTGCGGAGGGGACACCCGAGACGGCGCACCGGACGGCGGGAGCAAGAATCCTTCCGGCACCGGCGGCACGGCGGGCACGGTATGCGACCGCTGCCCCCTGCCCGTGGCGCAGGAACTGCAATTCGTGCAGAAGGTGCGCGCCATCCTGCGCAACGCCCCGGATTGGGTGGTGCGCATCCTGGCCGCCGCGCCGGACGCATTCTTCCTGCCCGCCGACCAGCGCAGGTTGCCCGTGGAACTGGCCGCCCTGCACAGGCCAGAGGCCCGCGCCCTGCCAGCGGACCCGGACGCGCTGGCCCGGCTGCGCGCGCTGGCGGCCATCCATCCCGATCCGGCACTGGCCCGCTGCGCCGACGTTCTGGAACGCGGGCATGCCTGAAGCACCCCGCATCCCGGCCTTTCACCCCTTCCGCACACCCCGCGCGCAGGAGATGCCCGCATGACACGGCATTGCAGCCCCCGGAACGACACCATGACGAGCGACGCCCGCTCCGCCGAATCCCCCGCCGCCCCCGCTGATGCATTTCCTGATGCGTCAGCCGACGCCGCCCGTCCCTTCCGTGAATGGCTGGCTGGCCAACGCACCCAGGACGGCGTGCTGCTGCTGGGCGATGCCCGCCCGTTCTTCCACGACGAGTCCGCCTACACCGCCCACCACGGCGAAGACCCCGCCCCGCTGGACGCCGGGCAGGGGCTGGCGGCCCTGCTGCGGGCCACGGGCGCGGACATGTCCGCCCCGGCGCTGGAGATAGGCTGCGGCTTCGGCTACCTGAGCCTTGGCCTTGCGGTGGACAATCCCTTTCCGCTGCTGCTGCTGACCGATACCTCGCCGGGGTTCCTGCGCATTCTGGGAGATCGGCTGCATGCCCACGGCGTGGCGTGGCAGGCGGACGAAAGCGTCCATGCCGCCCCCCGCATGGGCTGCCCCGACATGCCCGGTCCCGACACGTTCGGCCCCGACACGTTCGGTCCCGGCGCCGTCCGGCTGGGCATCCTGTCCGGCGACGCCATGCAGGAAATCCCCGATGCCAGCCTGTCGTGCATCGCCATGCGCGCCACCCTGCATCACGTGGCCGACGTGGACGCCTTTCTGGCCCAGGCGGCGCGCGTACTGCGCCCGGGTGGGCACCTGGTGTTCGAGGAACCCTGCCGCGAGGCCCTGCTGCTGATGGGCGTGCTGGTGGCCCAGATGCCGGAACTGGCCGCCGCGCGCGGGGTGGAGGTGACACCGCGCCAACTGGAACTTGTGGACCTGTTCCGGCGCATGGTGGAATTCTACTGCCGACAGGACATCGACAAGAGCACGGCGGAAGACAAGCACCTGTTCCACCCCGTGGAAATCGCCGCGCGCTGCCGGGCGCACGGCTTCGACACCACGGTCTACGCCAACACCACCCTGGCCTCGCTGAAATACCTGCACGGCGAATCGCCCCTGCCGCCCACGTTCTTCCACGACACCACCCGCGCCTACATCGGCGAGGTGTGCCGCATGCCGGAACTGGTCCCCCTGTTCGACGCTACCATTGCCGCGTCGTGCGCCTACATCGACGCCTGTTCGCGCGGGGGGCGCGGCCCCCACTACATCGGCGTGTTCGATGCGCGAAAGGGGTAGGGCCGAAACTGCGGGGCATCTCCCGTGACCCGCGCATGTCCAAATTCTGACGCAAGCAAGATTTTCCCGTCCTGCCGCGCTTCCCGCGCCGCCCCGTTTGCTGCCCGTCACAATGATCCGCCCGCTTTCCGTTCCGGTAGTTCATGCATCACGGCATGTTGGATGGCCACGCGCCACCCTTCAATGTGGAACGAAACTTGCTTTACACACCCTCACATAGGCACCCCAGGGCAGACGGCCTTCTGATTCCGCCGAGCCACAACCACTGGGCGCGCATCACCCACGCCACGCTCCGGGACGTGGAAACCAGGTCCCGACATTCCGCCACCGCATGGTACGCACATGATACACGCGACAATCGGCATTCCGGTCTACAACGAGGCGAACTACATCAGGCACACGCTGGGCAGCGCCCTGGCGCAGGGCGCCAGCGAGATCATCGTTTCCGACAACGGTTCCACGGACGGTTCGACGGAAATATGCCGCGAGTTCGCACAGGCGCACGCCAACGTGAAGCTGTTCACCACCCCCGAGAACAAGGGGGCACGGTACAATTTCATGACGTGCATCGACAATGCGACGGAAGACCTGTTCATGTGGCTTGGCGCGCACGACCTGCTGCCCGAAGGTCACCTGGCGCACCTGCACGCCTGCTTCGAACAATCCGACGACGTGGTTCTTGCCTACACCGATGCGGTGCACTTTCTCGACGACGGCACCGTCAAGTCCCGCTACTCCTTCCCCGACAAGCGCGGCCTGACCTCTGCCAACGGCCTGGACCGGCTTCTGACGCTGGCCCAGCACCTGACGGACGGTTCCATGGTATACGGGCTGATCCGCCGCGATCTTGCCCTGGCGGCCATGAAGCACGAACCGCACAACCCCTCCGACCTGTTCTTTCTGGGCAGCATTCTGTTGCACGGCACCTTCCGGCACACTCCGGAAAGCATGTACGTCCGCAGAAACCCCAGGCCGAAGGAAAACGCCAAGGAACGCATCCGTCGGTTCAAGGAATCGTGCAAACTGAAGATAGACGTGGACGACCCCTCGGTATTCGTCCGGCAGCATGAATTTCTTGCCATGGCCGAACTGCTGAAGGAACTCGACATCTCCATTGTCCAGAAACAGCAACTGAAGCTCGCGTTCGCCAAAAAGTATCTCACGGCCCAACATCTTTCCGTGTAACTTCGGTACATGAGGGAGGGCACATGCACACACACGCCACCGAAACCTGCCTGTTCTGCGGGTCGAGCCTGACGGAGGTCTTCGCGGACCTCGGAACGTCACCCCCGTCGAACGCCTTCCTCACGAAGGAGCAGTGCGCCCTCCCCGAGCAGTACTACCCCTTGCGGGCATACGTCTGCACGACGTGCATGCTCGTCCAGGGCCCCCACTACAAGCGCCCGCAGGACATCTTCAACCACGACTACGCCTACTACTCCTCGTACTCCCGCTCGTGGGTCGAGCATGCCCGGCAGTACGTGGTCATGATGGCGGAACGGTTCGGGCTCGGCCCCAAGTCGCGCATCATCGAGGTGGGGTCCAACGACGGATACCTGTTGCAGCACGCGGTGCAACTGGGCATTCCCGTGCTCGGCGTCGATCCCTCGTCCGGTGCAGCCAGCGTGGCCCAGACCAAGGGCATACCGACCATCACCGACTTCTTCACCAGCACCCTCGCGGCAAACCTTGCCCGCGCGGGCAGGCACGCCGACCTCATCTGCGGCATCAACGTGTTCGCGCACATTCCGAACATCAACGACTTCGTGTCGGGGCTCGCCATCCTGCTGAAGCCGGACGGCGTCGTCACCATGGAGTTCCCGTACCTCAAGCGGCTCGTGGAGGACGTGCAGTTCGACACCATCTACCACGAGCACTACTTCTACTACACCGTCACCAGTGTATCGCAGATACTGCGCACGCACGGCCTGCGCATCTTCGACGTGGAGGAACTGCCCACCCACGGCGGCTCGTTGCGCATCTTCGCCTGCCGCGCGGGAGGCAGCCATGAATCCACCGGAAACGAAATGCGCTACCTTGCCCTGGAGCGCGACACGGGCATGCACACCCTGCCGTACTATGCGGATTTCCAGAAAAAGATCGACATGACGGCATTCGCCCTCATGCAGTTCCTCATCGAGGCGGCGCGCCAGGGCAAGTCCGTGGGCGCATACGGTGCCGCCGCCAAGGGCAACACGCTGCTCAACTACGCGGGCGTCAAGAGCAACCTGGTTTCCTACGTGGCGGACGCCTCGCCGGTGAAGCAGGGCAAGTACCTTCCGGGCAGCCGCATCCCCGTGGTGACGGAAGACCGCATCCGCGCCGAAAAACCGGACTACGTGCTGGTCTTGCCCTGGAACCTAAAGGACGAAATATCGCAGCAGCTTGCCTACATCCGCGAGTGGGGCGGGCAGTTCGTCACCGCCATACCCAGCCTTACCGTCTGGTAACCGGGGCACGTCCATGCAGCGCATCCTGTACGCCAAGCCGTCCATCACCGACGCGGAAGTCCGCGCGGTGCACCAGGCCGTCTCAACGGGCTGGGGGCCGGACTGCTATGCCGACCTCGTCCGCTTCGAGGCGGAGTTCGCGGCGTATCTCGGCGCGCGCCATGGCCTTGCCACATCCAGCGCCACCGGCGCCCTGCACCTTGCCCTCGCGGCACTGGGCGTGGGGCCGGGCGACGAAGTGATCATCGCGGACACCAACTGGATCGCCTCGGTGGCGCCGGTGTGCCATCTTGGAGCCACCCCGGTCTTCGTGGACATCCTGCCCGACACGTGGTGCCTGGACCCCGACCGGGTCGAGGCCGCCGTCACCCCGCGCACGCGCGCCATCATCGCCGTGCACCTGTACGGCAACCTGTGCGACCTGGACCGGCTGGAGGGCATCGCCCGCCGCCACGGCCTCTGGCTGGTCGAGGACGCCGCCGAGGCGCTGGGATCGTGCTGGGGCACGGTGCACGCGGGCGCACGGGGCATCGTCGGCGTGTTCTCGTTCCACGGCACCAAGGTGATGACCACTGGCGAAGGCGGCATGCTGGTGACCAGCGACGCGGACCTGTACGCGCGGGCATCCATGCTGGCCAACCATGGACGCCAACCGGGCGATGCACGCCAGTTCTGGGCCAGCGCCCTCGGCTTCAAGTACAAGATGTCCAACATCCAGGCTGCGTTGGGCCGTGCCCAACTGGCCCGCCTGCCGGAACTGCTGCGCCGCAAGCGCGAGATTTTCAAGACGTATGCCCGGCTGCTGGCGGCCCCACGCGGGGCGGGGCTCATCACCATGAACCCGGAACCCGCCGGAACCACCAACAGCTACTGGATGCCCACCGTGGTCTTTGCGCCGGAGACGGGCGTCACCCAGGCCGCCGTGCTGGAGCGGTTCGCCCAGGCGGACATAGACGGGCGCAGCTTCTTTCACCCCCTTTCGGGCCAGGCCGACTTCACCCCCGGACACGGCAACGCCAACAGCTACTCCATTGCCGGGCGCGCGGTGAACCTGCCGAGCTATCACGACATGACGGACGCGGACATGGGACGTGTCGCCGGAGTCATCCTTGACCTTTGCGCCGGCGACTGAGCCGGACGCGCACCGTGCAACTTCTCGACGCAGGAGCCTTTTATGGATACGCAGGAAGCGCTCAGGATAATTAACGAGTCCCTCACGGCGATCAAGAACCGCGAGGTGACCGTGACCGTGGATACGGACATGCTCGAGGCAAAGATACTCGACTCGCTCGACTGCCTGCTGCTGATCATGGACATCGACTCCAAGTGCGGCATCAGCGTGCCCGAGGACGCGGACCTCGTGAACGAGGGCTACTTCAAGGTGTCGAAGCTCATCTCACTGCTGACGGACAGGTAGCGGCCCGCCGCATCCGCCCGACGCGCAACCCCGCCACGCGAGGAGCACGCCATGTCCAACATGTCCAACATGTCCGCCACGTCCACCAGGACCATCACCATTCCCTTTCTGGGGGCGCGCGCCTACATCCACGCCTCCACCCTGTTCGAGGCGGCCACCGCAGGCCTGCCGGGCCTCGCCTGGTTCTCGTTCAAGCTGCAAAAGCCCATCCTGACCAACCGGCTGCGCATCGACGATGCCCCGGCCGGGGCGGCACAGACCACGGACGACACCGTGGCCACCCTTGAATGGCGGGGGGCGGAGGGCGAAGGCTTCATGAACATCCGCGCCCTCGACCCCGTGCAGCCCCTGGAACGCATCGAGGACACCGAGGCCACCGCCATGGCCGCCATCGCCGAAACCCCCGGCGAGGCGGCATTCACCGGCGCGTGGCCGTTCCCGGCCATCCGCATGACGGACAGCCTGTTCCGGCGCATCTGCCTGCAGTGCAAACCGCTGGGCGAGGGCGAGGTATGGCTGCTGGCCGCCGTGACCATGGACGTTCCGGCCCCCGACACCCCGCTGAAGGTCGTGCGCGACGCCCTGCTGCCCGGCGGCAGGCTGCTGCGCGCCAAGGTGCTGGCCAACGACGTTCCCTGCGGCCAGGTGTTCGCGTCCGTGGGGCACATACGCTAACGCCCCGCCGGGGCAGCAACCGACAGGACCGTCCATGAACTGGCAGGAAGCAAGTTCGTTGCATCACCCCCGCTGCGGCCGCATCTGGATCGTCGGCGCGTCGGGACTCGGCAGGGTATTCTTCGGATACCTGGAAGACATCCAGCGCCATCAGGACACCAGGGTGCCCGTGGCCGGGTTTCTGGACAACCTTGTGGCGCAGGACCCCGCGCCGCTGCTGGACAAGCTTGGCGAGGCGGGCCGCGGCCTGCCCGTCCTGCCCATCGACGGATACGCGCCGCAGCCCGGCGACGTGTTCGTCGCCGCCATGGGCAAGCCGGAAAACAAGACCACCCTGTTGCGCCCCCTGCTGGACATGGGCGCGCCCTTCCTGACGCTTGTCCACCCCAGTGCCATGATCGCGCCCACGGTGCGGCTGGGCACGGGCTGCACGGTGGGACCGCAGGCGGTGCTGAGCGCGGGCGACGACTTTGGCGATTTCTGCACCATCTACCCCTTCGCCTACGTGGGCGAGGACGTGACCTGCGGGGCCTGTGCCACCATCTTCGCCCGCACCACCATCCTCGCGGATACGCGCATCGGCCAGCGGGTCGGCATATGGACAGGCGCCATCATCCCGCCCGGCGTGACCATCGGGGATGACGCAACCATCGGGCTGGGCAGCGTGGTGCTGAAGGACGTGGCCGAGGGCACCACGGTGCTCGGCAACCCGGCACGCCCCGTCTTTTCACGCTAACTCCGAGGAACGCACATGCCGTACAGGAAGTTCAAGGCGGAATGCGCCACGGAAATCGCGCGCCAGGGCGCCGACACCTCGTTCCGCCAGCTTTCGCAGGACTGGATGAACAAGGCCGAAACGCTCCGCTACACCTACCATTTCGAATGGCTGGGCCGCCCCATCATCCAGTTTCCCCAGGACATGGTCATGGTGCAGGAACTGGTGTGGACCGTGCGCCCGGACCTGATCATCGAAACCGGCATCGCGCACGGCGGGTCGCTGATCTATTCGGCCTCGCTGCTCGAACTGTGCGCCTTGTGCGGCGGCCCCGCCGGGGCGCGGGTACTGGGCATCGACATCGACATCAGGGCGCACAACCGGCAGGCCATCATCGACCACCCGCTCTCGCGCCGCATCGACATGATCGAGGGCTCCAGCATCGACGATGCCGTGGTGGCGGAAGCCGCCAAGGCCGCGGCACGGCACGAACGGGTCATGGTGCTGCTTGATTCCAACCACACCCACGCCCACGTGCTGGCCGAACTGTGCGCCTACGGGCCGCTGGTTACCCCCGGCAGCTACTGCGTGGTCTTCGACACGGCCATCGCCCATTCCGATGCGGATTTCTCCGACAGGCCATGGAACAGGAACGACAACCCTCTCACGGCGGTGCGCGCGTTCCTTGCCACCCGTGACGATTTCGAGGTCGACGCCGCCATCGACGCCCGCCTCGGCATCAGCGAGGCACCCGGCGGATACCTGAAGCGGGTGAAGTGACATGACGACGAATCTTGCCCGGCGCTTTCTTGCCTCGGCCCTGCGCCATCCTTCCGCCTGCGCCCTTGCGGCCGGCGACGCCCGCCACTCCTATGCGGAGCTTCACGAGGCGGCGCAACTGGCACGGGCCGGGCTGTCGCACCTGCCGCCGGGTAGCCACGTGGCGGTGCTTGCCCCGGTGGGTCTGCACGCCTGCGCGGGGATACTCGGCGTCCTGGCCGCCGGGCATGCCTACATTCCGCTCAACCCCGCCTATCCCGCCGCGCGCAACGCGGCCATCGCCCGTGCGGGCGAGGCCCGCGCCGTCGTCTGCGACCAGACCTCGGCCGCAGCCGCCCGGGCACTGGCCGACGAACTGGGATGCCCCCTCGTGCTGACGGCCCCCGGCAACGCCAGCGCCCTGCTGCGCCCGTGCGACCCGGACTCCGCCGCGCTGCGGCGCATGGCCGCCAGCCTGCCCGACGAGCCGGAACCGGTGCAGGCGCACCAGCCCGCGTACGTCATGTTCACCTCCGGCAGCACCGGCACGCCCAAGGGCATCGCCATCTCGCATGCCAATGCCGGGGCATATTTCGACCACGTCGGCGCAGCCCTGCCCCTGACCCCCGCAGACCGCTGTTCGCAGATGTTCGAGCTGACCTTCGACCTCAGCGTGCACGACATGTTCGCCACCTGGCAGGCCGGGGCCTGCCTGTGCTGCCCCTCACGCGCGGACCGCATGCTGCCCGGCTCCTTCATCACCCGACACCGGCTGACGGCGTGGTTCTCCGTCCCCACCGTGGGCGCCACCATGGCCCGGTGCGGCCAGCTGCCCCCCGGGGCCTTCCCTTCGCTGCGCCTTTCGCTGTTCTGCGGCGAGGCGCTGCCCGCCGCCATTGCCGCGCAGTGGGCGCATGCCGCACCCGGCTCGGACGTCGTCAACCTGTACGGTCCCACCGAAGCCACCATCGCCATCACGCAGCACACCTGGAACCCTGAAACGTCGCCCGCGCGCTGCCGCAACGGTCTTGTGCCCATTGGCCTGGCGTTCGCCCCGCAGCGGGCCAGCATCCGCGACGAGGCGGGCCTGCCCGTGGCCGACGGCCAGGTGGGCGAGCTGTGGCTTGGCGGCAGCCAGATTGCGGCAGGTTATCTGCACGATCCGCAGCGAACCGGCCAGGCGTTCGTCACCGACGCGCAGGGCCTGCGCTGGTACCGTACCGGCGACCTGGCCCTGATGGATGCCGAGGGCGAACTTGTCTTCAGCGGCCGCAGGGACTCGCAGGTCAAACTGCGCGGGCACCGCGTGGAACTGGCCGAAATAGAGCACGCCCTGTCCCGCGTGGAGGGTATCCGCGAGGCCGTGGTGCTGCCCGTGACCGATGCGTCCGGGGCCGTCAGTTCGCTGGTGGCCGCCATCATCGGCGACATCCCGCCGGAACGGGCGCGGCAGCGGTGCCAGGCACTGCTGCCGGACTACATGGTGCCCGCGCGGTTCGTGCCCTTCGCCGACTTTCCCGTCAACGCCAACGGCAAAACGGACCGGCCCGCCATACGGGCGCGGATCGGAGCCTGACATGAACGCCCCCGCCGTCATCCAGAACACCATCATCGACATCATGACGTCCGTCGCCAGCGAAAAGGGGCTCTCCGTCACGCTCGACGCGCGCACCAACCTGCTGGAGGCGGGGTTCGATTCCTTCGACTTCGTTTTGCTGGTCACCGAACTGGAAAAGCGCCTCGCCCTTGCCATCGACCTTTCCGGCGCGGAGCCGGAAACCTTCCTTCAAGTCGGCAGCCTGGCCGAACTGCTTGGCCGGTCCAGCACGGAGAAGCCCGATGGCGCGCCTGCCCTGGAGTGACTTCTACGCCACGCCCTTCGTGGAGGCGCCGGACTGCTGGAAGACGTGCGGCGGGTACTGTTGCGCCAATTTCACGCAGTTGAATTCCGGCGGCAGCGTGGTGGTGCCCTTCCTTGCGCAGGAATACGGGCATTACGCCGCGCTGGCCGGGCCGGAGGGCACGGCGCAGGTCAGCCACCACGCCTTCACCTTGCCCGACGGTTCGCCCCTGACGGTTCACCTGCTGCGCTGCAAGCGCCAGGGGCTGTGCACGCCATGGGCGGCCCGACCCCTGATTTGCAGGATATACCCGTACCTTCCCGTGGTGGACCTGCACGGAACCGTCACGGATTTCGACGCCTGCTCGCTGGCCGACGCCTTCTACCGGCACCCGGCAGCATCGCACCGCTGCACCCTGGTCCGGGAACAGGCGGACGCCATCCGCCCCGCACTGAAGGACGCCCTGCGCGACATGCTGGCGTACCCTGAAATGATCTTTTCCTTCCTGCTGCTGCACCTCGTGCTCAAGCACCTGCGCATGGCCCTGCCGCAGCATGTGGACACCTTGTCCGACGATGAATTTCCGGCCTTCAGGACCCGGTTCAACTCCCTGCTCTTCACGCAGCGCCCCTGGCGCACGCCCGCGTTCGCGGACGATGTCGCCGCCATGTACGCCGCGTGCGTGGCCCTGCACGGCCCGCTGGATCTTTCGTTACAGGAGGCAACATGAGCAATTCCGGCACACCCAACGATGCCGCCAGTGCATCACGGCGCGTACGCATCCCCGACGTGCGCATCGCGGGGATGGCGGCGGCCCTGCCCGGCACCCTTGAAACCGTGGACATGCTTCTCGCGCAGTGCCCCTCGGACGAAGAACGCGCCTCGCTGCAACGCGCCGCCGCCATGTCCGGAACGTCCGCCCATTACCGGGCGCTGCCGTCGACCACGTCCGGCGACCTGTGCGCGCACGCCGCCGAAAGGCTGCTCGACACCCTGGGGTGGGACAGGCACAGTGTGGACGTGCTGTTGTTCTCCAGCGTGACGCCGGACGACATCATCCCCCCTTCGGGCTATGCGCTGCACAACCGCCTGGGGCTGGGAAAACAGTGCATCGTCCTTGATGCCCTCATGGGCTGCACCGCCTTCACCCACGGACTGTGGCTGGCGTCCTCCCTGCTTTCGGGCGGCGGACCGCGCAGGGCGCTGGTGCTGACAGGCGATACCATCTCGCGGGCCACCGCCCCCGACGACCTGAAGAGCCGCATGCTGCTTGGCGACGCGGGCACGGCCACCGCGCTGGAATTCACGCCGGGGGCCGCCGGGCTGTGCGCCATCCTCGGCACGGACAGCGGGGGCGCGGGCAGCATCACCCAGCCCGGACGGGGCTATCGCCCGTCCGACGCTCCGCCGTTCTTCCAGATGAACGGCGTCAAGGTCTTCACATTCGCCCATGCCGTGGTGCCCAAGGTGGTGGACGCCCTGCTGACGGAAGCGTCGCTGACGCGTGAAGAGGTGGACATGTTCTACCTGCACCAGGCCAACAAGATGATCAACGAGGGCATCACACGCCTCGCCAACATTCCTGCGGGCAAGGCCCCCGACATCATCGGCCGGTTCGCCAACTGCGGCTCGGCCTCCATCCCGCTGCTGGTTTGCGCCAGCGCCGACGGACTGCCCGAAGGCAGGGACGCCCGGGTGGTTTTCGCGGGGTTCGGCGTGGGCCTTTCGTGGAGCGCGGCCAGCACGGTCCTGGCACCGGACATTCCCAGACTGCTGCTGCACACCGACCTGTAACCGAAGCATCCGGGATTTCCCCTTCCGGAACGGACAGCCATGAGCACCACCTCCCACAAGCTGGCGGAACTTGCCCGCCGCATCCCCCGCAAGGCCAGCCTGGCCATGTTCATGGGGCGCGGCGGGGGGCGGTTCATCGACAACGGCAAGTACGCCTTCCTGCACTGCCATCGCCACGTGCCCGAGCTGACCTGCTGGTTCGTGACCACCGACCCGGCCGAGGCCGCCACGTTGCGCGGGCACGGCCTGCCCGTGCTGCTGTCCACGGACGATGGCGCCCTGGAATTGCTGTTGCGCGCGGGCCTCGTGGTCTGCGACGACTTCGGCTGGAAGGAATCCCCCCTGCTGTGGCCCGTGCTGCACACCGCGCGCACCATGCAGCTCTGGCACGGCATACCGCTGAAGGCCATCGGCGAGCCGGAATACACCTCGACAACCATCCACATGACGCCCGAACGGGCCGCACATCTGCGGTTTGCCTACACCGGGTACGACGCCGTGCTGTCCACCTCGCCCTACTTCACGCGCACCGCGTTCGGCAGGGCCTTCGGCGCCAGGGCCTTCCCAGAACTGGGCTACCCGCGCAACGATGCCCTGCTGCGCCCTCACGACGCGCTCGACCTGATCAACGTGGACCGGGCGCTGTACGACGACATGGTGCAGGCCCGCCAGCGCGGCACCCGCTGCGTGGTGTACATGCCCACCTTCCGCGACCGGGGCGGCACGCCGTTCGACGGCGGAGCCATGGACATTGCCCGTCTGGACGACTTTGCCCGCCGCCATGACGTGCTGTTCGTGCTGAAGCTGCACCCCTACGTGGCCCAGCAGCAGGCCCGGCTTACCGACCGGGTACGCGTGGCCGACGCCCTCAGCGACGCCTATCCCCTGCTGGCGCACTGCGACGCCCTGATCACGGACTACTCTTCCATCTATTTCGACTATCTCCTGCTTGATCGCCCCATGCTCTTCTACCCTTACGACTACGACGACTACGTCTCGCGCAACCGGGAGCTGCTCTACGATTACGGGGAGATGACCCCCGGCACCTGCGTACGCACGCAGGACGCCCTGTACGATGCCCTTGCCGACATGCTGGACGGCGGGCAGGACCCCTGGCGCGAGGCGCGGGCACGGCTGCGCGCCCTCGCCTTCACCCATCAGGACGGCAAGGCTGCGGAACGCCTGGGCCGGTATCTGGTCGAGCAGTTCGCCAACAAAGGAGCACGCGCATGAAAGCCATCATTCTTGCCGCAGGCGTGGGCAGCCGCCTTGGCCGCCCCTTTCCGAAGTCGCTTTCCGTCCTTCCCGACGGGGAATCCATCCTTGGCCGCCAGATACGCCTGTTCCACGAGCACGGCGTGCGGGAAATCATCGTTGTGGTGGGGTTCAAGAAAACCCTGATCATGGAGGCCCACCCGGACGTGTATTTCCGGTACAACCCCGTGTTCTACATCACCAACACCTCCAAAAGCCTGCTCTGCGCCGCGCGCGACCTGAACGACGACGTGATCTGGGCCAACGGCGACGTGGTGTTCGACCCCGAGGTACTGCGCCTGGTGCTGGAAACGCCCGCCAACGCCGTGGCCGTGGACCGCAAGAAATGCGCTGAAGAGGAAGTGAAGTACCGTACCGCGCAGGACGGGCACATCATCGCCATCTCCAAGAGCGTGGAAAACGGCGAGGGCGAGGCCGTGGGCGTGAACAAGGTACTGGCGGCAGACCTGCCCGCCCTGTGCGCGGCGCTGGAGAAATGCGAGGATCAGGACTACTTCGAGCGTGCACTGGAAACCATGATCCACGGCGGGTTGCGCTTCGTGCCCGTGGACGTCAGCGCTCACCGCTGCATCGAAGTGGACTTTTCGGAAGACTGGCAGATGGCCCAGAAGATGTTCGCCAAATAGCCGGGCAGGCCGCGCGCCACGCCCGGCAACACAGCAGCGGCCCCCGCCGTCGGCAATGCCGATGGCCGGGGCCGCTGCCGTTGCGGGATGCCGGGTACCGCGGAGTGACCGTGCACAGGCACGCGGTGCGGACGGAGTGCGCGGCAACGCGTGAAGGCGCGGCCGGGCGTCACCCTGCCGCGCTGTTCCTGCTTCACGCCATGGACAAGGGGCGGTGCGCCCTTACGCCTGCAAGCGCAACGGCCCGTTGCCGTTGCCGCCGTCCTTTTCCTCGCGGCTGAACTGCACGGCGGTGCCGTAACAGGAGAAATACTTGGAGCCGTCGGGGTGGAAGGCCACGTTCTCCTGGTAACCCACGATGGCCTGGGCGCCCTTGTTCACGGCGCGGGCCGCCATGCCGAAGAACGTTTCGTCGGAATCATAGCCGCGACAGGCCACCAGGCCCAGCACGCGGCCTATCCTGCGGTCCTCGACGCCGTCGGTGGTGACCACGGGAAAGCGCCCGGAAAGGAACAGTTCACGCACCCGTTCAAGGTTTTCGGTCTGCGCGGTCTCGGCCTTGCGCGCCTTTTTGTCGTTACCGCCAAGCAGAAACAGCATGGGGAAGCCTCCTTGCGTTGAATCCGGCGGAATTCCGCCATGCCGCCGTGTGATGCAAGAGCCTTGCCGAGCGCATACCCCACTGTATTTGCATACTATCCGCAAACGCATGCCGGGCCATGTCGAAAATACGACACCGTCCGGCGCATTCCGACGCCGTCAGCCCGGCGTTCCGGCACCCTGACGGCACGCAGCCCGGCAAACCCGGCCAGCCACGCCCCACGCCCCGGCCCTTGCAACCCGGTGCCGGTCCTGCCCTCTCCCTGCCGTGGCCAGGCTACACCAGCGGCACCAGCCCCAGCGAGGCCCGGAACAGGAAATATCCCAGCGCGGCCACGTACAGCACCAGCCCCACGATGACCAGCTTGAGCGACCACAGGAAATAGCGCGTCTTGCGGTTGCGCACGGCCAGCAGCCGCAGAAAGCTGGCCTCCACCGTGTCACCGCGCAGGCTGGACATCCAGCGCACCCGCACCACGCCGTACAGCGCCACGAACAGCCCGGCCAGGATGCACAGCAGCCCGGCCATCAGGGTCAGCCCGCTGAACGGCCCGGCCGCCGCCAGCCGGTGACCGGAAAACCCGGCCACGGAAATGGCCAGCGCCCCCACGCCAAAGATCATCTGGGTGCGCTGGGTGACGATGCCGAACTGCTGTTGCAGGCTCTTCCACACCTCGGCCTCGCTGCCCAGCACCTGGAGCAGAAAGCGATATTCCTCGCACAAGTCGCAGGTGTCGTCGCGCCAGGAAGGCCCCACGCGCTCGTAGTCGTCGGGGCTGCCCGTGGCCGTTCCATCCCGTGCGGCCTCGCCGCCCCCTACTTCCGGGGGTGGCCCGCAGGTGAATTCGTCCGTGACATCCCGTTTGCGTTCCGCGTCGCGCCGCGCAGCCTGTTCCGTCATTGTCGGCTCCTTCCGGGCATTCCCGTGCCCCATCCATCTTCGCGCGGCACCGACTGCCTGGCCGGGGCCGGGATCGTGCCGCATCGGGACCGCTTGGGCCATACCAGCCAGAATATCCCCGGCGGGCAGCCCGCACAAGCGCGGCTTGATGCGACTGCACGTGGCCGGTAAGGCCGGGTGTGACCATATGAAACGTGACGGCAAACCACGCCGCACGGCGCGGACCTTGACCTTGGCGGGGAAGTCCAGCATTAGTTGCACTCACGGTGGCACTACTGCAAACCGTGCGGTCAAACATCACCCTGGCATCACCCTGGCATCACCCTGGCACCACTCCGGTGGGGCCGCCCGCAGGCGCCACCGCCTGCAATGGCGAGCCAGGGCAACCCGGCCCATGGGGCACCCCGGTCGCGCTGGCCACTCCGGTCATTTGCTCCGCCTGGCCTGTCTGGCCTGTCTGGCCCCTCTGGTCTGTCTGGCCGGCGCTCCACCCTCCCTCGCACCACAGCCTTCGGCGGAATCTCCGCATGCATACCAGCCCGTTCCCGCCGGTCCGGCCCCCGCGCCGCTCCGCCTTTTTTCCACGGCTCCGCCAGACGGCATGCCGCATTCCGCTCCGCCGCCCGGCGTTCGTGCTGGCAGCGCTGGCCCTCTTGCTGTGCCTGTCGCTGTGTCTGGCATCGGCTCCGGCGCACTCCCCCCGGCTCGGTGCCATGCTGCCTTCCGGCCCCGCGTCCGCCTGGGCTGCCCCGGCCCAGGCCCCCCAGCTCCCCCTGTCACCCCTGTCGCCGCAATCCCCGGACACCGCCACGTCCGCCACCGGCGCCGCCGGTTCGCTGGGTGCGCAGGAAGGCGCGCGCAAGAACGTGCTGTACCTGAACTCGTACCACAACGGGTACGCCTGGTCCGACCACATCCAAGAGGGCATCCGCCAGACGCTGGCCGAAAGCCCGTACAGCATCGTGTTCCAGGTGGAATACATGGACTCCAAGAAGTTCCACTACCAGGACACGGTTTCCACCCTGTACGCCCTGTACCGCGACAAGTTCCGCAACAAGAAGTTCGACATCATCATCGCCTCGGACAACGTGGCGGTGGATTTTCTGCTCCAGTTCGGCGAAGAACTGTTCCCCGGCGTGCCCATAGTGTTCTGCGGGCTGAACGACGTGCAGCCCGAAACCCTGCGCGCCACCGGGCGCGAGATCACCGGGGTGCTCGAAAACTACGACGTGGCCTACAACATAGAGATGGCCCTGCGCCTGAACCCGCAGTTGCGGCGCATGGTGATCATCGGCGACGACTCGGTCACCGGCGCGGCCATCCGCAACCAGGTCATGGCCCAGTTGGGCCCGTTCAAGGACCGCCTGGTGGTGGAGGAATGGAGCGAATACAGCCTGGACCAGATGCTGGACTGGGTGCGCGACCAGACCCCGGACACCTTCTTCTACTTCGTGCCCATCTACCGCGACATCGACGGCCAGTTCTACTCGGCCGAAGAACTGCTGGAAAAGGTGCACGCCGCCTCGCGCGCGCCGCTGTACAGCAACTGGGCCTTTCTGCTGGGGCACGGCATAGTGGGCGGCAAGCTCATCTCCGGGGTGCGCCACGGCGAAATGGCCGCGCGCATGGCCATGCAGGTGCTGAGCGGCATCCGCGCCTCGTCCATCCCCATCGTGGAGCAGGCCGACCAGGCCTTCATGTTCGACAACAACGAATTGCAGCGGCTGTTCATCAGCCCCTCGCAACTGCCGCCCGACCGCATCATCATCAACGAGCCCAGCCGGTTCTACGAACTGAACAAGCAGGTCTTCTGGACCATCATCGTCAGCATGGTCATCCTGTCGGTGACCCTGGTGCTGCTGGTCATGAACATCCTGGAAAAGCGCCGGGTGGAAGGCAAGATCAAGGATCAGCTGTCGTTCCTGCGCTCGCTGATGGACACCATACCCATCCCCATCTACAGCAAGGACGCCGATGGCCGGGTACGCGAATGCAACGTGGCCTTCGAGCGGTTCTTCGGCGTGGACCGCGAAGCGCTGCTGGGCCGCTACGAATGGCAGGCCGGGCCGGAAGGCGTGGCCATGCTGCGCGACGTGTCCGACACCAGCCTGATGCACGAGCCGGGCGTGGCCAGCTATGAAACCACCCTGCCCGGGCCCGAGGGCTCGCCCCATTCCATCATCATGCACAAGGCCACCTACCGCAACTCCAGGGGCGCGGTGGCTGGCCTGGTGGGCGTGGTCTTCGACTACACCGACCGCAAGAAGGCCGAGGACCGGCTGCGCGCCGCCGAGGAAAAATACCGTTCGCTGTTCGAAAGCTCGCCGCTGGGCATCTTCCGCGTTACCCCGGACGGCGACTACCTGGACGCCAACCCGGCCATGGCGCGCATGTCGGGCTATGCCTCACCCGCCCTGCTGCTGGCGTCGGGCACGGGCACCTTCGCCCGGCTGCACGGCGCGCCGAACATGTCTGACCTGTCGGGCATATCGGGCATGTCGGGCATGCCGGGCACGGGCAGTGGGACAGGCTCCGGGCAGGACACGGTGATCTCGTTCGATTCCAGCGTGGATCGCCCCGGCGGCGACACCGTGACCATGCACCTGACCATGCGCCCCCAGCGCGACGAGGCGGGCAAGGTACGCCACATCGAGGGCTACGCGGAAGACATCACCCAGCGCAAGGCCGCAGAGCGGGCCCTTTCCGCCTCGCAGCGCATGTTGCAACTGGTGCTCGATAACATTCCCCAGTTCGTCTACTGGAAGGACCGCGACCTGAAGTACATGGGGGCCAACAAGTCGTTCCTCGGCTTCGTGGGGCTGGACAGCGCCGAGGCGCTGCTGGGCCGCACCGACGAAGAGGTGCTGCCCTCCACAGAGGACGCCGCCCGCGTGCACGACGACGACGAGGCCGTGGTGCGATCCGGCCAGCCGCGCTACCAGACCAAGATCACCATCACCTCGCCCGGCGGCGAGGCGGTGTGGCTGGAAACCAACCGCGTGCCCCTGCTGAGCGACCGCGGGGGCCAGGCAGGCCACGCGAACCCACAGGACGATGACGTGGTGGGCCTTCTGACCACCGCCGAAGACGTCACCCAGCGCATCCGGCTGGAGCGCCAGTTGCTCCAGTCGCAGAAGATGGAGGCCATCGGCACGCTGGCGGGCGGTATATCGCACGATTTCAACAATATCCTTACGTCCATCATCAATTCCACCGAACTTGCCATCAGCGACATCGCGGCGGACTCGCTGACCTGCAACGACCTGATGCGCGCCCTGAAGGCCGCCCAGCGCGGCAGCCGCCTGGTCAAGCAGATCCTGACCTTCAGCCGCCCCTCCGTGGAAGGCTTCGTCATCGCCGACATCAACGAGGTGCTCAACGAGGCGCTGGTGCTCATCAAGGCCTCGCTGCCCCGCAACATCGAGATCCGCAAGGCCATCCCGCTGCGCCCGTCCATCACCAGGGCGGACCCCACCCAGATCCACCAGGTGCTCATGAACCTGTGCACCAACTCGTTCCAGGCCCTGCGCGACACGGGCGGCGTGCTCGAGGTGAACCTGGAGCAGGAAATGCTGTCCGACGAGCGCGCCCAGGAACTGGGCATGGAACCGGGCTGCGCCCTGCGCCTGACCGTGGCTGACGACGGCCCCGGCATTGCGCCGGAAATCGTGGACAAGATCTTCGACCCGTTCTTCACCACCAAGGGCAAGACCGAAGGCACCGGCCTTGGCCTTGCGGTGGTGCACGGCATCATCAAGGGCCACCGGGGCGCGGTGCGCGTTGCCAGCGTGCCGTGGCGGCGGACGGAATTCGAGATACACCTGCCCATGCACGCGCAGGACGCCTGCCTCATCGACCCGGCCCTGCTGGTTCCGGAAACCGGCAGCGAGCGCATCCTGTTCGTCGAGGACGACGACGACCAGTTGCACACCATTCCCCGGGTGCTCGAGAGCCTCGGCTACACCGTGCGGCCCTTCAAGAACCCGTTGCTGGCGCTGGCCGCCGTGCGCGAGCACCCCGCCGCCTTCGACCTGGTGATCACCGACTTCGACATGCCGGAAGCGAACGGCCTTGAGCTTGCCCGCAAAATGGGCGATATTGCGCCGAACATGCCGATAATCCTCGTTTCGGGCCGCGAGGTGGCAGCCGAAGGGGCGGCCGTCGCCGGAAACATCAAGGCCATGGTCCACAAGCCGTACAACCGGAACATCCTGGCCGACGCCATCCGCCGGGTGTTCGCCCGGCTGGGGAGCTAGCAAGCGTGCCCACCATCCTCGTCATCGACGACGACATCCAGGTCTGCGAGACCATCGCCAGCCTGCTGGCCCGCCTGCGCTACGCCTGCGAGACGGCCCACACGCTGGAAGAGGGGCTGCGCAAGCTCGAAACCGCCGACGTCGACGTGGTCTTCCTGGACGTGCGCCTGCCGGACGGCAACGGGCTGGACGCGCTGCCGCGCATCCGGCTTTCGCCGTCGCGGCCAGAGGTCATCATCCTGACCGGCGAAGGCGACCCCGACGGCGCGGAACTGGCCATCCAGGGCGGCGTGTGGGATTATCTGGTCAAGCCCTCGCCCATCAAGCAGACCACCCTCACCCTGCACCGGGCCCTGCAATACCGCGAGGAAAAGCTGTCGCACGGCGATGCGGCCACCGTGGCGCTGGACCTGGACGGCGTGGTGGGCACCAGCCCCTCCATGCGCCAGTGTTTCGACCTGGTGGCACATGCCGCTTCGACCGACGCCAACGTGCTGGTCACCGGCGAAACGGGCACCGGCAAGGAACTTTTCGCCCGCACCATTCACCGCAACAGCACCCGTCGCGCGGGCGGCTTTGTGGTGGTGGACTGCGCGGCACTGACCGAAAGCCTGGTGGAATCGACCCTGTTCGGCCACCGCAAGGGGGCCTTCACCAGCGCCCTCAACGACCGCGACGGCCTGGTCAAGCTGGCCGACGGCGGCACCCTGTTCCTGGACGAGGTGGGCGAGATGCCCCTGTCCATCCAGCGTTCGTTCCTGCGCTTCCTGCAGGAGCGCACCTTCCGCCCGGTGGGCGGCACCCAGGAGATCAAGAGCGACTTCCGGCTCATCTCCGCCACCAACCGCGACCTGGACGCCATGGTGGATCGCGGCGAATTCCGCAAGGACCTGCTGTTCCGGCTGAAGACCGTGCACGTGGAATTGCCCCCGCTGCGCAGCCGCCCGGAAGACCTGAAGCCGCTGGCCATCTACCACGTGAACCGGCTGTGCGAGCAGTACGGGGTGCCCCACAAGGGCTTTTCACCCGACTTCTTCCAGCATCTGGCCCAGTACGACTGGCCGGGCAACGTGCGCGAACTGTACAACGTGCTGGAGCGCTCGTTCGTCATTTCCGGGCTGGAAAGCGTGCTCTACGCGCTGCACCTGCCCCAGGACATCCGCATCAAGATCACCCGTGCCGCCATCGCCCGCCCCGCCACGGGCGAAGGCGGCATCGGAAGCGAATCCGCCACCAGCCCCACCGCCGGCAACGGCGACGGTTCCGGCGGTGCACGGGACATGGTGCCGCCGGCCACACGCGCCGATGGCCTGCATGGCCCGGATGCCGCCTTCACCAGCCCCTTGCCGCCGCTCAAGGGCTTCAAGCGTCTCATGGAGCGCAAGTACCTTGAAATCCTCATCGGGCAAGCCAGCGGGAACCTGCAGGAGATGCTGGACGTCTCCGGCCTGTCACGCTCGCACTTCTATGCCCTGCTGAAAAAGAATAATATGTCACTGTGAGCGGGGCGGGGTAACCTGCGGGTACATCCCCCCGGCAGGTGTCCTACCTTTCGGACGTAGCCTTCCTGCCCCTTCCCCCATCCGTTTTTTCGGACATGGGGCAAAATCCGCCCCGACGAACCGTTTGACCATTCAATCCGGCGGCGTTAGGCTACGGCGCTGCCATTCCACGGTCCCCGCCTTTTCATGCGCCGCAACGCCTGCCGTCCGGATTTTCGGACCACCTGCTGGCGTCAGTTTCATATGAAGAATCGATACTTCAACAATCCAAGGAGGATGCAGCCTACGCGCCGACGTAACGGAACTGGCACACTTCTTGTTGTTGCGTAAGGGCCGCAGCCTGCCCGCCCGCCTTCACGCGCCGGTGCCGCGTCCACGGAGTCCGCAGGGATCACGGGGACCGGGGCGCCGCCCGCAAAGGCCAGGCAGACGGACACACGCCGCAACGCGACACCAACGGCCCGGCAACGGCAGCGAAACCGCGCCACAAGGGCCGGCATGACAAGGCACGATACCGGGTTCATGCCCACCTCCGGGTCATTTTCATTCCGGAGTCATGCCAAGGACCGCGCCGCAAGGCACGGCTGACCTTTCACCCCCGCTTCAAGGTTAGCAATCCCAAGGAGAGATCAATGGCCAAGAAAATGAAGACCATGGACGGCAACACCGCTGCTGCGTACGTCGCCTACGCGCTCAGCGATACCGCCGCCATCTACCCCATCACCCCTTCGTCCAACATGGGTGAATCGGCGGACGAATGGGCCGCCCAAGGCAAGAAGAACCTTTTCGGGCAGACGGTGTCTGTCCGCCAGTTGCAGTCCGAAGCGGGCGCTGCGGGCGCCGTGCACGGCTCGCTGGCCGCCGGCGCGCTGACCGCCACCTTCACCGCCTCGCAGGGCCTGCTGCTGATGATCCCGAACATGTACAAGATCGCCGGTGAACTGCTTCCCGGCGTCTTTCATGTTTCGGCCCGCGCGCTTGCCTCGCACGCGCTGTCCATTTTCGGCGACCACCAGGACGTCATGGCCGCCCGCCAGACCGGTTTCGCCTTCCTGAACTCCAACTCGGTGCAGGAAGCCATGGACATGGCGCTCGTCGCCCACCTGGCCGCCATCGAGTCCAGCGTGCCGTTCTGTCACTTCTTCGACGGCTTCCGCACCTCGCACGAGTTGCAGAAGATCGAAGTCATCGACTACGACGACATGAAGAAAGTGGTGAACTGGGAGAAGGTGGAAGCCTTCCGCCAGAACGCCATGAACCCGGAACACCCGCACATCCGCGGCACCGCGCAGAACCCCGACATCTACTTCCAGGCGCGTGAAGCCTGCAATTCGTTCTACAACGCCGTGCCCGGCATTGTGGCGAACTACATGAAGAAGGTCGGCGAAATCACCGGTCGTTCCTACAAGCTGTTCGACTACGTGGGCCACCCCGAAGCCGAGCGCGTGATCATCGCCATGGGTTCCGCCTGTGAAACCATCGAGGAAGTGGTCAACTTCCTGAACGCCAAGGGCGAGCGCGTGGGCCTGATCAAGGTGCGCCTGTACCGTCCGTTCTCCATCGACCACATGCTGTCGGTGCTGCCCGCCACCGCCGACACCATCACCGTGCTCGACCGCACCAAGGAACCCGGTTCGCTGGGCGAACCGCTGTACCTTGACGTGTGTACCGCCTTCATGGAGCGCGGCGAAATGCCCAAGCTCCTCGCCGGTCGCTACGGCCTGGGTTCGAAGGAATTCACCCCGGCCATGGCCAAGGCCGTGTACGACAACATGAAGGTTGTCGGCCCCAAGAACCACTTCACCGTGGGCATCATCGACGACGTCACCGACACCTCGCTGGAAGTCATCGAAGGCGTGGACACCGTGCCCACCGGCACCGTGCAGTGCAAGTTCTTCGGCCTTGGCGCCGACGGCACCGTGGGCGCCAACAAGCAGGCCATCAAGATCATCGGCGACAACACCGACATGTACGCCCAGGGCTACTTTGCCTACGACTCCAAGAAGTCGGGCGGCTTCACCGTGTCGCACCTGCGCTTCGGCAACAGCCCCATCCAGTCCACCTACCTGGTCAACAGCGCCGACTACGTCGCCTGCCACAAGTCGGCCTACGTGCACCAGTACGACGTGCTCGACGGCATCAAGACCGGCGGCACCTTCGTGCTGAACTCGCACTGGAACAGCGTGGAAGACATGGAGAAGGAACTGCCCGCCTCCATGCTGCGCACCATCGCCCGCAAGAAGCTGAAGTTCTACAACGTGGACGCCGTGAAGGTGGCCACCGAAGTGGGCCTTGGCGGGCGCATCAACATGATCATGCAGACGGCGTTCTTCAAGCTGTCCAGCGTCATTCCCTTCGACCAGGCCGTGGCGCTGCTGAAGGATTCCATCCACAAGGCCTACGGCAAGAAGGGCGAAAAGATCGTGGCCATGAACGTGGCCGCCGTTGACAAGGCCATCGAGGCCGTCACCGAGATCAAGTACCCCGAATCCTGGGCCACCGCCGCCGACGCGGCCACCGTGGGCAACTCGGACCCCGACTTCATCACCAACGTGGTGCGTCCCATCCTGGCCCAGCAGGGCGACAAGCTGCCGGTTTCGGCCTTCGAACCCGACGGCCTGTTCCCGGTGGGCACCGCCGCCTTCGAAAAGCGCGGCGTGGCCATCACCGTGCCCGAGTGGCTGTCCGAAAACTGCATCCAGTGCAACCAGTGCTCGTTCGTGTGCCCGCACGCGGCCATCCGTCCCATCCTGGCCGCCGATGACGAACTGGCTGGCGCGCCTGCCTCGTTCGTGGCCATCGAAGCCAAGGGCAAGGAACTGAACGGCCTGAAGTACCGCATGCAGGTGTACGCGCAGGACTGCATGGGCTGCGGCTCGTGCGCCGACGTGTGCCCGGCCAAGAACAAGGCCCTGGTCATGAAGCCCATCGAAACCCAGATGGCCGACCAGGTTGCCAACCTCGCCTACGCCGACGCCAACATCGCCATCAAGGACGACCTGATGGCCCGCGACAGCCTGAAGGGCTCGCAGTTCCAGCAGCCGCTGATGGAATTCTCCGGCGCCTGCGCGGGCTGCGGCGAAACCCCGTACGTCAAGCTGCTTACCCAGATGTTCGGCGAACGCATGGTGGTGGCCAACGCCACCGGCTGCTCGTCCATCTGGGGCGCTTCCGCCCCCACCACGCCGTACACCACCAACAAGGATGGTCACGGCCCGGCCTGGGGCAACTCGCTGTTCGAAGACGCCGCCGAATTCGGCTTCGGCATGAGCATGGCCTACAACCAGCGCCGTGCGAAGCTGTCCGACGTGGTGACCGAAGCCCTTTCGCTGGGCATCGACGCCGACCTGAAGGCCGCCCTGCAGGGCTGGCTGGACAACAAGGACGACGCCGAAGGCTCCAAGAAGTACGGCGAAGAAATCCTTGGCCTGCTTGGCGGCGCGGACGACCATCCGCTGCTGGACGAGCTGTGGCACATGAGCGACCTGTTCACCAAGAAGTCCGTGTGGATCTTCGGCGGTGACGGCTGGGCCTACGACATCGGCTACGGCGGCGTGGACCACGTGCTGGCCAGCGGCGAGGACATCAACATCCTGGTCATGGACACCGAAGTGTACTCCAACACCGGCGGCCAGGCCTCCAAGGCCACCCCGCTGGGCTCCATCGCCAAGTTCGCCGCCTCGGGCAAGAAGACCGGCAAGAAGGACCTTGGCCGCATGGCCATGACCTACGGCTACGTCTACGTTGCCTGCGTCTCCATGGGCGCCAACAAGCAGCAGGTGCTGAAGGCCTTCAAGGAAGCCGAAGCCTACAAGGGCCCCTCGCTGATCATCGCCTACGCCCCCTGCATCAACCAGGGCCTGCGCAAGGGCATGGGCAAGTCCATGGAAGAAGCCAAGATGGCCGTGGAATCCGGCTACTGGCCCCTGTACCGCTTCAACCCCGAACTTGCCGACGAAGGCAAGAACCCGTTCGTGCTCGAATCGAAGGCGCCCAACGGCACCATGCAGGAATTCATGGCTGGTGAAACCCGCTACGCCGCCCTCGAAAAGATCGCTCCCGAAGAGTCCAAGCGCCTGCGCGCGGCCATCGAGAAGGAGTACAACGAACGTTACCTGCTGCTGAAGCAGATCTCCGAAGCTCCCGCCGTTACCGCCCCCGCCGGGGAACCGGTGACCGTGGGAAACGGGGATAGCGGCTTCTGCGCCGTCACCGAAACGCCGGAACATGCCCGGCGCAAGGGTGGCGACGCCTGCGACGATGGTCGGGCCGCTGAATAACCCTACCTGGTAGAACAGTGCCGGAGGGGAGGTGCAAACCCCTCCGGCACTTACATACCTTTCCCAATCCCGGCGGGTGCACTCCGGGGGCGGGTCACGCACAACAGAAGAGGAGCGTTTTGATGTCATTGGAACTGCTTGCATTGGTGGCATTGTTGCCCATCCTTGTGGCCCTGGTGCTCATGGTCGGCATGCGCTGGCCCTCCACCCGCGCCATGCCCTTGGCCTGGCTTGTCTGCGTACTTGGCGCCATTGGCGCCTGGAACCTGCCCGTGGGCTACATCGCCGCCCTGTCGCTACAGGGCGTGATCACCGCAATCGGCGTGCTGATCATCGTGTTCGGGGCCATCATCATCCTGTACACCCTGAAATATTCCGGCGGCATGGAAACCATCCAGTACGGAATGCAGAACATCAGCCGTGACAGGCGCATTCAGGCGATCATCATCGGCTACATGTTCGCGGCCTTCATCGAAGGCGCCGCCGGCTTCGGCACGCCCGCCGCGCTGGCTGCCCCGCTGCTGCTGTCCCTCGGCTTTCCGCCGCTGGCCGCCGCCGTCATCTGCCTTGTGTTCAACTCGTTCTGCGTGTCGTTCGGCGCGGTGGGCACGCCCATCCTGATCGGCCTCCAGTTCCTTGCCCCGCTGGTCAAGGACGCCGCCGCCGCCAACCCCGGCCTGAACTTCACCGACTTCGGCACCTTCGCCAAGGTCATCGGCCAGTGGGTCACCACCATGCACGGCCCCATGATCTTCATCCTGCCCATCTTCATGCTGGGCTTCCTTACCCGTTTCTACGGCCAGAAGAAGTCGTGGTCCGAAGGCTTTGCCGCGTGGCAGTTCTGCGTGTTCGCGGCCGTGGCCTTCATCGTGCCCTACCTCACCTTCGCCTGGCTGGTGGGCCCCGAATTCCCGTCGCTGATCGGCGGCCTGGTGGGCCTTGGCATCATCGTGGCTGGCGCCAAGAAGGGCTTCTGCGTGCCCAAGGAAACCTGGGACTTCGGCCCCCAGTCCACCTGGGAAGCTGAATGGACCGGCTCCATCGCCACCAGCACCAACACCGAATTCAAGCCGCACATGAGCCAGCTCATGGCGTGGCTGCCCTATATCCTCATCGGCATCATCCTGGTGCTGACCCGCATTCCCGCCTTGGGCCTGAAAGGCTTCCTGGCCGCCCAGAAGATCCCCTTCGCCAACCTGCTCGGCTACAAGGGCGTTTCCGCCTCCATCGACTACCTGTACCTGCCCGGCACCATTCCCTTCACCCTTGTGGCCCTGCTGACCATCGTGCTGCACGGCATGAAGGGTGACGCGGTCAAGAAGGCCTGGGCCGAATCGTTCTCCAAGATGAAGGCGCCCACCATCGCGCTGTTCGCCGCCGTGGCCCTGGTGTCCATCTTCCGCGGTTCCGGCGTGGCCGATGTGGCCCTGAACCCCAACAGCTACCCCTCCATGCCCCTGGCCATGGCCAAGACTGTCGCCGCCTTTGCGGGCAACGCCTGGCCCATGCTGGCCTCTTACGTGGGCGGCCTTGGCGCGTTCATCACCGGTTCGAACACCGTTTCGGACCTTCTGTTCGCCGAATTCCAGTGGGGCGTTGCGCAGCAGCTCAACCTGCCCCGCCAGATCATCGTGGCCGCCCAGGTGGCCGGTGGCGCCATGGGCAACATGGTGTGCATCCACAACATCGTTGCCGTCTGCGCCGTTACCGGCCTGATCGGCCGCGAAGGCATGATCCTGAAGCGTACCTTCTGGCCCTTTGCCCTCTACGGCATCGTCGTGGGCATCATCGCCAGCGTGTTCAGCTTCGGGGCGTACTCCAACCTGTTCTAGTTTCGAGGTGCAAGGGGGGCGGGGCAACGCCCCGCCCCCCTTTTCAACAGAGGAGTGGCTGAACATACAGCCAGGAAAGGAGTGGGGCCATCCGCTCCGTTACGGTTTCCGCCGCCTCGCCCTTTCCCGGTGACGGAGGTGGAGCAACGCTTGACCCGGAGGATTATCCGCATGCCCAGTGCAGCCCTGATCAAGGAATTCGAAGCCGTCGTCGGCAAGGACAACGTGTTCACCAGCGAGGCCGACCGCCAGTCGTACTCCTACGATTCCGCCGTGCTCGAAGCCGTGGTGCCCGCCCTGGTGGTGCGCCCCACCACCACCGAGCAGCTCGGCAAGGTCGTTCGCCTGTGCAACGAGAACGGCAACCCCATCACCGTTCGCGGCGCGGGCACCAACCTTTCCGGCGGCACCATCCCCGACCCGCGTGAAGGCATCGTCATCCTGACCAACAGCCTGAGCCGCATCATCGAAATCAACGAGGAAGACCTGTACGCCGTGGTCGAGCCCGGCGTTGTCACCGCCAAGTTCGCGGCGGAAGTGGCCAAGCGCGGCCTCTTCTACCCGCCCGATCCGGGTTCGCAGGCCGTGTCCACCATTGGTGGCAACGTGGCCGAGAACGCCGGTGGCCTGCGCGGCCTGAAGTACGGCGTGACCAAGGACTACGTGATGGGGATCGAATTTTTCGACGTCAACGGCGGCCTGGTGAAGACCGGTTCGCGCACCGTCAAGTGCGTGACCGGCTACAACCTCGCCGGTCTCATGGTGGCGTCCGAAGGCACCCTTGGCGTGTTCAGCCAGATCATCCTGAAGCTGGTGCCGCCGCCCCAGGCCTCCAAGGCCATGATGGCCGTGTTCGACGACGTGAACAAGGCGTCCGAGGCCGTTGCCGGCATCATCGCCGCCCACGTGGTGCCCTGCACCCTGGAATTCATGGACCAGGCCACCATCCGCTACGTTGACGACTTCACCAAGGCCGGCCTGCCGCGCGACGCCCAGGCCATCCTGCTCATCGAAGTGGACGGCCACGCCGGTCAGGTGGCCGACGACGCCGAGAAGGTGGAAAAGGTACTGAACAAGGTCGGCGCCATCGAAATCAAGGTGGCCAAGGACGCCGCCGAAAAGTTCAAGCTGTGGGAAGCCCGCCGCAACGCGCTGCCCGCCCTTGCCCGCGCCAAGCCCACCACCGTGCTTGAAGACGCCACCGTGCCGCGTTCCAAGATTCCTGCCATGGTCAAGGCCATCAATGACATCGCGGCCAAGTACAACATCACCATCGGCACCTTCGGTCACGCGGGCGACGGCAACCTGCACCCGACCATCATGTGCGACCGCCGCGACAAGCACGAGTTCGAGCGCGTGGAACACGCCGTGGACGAAATCTTCGACGTGGCCCTTTCGCTGCAGGGTACCCTGTCGGGCGAACATGGCATCGGCATGGCCAAGTCGAAGTGGATGGAGAAGGAAACCTCCAAGGCCACCATCGAGTTCTCGCGCAACATGAAGCGTGCCATCGACCCCAAGTACATCCTGAATCCTGGCAAGATCATCGGAGCCTAACGCCATGGCAGACCTTACCAAACTCGCCAAGCTGCTGCACGAGCTGGACGACCAGATGGTCGGCTGCATGAAGTGCGGCATGTGCCAGGCCGTCTGCCCCGTGTTTGCCGAGACCATGAAAGAGGCGGACGTTACGCGCGGCAAGATCGCGCTGCTCGAAAACCTTGCCAAGGAAATGATCCACGACGCGGCCGGTGTTCAGGAAAAGCTGAACAAGTGTCTGCTGTGCGGCTCGTGCGGGGCCAACTGCCCGTCGGGCGTGAAGGTCATGGACATCTTCCTGCGTGCCCGTGTCATCGTGAACACCTACATGGGCCTCTCGCCGGTCAAGAAGGCCATCCTGCGCGGCATGCTGACCAAGCCCGCCCTGTTCAACGCCCTGCTCGACATCGGCTCGAAGTTCCAGGGCATCTTCACCAGCAAGGTGGACGACCTGCTCGGCTCCTCGTGCTCCAAGGTGCTGTCGCCCATCATCGGCGACCGTCACTTCGTGGGCCTTGCCACGCAGTCGCTGCACAGCAAGGTGAAGGCGCTGGACACCCCGGCGGGCAAGAGCGGCAAGCGCGTCGCCTTCTTCCCGGGCTGCCTTGGCGACAAGATGTTCGTCAGCGTGGCCGAAGCCTGCCTGAAGGTGTTCGAATACCACGGCGTTGGCGTGTACATGCCCGAAGGCCAGGCCTGCTGCGGCATCCCCGCCATCTCGTCGGGCGACCGCGTGGCCTACGACAAACTGGTCAAGATCAACCTCGACCTGTTCTCCAAGGGCGGCTTCGACTACCTGGTGACCCCGTGCGCCACCTGCACCGCCACCATCAAGGAAATCTGGCCCAAGCTCATGGAGGACTACCCGGCCCCCATGCGCGACCAGATTCGCGCCCTGCACGACAAGGTCATGGACGTGAACCAGTTCGTGGTGGACGTGCTGGGCGTTTCGCCCGAGGCCCCGGCCAAGGGCGGCGTGAAGGTGACCTTCCACGATTCCTGCCACATGAAGAAGTCGCTCGGCGTCACCTCGCAGCCGCGCGCCCTCATCGGCATGAACCCCAAGTACGAACTGGTGGAAATGGCCGAATGCGACCGCTGCTGCGGTTCGGGCGGCAGCTTCAACCTGTACCACTACGAACTGTCCAAGCAAATCGGCGAGCGCAAGCGCGACAACATCCTGGCCACCGGTGCCCAGGTGGTGTCCACCGGCTGCCCCGCCTGCATGCTGCAAATGACCGACATGCTCTCGCAGCATGGGGCCAAGGTGGCGGTGAAGCACTCCATCGAACTGTACGCGGATTCGCTGCGGTAGAACGGACATCCGGGGCGCGGCCTGGCCGTGCCCCGGATTATATACTTGATGATCGGGCGCGCACGCCGCGCCGCAGGTCAGACAGGATGGCGAGCGGGCGCGGCCTGGCCGTGCCCACGGATTATATACTTGATGATCGGGCGCGCATGCCGCGCCGCGCTCTGGTATCATTCCCCGGCGGGGGGCCGAACGGCGGCCCCCCGTCAGGGGATTTCGGACCCGCGGAATGTTCCGCGGGCCGTTTGGCTCACCGGGCCAGGCCCGGAAACACCGGCGGCCGTGCCGCCGATGTACGATCCATGGACGCCTCGCCGCGCCCGCCCAGTGCCGCACCCCACCCGGGTGCGGGGCACCAAGGAGATATGCATGGCCAACAATCTGTACATCACCGCGACGGAATCGAAGAGCGGCAAGTCCGCCGTGGTGCTCGGCATGATGCAGCTATTGCTGCGCGACATCCGCAAGGTCGCCTTCTTCCGCCCCATCATCAACAGGCCCGTCACGGATGCGGTGGACCACGACACCAACCTCATCCTGACCCACTTCAACCTCGACATCCCCGTGGCCGACACCTACGCGTACTCGCTGCAGGACGCCCGGGAGCTGATCAACAACGGTCAGCACGCCACGCTGCTTGAAAACATCCTGAAGAAGTACAAGCAGCTGGAAGACAGCTACGACTTCGTGCTCTGCGAGGGCACCGACTTTCTGGGCAAGGATGCCGCCTTCGAATTCGACCTGAACGCCGACATCGCCGCCAACCTCGGCTGCCCCGTGATGGTGGTGGCCAATGGCCAGCAGAAGACCGCCCACGAAATCGTCGCCTCCACCCAGCTGACCATCGACCTGCTGGACGAAAAGGGGCTGGACATCGTGGCCGCGGTGATCAACCGCGCCTCGGTCACCGACGCCGAACGCGACGTGGTCATCAGCAGCCTGGAGTGCAAGGTCAACTGCTCCAACCCCCTGGCCGTGTACGTGGTGCCCGAGGAACCCACCCTGGGCAAGCCCACCATGGGCGACGTGAAGAAGTGGCTGAACGCCCAGGTGCTGTACGGCCATGGCCGCATGGATACCCTGGTGGACGACTACGTCATCGCCGCCATGCAGATCGGCAATTTCCTCGACTACGTCACCCCCGGTTGCCTCGTGATCACCCCCGGTGATCGTTCGGACATCATCCTCACCGGCCTCGCCACCCGCCTTTCCGGCGCCTATCCCGACATTTCGGGCATGCTGCTGACCGGCGGCATCCAGCCCGCGCCCAACGTGCACCGCCTCATCGAAGGCTGGACCGGGGTGCCCATTCCCATCCTGTCGGTAAAGGACCACACCTACAAGACCATCCAGACCCTGAACGAGCTGTACGGCAAGATCGAGCCGGACAACGAGCGCAAGATCAACACCGCCCTCGGCCTGTTCGAGCGTTGCGTGGACAGCCAGGAACTGGGCCGCCGCCTGATCAACCGCAAGTCCAGCCGCATCACCCCCATGATGTTCGAGTTCAACCTGATCGAGCGCGCCAAGCAGAACCGCATGCGCATCGTGCTGCCCGAAGGGGTGGAGGAACGCATCCTGCGCGCCGCCGACATCCTGGCCCGGCGCGAGGTTGCCGACATCATCCTGCTGGGCGACGCCGACAAGGTGGGCTCCAAGGTCAGCGAACTGGGCATCGCCCTGGACGGCGTGCAGATCATCCAGCCCAACCTGTCGCCCAAGTTCGAGGAATACGCCCAGGCCTACTTCGAACTGCGCAAGCACAAGGGCGTCAGCATCGAACGCGCCCGCGACACCATGAACGACGTCACCTACTTCGGCACCATGATGGTGCACAAGGGCGACGCGGAGGGCATGGTTTCCGGCTCCATCAACACCACGGCGCACACCATCCGCCCGGCGTTCGAGTTCATCAAGACCAAGCCCGGCTTCTCCATCGTGTCCAGCGTGTTCCTGATGTGCCTGAAGGACCGCGTGCTGGCCTTCGGCGACTGCGCGGTGAACCCCAACCCCACGGCGGAACAGCTGGCCGAAATCGCCATCAACTCGGCCCACACCGCGCGCATCTTCGGCATCGAGCCGCGCGTGGCCATGCTGTCGTACTCCACCGGCTCGTCCGGCAAGGGCGCGGACGTGGAAAAGGTCATCGAGGCCACCCGCATCGCCAAGGAACGCGCGCCGGAACTGCTGCTGGAAGGCCCGTTGCAGTACGACGCCGCCATCGACATGGATGTCGCGCGCACCAAGCTTCCCGGCAGCCAGGTGGCCGGTCAGGCCACGGTGTTCATCTTCCCCGACCTGAACACCGGCAACAACACCTACAAGGCCGTGCAGCGCGCCGCCGGGGCCGTGGCCATCGGCCCGGTGCTGCAGGGCCTGAACAAGCCCGTCAACGACCTGTCGCGTGGCTGCACGGTGCCCGACATCGTGAACACCGTGGCCATCACCGCCATTCAGGCGCAGGCCGAGAAGGGCCTTATCTAGGCTGACAGCCCTATCTTCCTGGGGCTGTTTCCAGATTAGGATTTTCGTTCGTTGGCAAGGAAAACGAGCCTGCCATGAGGGAGTGCGGCAGCCGTTATGCGAGTCTTCGAGCATTACGGATGGCGACCGCAGAGCGTACTCTTCTCGTATTTGACCGAGCCTTAGCCGTTTGGCGAGCGCGTAGCGCGAGTCTTACGGATAAGGACAGCAAAGCAATGGAAGGCGAAGTTTGACCGCTCTGCGCTCGATGCCCGTAAGGCTCGCAAGCTCGCCCAACGGGCACGCACCGCGCCCTTCGGGTCGGTCAGCCAACGGGCGAAAGGACAATCTGGGAATAGCCCCGGACACTTGCAACCACAGCCGGGGGCCAGCCCACACTCCCCCCGGCACCCGCCCCTCCGGGTCGCCCACACGCCCCGGAGGGCCACACCCCGAAAGGAAAAGACCCGCATGAACGTACTCGTCATCAACTCCGGCAGCTCGTCCATCAAGTACCAGCTCATCGACATGACCACCGAGAAGTCCCTGTGTTCCGGTCTTGTCGAGCGCATCGGCGAAGGCATGGGCAAACTGACCCACAAGATCAAGCCCGACACCGACGCCGAGGAAAAGATCGTCCTCGAACAGGCGTTCGCCAATCATGTCGAAGGCATGAAGAAAGTCGTGGACCTGATCACCGATGCCGAGAAGGGCGTCATCGCCGACAAGAGCGAAATCTACGCCGTGGGTCACCGCGTGCTGCTTGGCGGCGAAGAAATCAAGCAGTCCGTCAAGATCGACGAATGGGCCAAGGGCATCATCCGCGACTACATTCCGCTGGGCCCGCTGCACAACCCCGCCAACCTTGCGGGCATCGAAGTGGCGGAAGAACTCTTCCCGCACGCGCCTTCCGTGGGCGTGTTCGACACCGAGTTCCACCAGACCATGCCCAAGAAGGCGTATCTTTACCCGCTGCCCTACGACCTGTACAAGACGCTGCGCATCCGCCGCTACGGCTTCCACGGCACCTCGCACCGCTACATCACCAAGAAGACCGCAGAATTCCTGGGCAAGCCCCTGGACGAACTGAACATCATCACCTGCCACCTCGGCAACGGGTGCTCCATGGCCGCCGTGAAGAACGGCCGTTGCGTAGACACCACCATGGGCATCACCCCGCTGGAAGGCCTGATGATGGGCACCCGCTGCGGCGACATCGACCCCGCCCTGGTCCCCTTCCTGATGGAAAAGAAGGGCTGGTCCGGCGCCGAAATCGACACCGTGATGAACAAGCAGAGCGGCCTGAAGGGCGTGTGCGGCATGAACGACATGCGCGACATCCACGCCGCCCGTGAAAAGGGCGACGAGATGGCCGAACTGGCCTTCCAGATGTTCGTCTACCGCATCCGCAAGTACATCGGCTCGTTCGCCGTGGTGGTGGGCAAGCTGGACGCCATCGTGTTCACCGCCGGCATCGGCGAGAACGACGACTTCCTGCGCGCTGCCGTGTGCAAGGACATGGACATCCTGGGCATCGACATCGACGAGGCGGTCAACGCCAAGCGTTCGGGCCAGGCGCGCCACATCGGCAAGCCCGGCCAGCGCGTGCCCGTGCTGGTGGTGCCCACCAACGAGGAACTGGAAATCGCCCAGACCACTGTTGCCGTGCTGAACGGCAAGAACTAGGCCTGCCGCCGCCATGGGCCTTTTGCCCTCTGCCTTCGTCAGAACAGCTTTTTATTCCGGTTGAATACCACAAGAGTACGCTCTGCGGTCCTCATCCGTAAGGTTCGCTCCGCTCACCTAACGGCTGCGGCACGCCCTCCATAAAAAGCGATTCTTCCTTGGCAGAGAACAAAAATCCTCATGGCGACAACAGGCCCTTGTCAGACGCCATATTCCCCGCCGCCCGGATCGGTTTCCGGACCGTGCGGCGGGGTTTCTCCGGGCCATGCCCGGAGTCCCCGGGGGCCGCTGGCGGCCACGGCCCAAGGTTCCCCCGGACCACCCCAAGGCCTTGCGTACAACGGACATACGGACATGGTGGGCATCTACATCGGATCTACGGCGGCTCGGGCAGGCAAGAACCTTGTCTGCATGGCGCTTGGTCTTGCGCTACGGCAAACCGGACGCAACGTGGGCTTCATGAAGCCCCTGGGAACGTTGCCCCGGACCGTGGACGAACAGACCGGCGACGAGGACGCCCTGCTGGTGCAGGAGGTGCTGGGGCTTTCCGCCCCGCCCGAGGTGCTCACCCCCGTGACCATGCCCGGCAACATCCGGGCGGCAGCCCTGTCGGGGGGCAACGCGCTTGAGCGCGTGGCCTCTGCCTACGGGGCGCTTTCGCGCGGGCACGACACCATGCTGGTGGGCGGCGCCGGAGCGTTCCTGACCACCGGCAAGGCACGCGGCGTGGACGGCCCTTCGGTCGTCCGGCGTCTCGACCTCAAGGTGCTGCTGGTGGAACGGTATGCCCACGGCATCGACTACGATGCCATCCTGTACGCAAAGGAACTGCTGGGAGACGCCCTTGCGGGCGTCCTGTGCAACGACGTGCCCGAAAGCTACCTGCGCGACGCCGAAGAGGTGCTTGTCCCGTTCCTGGCGGAACGGGGCGTGCCCGTGCTCGGCATCGTGCCCAACGACCCGCTCCTCAACGCCATCAAGGTGTCGGAGCTGGCGCACCGCCTGGGCGGTCGCATGGTCTCGGGCACGGCGCGGGCCAGCCGCATCGTGGATGGGTTCCTCATCGGCACCATGCAGGTGGAGAACTTCATGGCGCACTTTCGGCGGCACGCCAACTGCGCAACCATCGTGGGAGGAGACCGGACGGACCTGCAACTTGTCGCACTGGAGGGGCAGTGCCCTTGCCTGGTCCTGACCGGAAACATCCCCCCCGATGAGATCATACGCGCCCGGTCAGAGGCGCTGGGGGTTCCGGTGGTCGTGGTCCGCGAGGACACGTACACCGTGGCCCGGAAGATGGAGGAGATCCTGAACAGCCAGAAGCTGCGCGAACTGGTCAAGATACGCCGCGGGGCCGACCTCGTGGCGCATGCGCTGGACCTTGCGCGGCTGACGGCGCAACTTGGCATTCAGTAAAGGGAGAGTACTGATGAGTGCTACCAATGACCTTGCCCGGCTCATGCGTGAGAAAGCCGAGGCGGTCGGCGCCACCGTGGTGGAACTGAAGGACCTGAAAGAGGCCTTCGCCTACGCCCTCGACGTCTGTGACAAGAAGGAAGCCTGCCAGCTGCTGGTTTCCGGCTGCGAGGAAAAGCTTTCGGACAAGGCCGAGGCCCTGTGCGAAACCAAGCAGGAAAAGGTGGTGGCCGCACCCAACCTTTCCGAAGAAGAATACGCCGCCTTTTCGGCCCTGTGCGCCGAACGCGGCGTGAAGTGCATCCGCGAGGGCCTGCGCGGCCACCTTGCGGGCATCGACATCGGCGTGGCCCACGCCGACCTTGCCATCGCCGAAACCGGCACCTGCGTCATCGACTCCACCAGCGAGGAACTGCGCCTGTCCTCCATGATCAGCGAAATCCACATGGCCATCCTGCCCAAATCGCGCATCAGGGCCACGGCCTTCGAGGGCGAGCAGGAAGTCAACGCGCTGATCAACACCGGCACGCCGCGTTACACCGCGTTCATCACCGGGCCCAGCCGTACCGCCGACATCGAGCGGGTGCTGGCCATCGGCGTGCACGGCCCGCTGGAACTGCACATCCTGATGCTGGAGGACTAGTCGATGCAAACCGCCAAGACCCTGAAAGAATACCGCAAGGAACTGCGCGAATCCCTCGACAACGAGTTTCTGCGCGAGGCCATGGACAAGTTCGCCACGGCCTACCCCGTCAGCCGCGCCAACGCCTTCCGCGGGCTTGACGAAAAGGCCATGATCGCCGAAGTGGCCGACGCCAAGGACGCCGCCGCCAAGAACATGGACGCCCTGTACGCCCAGTTCAAGGCAGAGGCCGAAAAGCGCGGCGTCAAGGTGCACATGGCCAAAGACGCCACCGAGGCCAACGAGATCATCGCGCGCATCGCCAAGGCGTCGAACTGCAAGAAGATCGTCAAGTCCAAGTCCATGACGGCGGAAGAAACGCTGCTCAACCACCGCTTGGAGGACGACGGCCTTGAAGTGATCGAGACCGACCTTGGCGAATGGATCATCCAGTTGCGCCACGAAGGGCCGACCCACATGGTCATGCCCGCCATCCACCTTTCGCGCTATCAGGTGGCCGACCTCTTTTCCGAGGTGACCAAGCAGAAGCAGGAAGTGGACATCCAGCGCCTGGTGAAGGTGGCCCGCCGCGAACTGCGCCAGCACTTCGCCACCGCCGACATGGGCATTTCGGGCGCCAACTTCGCCATTGCCGAATCGGGCACCATCGGCCTGGTCACCAACGAGGGCAACGCGCGCCTCGTCACCACCCTGCCCCGCGTGCACGTGGCCCTGTGCGGCCTGGACAAGCTGACCCCCAGCCTGAACGATGCCCTGAAGTCGCTGCGCGTGCTGCCCCGCAACGCCACCGGCCAGGCCATCACCTCGTACGTCACCTGGATCACCGGTGCCAACGAGTGCAAGGCTGCCGCCGACGAGAAGAAGGAAATGCACATCGTGTTCCTGGACAACGGCCGCCGCGCCCTGGCCCAGGACCCGCTGTTCTCGCAGGTGATGCGCTGCGTGCGCTGCGGCGCGTGCGCCAACGTGTGCCCGGTGTACCGCCTGGTGGGCGGCCACAAGATGGGCCACATCTACATCGGCGCCATCGGCCTCATCCTCACCTACTTCTTCCATGGCAAGGACAAGGCCCGCAACCTGGTGCAGAACTGCATCAACTGCGAATCGTGCAAGAGCATCTGCGCGGGTGGCATCGACCTGCCCCGCCTGATCAAGGAAATCCGCGCCCGCCTCAGCGAAGAGGACGGCGCACCCGTGGAAGCCACCCTGCTCGGCAAGGTGCTGAAGAACCGCAAGCTGTTCCACACCCTGCTGCGCTTCGGCAAGTACGCCCAGAAGCCGGTTACCGGCGGCACCCCGTATCTGCGCCATCTGCCGCAGATATTCATGAAGGACCACGGGTTCCGCGCGCTGCCCGCCATTGCGGAAAAGGCCTTCCGCGACGAATGGGAAACCATCCGTCCGCGCGTGTCGGGCGCCAAGCTGCGCGTGGCCCTGTTCTCCGGTTGCGTGCAGGACTTCGTCTACCCCGAGCAGATGAAGGCCGCCGTCAAGGTGCTGGCCTCGCGCGGGGTGGAGATGGACTTCCCCATGGACCAGAGCTGCTGCGGCCTGCCCGTGCAGATGATGGCCGAACGTCAGGCCACCATCGACGTGGCGCGCCAGAACGTCATGGCGTTCGACGCGGCCAAGTACGACTACATCGTCACCCTGTGCGCCTCGTGCGCCTCGCACCTGAAGGAAGGCTACCCCAACATCCTCGCGGGTCAGGCGGACATGACGGGCAAGGTGAAGCTGTTCGCCTCCAAGATCATCGACTTCAGCTCCTTCGTCCATGACGTGCTCGGCATGACCGCCGACGACTTCAAGGGCAAGGGCGAGAAGGTGGCCTACCACTCCTCGTGCCACCTGTGCCGTGGCCTTGGCGTGGTGGAGCAGCCCCGCGCGCTCATCGCGTCTTCCGGCTCGGAATACTGCCCGGCCCAGGAAGAAGCGGTGTGCTGCGGCTTTGGCGGCACCTTCTCCATGAAGTTCCCGGAACTGTCCAAGGAACTGCTGGACAAGAAGCTGAACAACGCCGAAGCCACCGGCGCCACCCGCATGGTGGCCGACTGCCCCGGCTGCATCATGCAGATTCGCGGCGGCGCCGAAAAGCGCGGCAGCCGCATGAAGGTCGGCCACATCGCCGAACTTCTGGCGGAAAACCTCAAGTAAGCGTGACTTCAGCCGATAGGTGACATAAGGGGGGCCGTTTCCGCATTTGCGGGGACGGCCCCCTTGCGTTCCGGAAACACCGCAGAGGGATGCGGGCATTCCACTAATAACCGCTAACGGCCTTTGCAAAAAAGATATCAGCGTATAGTGTTACCTCAAACCAGTATCCGGGAGCTGGCCCGCGGCAGGCACACCGAAGGCAGGCGACTCGTGCGAACACTCAAGGGGGATCGCATGTTCAGGAATTTCTCCATCGGCGCGCGCGTCATCACGCTGCTCGTCTTCATGGTGCTGTTTGTCACCGGCGTGGTGGGGGCCTTCGTGGCCACCATCGATACGGTAAAGGACCACGGCGTCACCGAGACCCAACAGGTGATGCTGGAAGAGGAAAAGGCCAAGTTGCAGGTGGCCACCCACTCCGTGGCCCTGGCCCTGGGCCAGTTGCTGGCCGATGTACCGGACGATGCCGCGCGCATCGAGACGGTGCGCAAGGCCATCGATACCATCCGCTTCGAAAAGGACCAGTCCGGATACTTTTTCGTCTACCAGGGCACCACCAACGTGGCCCTGCCCCCCAACAAGAGCGTGCACGGCAAGGACCTGTCCGAGAACAAGGACAAGAACGGGGTTTACTTCGTGCGCGAGTTGGCCCAGCGCGCCACGTCTGGCGGGGGGTTCGTCGAGTACATTTTCCCCAAGCCGGGCAAGGGCGACCAGCCCAAGCTGGCCTATGCCGAAATGATTCCCGGCACCAAATTCTGGATCGGCACCGGGGTGTACATCGACAACATCGACGAGGCCAAGGCCGCCATCAACAACACGCTCGAAGGCCTCGCCAGCAAGGCCCTGACCTGGCAGCTTTCGGTCATGGCGGCGATCCTGCTTCTGGTCGTCATACCGGTGTGTATCATGCTCATCGCGTCCATCGTGCGGCCATTGCGTGAAGCCACGGCGGCAGCCCAGGCCGTGGCCGACGGCAACCTTGAGATACGCATCGAGGCCAAGGGCCGCGACGAGGTTTCGGCCCTTCAGGCCGCGCTGAACACCATGGTCGCCACGCTCAAGAACAACATTGCCGACATCACCGAAAAGCAGCGCGAGGCAGGCCGCCAGGCCGACGCCGCACGCGCCTCCGCCCAGCAGGCCGAAGAAGCCATGGCCAAGGCCGCCGTGGCCACCAAGGAAGGCATTCTTACCGCCGCCGGACGGCTGGAAGGCGTGGTACGCGCCATCGACCACGCGGCGGAAGACATCTCGCGCCGGTCCGAAGAGATCAGCCGGGGCACCGACACCCAGATGGCCCGCATCAACGAGACGGCCACGGCCATGGAAGAAATGAACGCCACGGTGCTGGAAGTGGCGCGCAACGCGGGCCGCGCCGCCGACCAGACCGAGGCCTCGCGCACCAAGGCCGACGAAGGCTCGGGCATGGTGGGCCAGACCGTGAAGGCCATGCAGGACCTGAAGAACCTGGCCAGCAACCTCAAGGACAACATGCACCGCCTGGGGCAGCAGTCCGAGGCCATCGGCCACGTGATGAACGTGATCAACGACATCGCCGACCAGACCAACCTGCTGGCGCTGAACGCGGCCATCGAGGCGGCGCGGGCCGGTGACGCCGGGCGCGGCTTTGCCGTGGTGGCCGACGAGGTGCGCAAGCTGGCCGAAAAGACCATGGGTGCCACCAAGGAAGTGGGCGATTCCATCAAGGCCATCCAGGACCTGGCCCGCACCAACGTGACGGGCATGGACGACGCGGTCAACGCCATTGACGGCGCGGCGCGCCTTTCCGGCAGTTCGGGCGAGCTGTTGCAGGAAATCGTGACCATGGCCCACGACGCCGCCGGGCAGGTGCAGGCCATCGCCACGGCAGCCGAGGAACAGTCCGCCGCCAGTGAAGAGATTACCCGCTCGGTGGAGGAAATCGACCGCATTGCCCGCGAAAACGGCACGCTGGTCAACGCCACCAACACCGACCTGCGCAACCTGGCCGACCAGGCCGCCGAACTACGCCGCCTGATCGAGGGCATGAAGAAGGAAACCGCGTAAGGGACACCGCACGCGCCACGCCCCAAGCAAACGCCACGGGCCGGAAGGTATGCCTTCCGGCCCGTTTCCGTTGCGGGGCACAGCGGGCTTCCGTTGGCGAAAGGCGCACGCATCACCGCCCTGGGGACTGACAACGCGCCATCGGAGATGCTATGCTGTTCCAGACATGCATCACCAGACATGCATCACCGGAAGTGCAGCCCCGGACGTGCATCACCGGAGGTGCCCCCGGACCGCGCCATTCGTCCCTGACCGGCGCACCCATGGCACATCTCGCACAGGCACCGGAGCAATCATCGGAGTCCCCATGCCCGACAGCCCCCCCCGGCCGGAACAGCCCATCACTTCCCCCGCCGCCACGCCCATGCCAGCAGGCCCGGCCCTTTCGGGGAATCCGTCTCTTCCGGGGCATCCCGTGCAGCCAGCCGATCTTGCCGGGCTGCTGCAACCCTACGGCGACCCCACCCGGCCGGTGCGCCACGGCGAATCCGTGGGCCGGGTGCTGGACGGCACGGCCTTTCCCCCGCTTGGCGACACCCGGGCGCCCCTGGGCATCGACCTGGTCACCGGCGAACTCATGGCCCGCGAACTGGGGGTGCTGGAGCGCATGGAGCGCCCCGCTGCGGCGGCAGCACCCGGCACCCCGGCGGCAGTCCCTGCCCCCACCGCCCCTCCCGACCCCGCTGAACCAACGGGCACCTCCACCCCGCCCATATCCGCTGGCACGCCGCACACCCTTACCCTGCGCCCGCTGGTGACCGTGAGTCTCGACAGACTGTCCGTGCTGGCCGACGTGCACGCCACCGACCACCGCAACCGCCCCCTTGACCCGGACGCCTACCTGGCGGCGGCCACGCGCCTTGGCGTCGGCGCCGGGCCAAACGCTCCGCCCCTGGATGTCGCCGCGCTGCAGACCGCCCTGCGCGATGCCGCCCGGCTTGGTCCGCGCACCGGGGTGCTGCTGGCCCGGGGGACCCCCCCGGAGCATGGCCGCGACGGCCGACTGGAATTTCTGGCCATCACCGACGCCACCTGCGTGCTGGCACAGGACGAGGGACGGGTGGCGTGCTCCGACCGCTGGCCGCACTTCACCGTGGCCCCCGGCGACAAGGTGGCCCGGCTGTTTCCGCCCACCCCCGGCGCCCCAGGCGTGGACGTATTCGGCGCGCATGTGGCCCAGCGCCCCGGCGCTCCGTTGCGCCTCACCCCCGGTCCCGGCGTCCGGGCACTGGACGAGGACGACGGCTGCGTGCTGTTCGTGGCTTCCACGCCGGGGCTGGTGGACGTGGCGCGCGGCGAGGTGGCCGTATCCCCCCTGCGGATCATCGACGGCGACGTGGACCTGGCCACGGGCGACATCTCCGTGCCCGACGGCTCGGCCTGCGTGCGGGGTTCGGTGCGCAGCGGCGTGACGCTGACCGTACGCCACCACGTCCTGGTGGAGGAAGCGGTGGAAAACGCCCGCGTGCGCTGTGGCGGCAACCTGATGGTGCGCGGCGGCATCGTCATGGGCCGGGCCGGACGCGAGGCCGTGGGCAGCGTGACCGATGCGGCTGACGCAACCGGGCCTGCCAGCCAGACGAACACCGTGCTCCCGCCGGGCATACGCTCGGGTGCGGTTACCACGGCCAGCCCGGCCAGCCCGCTCAGATCGGCACCCGCAGCCGCATCCACGGCGGCGGACCAGCGTTCCGGGGCTGCTTCCGGTGCACATCCGGGCCAACATCCGGGCCTGCCTCCGGACGCAGCGTCCGGTGCTCCTACCGTGGTGGAAGCGGGCATCGAGGCGGGCGGCAACGTGGTGGCCGCGCACGCCGCCTTTGCACTGGTAACGGCGGGCGGCGACGTGGTCATCCCCTCAGGGGTGACGGGTTCGCGCATCACGGCGGGCGGCCGCTTTCTGGCACCGGGGCGCGGCGTGGTCATCGGCAGCGTCATCCGCGTAGGCGGGGGCATCGACATCGGCGAGGCAGGTTCGGTGGCAGAGGTGCCCACCCGGCTGATGGTGCAGCCGGACACAACACAGCTCAACGCCCTGCTGCGCGAACGCGACACCCTGGCCGACCGCATGGCGCGCATATCGGCGGAACTGCCCCCCGGCCCGGACATGGCCGTGCTGCTGCAAACCCCGGAAGAAGACCGCACCCTGGTGGAGGCGCTGATACGCATGCGCAACCAACTGGATACCCGCCAGAAGGAGATGGGAAGCCAGATCGCCTTGGACCGCAAGCGCTACCACGCGGACATGGCGGCCAGCCCCATCATCATCCGCCGCCGCACCCACGGCGGGGTGCGGGTGCTGTTTGGCGGGCGCGGGCACGACGCCATCCCTGCCGATACCGGGGTGCAATACGTCTGGCGGGCCGCCGCGCACCGGGTGGCGGTTGAGGCAGCCCCCACAACACCCACCGAACGGCTGTTCCCGCCGCAGCCCGCGCCCCGCGCGGCAGATGTCCCCAATGACGGCGCAACGGACACCGCCCCGTCCGCGTGACCACCAGCCAGCCGCGCCGCATACCGTTCCGGCATTTTTCGCCCCCACACGGAGCACCGCATGACCGAACGCATCCTGTTCGTGGACGACGAACCCAACATCCTCGATACCTTTCTGCGCAACCTGCGCCGCGCCTTCGACGTGGCCACGGCGGAAGGCCCGGAGCAGGGCCTGCTGGCGCTGGAGGGCAAGGGCCCGTTCGCGGTGGTGGTGTCCGACCTGCGCATGCCGGGCATGGACGGCATCACCTTTCTGGAGCACGTACGCCAGCGCGCGCCCGACGCAGTGCGCATCATCCTTTCCGGCCACGGCGACTTCGCCACGGCCGTGGCCTCCGTGAACCGGGGGGCGGTGTTCCGCTTTCTGACCAAACCCTGCCCGCCGGAAGAACTGGTGGGCGTGCTGCGTGACGCGCTGCGCCAGCACCGGCTGGTGGTAGCCGAACGCGAACTGCTGCGCGGCACCCTGCGCGGCAGCGTGCAGGTGCTGACCGACGTGCTGGCGCTGGTGAACCCGGAGGCCTTTGGCCGCAGCGAGCGCATCCGCGACCTGGTGGTGAAGATGGGGGCGCGACTGGACGCCAAGCCGCTGTGGCAACTGGAACTGGCCGCCATGCTCTGTCAGCTGGGCTGCGTGGCCCTGCCGCCGGACACCCTGCGCAAGCGCCTGTCGGGCGAGCCACTGAACGCCGAGGAACAGCAGATATGGGGCATGCACCCGGAAATCGCGGCCAACCTGCTGACCAACATCCCCCGGCTGGGTGAAGTGGCGGCCATGATCGGCTCGCAGCAGATGCCGCCGGGACCGGACGTGCCGCTGGGCGCGCGGATATTGCGGGCGGCGCTGGATTACGACGTGGAACTGCGGCGCGGCCTTGCCCCGGTGCAGGCCGTGGCCGCCCTGCGGACCACCCCGGAACGCTATGACCCCACCGTGCTGGACGCCCTGGCCGCCGGGCTGGCCGCCGCATCGGACGTGCCCATGCGCGAGGTGCCCGTGGCGGCGCTGCGCCCCGGCATGGTGCTGGCGCGCGACCTGGTCAACACGGAGGGCACACCCCTGCTGCTGGCCGGGCAGCGGGTAAGCGATGCCTCCATCACCCGGCTGCGCAACCTGTCCGACATCCTGAACGTGGACGGCAACGCGTGGGTGGTGGATGGCGTGCGCAAGGGGGCGGGCGCGTAGGCGCTGTTGCCCGATGGACCCTGGCCCGCAGGCCGACCACCCCGCAGGGCGCGAAGCGCGCCCGTCAGACGCGTTTGCCCAGCGTGCAGCAGCCCCGCATCACGACCGCCACGCCGCCCACAGGCGGCGCACGGTGCTGCGCAGCAGCGTGCCGGGGCGAAAGCTCATGGGCTTGAGCACGCCGGGCACCTCGAACCGGCCGGCATCGAAGGCGTCCATTCCTTCACGCACCAGCGCCGTCTGGCCGGGCAATGCGCCGGGGGCGCCACGCCGCGCCAGTTCGGCCCACAGGGGTACTTGCGCTGGCGTAAGGCCCAGCAGCCCGCAGACCACCGCATCCAGCGCCACGCCGGACGCAGAGGCCCCCACCAGCCCCAGATCGTACGGCCTGCCGGACCCCGGCCCGGTCACGTGCATGGCCTCCACCCCGTCCAGCAGGGCCGCCGTGGGCGGCAGCGCCGCCGCCACCTCCACCAGCGCCCCCTCGAAGCGGTGGTCGCGGTCGCCGTGGCGGGTATGCACGAAGGCCTTGCGCACGCCGGGCACGCAGCCGAACAGATTCTTTACCGCCAGGGTGACGCGCATCTGGCTGTGCGCCTTCAGGCGCGGCACGCTGAGCACGCCGTCCGCCTCCAGCGCGCAGCGGGCCACGCCGATGGACCCGCCGAACGACAGGGGCACCTGCACCGCGTCATCAAGCGGAACCACGGACAGGCCAAGGGGCCGCAGGGCTTCCGCCAACCCGATGGCCTCTGCCACGCCGCGCGCCGTGCCGAAGCCCGGCGAATCCGCCACGGTGACGCGGCACCCGCTGTCCAGCAGCCACGCGCAGGCCGCGCGCACCACCTGCGGATGGGTGCAGCTGAGCGCCGGGGTGGCGCGCAGCAGGTTGGGCTTTACCAGCACGTGGCCGCGCGGCGGCGCCCAGCCGCAGGCGTCCAGCGCATCGGCCACGGTGCGTTGCACGCGGACGGGCTCGTAGTCCGGGCAACGCAGCAGGGCCACGGGAATGGGCGTAGTGGCATCAGGCCGCACGGAATCGGACGGGATTCCTTCCGGGCCGATGGAGGCAACCGGGGCGGGCGCGCCGTTCGTCCGGTCATCCGCGCCTGAATCCTTGGCCGTCCCATCCCTGCGCCACGGAGCTGGCAGGGGCACGGGCTGGCCGGAATGGTCGAACGGGCCAGTTTGGTCCTGATGCGGAAACGTGTGAATCACCGGGCCTCCCCGTCCGTGGAAAAGGTGGCTATCTGGTCGATGATCATGCGGGCGTGGGTCTTTTCCTGCGTGGCCAGATCCAGAAAGGCGCGCTCCGCAAGGCCGCCCAGCCCGCTGCCGCGCCGGGCCTCGTCGGCCAGGGTGCGGTACAGGTCGTAGGCGTTCATTTCCACTTCCAGCGCCAGTTCCGCGATGTCCAGGCAATCGCCGCTGGCGGCGTCGCGCAGCCACGGGTCCAGATCGGCCACGGCCATGCCGCCTTCCAGCACGCGGCCTTCCAGCGCGGCGAACAGTTCGTCGAAGGGCGGCAGCGGGCCGCGCGTGGCGTCCGCGTGGGCGTCCGCGTCCCAGCGCTGCGCAAGGTGGTGGTAGACCACCTTGGCGTGGGCCAGTTCCACACCGATCAGCCGGTCCATCAGCGCGCACACGACGGGCTTCGGCCCGGCGTCGCGCACGCGGGTGTACAGCAGGTGGGCGGCCTTTTCCATGTCCAGCGCGCGGCGCAGCAGTTCGACCATGGTGCGCACCCCGGCGAACACCTGAATGCGCGGGCTGTCGGCCACGGCATGCCCAGACAAGGCGGACAGGGCGTTCCAGGCGTTCATGCCGCCCGTCAGGTTCAGGATGCGACCACCCGCCGTGGTGCCCGTCTCGCCCCTATCGCCCCTATCACCTGACGCGGCGGCAAACCTGCCGCTTTCCGCCGCCATCACCGCCGCCGCCGCAGACCGCCCGCCACTGCGGCAATAGAAGACGTGGTCCTGCGCCGGGTCCAGCGTGCCCAGCAGGGGGGCCAGTTCGCCCACGGGCACCAGCCGCGCGCCGGGGATGTGCTCCTGCCGGTATTCCCCCGGCTGGCGCACGTCCACCAGCACGTAGCTGCCCTCTGGCCGGGCGGCCATGTAGTCGCGCAGGGCCTGCGCGGAAATGGATGCGACGGGGACGCGGGGCGATGGGGTCATGGTGCCTCCTGCGGGTAGATGCAACGGGATGACGCGGGGCTGTGGGACATGCGGGCAGTGGACGAAACAGCGCAACGGCAATGTACGCCGACTCGCTGACGGCATTCTACCCGACACAGCCGTACCTGCAAGGGCATCGTGCACCCGCACAGCCCCGCCATGCCCCCATCACGCCTTTTCGCGCACTTTGGACCACTTTCATGTTGACAGCTTCGACCACCGGGGCTACACACCTTGTCTCGCGTGTCGGGATGTAGCGCAGCCTGGGAGCGCACCTGAATGGGGTTCAGGGGGTCGGAGGTTCAAATCCTCTCATCCCGACCAGCTTAGACACGCAAAGGCCGCCGATCGAAAGATCGGCGGCCTTCTTCGTTGTGCGTGCCAACTGCGGCTACGCGTTTACAGCCCGTACTGGGTGCGGATCAGTTCGTACACGCCTTTCTCGCGCAGCGTTGCCACGGGCGCAAGGAAGGTGGCGGTAACGGTGCCGGGCGCGCGGCCGATCTGAATGTTGCCGGTGATGGTGGCGCGGTTCATCACTTCCGGCACCGGGCAGCCCAGGAACGCCGCCGCGCGCTCCAGCGCGCAGGAGGTGGCGTCGTTGAGGGTGGGGCCGGTGCCCACGAAGGAGATGGGCGCGGATTCTTCCAGCGGCACGCCCCAGGCATCCGCCTGCTGCCGGGCCTGGCGCTTTTCGTCCTCGCTCAGGGGGCGGGCCAGCAAGGGCAGGTCGTCATGCACCGGCAGGATGATGGGGCCGCCGCAGGTCACGCCCTTCAGCACCGAAACCTGCATGGTGATGACCCCGGCCACGTCGGCGGTGTGGCCCGCAATTTCGCCGTCGCCCTGCATGGCGTGCATGTCGCCCACGTACACCCCGCCGCCGGGTACGCGCACCGGCGTTATCAGCACCGCCCCGGCGCGCACGCGGTTTATGTCCATGTGCCCGTCGGTGACGTCGGCCAGCTGTCCCTGCGTGATGGCGTATTCATGCGGCGCGCCCACGAGGAACGAGCCGAAGTCGCGCGCGTTGTGCGAATCGGGAATCTGCCGGGTGGGCATGACGCCAAGCTGCCCCACAAAGGGGATCATGCGGCTGACCACGCCGGGGATGTCGCCGGGGGCCAGGGCCACCACGGGGTTCTGGATGGAGTTGTCCGGCGTACACATGTAGTCGCGGGCGCTTGCGGCCACCCGTTCGGCGGCGGCCTTGTTCAGGGTGACGCCCAGGGTGCCCTGTTCATTGAAGGCGATGGTGTAGCCGTTGGTAAAGGCAAAGGGCGCGGCCGCCGCCCCGCACGCCGCACAGCGGATGCAGTCCGGCCCGCAGCCTTCCACGCAGGTGTTTTCGTACAGCGCGCCGCACTGCGGGCATTTGCCCGCCACGTAGGGGTCGCCCAGGCAACGGTCTGCGAACATGCTGTCGTTGCCGGACGCCGTGACCCGCGAGGTGACCTGGATGGACAGGATGCGGATGGCGATGGAATCGCCCGGCTCCGCGCCCTGCACGTGCACCGGCTGCGTCACCTCGTGCCCGCCCCGGATGGCGGGGGTAAGCATGGGTCCCCAGCAGCCGGGCGCGGTGTTGGCGACGATGATGCCGCCGTCCTGCACCGGCCCAAGCATGGGGACATCGGGACCGAGGATGCCGTTGGTGAAGGTATTGACGAAGACTGTCCTGTTCGCCACGAGCGTGCTCCTTGTGTAGAGGTGGAGGTATCGCAGAGGGACTGGACAAAGCCTAAGCACTTTGCAGCATGAATGACCAGTGCCGGAAATGGGAGTGGCGCTTGCACGTGGCGCGGGGAGGAACGAGTGTTCCGCCGACGGGGTGGCGGGTGCCGCGACGGCCCTGCGCTGCGGGGTGCGCCGCCCCGCAGCGGCATGCACCCGCAATTGACGCCCGCATTGCGCTTGGCTAAATTGCCAAATACGCACGTTCCGTGTTGTCCGCCCGTCCATCAATGACGCGGAGTCATCCCCGCAAAGGCCCCCATGCCTACAGCCGCCCTTGCCGCCCCCCTGCTGGAAGCGGCCCCGCAGCAGGATGCCCAGCTGCCCTATCCGCGCAAGCTGTTTGTAGAGGTTACCTCGCGCTGCAACCTGCACTGCCGGATGTGCGTGAAGCACTCCGGCACCACAAGGGCGCCGGAAGGCGACATGACGGCGGAAATCTATGCCGCCCTGCTGCCCGCCATGCCGCACCTGAACGCTCTTGTGCTGAACGGCGTGGGCGAACCGTTGCTGCACCGCAACCTTGAAACGTTCATCCGCCTTGCCCGGCAGCACATGCCGCCGCAAGGCTGGGTGGGCTTTCAGACCAACGGGCACCTGCTGACGGAAAGCCGGGCGCACGCGCTGCAGGACGCCGGGCTGGACAGGATATGCCTGTCCATCGACGCGGTTTCGCCGGAGCTGTTTTCCACCTGCCGGGCCGGGGGCGACATGGACCACATGGAGCGGGCGCTGGCCAGCCTTGCAGCGGCCCGCGCGGCGCGGCCCGCTGCGCCGCTGGCGGTGGGCGTGGAATTTGTGGTGATGCGCGACAACCTGCACGAACTGCCCGCCACCCTGCGCTGGGCGGCAGAGCGCGGCGCGGATTTCGCCATTGTCTCGCACGTGCTGCCCTATGCCCCGGCCATGTCCGGGCAGGCCGTGTTCGGCGCCAACACGGAAGCATCGATGCGCTTCTACCGCGAATGGCAGGCGCGGGCCGAGCGGGAGGGCATAGACATTGGCCGCTACTTCGACGTGGTGTGGCGGTTTCGCTTTACCGAGGAGGAAACGCGGATCACCAGCTTCATCCGCGAAATGACCGTGGCCGCGCGCGAGGCGGACGTGCCCCTGCATCTGCACAACCTGCTGCGCGATGCCGACGCCCACGTCCACGAGGCGGAAGCGGTATTCGACGCCGCACGGGCCGTGGCCCGCGAACACGGACTGAACCTGCGCCTGCCCGCCCTGCGGCCCCGCAACCTGCGCCACTGCCCCGCCGTGGACGAAGGCGGGGCCTTCATCGCCTGGGACGGCAAGGTGGCCCCCTGCTACTTTCTGTGGCGCGATTACCACTGCCACATGTACGGCATGCAGAAGCAGGTGGTGGCCCGCTTTTTCGGCACTGTCGGCCCCGAGCGGGGGCAGGACATCATCGACGTGTGGAACGGCGCCGAGTACCGGGCTTTCCGCGACAGGGTAACGGCCAAGGGCTACCCGTTCTGCGCCAACTGCAACGTATACCCCTGCGACGACATAGAAACCACTACCTTTGAAACCGACTGCTACGGCGAACCCGTGCCGTGCGGCGACTGCCCGTGGTGCCTGGGGCTATTGCAGTGCATGGGGCAGGAGGTGGGGTGAGGGAGGGGGGGATGGGGGGACGACAAAGTGTTACGACTACCTCATCACTTTGCCCAGAACAGTTTTGTATCGCGCGCGGAAGAGCAAAATATCAACAACAACACGCCTTGCAATTACTTAATGGAAAATCACGAAAGCTTGAGTTATAATGCTTACAAAGCACATCACGGCGTCGATAATAAAACGACCCCTTAGGCGCAACTTACCACCGCAGCAGCAAAATTCTTAATTTTTTAACAAATCAAACAAAAACCTTCACTCCAGTACACATTTACAAATAAGACCGTCACGAACAGGGATTAAACCATGAAAGTCCGTTATACACTTCCCATACAAGGCATTTTAAGGATACTCGACCAACAGCCAATCATTATAGGCAATTTTTCATTTCACTTTGAATCTAATAACAATACAGGATTCGTGACGGCACTTATAATTGAAATAAGGAACATTCCAAAAGAAAAATGGCCAACCATAATTCACGCTAAACAAGACCCCCAAGCAAAAATCCCAACGTTTCCTTTCGCTCCCAACAAAAATGCCCTACAGTTTAGGGACATTCACAAAAATATTACAAACCTAGAAAATATACTGAGCATTTTCGGACTATGGTCAATAAACATGGCCGCCTTAAAAGCGGAATGGATATTTGAAGACGGTGACGAGCATACTTCAATTTTTGCTGGTGGAGAAACACTTCCGAAGAGTCTATCTGACGTATTTTATCCTGTAGACAACAACACATTATCACTCTGCATTATTGCGTCTGGAAAGGACAATCCGAACATTTATGCTGTTTCAAATTTTCGCACAGGCAGAATGCATTTCGACAACATGCGCTACATTGACTCCATTAGACACTTGTTTTTCTTTTTAGAATACGAATTTGGCAACGGAAAATATAAAAAGAAAGACTTAAAAAATGAATTCAGAGCTGCTGCCGAATTAATCGATGCAATAAAAAATGTACTCCGCGAAAACGAACACTATGCTCACATACTCGCAAGAAAAATTGAACTATACAATAACACACCAAAAGAATTTGCTATTATAGATTTTTTTATAGATCTGCGGGGAGAGTTACAACACGCCAACCGACATACGTTCAACAAATGGAATTCATCGCAAGAAGAAGAATACGAACATGTTGCTGCTTTCTTATTAGACGTCGTGGACACCATCTGCGCAAAAAGAATATATACGGAAATATCAAGCACCCCAACATCAACAAATAGCAATACTAGCTAAAAGGTTCCCTCCCACACACCCGCAGCAATAAATACTAATCGTGTTTTATTGACCATCTATGCGCAAACGCTGAACACTCAAGCACGCAATCTCCAAAGGTTGGGACGCTCAATTTACAAACTAAAATTGCCAAAAGCATACAGCCCTCCATTAGCCGATAACCACCGCTTCAATTGCCTCTTCGCCAGCCCTCCTTCAACACACCTGCCTTTTCCTCCGCGCACACTCGATCTCCTCGACAAGGTCGGCCATGTCGAAGGGTTTGGCCACGTAGCCGTCCATACCGGCGGCCAGAAAGCGTTCCCGGTCGCCCGCCATGGCAGCGGCTGTCACGGCCAGAATGGGCACGTTGCGCTTGTCCGCAAAGCGGGGTGAGGTACGGATGGTGCTGGCGGCGGTAAGGCCGTCGGTATTGGGCATGTGGATGTCCATCAGCACCACGTCCACCTCTTCGGCGGCCAGCCGGGCCAGCGCGTCGTCGCCGTCCACGGCCAGGGTCACGCGGTACCCGGCCTTTTCCAGCAGGCGCTGCCCCACCATACGGGTGGTTACGTCGTCTTCCGCCAGCAGCACGCGCAGCGGTGCACCATTCTGCGGCGGGGGGTGACAGCCCACCGCTTCCGGCGGCAGTTCGCAGCGCGCCGCCGCGCAGAAGGGCAGGGTTATGTAGAACGTGGTGCCGCGCCCTTCTTCGCTGTCCACGCAAAGGGTGCCGCCCAGCAGGGCCACCAGCCGCCGCACGATGGACAGGCCCAGCCCCGCGCCCTGATAGCGCCGCACGTACGAATTGTCGCCCTGGGTGAACGGGTCGAAGATGCTGTGCAGTTGGGCGTCGGGTATGCCCTTGCCGGTATCCTCCACCATGAACAGGATGCCCGTCACGTTACCGCCCGAAGCTGCCGCGCCCTGTCCGGCCCCGCCCAGTCCGGCCCCGCCCTCCTTGCCATCCGGCGCGTCCATTCTGCCCGGCGCGTCAGCCCTGCCCGATCCGCCCAATCCGCCCGGCCTGCCCGATCCATCCGATCCGCCCGATCCGTCCGATCCGCCCGAGCCGTCCGTGCTGTCCGGTCCGCCCGATACTGCGGCACCGTATTCCCTCTCCCCGCTCTCGCCCGCGCCGTTCCCGCCAGCCCCGCCCGAGCGGTGCAACCGGGACGGCTGGCCGTACAGCGGCGACAGGCTCAGCCGCACGCCGCCCCGCTCGGTGAACTTCAGCGCGTTGCCCACAAGGTTGAACAGTATCTGGCGGGCCTTGCCCTCGTCGCCCAGCACGGTCTGCGGCAGGCCGGGGGCCAGTTCCACGTCCAGCGAAAGGCCGCGCGTGCCCAGTTCGAACTGGAACAGTTCGCGCACGGCCTCGCCCAGCCGGGCCACGTCAAAGGGGTCGCTGGCCACGGGCATGCGCCCCGCCTCTACCCGCGACAGGTCCAGCAGGTCCGTCAGCAGGTGCGCCAGCCGTTGCGACGAGCGGATCGCCAGGCTCACGTAGCCCGCGAGCTCCGGGTCGGTCAGGTCCGCCTTCAGCAGTTGCAACGCGCCCAGAATGCCGTTGAGCGGGGTGCGTATCTCGTGGCTCATGTTGGCCAGGAACAGGCTTTTGGTCTCGCTGGCGCTGTTGGCCTGGCGGTTGGCCTCCATCAGCTCGCGCTCCGCCCGCTTGCGCGCGGTGATGTCCTTGATGGTGCCGTAAATGCGGTGCCGCTCGGCGTCGTACTTGGCGCGCGACTGGATGTCGGCCACCACCCCGTCCGAGGGGCGGCGGATCTTGAACTCGATAACGTATTCCACGCCACGGGTGATCAGGCCGTGCATGGCCGCGTCCAGCGAGGGGCGGTATTCCGGCAGGGGGATGGCCTTCACGGCCTCGAAGACGTCGCAATCATCCGGTATGCCGTAGATGCGCCGGGCACCTTCGGAAGTGACCAGTGCGCCGGTGCGCAGGTCCACCTCCCAGTTGCCGATGCCCGCCACCAGCTCGGCCCGGCGCAGGCGCGCCTCGCTCTCGCGCAGGCGTTCGCTTTTGGCGTGCAGCCTCTCCAGCATGCGCGCGTTGCGGCTTTGCAGATACGACACCAGCAGCGAGATCACCGGCATGGTCAGCAGAAAGACCAGCAGGCGGCTGACACTGGATTCCGGATAGACGAACGTGCCGAACCCGGTGGACCAGGTAAGCAGCACGTACACGAAGGACAGGCCCACGCTGGCAAGGCCCGATGCGTGCCCGCCAAGGTACGCCGCCAGCACGATGGACACCACCAGCAGCAGCACCGGGTTGTACACCGGCACCCCGTGCCGCGACAGAAAAAGCAGCGCCAGCGCCGTGGCCACCGTAAGCAGCGGCCCGGCCAGAACCAGAACTGTCTTGCTGGGTCTCACGCCTCCCCCGTGGCCGGGTGCGCTGGCGGCGCGCATCGCGGTCGGACTGATGTTCGTGTCGCGCCGCCCGTCACGGGCACCGCACGGCGGCACCCGAACCGGCAGGAGCGGCACGGCGATGCCTGCGCAATACCCCGGAGCGGCCCGTCCGGCAATAAGTCTAGAAAATTTTGCCACGCTTGGTGAAAAGAAAGGCCGCCCCAGACACGTCAGCGGACACGGCAGCAGACAGGGGCAGCAGGCAAGGGTAGCAGACACGGCAGCAGGCAGGGGCATGCCCCGCCGGGCGCGGCACGCGGAGGCCATTGCGCCACGGGTTGGGCACCCCCCGCGTTACACGGCAAGGCGCCCACACCATAGACACCTGCGTACGCAAGTGCTAACTTTTCAATATACAAGACCAGCCGCCCGCTTCGCACAAGGGATCGCGGTTCCGGGGCACCCCCGGCGCCACGAGCGTGGTGTGCGCATCCCGAAGGAAAGACCGTACCCACGCGGCCATGCCGCGCCAGTCATGATCCGGGGGGACCATGGCCATCCTGCCGTTTCGCGGTATTCTTGCGTGGTGCCGCCGGCGCTTCGATGCGCTGGCGGCCATCGACAACGACGTGCTGGCATTCGAACTGGTGGTCATGGCCACCGCCGTGGTGGTAGGGCTGGACCTGTTCTTTACCGGCAGCGCCGTGGGCGAGAAATTCACGGTCAGCTACGCCCTGCCCGCCCTGCTGGCCGCACTGATCCGCAACGTGTACCTGCGCCTGGCCTGCGTTAGCGCCATGGCCCTGCTGGCATGGGTCGACCTGCGCCTGCTGGAGCCGGTGGGCATGCCCGTCAACGCGGCCCTGCGCCTGGTGGCGTATCTGGCCATGGTGGCCGTGGTGCGGGGGCTGCTGCGCATCCGGCGCGACCTGCTGCGCGAATCGCGGCAAAAGCACGACGAACTGACGGGCATCATCAAGCAGACCATCGGCATCCTGTCGTACATAGAGAGCGAGCGCGGCAGCGGCAACGAAGGGCACCTCGACCGCGTGGCCCTGAACACCCGCACCCTGGCCTGCGCCCTGACCGATCCTGGCTGCACCCGCACGGAAGCCTACTACGCGGGCCTGCTGCACGACATCGGCAAGATCACCCTGTCCCCCGACCGCCGCGCCATCTCGCACCAAAGCATCAAACGCCACACCCATGCCGGGCACCAGATACTGCGGGCCATCCACCCCAGCCTGCGGCGCATCGCCCTTGCCGCCTACCACCACCACGAACGCTACGACGGGCGCGGCTGCCCCTGCCGCCTGAAGGGCGCGGACATTCCTCTGCTCGCGCGCGTGGTGACCATCTGCAACGTGTTCGACAGGCTCACGTCCTGCCGGGGCGGGCAGCAGGCGCTGGACCCCAACGCGGCGGTACGCCACCTCATCAACTACGCGGGCAGCCAGTTCGACCCGGAACTGGTCATCCAGTTCGTGGCGCTGTACCGGCAAGGGCACATCATGGTGGACCGGACTGCGGCGGAATGCGGTTTTGGCGTCGCCAAGGGGCGCAAGGGACGAAAGGCACACAGTGGCGCGGAGGGGGTCAAGCCCGGTGTCGGCGCCGCGCCGCCTGCCGCTTCCGGCGACGAAAGCTGACGCAAGCTGGCGGAACGTCATGCCCGGCCACCGCGCCAAGGCCCGCAGGATGCGGCAAACGGGGCAGGCGAATGGGGCGGGCCGACAGGATGGGCTGGCCGGACATGCTGGCCGGACGTGCCAGATGAGTCGGGCGGACCGGGTGTGCAGCCGTGCCGGGGCAGGTCAGCTGAAGCGGGCGGACACCTGCTTGCCCATGCTGAGCACGCAGTAGGCAATGCAACTTACCGATTCCGCCGCAAGGCGCAGGCTGTCCTGCAAGGCGCAGGCAGAGGCGTGGTGGTCGGGGCAGGTCTGGCTGCGGCGTGTCATCAGCAGGGAAGGCACACCGTTTCTGACAAGGCTTTCATGCAGGGTGGCGCGGTCTGCATCGTCCTGCATGGTGCCCACGTCGACCAGCGCGAAATCGAAGCGGTGCGTATCCAGCGCGGGCAGGGCGTCCTGCACCCTGCGCACCACGAAGGCGTCCGCGCCGCGCTTGCGCAGTTCCCACTCGCACATGAACGCGGACATGGGATTGCTGTCCACCACAAGAACAAAAATGCCCGTCAGCATATCCCCCCCAAGGGATCGTGCCACGGGCCGCGCAGACGCTCTGCTTTCCGATGCAGGCAACCCGGCTGTCTCTGTGCGAGATCCGTGGCTTTCCGTCCCCGCTTCACAGCGGGTTTGGCTTTCGCTCATGTAGTATGAGTGACCCACCATGCGGAATGTGTCAATGTGCCGCCCCAAGCACACGAGGCGGCACACCTGCGTTTTGCTGAATCATTTCGGCATATTTACAGCACACCCGCAATTCCCCACCGCTACCCTACCCACAAAATACGGGCTTCACCTAATCATCTGTATCGGCGCGACAATACCCCGTGGCGCGGCATTTCCGCCGCCACCATCGGGACCGGGCGCGGTAGCAGGCATACTGACGGGCGTACTGGCGCACTGCCGGGCAGGCTCCGCGCGGCCCTTGCCCGCGTCCGCGCGTTGGGGCATGCCCATCTGGCTACCGGGGCGGCTGCCGCCCCCGGTGCACGGCCAGAGAACCGCATGTTCCGCACGATCACGGAGGTTGCATGTTCCAGTCCCGCATCGCCACGGCCTACTGGTGCGCGCTGTGCGCCGCCGCCATTGCCAATGGCGCGCTGCGCGAGGCGTGGCTTGCCCCGCGCCTGGGCCCCGGCACCGCCCACGTGGTCAGCACGCTGCTGCTCTGCGCGGCGGTGGGGCTGGCCGCCCTGCACTACGCACGGCGCCAGGGGGCCGCGCAGGGTACGCGGGGCATGTGGACCACCGGCCTGTTCTGGGCGGGGCTGACCGTGGCCTTCGAATTGCTGTTCGGGCACTACGTGGCTGGGCACCCGTGGCAACGGCTGCTGGCGGACTACGATATCACGGCAGGGCGGGTCTGGGTGCTGGTGCCCGTGGCGTTGGCGCTGGGGCCGCGCCTGGCCTGGGGATGGGTGCGCGGCAGGGCGTGACGCACGACGCGGGCACGACAGGGGCACGACGCGGGCGCGCGGCACGGAGGCGGCACGGAGGCGACACGGACGCGACACGGACGCGACACGGACGCGAAAGACGGAGGAGTGGGGCGCGAAAAGCGAAGGAGTGGGGCGCGGAAGGCGGAAGGAAAAGGTGGTGGCAACAACGCCACGCGCGCGGGGCCGCTACGCACCGCACCCCGACGGGGCGGTGCCGCCCGCGCCGCCTTGCCGCTCATGTGCCCGGCGGGCGGTATCCACGTCCACCAGGGCGCGCAGCGCGGCCAGCAACGGGTCCGCATCGGTCTGGGCACGTCCGTAGCCAAGGTTGAAGCGGTAATCGAACCCCTCCGGATTCGCGCCCTGGGTGTGCTGCGCCAGCGTTTCCAGCTTGTCCAGCCCCTTCACCAGCCGCGCCTCTGGCGTGGCCGCCGCATCGTATTCGTCCCACAAGGCCACGATGTCGTCGCGGGCCGGACCGGTCAGGTCGCCGAGCAGGGTCAGCAGGTCGCGCCGTTCGGCATCGGCCTTGGCGTGGCCGGGGGCCTGATCCACGGCAGAGATGTCTCCGTTCAGGGCCTCGCCAAGGTCATGCACCACGCACATGCGCAACACCCGCTCGAAATCCAGGTGCGGGTATTCCGGCCGTACCAGCATGGCCAGCAGGCACAAACGCCAGGAGTGCTCGGCCGTGCTTTCGTGCCGCCCGCCGGTGGTCCAGGCGCTGCGGGTGGTGTCCTTCAGCCGTTCCGCGCGGCGCAGAAACCCGAGCAGACTGGCGGCTTCTTCCGGCGCCATGGCCGACTGCGCGGCGGGCGAGGTTGCGAGCTCTCCGCCGCGACGTGCAGCGGGGCCGAAGGTGGCGGAATCAAGGCATGGCACGGCAGAACCTGTATCGCGGGGCATGGGCATCCTTTCCCGGACCATGGCATGGCGCTGCATGCGCCACCCGCCCGGAGCGCCGGTCTGGCGCAAGCCATCCCCATACCCCGTCGTACCCCCCACCGCAACGATGGTCCGGCGCTCCGGCCATGCCGCCCCGGCGGGTGCCCCGTACAGGGGCTAGACCGCGCGGGCCTTCTCGTAGGCGGGGTAGAGGCGGGTTTCCTCGCGCTGGATGCGCATCTTGAGGGCGATGATGATGCGGCCAAGCTCGCGCGCGAAATCCAGCCCGCCCGCATCGACCGCGCCTTCACTGGCGTCGTACCGGGCAAAGAATTCCAGCAGGCTGCCGGAGATGGACTGCATTTCGGTGGCGAAGGCGTCGGCCACGTTGGCAAGGTCGCCCTTGCCGATGGCCTGGCGCAGCGCGGGGTAGAGCATGGTGTCTTCCTTGCGCAGGTGGCGCGACAGCAGCTCCTTGCAGGCGAACAGGCAGCGGCGGCCTTCCGCCGTGCCCAGGCCCAGGCGGCGGGCGTCTTCCAGGGTATCCAGCAGGCGCTGGTGTTCGTCCTTGAGGTCGCGGATGAAGTGCGCGGTGGTGACGGGGGCCATGACGTGTCTCCTTGCGGATGCGGATTCGGTGTGGTGTGAACGGCGCGGTCACGTGCCGCCCGTCCGATTTCCATATAGGCACCACCCTGAACGCCTTCCGTGAGCGCGGTCACATCCGGCACGACTTTTCCGCAGGGGGTTCCGGCTGTTGGCGGGCATGTCGCCGGTGCGGCGCACATCCGCAATGGCGGAATGCTGCCAGTCACGCACCCGCGCCATGCCCCATTCACGGCATGTCTTGCTGTTCCCTCTCGCAGCACGTCTGGCTGTTCCCTGTCCTTGTCGCTCCGCCTGCGTGACCACTCCGCCCGCGTGGCCGCTCCATCCCCGTGGCTGACCCGCCACTGCCTGCTCCCCACCCACCCTCAGACACGCGCAAGGGCCGGGAGCGGTTGTGCGCTGCCCGGCCCTTGTCCGAATATTCCATGGTGATGCGCTGTTGGTTCGTCCTGCCCGTGCGGCGGGAATCGCCTGCTTCCGCCAACTCGGGCCCGGTTCAGGGCGTGGCGGGAATGCCCAGCGCCTTCAGGGCGTCGGTGATGGGGATGAAGAAATTCACGCCGATCGGCGCGTGGTCAACCTCTATGCCGCTTACGGTAATCGCCACCACATGGCCGTTGCGGTCCACCATCGGGCCACCGCTGTTGCCGCCGTAGGTCGCCGCATCGCTTTGCAGCATCCGCCCATTCCTGTCCATTCGATAGCCGCTGGCAATGCCACGGGATATGGTGCCTTGCAGCCCTTCGTCCGCCGGAGCGCCCACGGGAGACACCTCGTCCCCGGTGGGCACGTCCGCCGTCTGTATGTACAGAGGTCGCAACCCCTCCATGTCGGCCTTCAGCAGGGCCACGTCGCGGCGCTTGTCGCGCGCCACCACGCGGGTCACCACCGACACCCCGTTCTGGAAGCGCACCCGCACCCGTTCCGACTCTTCCACCACATGGTAGTTGGTCAGCATGTAGCCATCGTCGGTAATGACGAAGCCCGAGCCGTGACCGCCCCCCATCTGCACCAGCACGGCGGAATGGCGCACGCTGTCCAGCGGCACGCGGGGCGTGTCCGGCCCGGCCACCCGAATGCGCACGTCGGTCAGCATGGGCCGGGACTCCTGCGCCTGCGTCAACTGCGGCGCGGCATACCCGGAACCGGCGGGCTGGGTGACCAGCTTGCGGAATTCCTCGTCCGCCAGCAGCCCCCGCGCGGCATGGGCAAAGGCCATGCGCAGCACCTCGGCACCGCCACCTTCCGTGGCCGAGTCCAGCTTGCCGTAGCCGGTGGTGGTGCGCCGCAGCACCACCTGGCGGTCCACCGGCGAGAACACCTCCCAGTCCACCACCATGTTGGCTTCGCCCTTGCTGGGAACGGGGTTGCCCCAATCGTGCATGGGAAAGCAGATGTTCTTGCGGATTTCCGAAATATTGCCGCCTACCCACAGGTTGGCCCGTGATTTGTCCGGGTCATCGAACAGGGCGCGCGTGTCGCCCACTACCTTGAACCCGCTGCTGTCGGCCTCTTCCAGGAACACTTCCGCCAGTTCGTCGCGCGTCAGTTCGGAGCGCTCACCCAGCGCGGCCGTGGCGGCACGCGGAATGCACAGGCCGTCATAGGCCACCGTTCCGACCACCTCGCCCCGGCGCAGCTTGAGGGTAAGCCTGTATATCGTGATGGGCTGGGCCTTGGCGTCCATCGCAAGGGGACGCAGGTCGGGTTCCGGCACGGGGTCCACCCGTACCTTCTTCATGCAGGCAACAAGCGGCAGACAGGAGAGCAGGAGCAGGCAGACAAGGATGCCGCGACAACGCATGGGGGGACCTCCGCAGGAAAATCGGGTTGCGCATTGCACCACACTTTGCCCCGGCGTTCAAGATGTCCGATACAGACGGGCCCGCAGAGCAGGGCATTCCCCCTGCAAACAACGCGAACGCATGCGCCCTCCCTGCACCACACGCGGCTGTTCTCTGGCTATGCCTGGCCCCATTCCCGTGAACCATGCCTTCACGACGTCATCACCGCAAAAAATCCATGACGGATACGCTATCAGAAATGATGCACCATGTCCTGCATATCGGCATCCACCATGATCGTCGCACCCAAAGGGTCAGCATATTTCTCATTGCGGACGCGATGCAGGGAATCATTTTCAATGTTGCGCTACATCCAACTGCACCTTCATCACACTGCTCAATGATATATCAAAATGCACATATCCTCAAAAATACGTTACTCGCAAAAAATTGGATTCTGCCCCCCGATAACCGCTATCAATTCATAAAGGCCACCATAAAACAGAATATGCGTTTGCACATTGAAATTTTACACACAAACGATCTTCATACTACAGACCATAACGTTAATTAATTTTTATATTCAATTTTTATGCATTTTAAATACAATCAATACATTCATTAACCACCACCTGCCATGCCAGACATTGATGGCATACACATCACGCCTTGCAACTTTTCCCGGTAACCATTTAAAAAACATGATTATACCGCCAGCGCCCGGCAAACTTGAAAAGCCCTGCGCAACGCATTATAGTCAAAAAATACAGCCAACTGCACATAGAAATACAGACAAAAAGCTCATGGCACGCCCACGTCGAACCGATATTCCGTACTTTTCCCCCCGGCTCAAGGCCAGACTGCACGAAGCCCTGAACATGCGCAGCGTGTTCATCGAAGCTCCGTCCGGATACGGAAAGACCACCATCGCGCAGAACTATCTGCGCGAACGCCTGCCCGCAGGCGCGACCTGGGTCCGACATGTCTGCGTCGAGGAATCGCCCCAGGCCGCCTGGCGACGCTTTTGCCAGACCATGCAGAAGGTCGATGCGCATACCGGCAAGACCATGCTGTCCTTTGGCCTGCCGGACGAGGACAGCGCCGGGCATCTGGCCTCGCTGCTGCGTGAACTGCCCTGCCCCACGCCCTTCTGGCTGGTGCTTGACGACTTTCACCATCTTGCCCCCCATGTGCCTGCCCCGATCTGGAAAGCCTTTCTGGAGCACGACGCCGCGCAACTGCGGCTCATCGTCGTCACCCGGCCCGTTGCAACGCGCATCCTGCCCTATGAAAAGGCCGGCATCCTGCGTCTGAACGCCGATGACCTGCGCCTGACGGAAACGGAGTCCAGGGAGTATGCGACCAGGGCGGGCATTGCGCTCAACGAGGCGCAGGCGCACGAACTGCACCGCCGCGCCGAGGGCTGGATCATCGCCGCAACGCTGTATTTACGGCGCTGGAACGAACGGGGGGCGTTTGCCCCGGCCTACAGCCAGGCCCACGATACCGGGCTGGATGACCTGCTGCGGGATGTGGTCTGGGACAATCTGGACGAGGCGGGGCAAGAGTGCCTGCTGCGCCTTTCTCCCTTTGACGCATTTTCCGCGGAGCAGGCTGCGTTTCTGCTGGGCAAGGCGCGCCTTCCCCAGAAAAAGTGGGGGGCGCTGCAACACAACGCCATGCTTCGGCATGACCCCGCCTCTGGCTTGTACTATCCACACAGCACGCTGCTGGATTTCACACGCAGGAGATTTGCCGAACTGCCGGAAGCAACACGCCGCGACGCACTTCTTGCCGCTGGCGACTGGTGCGCCAGGTCCGGCGACCTGGAAAACGCCTTTGTCTTTTACTACCGATTGGGGGACTACGAGCGCATTCTGGCGCTCGACCTTTCCGGAATGAAGGGCGAAGGCCTGCTGGACATGCCCGGCGTGTCCTATGTACCCGCGATCAGGGACATTGCGGCCAACAGCACGCGGGCCATGAAGGCCATGTATCCGCTTTCCGCCATCGCGCTGGCCCTCGACCTGCTGTCCGCCAACTGCCCCGAGGAATTCGGGGCTCTCTTCGCGGAGCTTGCCGACATCGTGGAAACGGAGCCTTTCGCGACGGACCAGCGAAACTACCTGCGCGGCGAACTGCGGTTGCTGGAGGCCTTCACCTGCTACAACGACATCGCGGCCATGGGCGTGTGCATGCAGGACGCGCTGCAACTGGCGGGCAGGCAGACGTCCATGGTCCGGCTGGACGATTCCTGGACCTTCGGCAATGTGTCCGTGCTCTTCATGTTCCACCGCGAGGCCGGTCGGCTGGACGGTGAATTGGCGGACATGCAGACATACTGCCCGCACTACCTTGCCCTGTCCGGAGGGCACGGGGCGGGCGGTCCGGAACTCATGGAGGCGGAATGCCGGTTGCACCGGGGCGATGCCGACACGGCGGAAATCTCCGGCTACACGGCCCGGCACCAGGCCGCCCTGCGGGAGCAGGCCAGCATCGGCATAGGGGCGGAATTTCTTCTGGGCAGGGTGGCCCTGCTGCGCGGCAACGCCGCCGCCCTTACCGACGCCATGGACAACATGGCCGGCATCGCGGGGCAATTCCCGCAACGGGCCAACCGGATGGCGGCGGACATGGCCCGCTCCTTCCTGATGAGCCTGCTGCACCAGCCGGACGAGATGGCCCCCTGGCTGCGCGAGGCCACGCCGGGTTCGCTGGCCAGGCGCTTCTTCGTCCAGGTGCTCCCCTTTGCCGAACTGTGCCGCGCCCGCTATCTGCTGCTGTCCGGCAAGCCGGAATTGCTGCTTGGCGAAAGCGAAGCGGCCCTGGGCCTGGCCTCTGCCCTCAATTATTCCCTGGCCCTGACCTACGGGCATCTGCACGTTGCCGCTGCATGGTCCATGCTGGGCAAACGCGACGCCGCCGCAGATTCCCTGCGTGCCGCCCTGGCCTTGGCCCTGCCGGACGGCCTGCTTTTGCCGTTTGCGGAATGCTGGCCCTGGATCGGCCCCCTGCTGGAAAGAATGCGACCGGACATGTACCCGGACACGCTCCCGGCGTTTGCTTCAGGCGTGTTCTCGCTGGCAGGGCGGCTGGAAGCCGGGCGGCGCGCCGTCGCGGACACGCGGCACTCCGCCCGGGGCCGGTTCGGGCTCTCCCCGCGTGAAGACGAGGTGGCCCGCCTGATGGCGGATGGCCTGTCCTACGGGGAAATCGCGCAGCGCCTGTGCATCAGCCTGAACACGGTGAAAACCCACCTCAAGAACGCCTACCAGAAAGTCGGAACGTCCTCCCGGTCAGACATGAAGCGCCTGCTGTCGTAAAATCACCCGAAACGGGTGATGCCGCAAAAAATGCCCGATGCTAGCCACCTTGGCTGCATCGGGCATTTTTGCGTGCTTCGACCTGTTGAAAAAAGCGCCCGCGACACCTCAGGAGGCTTCCATGTTCTCGCCCTTTCCCCCACGGTCCGCGCATGCCGCCACAAGGCCCCCCCGCGCACGCTACCTTTCCATACCGCAACTGGTCATCGTGGTGGGCGTGGCCCTGCTGGCCCTGCTGGCCCTGAGCGGGCCGCTGCGGGCCGCCAACACCGGCGGCACCGAGCAGGCAGACCCGTACAACCCCGTCATGAACGCCTACGTCGGCCAATACGAAATGGTCAGCTACGTCGGCATTGATGGCGGGTACACCGGCAACGTCTATGGGGGCCAAAGCTCTGGCAACTTTGTCCAGGCCAACACCGTGATCCTGACCACCGGCACGGTGACCGGCACTGTTTACGGCGGCAGCAGTTGGAGCGACGAGGCCAAACAAAACATCGTAACCCTGTACGGCGCGCAGGTCGGCGAGTACATCTTCGGCGGGCATGTCCTTGCCGGCACGAGTGCGGCCACAGATAACACCGTGAACATAAATGGCGGCACGGTGGAGAGCGTGTACGGCGGTGCCTCTGCCTCCGGCAGCGTCTTGCGCAACAACGTGACCATAAATGGCCTGGGCAGCGCCTGGAGCCCGTCTGGCGCCGTGGTGAACTATGACGTCTTCGGCGGCCTCGTCAGCAACGCCGCCGACTCCTCCATCACCGCAGCCTACAACTCGGTGAACATGAACGGCGGCATGGTGAGCGGCAACATCTACGGCGGCATGATCGAATCCGGCGCGGGTGCGGCCACGGACAACACCGTGACAATGATCTATGGCACGGTGGCCGAGGACATCACCGGCGGCGAATCCACCTCCGGCGCATCCAGGCGCAACGCCGTGACCATTTCCGGCGGCTCGGTAAACGGATACGTCTACGGCGGCTACTCCTACTCCGACGATGCCACGGACAACACCGTGACCATCTCCGGCCTTGCTGCCGTGGGCGGCTACCTTTATGGCGGCTTAGCCGAATCCGGCGGCGTCGCCACGGGCAACACCGTGACCATTTCCGGGGGCTCGGTGGACGGCGACGTGATCAGTGGCAGCTCCGGCGTCGCCACGGGCAACACCGTGAACATTTCCGGCGGCACGCTGGGCCGCAACGTCTACGGCGGCATCGGCAGCTCTGGGACCGCCCAGGATAACGACGTGAACATTTCCGGCGGCACGGTGACCGGCTATGTCTACGGTGGCCGCGCCGACGGCAGCGGCACCGCCGCGAACAACGTAGTGACCATTTCCGGCGGCACGGTGCTCGGCTATGTCTACGGTGGCCGCGCCAGCGGCAGCGGCGACGCCTTGCTCAACACGGTGGCCATTACCGGCGGCGAGTTGCACGACAACGTCTATGGCGGCTCCTCCAACAACAGCGACGCCACGGGCAACACCGTGCGCATCGAGGGCGCTCCCACCTTCGGGCCAACCAGCGCCCTGTACGGCGGCAATGCCAACACGGGCACCGGCGACGTGCGCACCGGCAACACCCTGGAAATGTGGACCACGGGCGTTTCGGTAAAGGGGCTGCACAACTTCCAGAACCTGTATTTCTACCTGCCGTCCACCATCGCAGCGGGAAGCACCGTGCTCACGGTGGCCGACGCCGTGGACATCAGCACGCCCGCCACCGGTCCTTCCACAGGCGCCACCACCGTGGGCGTGGGCATCATGGGCGGCGGCGCCCCCACGCTGGCCACGGGCGACAGCGTAACCCTCATCAAGTCCAACACCGGCCTGACGGCTGACGCGGGCCTGGCCAACACCATCTCGGGCATGCAGGGCATCTCCACCCTGTACACGTTCACGCTGGAGACCTCCGCCGATGCCTTGGTCGCCCGGGTGGGCGAGGCTTCCAACACCAGTGAGGGCATCCGCAAGTCCCCGTCCGAAGGACAGGCCGCCGGGGTGGCCGCCCTGACGCAGGGCGGCGACCTGGCTGGCGGACAGGGCATGGCCAGCGCCCAGCAGGCGGCCCGCGCCGCCGGTGCGGGCGCAGCAGCGCAGGGCGGCTGGGGCGGGTTTGGCTCCACCTCAGGCGGCATGTCCACCTATGCCACGGGTTCGCATGTGGACGCGCGGGGCGTGTCGATCATGCTGGGCCTTGCCAAACGCTTCGGGCTGGATGGCGCGGACCTGGTGGCCGGGCCGTTCTTTGAGGCGGGCGTGGGTTCGTACGACAGCTACAACGACGGCCCCGGCGGCGACGATTCCATTCACGCCTGGGGCGACAGCAATTATCAGGGCGGCGGCCTGCTGGCACGACTGGAGGCCACGCAAGGCATGCTCAAGGGCCTGTACGGGGAAGTCTCGGCCCGCGCCGGGAGCCTGCACACCACCTACCGCAGCGACGACCTGAACCCCGCCCTGGGCCGGGCCTCGTATCAGACCACCTCCGGCTATGTGGGCACGCACGGCGGCCTTGGCTACGTGTGGGAACTGGACGAGTCCACCGACCTCGACATGTACGGCAAGTACTTCTGGACCCATACCGAGGGCAGTTCCGTGACCGTTTTTGGCGACGATCTGGATTTCGACGCGGTGGACTCGCAACGGCTGCGCGCGGGCGCGCGCCTGAGCCACGACCTTACCTCCAACATCCGCCCATACGTGGGCGCGGCGTGGGACCACGAGTTCGCCGGTTCGGCACGCAGCACGGTGAACGGGCAAAGCGTGGCCGCTCCGTCGCTGGCCGGAGACACGGGCGTGGGCGAAGTGGGGCTGGTGTGGAAGCCTGTGGAGGACAGCGGCTTTTCCGTGGACCTCGGCGCACAGGGCTACGTCGGCATGCGCCAGGGTTGGAGCGGCGCGCTGCAAGTGAAGTACGAGTTCTGACGCGCTTTGAAGACATCACGCCATTACCGCGTCCCGCCGCAACAGCCGCGGCGGGACGCTTTCGTTGCGGCGACCCTGTAACCTCCTGTAGACCTCGGAACCGACTCATTATTTATACTTGCATGTGGACCTTCGCATAGTGTTAAGCTATCCGAAAAGCAGACACGAATCCGTAACATGCGAGGACCGCCATGAAATTTCTCCGCCAGTTCGGCATCACCACCCGGCTTGTCGTCCTCTCGCTGCTGGCTTTCGTCTTCATAGGCGCCGCAGGCACGGCAGGCTGGATGGGTGCGCGGGTCATCGAACGGAACCTGAAAGACGTTTCCAACATTCGTCTGCCCGGCCTGAATTTTCTGATACAGGCCGACAGGGACCTGCAACAGTTGCTGGTGGCTGAGCGCTCGCTGCTGTTTGCCGACCCTGCGGACAAAAAGCTTATTGAACGGCTGAAGAAAGAATACGAAGACAACCTGCGGCAGTCGGACGAGCGCTGGAACAAGTACAAGAACCTGCCCCTCGACGACGCTGCCAGGCCGCTCATACCGCAGTACGACGCGGCCCGCGCCACCTGGATGCCCCTTTCGCGCGCGGTGGTTGACGCCGCCCTTTCCGGCGACCAGGCGGCACGCCAGAAGGCCGCCGCCAGTTCGCTGAGCGACGTGGGCGTGAAGTTCGAGGCCATGCGCGAGGTCATCAACCAGCTTACCGAAATCATCGAAAAGGCGGCCAAGGCGGACAATGCCGAGGCCGATGCCAGCTACAACGACACCATGTACCGGCTGGCCGGGGCCACCATTCTGGCACTGCTGGTGCTGGCGGGGTTCGCCACGGCCATCACCCTTTCGGTCACCGTGCCGCTGAAGCGCACCGTTGCCTATTCCGAGGCCGTATCACGCGGGGCGCTGGAAGAATGCCTGACCGTGGATGCCCGCGACGAGGTGGGCGTACTGGCTGAATGTCTGTGCCGCATGGTGTCCACGCTGAAGGACAAGATCGGCGAGGCCGATGCCCGCTCGGCCGAGGCCCGCGCCGAATCGGAACGGGCGCGGCAGGCCACGGCAGAGGCCGATTCCGCCAGAGGCCGGGCGGAATCGGCCAAGCGCGAGGGGCTGTTGCAGGCCGCCGACACCCTGACCGGCGTCACCGGCGTGCTGGGTTCCGCCTCGGAGGAACTGGCCGCGCAGATCGAGCAGGCCAGCCGTGGCGCGGAACACCAGATGCAACGCGTGTCCGAAACCGCCACGGCCATGGAGGAAATGAACGCCACGGTGCTTGAGGTGGCCCGTAGTGCCGGTGAGGCCGCCAGCTCCGCCGAAAGCGCCCGCGACAAGGCCTTGAGCGGCCAGGACGTGGTGCGCCAGGTGGTGGCGGGCATCGGGCAGGTGCAGCAGACCGCCGACCAGCTCAAGGCCGACATGGCCGAACTGGGTCGTCAGGCCGAAGACATTGGCCGGGTGATGACCGTGATCAACGACATCGCCGACCAGACCAACCTGCTGGCGCTGAACGCGGCCATCGAGGCGGCCCGCGCCGGAGACGCCGGGCGCGGTTTTGCCGTGGTCGCCGACGAGGTGCGCAAGCTGGCCGAAAAGACCATGCTGGCCACCAAGGAAGTGGGGCAGGCCATAGCGGGCATTCAGGGCGGCACCCGACGCAACGTGGGCCACGTGGAGGACACGGTGCAACACGTGCAGCAGGTAACCCGGCTGGCCACGGAATCGGGCGAGTCGCTGGGGGTCATCGTGGACCTGGCGGCCTCGGTGTCCGACCAGGTTCGGTCCATTGCCACGGCCAGCGAGGAACAGTCCGCCGCCAGCGAGGAGATCAACCGCTCCATCGAGGACATCAGCCGGGTTTCCGCCGAATCCGCCGAGGTGATGCGCCAGTCCGCCGCCGCCGTGGCCGAGATGGCCCAGCAGTCACACGTGTTGCAGGGGTTAATCCGCAAGATGCGCGAAGAAGGGTAGGGGCTGTTTCTGAATAGTCTTTTCGCCCGTTGGCTAACCGGCCCGAAGGGCGCGTAGCGTGCCCGATAAGCGAGCTTGCGAGCTTTACGGGCATCGTGCGCAACGCTGTCAAACTTCACCTGCCATAGCGCTGCTGTCCTTATCCGTAAGACTCGCGCTACGCGCTCGCCTAACGGCTAAGGCTCGGTCAAATACGATAAGGGCGCGCTGCGGTCGCCATCCGTAATACTCGAAGACTCGCATAACGGCTGCCGCACTCCCTCATGGCAGGCTGGTTTTCCTTGCCAACGAACGAAAATCCTGATTCATAAACAGCCCCAGGGGCCGGCCAGTCACCCACACCCACCGCAATAGGTCAGGATTACACAATATCCCCCGCGTCCCGCCACGGCATCCGCCATGGCGGGACGCGCCATTTTCCCCGGCATGCGGGAATGGGGCTAGTGCCCGGCGGTCTCGCGCTCCCACGCGGCCATGCACTCGGCCAGCCGGGCGAACCCTTCGCCCCCGGCGGGACGGCGGCGCACGTCCAGCACGTCGTGCAGCTTGCGCACCTGGCGCACCATCTGTTCCAGCCGTTCATCCTCGGCCACCAGCAGCCAGATGCGGCTTACCTCGCCGCCGTTCACCGGCGTGCACAGGATGGCCTCCACGTTGAAGGCCCGCCGGGCGAACAGCCCGCACACGTGCGACATGACGCCGGGGTGGTTGTTCACGGTCAGGCGCAGGGCCACCAGCGGCCGGGCGTCCGGCGCCGGGCTGATCAACCTGGCGGGGCTGGCGGCACTGGCGGGGCTGGCGGCACTGGCGGGGCTGGCGGCACTGGCGGGACTGGCGGGACTGGGCGAGAGATGTTGCGGATCGCGCGTGGCGATATCAGGCGTGGACATGGTGGCCTCCGGTGGCATCGGCATGGGTGTCGCAATCGTCGTCATCTTCCGACAGGGTAGGCGTGGCGCCGTCCGGTTCCGGCTCGCCGCCGATCATTTGCAGGTTGTCCGCGCCGGGGGGCACCATGGGGTACACGTTGGCGTCGGCGGGCACGGTGACCCGGATCAGGCACGGCCCGGGCGCGCGCAGGGCATCGGCCAGGTCGCGCAGGGGGTGTTCGCTGGCGTCCAGGTCCACGGCGGGCACGCCGAACCCTTCGGCGATGCGCGCAAAATCCACCTTGCGCCGGTACGTGCTGGCCACCAGCCGCCCCTCGTAGAACAGTTCCTGCTGCTGGCGCACCAGGCCCAGGGCGTTGTTGTCCGCCAGCAGTATCTTGACGTTCACCCCTTCCTCTGCGGCGGTGGCCAATTCCTGAATGTTCATCTGCAGGCTGCCGTCGCCGGTGAAGCACAGCACCGTGGCCTCGGGCCGGGCCAGCGCCGCGCCGATGGCGGCGGGCAAACCAAACCCCATGGTGCCGAGGCCGCCGGACGTCAGCCAGCGGCGCGGACCGCGCAGGGGATAGGCCTGGGCGGTGCGCATCTGGTGCTGGCCCACGTCGGTGGCCACGATGGCGTCGTGGTCCACGGCATCGGCGGCGCAGCGGATCAGGCCGTACGGCGTGCGCGGGTCGTCCGCGCCGGGCATGACGAAGGGGTGGCGGCGGCGGCATTCCTCCACCTGGGTCAGCCACGCCTCGCGCCCGGTTTCCGCGCGGGTGCGCAACAGGGGCAGCAGTTCGGCCAGGGCCAGCCCCACGTCGCCGGTGATGCCGCAGTGCACCGGCAGGATCTTGTCCAGTTCGCTTTCGTCGATGTCGATGTGGATGATGGTGGCCTGGGGACAGAAGCGCTCCGCCTTGCCCACGGCCCGGTCGTCAAAGCGGGCCCCGGCCACCAGCAGCACGTCGCATTCGGCCAGCAGCAGGTTGGTGTGCCGCGCCGCGTGCATGCCCAGCATGCCGAGCGACAGGGGGTGCCCGGCGGGCATGGCGCCCAGGGCCATCAGGGTCATCACCGTGGGCAGCCCGGCCCGCTCGGCAAGCTGTACGGCCATCTCCGACGCACCGGAGGCCACCACACCACCGCCCAGATAGAGCATGGGGCGTCTGGCCGCGTTGAGCAGCGCGGCGGCGCGCGAGATGCCCGCCGGGTCGGGCGCCGGGGGCGGCGCGGGCTGGCCCGGCTGCGGCGGGTTGTCGAACACCGACGGGTCCACCGGGGCCATCTGCACGTTCTTGGGAATGTCCACCAGCACCGGGCCGGGGCGACCGGACGCGGCGATGCGGAAGGCGGCGGGAATCACCTCGGCCAGTTCCTCCACCGACCGCACCAGAAAGTTGTGCTTGGTCACGGGAATGGACATGCCGTAGATGTCCACCTCCTGAAAGGCGTCACTGCCCACCAGACTCAGCGGCACCTGCCCGGTGATGCACACCACGGGCACGGAATCGAGCTTGGCGTCGGCGATGGCCGTCAGGGTGTTGGTGGCGCCGGGGCCGGACGTGGCGAAGAACACGGCGGGCCGCCCGGTGACGCGGGCCATGCCCTGGGCCATGAAGCCCGCGCCCTGCTCGTGCCGGGCCAGCACGTGGCGGATGGAACCGGCACGGCCAAGGGCATCGTACAGGGGCAGGTTGGCCCCGCCGGGGATGCCCGCGATGACGTCGATGCCCTGCCGCTCCAGCAGGCGGATGACCAGGTCCGCGCCGGTCGGCTGGCGTTTTCGGGGGGTGGGTGCAGCACCGGATGCGCTGTCTTGCGGGGTGCCGGGTGCGATACGGGACGGGGTGTGGGCTGGCATGTGCGCTCCTTCTGGTATCCGGGCGGGGCCGGGAGAGGGTGCGCCATTTCCGCCGCATCGCGAAAAACGACAACCCCCGCCGGCTCGCGCCGACGGGGGTTGGACTGTTCTCTGCTGCTGAGACCTGCCCCGGCTACGGCGCGACGCGACGTACTACGCGTACGACGACCGCTACGAATACCGGGGCCAGTAGGCCGGTGGCGTTCGGGAGTGCGGTGGCTGCGGTGCTGTGCATGGGGGCTATCGTCCTTGCGTTGGAGACACGAAGAAACCTGGAAGACTATGGGTACAGCAGTATATGCATCAGTCCGCGTGCAAGGTCAAGCAGACAGACATGGATTGACTGCACGACCAGTACAGGGCGGCGCCAGCCTCAGTACGGTCGCCTTGTGATACCCCCGCGCCGCGACCGTGTGTGTGGGGGGGGGGGGAATCTTCCGCCCCTTTCCCGGTCACTGCGGGCCGGGCGGCCCGCACGGCCCGCATGGCCCGCATGGCCCGCATGGCTTGACGCCGCTGGCGAAACAGGCTAGTCAACCGTCCGCCGCACGCGACGGGCCGCTCGTGCCCGCGCGGCCATGCGGCACTAGCCACGCAAAGCCTTGCCCTTGTAGCTCAGTCGGTAGAGTGCGTCCTTGGTAAGGACGAGGTCAGCAGTTCAATCCTGCTCAAGGGCTCCATTTCGGGCCGCCGGGAAACCGGCGGCCCGGCTTCGTTTCGGCCCCCTGGAGCATGGCGCGGACATCCTGCGCCCCACGCCGCCCCACACCCCGCCGTCAAATGCCGCAGGCGCTTGGCTTTCGGGCATGATAACCTGTGCCCGCCACGCCTCCGGTGACGACTGCACCATTGCCCGCGCGCGCGACACGTCATACCATGCAACTACACGGTGGCCTTCGCGCGTTCCCGTCCTCTCCGCTTCCCCCGGCCTGCCCCGTTCGGGCCGCAACGCCTGCCGATCCGCGCCTTCACCCTCCTCCACCATCCGCCTTCGCCACGGCACTGGCGCCAGCAGCACGGACAAGGTCGGCACGCCGTCACGCGCGCAAGAGCGCCGCATTTCGCGGCACCGGGCCCCTCAGCACGGAGGGAGACGTCATGAAAGATCCCATCGATGACCGCAGGGAACATTTCCGCATCAATCTGGCAGCCGACGAATACGACTACCCGTGCCGCATCCGCTATGGCGAGCACGAGTACAGGGCACGGCTGCTGGACGTGAGCACCGGGGGAGCGCGCCTGCTGGTGTACGGCGGCGGCGCGGACCTGGGCGGTGCGGGCAGGGGCATGTACCTGCACGCCACCATGGGCGAGCCGGGGCACCTGCAAAACATCCCCTACCACACCCGCTGGTACCGGGGGAACGAAATGGGGGTGGAGTTCGAACCGCCCCTGAACGCGGACCGCGAAGAACTGCGGCGCACCATGGCCCACTGCCGCTGAGGATGCCCCCGCATTGCCGGAACCCGGCGGCAACGCAGCGTACGCGCACGCGCGGCGGCCCACCTGCCGGGCTGCGCGCACACGCCACGGCAACTACCACGCGCGACGGCCCTGCCGCTTCCCCGAGGGAGCGGCAGGGCCGTGGACTGCGCAGCCCTTCCCGCAGGCGGGCTGCCTCGCTCAAACATCGGGCAGGTGGCCTGCCGGGCGCTGGAAATGCCGGACTGGTGCCAGGGCGCCGGGGACTACAACCCCCACTTCTCCACGGTAACCGGGGTATACGCGCGCATGGCGGAAACCAGCCGGGCCGGGTCCGCATGGGCCATGACCATGTCCTTGTGCCCCTGGGGCAGGAAGCGTTCCTCGATCATGTGGTCGATCATGCCGAAGAACGGCCCGTAGAAACCGCCCACGTCCAGCAGGCCGATGGGCCGCGCGGGCGGGTAGAGCTGGCCTTCCACCCATACCTCGAACAGTTCCTCCAGCGTGCCGATGCCGCCGGGCATGGCCACGAAGCCCTCGGCCAGCTGGGCCATGCGGGCCTTGCGGCTGCGCATGTCGGGCACCACGTCGTGGCTGCTCAAGCCTTCATGCAACTGCCCGCGCTCCACCAGCTTTTCGGTGATCACGCCGTGCACCTCGCCCCCGGCGCGCAGGGCCGCGTCGGCCACCACGCCCATGAGGCCCTTGGTGGTGCCACCGTAAACCAGGCGGATGGACTGTGCCGCCAGGGTCTGCCCCAGAGCAACGGCGGCCTTCAGGTAGTCGTCGCCCCTTCCGAAATTGGAGCCGCAATACACGGCGATGCTGCGCATGGCGAATGCCCTCGTTTGTCGCGTTGTCGCTTGGTCGCGACGATGCCGTGATGGTCCGATGCGGTGACGTTTCCGCCGGGCGGCGCACCCACGCCCGCCCACAAGGGCGGTTACCTACTCCCCTGCGCCACGGGGTGCAAGGGCGGAATGGACGGTTGGCCCAAGGCAGTGACGGCGAGCCCGCCGGTACGCCTGGCGGGCCTACTCTCTCGCTGCCCCGCAACAACAACACGGGGCCGGATGTCACATCCGGCCCCGTGCATGTTCTTCATGCCAAGGCAGAAACAAGCGTGATCCCGCGCGCTGGCGCGTCGGGATTTTCGTTCTCCGGCCATGCGGAAGGCTCAGCGTTGCAAACCCGTTTTTTTCCGCTGGCAAGGAACACGAGGCCGCCATGAGAAAAAAAGGACGGTTTGCAGTCAGCCCCTTAGCCGCAGCAGCTGCTGGAACTCCCGCACCCGCTGCAACCACCGCCACCGCCGCCAAGCTGCACTTCGGAGGTCACGGCAAACCCCATGGAGCCAAGGTCGATGTTGATGGCACCGGACTGTTCCAGCAGCGCGCCATTGACGCAGAAGGTGTAGCCGCCGGGCTCGAACACCTTGTCTTCCTCGCCGGGTTCGTCCAGGGCCAGCGCAAGTCGCGGACCGCTGCACCCACCGGGGGCCAGGTAGATGCGAATGGGGCTGCGTTCCTTGTCGGAGAAATAGGCATCAAGTTCCGTGCGGGCACGGTCGGTAAGCGTAATCATAAATTCCACTAACTCCTTGGTGTTGCTATAGATAAAAACGATACTGATAATTATAGGCATCAATTTTCGCACTGGCAAGACGCTCCCCCCAGGGTCGGGCCGGGCGGGTGGCGTTCAGGCACTCAAGAACCCGTGAATATGAGTAATGCTATTGCCTGCACTGTCGCACTGCGTTAGGAGTCCAGAAATCCCCCTGCGCGGTCACGCACGTGCGCGGCGCGGGACCGGCATCCGGACCAACGACAGCGTGGGCAACGCCCCCACGGAGCAGCGATGGAATCCCCCGCCGTCAATTTCACCATCCCCACGTTCAATCGCCTGGAGTTGACGAAGCGCTGCATTTTTTCCTTGAAAAGGCATGTGCACGTACCGTCCAGGATTACCGTGGTGGACAACTGTTCGACGGATGGCACGCGCGAATTTCTCGTGAAGCTGCACGAACACGGTGTCATTGACCACCTGTGCCTGTTGCGCAAGAACATGGGGGTCTCGTGCGCGTCCAACTTCGGGTTCGATGTGTGTCCGACGCCGCTGTACATGAAGCTGGACAACGACATCGAGGTGACCGACCCCCGGTGGATTCTCGACATCCTCGACCTGTGGTCGGCCGATCCGGAGGTGGCCTTTCTGGGGCCACGGCTCGGCGCGCCGAAAGCGGCGCTGTACGATGTCACCCTTGGAAGCGGGCGGACGGTCACCGCCACCCGGCGCAGCCTGACGGGCTCGGCCACCGCCATCGCGCGCGACGTGTTCAACATTCTCGGTTACTGGAACGAGGATTACGGCCTGTATGGCGAGGAGGACGCCGACTACTCGCACCGGGCCAAACTGGCGCGCTTTCTGCTGGTCTGCTACGCATCGGAGGGCCGGATACGCGACCTCGGCACGCCGCCCAGCACCCAGGCGGACTACAACAGCTACAAGAGCGCCCAACGCCGCAAGAACCTTGTGCCGCGCACGGGCATCAACAAGTTTGCGCTGTACTGCTACCTGTACGAACACGGCATTCTGGAACTGCACTGCCCCCGGCGGTACCTGCCCGCCATCAACGGCTACGACGTGAAGTTCTCCATCAATCCCCACTTCATGCTGCGCAAGAAGGTCGTCACCGCTTGCGCCCGCGCCATCGGCGCCCTGCCCGACGCCATGTTCGCCAGCGCCCTTGGCAGCGAGGACTTTGTCGCCGCCCTGACGGCCACGGCAGCGGAAGTGCGCCTGCACCACCAGCCCCCGGCCCCTCCGGCAACAGGTCAGCCCTAGCCCCGGCAACAGGCCAACACGACTCGGCAACAGGCCCCCACGCCCCGCACCATCCTGCACCATCCCGCACCATTCCACGGACGCAGGACTCCCCTTCCCGCGAACGCGGGGCCAGTCCTTACCCGTCTATTCCATGTGGCCCCTGCGCTCCGCCGCCACCTCGGCATGGCGAAAGCAACTGGTCAGATGATCGTTGACCAGCCCCGTGGCCTGCAAATGGGCATAGATGACCGTGGACCCCACGAATTTGAAGCCCAGCCGCTTCAATTCCCTGGACACCGTGTCCGACAGCGGCGTGGTTGCGGGCACCTGCGCAAGCTCGCGCCACTGGTTGCACACCGGGCGACCGTCCACGAAGTTCCAGATGAACGCATCGAAGCTGCCGTGGCGGGCCTGCACGTCCAGGAACAGCCGGGCGTTGTGCACGGCGGACTCCACCTTCAGGCGGTTACGCACGATGGCGGCATCGCCCAGCAGCCGTTCCACGTCTGCCTGGGTGTACCGAGCCACCACGGTGGGATCGAAATCGGCGAACAGACGGCGGTAGCCTTCGCGCTTGCGCAGGATGGTCAGCCACGAAAGCCCGGCCTGTGCCGCTTCCAGCACCAGGAATTCGAAGTGGATGCGGTCGTCGCGCACGGGCACGCCCCACTCGGTGTCGTGGTAGGCGATTTCCTCCGGCGCGCGCGCCCACGGGCAGCGGGTGACACCGGCCTTCAGAACGCCGGACACGCCGACCTTCAGAGCGCCGGACACGCCGTCTTGTTCTTCCGGCACACCTGCGCTCATCGCGTCATCTCCAGCACCATATCCAGATAGACCGGGTTGCCGTGCGTCAGCACGTACTGCGGTGCCGACGTGCGAAACCACACCCGGCCCGGTCCGCCGCCCGTGCCCGGCTCGAACAGGGTGGCTTCGACCACGTAGTTGCGGCGCTGATCGATGCGCGCGGCATCGAAATCGATGCGGAACGGTGCGGGCACCCGCACCGGCGCGGCCAGTTCCACGCGGGCCAGCTCCACCCCTTCTCCGCCATCGGTCACGTCCAGCAGGCGCACCTCGCCCTGCACCGAAAGCGGCAGCAGAATGCGCTGACGAAAGGTTACCGTACCCGTCACCATGGCCAGTGAACCGGGCCGATACAGTTGCAGTTTCTGGCTGCACCCGGCCAGCAGTGCCGCAAGCACCAGCAGCGCCACCAGCACCGAAAGCCCGCGCCCGGCGGTTGCATTTCGCCGGGTCATGATCTTGCCGTCGTCGTTCATGCATCCTCCCCAATGACTGTTGAATGCTCCATGCCACCACTCCCCTGCCATACCCGCGCGGCCAAGGCCAGCATTGTGCGGCGCACCGGCCGCTTTCCCATTGACTTTGGCACGCCGAATCCTTACTGCTGCATCCGTCGCGAGTCCCATCCACTCCGTTCCGTCGGGCACCCCCGGCGGCAGCACGCGGCCACACCCCGCCCGGCATCGCCGGCCACCCCCATGCATACCCCCGCACTGTCCTGCCTTCTCCGCGTTCCCGGTCCGCCGGGCCGGTCCTTTACGCACGTCGGCCCGCCAGGGCTGTCCCATACGTACGCCGCGCCGCCGGGGCATTTCCCCAGCCAGACGCCTGTTCCACATATTTCCGGACATCTTGCCCGCCCCCGCGAATGCGCCTAGAATGCGCAGCGCGGCGCACCTTCCGCACAACCCCCAGGAGACCACCATGTACCGCAATACCAAGAATGTTCCCTTCTACATCCTCGGCAAGGGTTCCTTTGCCCAGCTGGGCGACCTTGTGGACGCGCGCCGCGCTGCCGTGGCCGGTCCCGCCGTGTTCTTCATGGACCACTTCTTCCGGGGGCGCGAGCTGGAAGGCCGCCTGCCCAAGAAGGACGGCGACCTCGTGCTGTTCGTGGACACCACCAACGAACCCACCACCGAGCAGATCGACGACTTTGCCGCCGCCACGCGCGCCCATGACAACCGCCTGCCCTGCACCGTCGTGGCCATTGGCGGCGGCGCCACCCTGGACGTGGGCAAGGCCGTGGCCAACATGCTCACCAACCCCGGCCAGGCCGCGGACTACCAGGGCTGGGACCTCGTCAAGAACCCCGCCCCGCACAAGATCGGCGTGCCCACCCTGTCCGGCACCGGCGCGGAATGCTCGCGCACCTGCGTGCTGCTGAACGCCAAGCGCGGCATCAAGCTGGGCATGAACAGCGACCTGACCATGTACGACCAGTTGCTGCTGGACCCGGAACTGACCCGCACCGTGCCGCGCGACCAGTATTTCTACACCGGCATGGACACCTACATGCACTGCATCGAATCGCTGCGGGGCAGCTACCGCAACGTCATCGTCGATGCCCTGGCCCAGAAGGCCGTGCACATGTGCGAGGAAATCTTTCTGTCCGACGACATGATGGCCGAGGAAAACCTGGAAAAGATGATGATCGCCTCGTACCTCGGCGGCATGAGCGCCGGTAACGTGGGCGTCATCCACCCCATCTCCGCAGGCCTCTCCGTGGTGCTGCACACCCACCACGGCATCGCCAACTGCTACGCCCTCAGCGTGCTGGGCGACTTCTACCCCGAAGACTACCCCAACTACGTGAAGATGATCGAACGCCAGGGCGTCAACCTGCCCAAGGGCCTGTGCGCCAACCTTTCCGACGACCAGATGAAGGCCCTGGTGGCCTCGTCCGTGGTGCACGAAAAGCCGCTCACCAACGCCCTCGGCCCCGACTTCCGCAAGATCCTCACCGACGAGAAGGTCATCTCGCTGTTCAAGGCGATGTAAGGCCGGGAAGGATTTCTACCGGGGAGGGGACCTTTTGACGCTTTGCGGTCCTCATCCGTAAGGTTCGCGCTCTGCGCTCACCTAACGGCTGAGGCAAAAGGGTCTCCCTCCCCGGACCCCTCCCCCCAAAACTTTTCATTGTGGGGCCGCCTACGCAGGGCGGCAAACGCAGCACATCACGATCAGGTAGCAACCACAGCATCAGTCCTGCCCCACATCCTGTTTGAAGCGCACGCAGTGCGATGCAAACAGGCATAAGGGGTCAAGGGGTCACGGACCCCTTGCGGGGCGTGGGGCGGAGCCCCACACACTCTTGATGCTGCGTTGCAGGAGCATGGACAGATGGATATCAAGGTGAATTTCAGCGGCCGCGCCCTCTACTATACGGAGGACGAGATTGCCGTGGTGGCCGAGGCCATGCGCACTGCCGAGACCCTGACCCAGGGCCGGTACATGCAGGAGTTCCAGCGCAAGTTTGCGGACTACCTGGGCGTGGAGCACTGCTTTGCGGTGATGAACGGGGTGTCGGCGTTGGAGCTTTCGGCGCAGCTGTGCCGGTTCAAGCCGGGCGACGAGGTGGTCATTCCCTCGCACACGTTCACGGCGTCGGCGTATCCGTTCCTGAAGAAGGGCGCGAAGCCGGTGTGGGCGGACATAGATCTGAAGACCCGCGTGGTGTCGGCGGAAAGCATCGAAAAGGTGCTCACCCCGCGCACGAAGGCCATCGTGGTGGTGCATTTGTACGGCTACGTGGCGGACATGCCCGCCATCATGGAACTGGCGCGCTCGCGCGGCATCCTGGTGGTGGAGGACACGGCCCAGTCCATCGGCGCGGACGTGGACGGCAAGATGTCCGGCAGCTTCGGCGACTTCGCCATCTATTCCTTCCACTCGCACAAGAACCTGACGACCCTGGGCGAGGGCGGCATGCTGGTGGTGCAGGATCCGGAACTGGCCAAGCTGGTGCCCGCGCTGCGCCACAACGGACACTGCGGCTTCGACTACGAGCGGCCCGACTACTGGGTGCCTGCCATGGGCAACGTGGACATGCCCATGATCGACGGCGAAATGCTGTGGCCCAACAACTACTGCATCGGCGAGATCGAGTGCGCGCTGGGCATCAAGCAGTTGGAGCGCATCGACCGCATCAACGCGGAAAAGCGCGAACGCGCCGTGCGCTTCATCGATGCGCTGGCCGACTATCCGGAGCTGGAGTTTCACCGGGTGGACACCACCCGGCACAACTACCACCTGCTGGCCGCGCGCATGACGAACGGCAACCGCGATGCGTTCATCCGCACCATGTTCAACGACAAGGGCGTGAAGTGCGTGGTGCAGTACTACCCGCTGAACCGCTACCCGTTCTACCAGCGCCTGGGTTACGGCGCGGCGGACTGCCCCAATGCCGACACGTTCTTCGACAACATGATCTCCTTCCCGTTCCAGCACTGGCTGACCGAGACGGAATTCGACTACATGCTCGCCGCCACCAAAGACGTGCTCGACGGGCTGCGCAAGGGTTAGCGGCACCATGACCGCCCCCCGGCGCTGCATCGTCATTCCCGCCATCAAGAAAAACGCGGTCATCCCCGACCAGCTGGTAAAACGGCTGGCCGGGGTGACCCTGATCCAGCGCGCCATCGACACGGCCCGGTCCGTGGCAGAGGCGGCGGACATCGTGGTGGTCACCGACAGCCAGGAAATCGCCCTGGTCTGCGAACGCAACGGTGTGCGCCACCACTACAACGCCGCGCTGCGCTTCACCTCGCTGGACATCGTGCGCGAACTGCGCGGCGTGCTGGAAGAACTGGCCGCCACCTACCCGTACCTGGTCATCTACCGGGCCAGTTGCCCGCTGCTGACCGGACACGACATCGACGACGCCTTCGACCGCTTCCGGAACGAGGGCGCGGACGTGCTGGTGACGGTGAAAAGCATCCGCCAGCGGGTGTGGGAAAAGCGCGACGGAAGCCTGGACGCCATTCTGGCGGATGAAGGTCCGGAAGATGGGGCGGATGACAGGCCGGATGAGGGGGCCGACGTGGACGCCACCATGCCGGACCATTCCTCCGGCACCCGCCCCTCCCCCAGCCGCGAAGTCTACGTGGAAAGCAAGGCGCTGGTCATGCTGCGCGCAACCGCCCTTGCCCCCGGCGCCACCGCGCGGGTGATGCCCTATTTCCTCAACGACCGGGCCATCGAGATCAACAGCTACCAGGACTGGTGGCTGTGCGAAAAGCTGCTGGAGCGGCGGCACATCGTGTTCGTGGTGGCGGGGTACCCGGCCATCGGCATGGGGCACGTGTTCCGCGCCCTGATGCTGGCCCACGAGATTTCCGACCACAAGATCACCTTCCTGTGCACCCGCGACAGCGAACTGGCGGTGAAGAACATCGCCGCGCGCGACTACCGCACCTACATCCAGCACGCCGACGACCTTGGCCCCGGACTCGCACCCGGGCTCGCCTCCGGGCTCGCTCAAGACGTGCTGCGCCTGGCGCCGGACCTGGTGGTCAACGACATTCTGGACACCGACGCGGACTACATGCTGCGCCTGAAGGCCGCCGGGGTGCGCACCGTGAACTTCGAGGACGAAGGCCCCGGCGCATCCCACGCCGACCTTGTGGTCAACGCCCTGTACGAGGAAAAGCACGAAGACCCGCGCCTGCTCTACGGCCACCGTTACTTCTGCCTGCGCGACGAATTCATCGCTGGCGAACGCAACCCGTTCCGGCCCCGGCCCCGGCGGGTGCTGGTCACCTTTGGCGGCACCGACCATTCCGACTTCACCCGGCGCACCCTGAACATCATAGAACCCCTGTGCCGCGAGCGGGGCATCGCCATCAGCATCGTGGCCGGGCCGGGCTACGCCCACCGCGAGGCCATGCAGGCACACGTGGACGCCCTGAACTCGCCGCTGGTGGAATTCACCCACGCCACCAACGTCATGTCGCGCAAGATGGAAGGGGCGGACATCGCCATCTGTTCCGCCGGGCGCACCGTGTACGAACTGGCGCACATGCGCGTGCCCGCCATCGTCATGGCCCATCACGAACGCGAGGCGCGCCACACCTTTGCCCGTGCCCGCAACGGCTTCGCCTACCTCGGCGTCATGCATCCCTTCCGCGAAGGGGCGCTGCGCCGGGCCTTCACGCGCATGCTGGACGAAGACTTTCGCCGCACCCTGCACCAGCGCATGCAGCGGCTGGACTTTACCCGCAACAAGGCCGGGGTGGTGGCGCGCATCGGCGCGCTGCTGGCCCCCGCGCAAGGCGGTGCCACGCCGCGCAGGCCGTCGTACATCGACGAATTGCCCTTTGGCCCGGACTTCGACCTGCGCAGCGCGCTCATCGAGCAATCTCCGTCCGTCGAAGGGAACGTGGCCGCCACCGGCGCATCCTCCAATTCCCCCGACTCCCCGCTTTCGGGTGCGCCCGTGGCGTCAGACGCAGCAGGCTCACCCCACGGAGACTCCGCATGAGAACCGTCGCCCTCATCCAGGCCCGCCTTGGGTCCACCCGCCTGCCCTGCAAGACCATGCTCTCGCTGCACGGCCTGCCCGTCATCGACTGGGTGGTGCGCCGCACCCGCAAGGCGCAGCTCATCGACGAGGTGGTCGTGGCCACTTCCGACCGACCCGAGAACGACGTGCTGGAATACCACCTGTCGCGGCAGGGCGTGTCCGTGTTCCGCGGGCCGGAAGACGACGTGCTGGAACGCTTCCGCCTGGCCGGTGCCGCCCACGGCGCGGAGCAGGTGGTGCGCATCTGCGCCGACAACCCGCTGATCTGGGGACCGGCCATCGACGACCTTATCCGCTTCTGGCGCAGCGAAAACGCCGCCGGGGCCTGCGACTACGCATACAACCACATTCCGCGTGGCAACAGCTACCCCGACGGCCTCGGCGCGGAAACCCTGTCCTACGCGCTGCTGGCCGACATAGCGGCCAAGGCCACCCTGCCCGCCCACCGCGAGCACTGCCTGTCGTACATCTGGGACAACCCCGGCCAGTACCGCATCCGCACCTTCGACCCGGCCAACCCGGCCCTGCGCCGCCCGGACCTGAAGCTGGACATGGATACCCCCGAAGACTACCGCGCCCTCGCACTGCTGGATATCCACCCGGACATCACCCCCGAGGAGATCGCGGCCCTTTTTCCGCCCAAGGGGTAATGCCACAAGAATGCAGGGGCGCTGCCCCTGCACCCCGCAAGGGGGCACACCCCCTTGACCCCTTTTTATAGGGTATTCACTGCGCAAACCTTCCCCGTATCCCCACCCCCAATAAAAAGTTTGGGGGGGAGGGGTCCGGGGAGGGAGACCCTTTCCAAAGGGTCCCCTCCCCGGTTACTCTCCCACCCACAAGTTTCGTTCCCACCACCAGTCATTTCACAAGGAGCACGACCATGCGCCTGACCGAAATATTCAGCACCAAGCCTGTATGCGCACGCAGCGCGGGCATCCAGCGTCCGTACATCATTGCCGAAGCGGGCGTGAACCACGAGGGCAGCATGGACATTGCCCGGCGTCTGGTGGACGAGGCCTGCGCGGGCGGCGCGCACGCCATCAAGTTCCAGACGTACAAGGCGTCCACGCTGGCGTCCAAGGATTCCCCGGCCTACTGGGACACCACCAAGGAGCCGACCAAGAGCCAGTTCGAGCTGTTTACCCGGCACGACAAGTTCTGGAAGGGCGAGTTCGAGGCGCTGAAGAAGCACTGCGACAGCGCGGGCATCGAATTCATGTCCACGCCGTTCGACGTGGAGTCGGCCAAGTTTCTGAACGACATGATGGACGTGTACAAGATCTCGTCGTCGGACATCACCAACAAGCCGTTCATCGAGTTCCTGTGCGGGTTCGGCAAGCCCATCATCCTGTCCACGGGCGCGGCGCACCTGCACGAGATCGCCGAGGCCGTGGAGTGGATAGAGGCCAAGGGCAACCCGCTGGCCCTGCTGCACTGCGTGCTGAACTACCCCACGGACGACGTGAACGCCGCGCTGGGCATGATTCCGGCGCTGCGCCAGCACTTTCCGCAGCATGTCATCGGCTACTCGGACCACACCCTGCCCCGCGACATGAAGGTGCTGGAAGTGGCCACCCTGCTCGGCGCGCGCATCCTTGAAAAGCACTTCACCCACGACAAGACCCTGCCCGGCAACGACCACTACCACGCCATGGACAAGGACGATCTGGCGCACTTCAACGCCTCGCTCGACCGCATCCTGCCCATGGTGGGGCCGTTCACCATCTCCGCGCTGGAATCCGAAGCCCCGGCCCGGCGCAACGCCCGGCGCAGCCTGGTGGCGGCGCGGCCCATTGCCGCAGGCACCGTGATCACCCGCGACGACCTGACCTGGAAGCGCCCGGCCCACGGCGTGAGCCCGCGCGAAATCGACGCGGTGCTCGGCAAGCGCGCCCGCGCCGACATTGAGGAAGACACCGTGCTCCAGTGGAGCCATCTGGAATAACCGGCGGACGGACAGCCGGGTGCATGCCGGGCATCCCCCGGCGCAAAACGGACGCATGACCGCTGCGCAACCGGAGCCTTTCCGATCACTGACCAGACGCCTTCCGCATACCGCATAACGCACTGACCGCCCGGCGGGCATCAAGCGGCCCACTCGCCGCCCCGCCGGGCCTTCACGAAACACCGCGCCCCGCGCGCAGCCGCACATGACCCAACGCCGCACCCTCGTCCTTGCCGTCGCCCCTGACAACGCCACCCCCGATACCCATCTGATGGCCGGGCCGTGGTGCTTTCACGGGCGCGAGGACGCCTTTCCCGACTGGGATACCCGCTTCACCTTCGGCCCCGACCCGTACGCCAACGGCGACGAGGTGGCCGCCGCCATCGACGAGGCCAACAGCTACGCCATTTCGCGCATCCCCGACCTTGGCCTGCGCCTGGGCGCGCATCACGGGGCCGACCTGCCGCGCGACTTCTGGGATCTGACCCTGTACCCGTGGCTGACCCTGTGCTGCCAGATGCTGCACGAGCGCCAGCGCCGCGTGCAGGACATGATCCGCCTGTGGGGCAACGAGGAACTGGACGTTCCCCTGCTGCCGGGCGACTGCGCCTTTTCCTTCGAGGACAGCCACCAGTTCATCCTTGCGGGCGCGCAGGACCAGTTGTTCAACTGGTGGGTGTTCTCGCGCATTCTGGAACCGCAATTGCCCGCCGCGTGGCGGGCCGTGCATGCCGATCCGGTCATCCGCCATTCCGGCGCCCCCGCAGAAGGCGGCTTGCGCGGTCTTGCGCGGCGGCTGCTGTACGCGCTGCCGTTTCCGCGCATCAAGGGCTTTTCCACCCTGCAATCGCTGGCGTTTTCCATGGCCCTGCTGGGGCCGCGCACCTGCGAGGACCGCACCATCCCCCTGGCCCAGCTCAAGGGGCGGATGCCGGTGTGGCGCTTTGAACCGGACGACATCATTCTGCCGTCCATCCCCCGCGCCCTGTGCCAGCAGCGCCTGCCCCGCACCGTGCGGCAGCGCCGTCCGCGCACCCGTGTGGTCAACGTGGCCTCGTACCACGATGATGCCTACCGCATGCGCGTGGCCCTGGACCGCGCCGCCGGGGCGCGGCTGGTGTTCATCCAGCACGGCGGCAACTACGGCCACATCCGCGAATCCGCCGTGGTGCCCTACTACGAGTACCGTCAGCACGCCTTTGTCACCTGGGGCTGGACCAGCCACGCGCCGTTCCGGGGCAACTACGTGCCCCTGCCGCACGGCCAGCTGGACCGCATCAAGGACAGCCATGTGGACCGCACCGGCGCACTGGTGTTCGTCGGCGCGGAAATGAGCCTGCTCTCGTACCGGCTGGATTCGCGGCCGCAATCGCTGCAATGGCTGGACTACCGCCGCGACAAGGCGCGTTTTCTCGCCGCCCTGCCCGACCATGTGCGCGCATCCGCCCTGTACCGCCCCTATTTCCAGACCATGAGCGGGCTGGACGACGGCCCGTGGGTGCTGCGCCGCTTTGCCGATGTGCGCCGCTGCGAAGGGAGCCTGGACGAGCACATGCTGGGCTGCCGCCTGCTGGTGCTGGACCACCACGGCACCACCCTGGAACTGGCCATGGCTTCCAACACGCCCACCGTGCTGTACTGGAACGCCGAACACTGGCGCGTGGGACGCGAAACCGCCGCCGCCCTGGCCGAACTGGCCGCCGTGGGCATCCACCACGCCACGCCCGACGCCGCCGCCGCGCACATCTGCCGCATCTGGCCCGACGTGCAGGGCTGGTGGCAGAGCGAAGCCGTGCAGCAGGCCCGCCGCAACTGGTGTACCCAGTACGCCATGACCACCCCCGGCAGCATCAACGGCATCTGGCTGGACGCGCTGCGCGGGTTGTAAGGAACAGATTTAAAGACATATGACTTCGCGGGGGAGGGAACCTTTTGCGGCAGCCGTTATGTAAGCGCGTAGCGCGAACATTACGGATGGCGACCGCAGAGCGAAAAAGGTTCCCTCCCCCGCACCCCCACCCTCCCAAACTTTTCAATTGGGTGGGTAACGTGGCCCGCGAAGGAGCCTGAAATGGGCGGATTCATCACCAAGGCGCTACGCAAGATTCGCGAGGAAGGGCTGACCCCGCGCGACATCGTGTCCTACGGCTGCATGGCCGTGCATCGCAACGCATCCTGCCTGTGGGGCACGGTGCGCATGCGGCTGAAGGCCGCACTGTTCGGCGTGCGGCTGGGCGGCGGCTGCGAGTGCTGCGGCACCATCATCCTGCAACGCTGGCCGGGCAGCCGCATCGAACTGGGGCGCGGGGTGGGCATCATTTCCTCGTCCCGGCGGTGCACATCCGCCACCATCCACGCCCCCGCCCGGCTGCGCACCTTTGCGGGCAGCGCCGCCATTCTTGTCGGCGACGGCGTGACCATGAACGGCACGGCCATCACCGCCCGCTCGCGCACCATCCGCATCGGCAAGGGGACCATGATCGGCCCCAACTGCGTGATCACCGATTCCGACTTCCACGCCCAATGGCCGCCGGAAACGCGCCTGACCACCCCAGCCTGCGAGTGCGACCGCGACGTGACCATAGGCGACAACGTCTGGCTGGGCATGCGCTGCATCGTCCTGAAAGGCGTGACCATCGGCGACGGGGCCATCGTGGCCGCAGGCAGCGTGGTCACCCGCGACGTGCCCCCCGCCACCCTTGTGGCTGGCACGCCCGCCCGCGTGGTGCGGCAGTTGCCGTAGCCCCCGCGCCGCCCCTCGTTTCCTTTTTCCCCGATGCGGTGTATGCGCTCGCGCAACGGCAGGTTCCGCGCCGGACCGTGCGGCTCAGGCACAAACCGTAGCGCGATTCGTGCCCGCCGCCGGAGATCGCCGTCGCATCGCGGCGGAAGCTCCGGCGAAGCGGGTACGCCGCGAACAACGTGTGATACCGGCACCCCACGCCCCGCCATGGCGACGAGAGCAACGCGCGCCTTGCATTCCGCCGGTCAGATCACCCGAAGGCGCCCCGCGCCGCAGGGAAGCTGACCGGCACAGGAATGTCGGCGCAGGAGGCCGGGGGGATCGGGGGGCGCGCCCCCCGAAGCGCGGGGGTCGGTAGGGGGCCGCCGCTATGCGGCAGCCGTTGGCGCGCTTGCGCGCCTTACGGATGGCGACCGCAACGCGCGGCCCCCTACCCCACGCCGGAGGCGGCCCAAACCCCGCCAACATTCGGCAGCCTTTGTATCCGATACATCCGTTCGTGCGCAGCCCTTCCCCCCACACAGCAACCAGCCCCACCCCATGACCCAACAAACCCTTGCCAAGCGATACGCGTTCAAACTGCTGGCGAACGTGGCGTCCATCCCGGTGTACCTGACCATGGAGGCGGTGCTGCCGCGCGCCCTGGGTCCCACGGGGTACGGCAACTACAGCTTTGCCACGAACATGTTCCAGCAGTTCGCGGGGTTCCTGGACATGGGCACCTCCACCTGCTTCTACAACGCGTTGTCGCGGCGGCAGCAGGAATTCGGGCTGGTGTCGTTCTACGTGCGGGTGGCGGCGCTGGTGCTGGCCATCACCATGCTGTTCTCGCTGTCGGCGTTCGTGCCGGGCCTTGGGCAGTGGCTGCTGCCGGACGTGCCCGCGTGGATCGTGCCGCTGGCGGCGTTGTGGGCGTTTCTGTCGTGGTGGGGCCGGGTGCTGCGCTCCATGAACGACGCGCTGGGGGTGACGGTATCCAGCGAAATTTCGCGCACGGTGCTGAACCTGGCCAGCGTGGGGGCGCTGCTGGCGCTGTTCCTGCTGGGCTGGCTGAACATGGGCACGCTGTTCGCGCACCAGTACGTGACGCTGATCGCGCTGGCGGTGGGCTATGCCATGGTGCTGCGCGGGGGCTGGCCCACGGTGAGCTTTCGCATGGACCGGGAAACCCGGCGGGCCTACACGCGGGAATTTGCGGACTACAGCACACCGCTGTTCGTGCAGGCGCTGGCGTCCACCGTCTTTCTGGTGGCGGAACGCTGGCTGCTGCAAACCTTCAACGGCAGCGCGCAGCAGGGGTTCTTTGCCCTGTCGCAAAAGGTGGGCATGGCCTGCTTCCTGTTCGTTTCGGCCATGACGCCGCTGGTCATGCGCGAGTTGTCCATTGCCTGGGGCAAGGGCGACCGGACGGAAATGGGCAGGCTGATGGACCGCTTTGCGCCGCTGCTGTTCACGGTGGCGGGCTATTTTTCGTGCTTCACGGCCATGGAGGCCCCGGCGGTGGTGCGCATCTTTGGCGGGGCGGACTACGCGGCGGCCATCCTGCCGGTGCAGATCATGGCCCTGTACCCGGTGCATCAGGCCTACGGGCAGCTTGCCGGATCGGTGTTCTACGCCACGGGCCGCACCCGCACCATGCGCAACATGGCGGTGACGGAATACATCCTGGGCTTCGGCCTGTCATGGGTGCTGCTGGCCCCGGCGGACAAGTTCGGCTTCGGCCTTGGGGCCATGGGGCTTGCGGTAAAGACGGTGCTGGTCCAGTTCCTGTCGGTCAATTTCATGCTGTGGATGAGTTCGCGCATCATCCCGCTGAACTACCTGCGCAACGTGGCGCATCAGGCGCTGTGCCTGGCCTTTCTGGCCGGGGCGGCGTGGGCCTGCCGCAGCCTGACCATTGCCACGGGGCTGGGGGATACGCAGGACATCGTGCGCTTCTTCGTTTCCGGCGTGATCTATTCCGCACTGGTGGGCGGGGCGGTGCTGGCCGTGCCGCAACTGGTGGGCCTTACCCGGCAGGACCTGCGCGGGCTGGCCACGCGGGCGCTGGGGCGGTTCCGCAAGTCCGGGGCGTAGCGCCGCCTTCACGCAACACCGGCACACCATTCCCGCACACTACCGGCATATTGCACCCCGCATCGTGCACGGATATACTGCCACGGCCTGAAAAGCCCCCCTGCCAGGCCGCATGGTGCGGACCCCGCACGGGGGGCACGGGAGCCACAGGCCAACGGGCTACGGGACGCGCAGCGGCAGCGGCAATACCGGGGAGCGACCGTACGCGACCGTACGCGACCTTACGCAACCGGGCGCGACCTTACGCACCGGGCGCAACCTTGCGCAACCGTACGCAGCCCGGCCCGCGCGGTTTCCACATCATCGACGGACGCCACCGCGCCCGCCCCACACCATCCGGCGGCATTGCCGCCGCACCGCACGCGAACGCAACCACCATGATCACCGCACGCGACATTCGGGAAAAAATGCGCCGGGGCGAAGCCACCATCGGCACCTGGATGCAGATTCCTTCCACCGACGTGGCCGAAATCCTTGGCCGGTCCGGCTACGACTGGGTGGCCGTGGACCTGGAGCACGCCGCCTTCACCCGCAGCCAGCTGCCCGACGCATTCCGCGCCATCGAGCTTGGCGGGGCCGCGCCCTTTGCCCGCGTGGCCGAGGCGACCCTGACCGACATCAAGGCGTCGCTGGATTCCGGCGCGCGGGGCCTGATCTTTCCCATGATCGAAACCCGCGAGCAGCTTGACGCCGCCATCGGCTGGGCGCTGTACCCCCGCACCGACGGTCCTTCGGGCATACGCGGCGTGGGCTACTGCCGGGCCAACCTGTTTGGCCGCGAGTTCGCGCCCTACGTGAACGAAACCGCCCGCGACACCCTGTTCGTGGCGCAGATCGAGCACATCCGCGCGGTGGACAACCTGGATGCCATCCTGTCCCATCCGCGCCTGGACGCCATCATGGTGGGGCCGTACGACCTTTCCGGCTCCATGGGGCTTACCGCACAGTTCGACCACCCGGACTTTCTGGCCGCGCTGGACCGCATAGCCGCTGCCGCGCGCGCCCACGACGTGCCCATGGGCCTGCACATCGTGCAGCCCGACACGGCGGACCTTGCGCGCCGCATCGGCGAAGGCTACCGGTTCATCGCGTGGTGCATCGATGCGGTGTTCCTCTATCGCAATTGCGCCTGCCCGCCTGCCGGTGGCGCGGCGTAGTTCCGAAACCTGACTTGTCCTTTCGCTGACTGAAGGGCAGGACACCTCCGGGCCACGGCCCGACGCATCGCACCAATAACCGAATCCATACGGCCCGCACCGCGCCCCTGCTGCGCAGCGGACCACCCCGCCCACGGGCGGCATGGGGCACAGCCCCGAAGGGATGCAGTACAATGAAAATCACCTTTTTCGGCGGGGCCGGGTTCCTCGGCTCCCACGTCTGCGACAAGCTTTCCGACGCCGGGCACGAAGTCACCATCGTGGACCTGCGCCCCTCGCCCTACCTGCGGGGCGACCAGCGCATGGTTGTCGGCAACGTCCTTGACGAGGCCGCCGTGGACGCCGCCATCGCCGGGGCCGACGCCGTGTTCAACTTTGCGGGCATCGCCGACATCGGCGAGGCCAACCGCAAGCCCGTGGATACCGCGCGCATCAACGTGCTGGGCAACGTCATCCTGCTGGAAGCCTGCCGCAAGGCCAAGGTTGCCCGCTACGTGTTCGCCAGCTCGCTGTACGTGTACGGCAAGTCCGGCGGGTTCTACCGGTGCAGCAAGCAGGCCTGCGAACTGTACATCGAAAACTATCAGGCCATGCACGGGCTGGATTACACCATCCTGCGCTACGGCTCGCTGTACGGCCCCCGCGCCGACCGCCGTAACGCCATCAACCGCTTTGTGGCAGAGGCGCTGGAAACCGGGGCCATCACCTACTACGGCAGCCCCACCGCCCTGCGCGAATACATCCACGTGGAAGACGCCGCCCTGTGCACCGTGGAAGTGCTGAAGCCCGAATACGCCAACGAGAACATCGTGCTCACCGGCAACCAGCCCATGCGCGTGGGCGACCTGTTCAAGATGATCGGCGAAATGCTGGGCAAGGAACTGAACGTCGCCTACCAGCACGACCCCAACAGCGGCCACTACCAGGTCACGCCCTATGCCTTCATGCCCAAGGTGGGCAAGAAACTGGTGCCCAACCTGACCACCGACCTCGGCCAGGGCGTGCTGCGCGTGATGGAAGAAGTACACCGCGAACTGCACCCCGACATGCACAACGTGGGCGGCTACCTGCTGCCCCGCGAGGAGTAGGGCGCAGGACGCAGATTTTGGAAAGGAAGAGCTATCGGGGAGGGGACCTTTTGGAAAAGGTCTCCCTCCCCGAACCCCTCCCCCCAAAACTTTTCAAATGAGGGTGAAACAAAGCCGCGCCCACACCTCCCACAGAAAGGTCGCTGCTTTTTCTTCCCAGTCCTAAAATTGCCTTTCTTCCTTATACCCCGCAGCGGTCTTCCGCTGCGGGAGGCTGGTGCGGGGACGATGCAAGGAATTACGAGTTTCGTCGCCGGGCAAGGCAGATTGGCATTTTTGAGCGGAGCATACTCCTGTATGTGAGCATCAAAAATGCCAAGCCAACGCCGCCCGGCGGCGAAAGACGGATTCTGCAAGCAGCGTATCCGCAGCACCCTGAGCGCCACCAACGCCCCCCCCCAACCAGACATTTCCCGGCGCACCGCGCCGTCAAAGGAGCAACCATGAACATCGTCGCCATCATCCCCGCCCGCATGGGCTCCAGCCGCTTTCCGGGCAAGCCCATGGCCGACATCCACGGCGTGCCCATGGTGGGCCACGTCACCTTCCGCACGGCCATGAGCCCCACCCTGACCGCCACCTACGTGGCCACCTGCGACCAGGAAATCTACGACTACGCCGAAAGCGCGGGCCTGAAGGCCGTCATGACCGGCGACCACCACGTGCGCTGCACCACCCGAACCGCCGAAGCCCTGCTGAAGATCGAGGCCGCCACCGGCAAGCGCGTGGACATCGTGGTCATGGTGCAAGGCGACGAACCCATGGTCACCCCCGACATGATCGACGCCGCCATCGCCCCCATGCTGGCCGACCCCGCCGTCAACGTCACCAACCTGATGGCCCGCATGGAAACCGTGGAAGAATTCGAAGACCCCAACGAAGTCAAGGTGGTGGTGGACCTGAACTCCGACGCGCTGTACTTCTCGCGCGAGGCGGTGCCCTCTCGCAAGAAGGGCGTCACCGACGTGCCCATGCAGAAGCAGGTGTGCATCATCCCCTTCCGCCGCGACTACCTGCTCAAGTTCAACGACATGCAGGAAACCCCGCTGGAAATCATCGAATCGGTGGACATGATGCGCATTCTCGAACACGGCGAAAAGGTCCGCATGGTGCCCACCGACAAGCGCACCCTCAGCGTGGACACCCCCGAAGACCTCGCCCGCGTGGTGGACATGATGCGCGAAGACACCCTGCGCCTCGTCTACACGAAGTAACGGAGCCGCCATGCCTACGCCGCACATGCCGCGCATGCCCGACATGTCGCGCCTTGCCACCATTGCCGAGGAACTCTGGCTGTCCCTGTTCGCGTGGATTCCCACCGTCATCGGGGTGGGCGCGCGTCTTGTCGCGTGGCAGCCGCTGTTCTGCCACTGCGGCCGGGTACGCTTCGGCCAGTCGCTGACGATGCAGGGGTGCCGCAACATCGCGCTGGCCGACGGCGTGCGCATCGGCAAGGGCTGCCACCTGTACGCCCGCACCGGCGCACTGGAGATGGGCGAAAACGCGGCCCTGAACATCAACGTGGTGGTGGACGCCGACGGCGGGCACATCCGCATGGGCGCTCACGTCACCGTGGGTCCCGGCACGGTCATCCGTGCGGCCAACCACAACTTCGACCGCACCGACGTGCCCATCATGTTCCAGGGGCACGAGTACGGCGAGGTGACCATAGAGGACGACGTGTGGATTGCGGCCAACTGCACCATCACCCCCGGCGTGCATATCGGGCGCGGGGCCGTGGTGGGGGCCGGGGCCGTGGTGACCAAAGACGTGGAGCCGTACACCGTGGTGGGCGGCGTGCCCGCGAAACCGCTGCGCAAGCGCGGCGTGCATGAGCGGGCGGCCACGCCTCCGGAAGCCTAGGGACTGTTCCAACTTGCCTTTTCGCCCGTTGGCTTCGTCAAACTTCGTCCGCCATATCGGTCGAATACGATAAGAGTATACTCCCTCATGGCGGACTCGTTTTCCTTGCCAACGAACGAAAATCCTGCGTTGGAAACAGCCCTTGGCCGTACATGCAAAGCGACAACGACACGCGCGACATGCCGAGGGGCCATGCCCCCGGCGAAGGATAACGCATCATGAAGGTAGCCATCACCACCTCGTCGTTCGCCAAGTTCAGCGACGAACCGCTGCGCCTGCTGCGCGAAGCGGGCATGGAGTACGTGCAGAACCCCACGGGCCGCGCCATCACCGAAGACGAGGCCATCGAACTGTTGCAGGGCTGCATCGCCGTGGCCGCAGGCACAGAGCCGCTGACCCGCCGGGTGATGCAGGCCCTGCCGGAGCTGAAGGTCATCTCGCGCTGCGGCACGGGCATGGACAGCGTGGACCGCACCGCCGCCGCCGAACTGGGCATTGCCGTGCGCAACACGCCCGATGCGCCCACCCAGGCCGTGGCCGAACTGACCCTGGGCTACGCCCTGGACCTGATGCGCCTTGTCAGCCGCATGGACCGCGAACTGCGCGCGGGCACGTGGAAGAAGCGCATGGGCAACCTGCTGGCGGGCAAGAAGGTGGGCCTGATCGGCTTTGGCCGCATTGGCCGCGCCACGGGCAAGCTGTTCGAGGCCTTCGGCTGCGAGGTGGCCTTTGCCGACCCGTTCGCCGAAAGCGACACCAACGCCAAGATGGAAGTGGACGCCCTGCTGGCCTGGGCGGACATCGTCTCGCTGCACTGCTCGAAGCCGGAAGGCGGCGGGTACATCCTGGACGAACGGCGCCTTGGCCTGATGCGCCCCGGCACGTGGGTGATCAACGCCGCGCGCGGCGGGCTCATCGACGAAGCCGCCCTGCACGCGCTGCTGGCCTCCGGCCATCTGGCCGGGGCCGCGCTGGACGTGTTCGTCAAGGAACCCTACGAAGGCCCCCTGCGCGACCTGCCCAACGTCATCCTGACCCCGCACGTGGGCTCGTACGCCGTGGAAGCCCGCGTGAAGATGGAAACCGACACCATCCGCAACCTGCTGGACGCGCTGCCCAAATAGCAAAACGCATCGGCAGGGAGCATCGGCAGGGAGCATCGGCGGAAAGCACAGGCCGTCGGCACCCATTCCGGCGGCCTGCCGCGCGACACATCCCGTCTCGATGTCCCGCCCCGTCCCCTGCCGTGCGGACGGGGCGGCCACCACCAAGGAGTACCATGCCCCTTTCCTGCATCGTCTTCGACTGCGACGGCGTCATCCTGGAAAGCGTGAACGTGAAGACCGAAGCCTTCGCCCGCGTGGCCGAACCCTTCGGCGCGGACGCACGCGACCGTCTGGTGGCCTATCACATGGAACACGGCGGCGTGAGCCGCTACAAGAAGTTCGAATGGCTGTTCAGCGAGGTGCTGGGCCGCGAGATCACCCCCGACGAAATGGATGATCTTGGCCGCAAGTATGCGGACTACGCCTTCGAAGGCGTGCTGAACGCCCCCATGGTACCCGGCGCGCACGACGTGATCACCGCGTGGCATGGCCGCGTGCCGCTGTACGTGTGCTCCGGCGCCCCGCACGAGGAACTGGTGCACATCCTGACCGAGCGCGGGCTGGCCAAATACTTCGCGGCCATCTACGGTTCGCCGCCCGGCAAGACCGACGTGCTGCGCCGCGCCGTGGAAAAGGCCGCCGTGCCCCCGGCGGAAGTGGTGATGATCGGCGATGCCAAGACCGACATGACCGCTGCGGAAGCCGTGGGCACCCTGTTCTATGGCCGGGGCGAAGCCTTTGCCGCCACCCCGCACCCGTGGGGGCATGACCTGACGGGGCTGAATGTGTGGCTGGAAGGCCTCTGCTAAAGCTGGAACGACCGCTGCATCTCGCCGGGGAGCCGCATGCCGCACCGGCGCGGCTCCCCGCGCCTTTCGCACCACCCGCAAAGGAGCCTTCGTGACCACCTTCATCCTGCTGGATGGACCAGACGCCCCACCCCGCCCGCAACCGGAATCCGGCGGCCTGCCTCCGGTGGTGGCCCACTGGGCCCGGCGCAACGTGCCCCACGGACATCTTTCGGTGCCCGCGCTGGTGGAGGCGCATTTCACGGACATCCGGCGCGCGTACATCACCTGGGCGCACGAGACCGGGCTGACCCGGCCCGCACGTTCCACCCGCAACCTGCGGGAACTGCTGGCCGTGGGCGACACCTTCTCGCACTGGTGGTTCACCACGCTTGCCGAAAAGCATCCCAAAATCTGCCGCAACCTGTACGAAGTGACCAAGCTGCGCGCGTTGGAACTGGCCATAGAGGACGCCCGCGCCGACCATGTCTGCCTGGTCACCGACGACACGGTGCTGGCGGGCATCCTGCTGCGCTTCTGCGCGGTCACCGGACGCCGGTTCGAGCTGCATCCGGCCAAAACGGAAGCCGGAAACGAGGCGGGAACCGGCACGGAAGTCGCCGCCGCCCCCCGCTCGGCCAAACAGCGCCTGACCGACCTGTACTACCGTCTGCCCGCGCCGGTACAGGCCGTGGCGCGCCTTGGCGCGTGGCTGCTGCGCGAAAAGCGCCTGCTGCCCGCCGCGCCGGAGGCCACGGGCAAGGCCAGCCTGCCCGCGCACCCGCGCCCCGGCACCGTGGCCACCTACTTTCCCAACATCGACGTGCAGGCCGCCAAACAAGGTCGGCTGCGCTCGCGCTACTGGGAAACCCTGCACGACGCGCTGGACCCGCAGCAGGGCGGCGTGCATGGCGTGACCTGGCTGTTCATCTTCGAGCCCACGCCGCACTATTCGCTGGCCGACGCCATCCGCCTGCGCGACGAATTCCGCGCCCGCAAGCAGGACGGCATCGCCTTTCACTTCATCGAGGAATTCCTGACCCCGGCCACCATCGCCCGCGAAGTGCTGCATTACTGCCGCATGGCATTGCGCGCCACGCGCCTGACCCGCCACGTGGCCGGGCAGTGCCGCCTGCCCGGTTCGCGCATGGATTTCTGGCCGTACATGGAACGCAACTGGGCGGAATCCACGCGCGGTTGGCTGGGCCTGCAACGCCGCCTGATGCGCGCCGCCTTCCGCCAGTACGCGGCAGTCTGCGCGCCGCAGGAATGGACCATCTTTCCCATGGAAAACCACCCCTGGGAAAAGTCCCTTGCCCACGCCATGCACGAGGCGCGGCGCGGCCCGGTGTACGGCACCCAGCATTCCACAGTGCGCCCCACCGACCTGCGCTACTACGAGGACGCCCGCGCCTTTGCCGAGCCGGACGCCGCCGCCACCCTGCCCGACCTGCTGTGCTGCAACGGCCAGGGAGCGCTGGGCCACATGCGTGACGCGGGCATGCCCGCCGACCGGCTGGGCGAAATCGAGGCGCTGCGCTACCTGTACCTTGCCGATGCCGCGCAGGGTGCGGCGCAGGGCACAGATGCGGACGCGGCTCCGGCTGCGCCCGTCACACCGGCCACCTGCCCGACAACCAGCCCCGACGCCGCGCCGGGCAAGCCCACCCTGCTCATCGTCACCAGCTTTTTCGTCGACGAGACCGACAACCAGCTCGACGTGCTGGCCGAGTCCGCACGGGCAGGCACGCTGGGCGGGTACGACGTGGTGGTCAAGCCGCACCCCAACCTGCCCGTGGAAGGCCGCCTTGCCGCGCGCTTTCCCGCTGGCGGCGCGCCCCGCGTGGTGAACACCCCCGTGGCCCAGCTGCTTGTCCCCGGCCCCCATGGACTGGTCGTCTGGGCCGCCAATTCCACCACCGTGGCGCTGGAAGCCGCCTACCAGCGGCTGCCCCTCATCGTGCAGACCGCCGCCAACGACTTCAACATGTGCCCGCTGCTGGGCGTGCCCGGCACCGCCTTTGTGGCCACCGCCGACGACCTTGCCGCCGCCCTGTGCCACCCCGCACCGCCCGATCTGCCCTCCGGCTTTCTGGCTCTGGATCGCGGGTTGCCCCGCTGGCGGCGGTTGCTGGGTATTCCCAAAGAATAAGAATTTGC
>Ga0247728_10027_pt1 | contig 174755 bp, 144 predicted proteins | sample SalenrCarbi39_FD_183048 | JGI IMG/M metagenome (GOLD analysis project Ga0247728, IMG submission 183048) | Saline wetland microbial communities from Lincoln, Nebraska, United States - Carb-i39 | ecosystem: Environmental > Aquatic > Non-marine Saline and Alkaline > Salt marsh | place: USA...
CCTCAGCCCCTGCCCGAAACCGTGCGACGCATCAACCGGCACCTGGTGGACATCATTGGCGGCGAGCCGGACTTCGTCACCCTGTTCGCGGGCGACATCGACTTCGACGCGGGCACGCTGGAATACGTCAATGCCGGGCATTGCCCCGCCCTGCTGCGCGGTGACGACGGGCAGGTGGCCCGCCTGACTTCCAATGCGCCGCTGCTGGGGTTCTTCAATGCCGACTTCGCTGCCGAACTGCGCCCCTTTCCACCCGGCAGCCAATTGCTGCTGTTCACCGACGGGCTGCACGACTGGACGGTGGGCAGCGGTGCCCGCCTTGGCCCCGAACGGTTTCTGGAACTGACCGAACCCTGCCTGCGCGCGGGCCGCGAGGTGCTGGCCACCATGGAATCGGCCTTGCACGATGCGGCGGGCGGCATGCCGCCCTTCCGCGACGACGTGACCGCCCTGTGGATTCGCCGCGACGGTCCCATCATCGGCCAACTGGTGAATCTGGACGAACCCTCCGGGACCGATTGAACGGAAGCGCACCATGCACGATTACGAATTCACCACCACCGCCCTGCGCGAAACCTACCGCCCCTTCGTGCGCGGCATCGCCGCTACCATGGCCGCCTACCTGGCCACGCCCACACTGGTGCACCCGCTGGAACTGGTCACGGCGGAGGCATGCGCCAACGTGGTGCGCCATGCCTACCCGGAAGGGCAACCCGGCCCGTTGCGGGTGCGCCTGACGGTGACCCCGCGCGTGGGCATGGAACTGGCCGTCACCGACTGGGGCCGCGGCTGCGCGGCTTGCCCGCTGCCCCCGCCCGGCCTGTCTGGCCTGTCTGGCCCGTCTGGCCCGTCTGGCCCGTCGGGAGTGGCTCCGGAAGCCACGTCAGGACGGGGCTTGCACATCATCACCTGCCTGTGCGATGCCGTGACGGGTGCCACCGGCCCCGACGGCAACACCCTGCACCTGCAATTGGCCATCCCGGAGGAACAATGGCGCACCTCGAGCTTGACGATCACGGAAACATCCTTGTCGCGGCGCTGACAGGCGAGCTGACCCTGGCCAACGCCACCGAGGTCCGCAACGAACTGGAACGGCTGTTCGCCCGAAAGGGTGTGTCCGACGTGGTGCTGGACCTTGGCGCCGTGTCGTTCATGGACAGCTCGGGCCTGGGCACGCTGGTGGCCGCCAGCACCAAGGCGCGGTCCATGGGCCGCCGCCTGCTGCTGTACCGGCCCACCGCAGAGGCGGTGCACACCATGGAAACCGCGCAACTCACCGGGTTCTTTCCCATCCTTGGCGACGAGGTAGATTTGCTGGCCCTTCTGCCGGACTAGCTTCCCCCTGGTGCCGTCAGCCACGGGGCCAAGGCACGCCACGACAGGAACACGGTCTTCCCTCGCCCGCAGTCCGGATACGCGGCACGCCACGCGGCGCCGCAGGCACAGCCCCACGGAGAGCGCCACATGCCATACTACCTGCGCCACCATTTCGAGCCCGACTTCGACTACATGCACCTGAAACCTAAAGCGGACGATGCCGGCAACATCGACCGCTACAACCTCGGCTACGTCCAGAACGTGGTGAAGGGACAGGTGCTGGCGGAACTGGTGCCGCTGGAAGAAGCGGGCGAAGGCCCGCTGGACCCGCGTTACGTTTACGATGCCGCGCCAAGGGAACTGCCCTGCGGCCCCAACTGCGAAGTGGACCCCGGCTCGCCGAATCGGGTGGTGGCCGACGCCAACGGGTACGTCTTCTACCACGACGGGCTGATCACGGTGAAGAAGATGCTCAACGTGCGCCGCGACGTGGACTTCCACACCGGCAACATCTTCTTCGTGGGCGACATGGCCATCCATGCCGACGTGAAGCCCGGCTTCGAAATCCAGGCGGACAACATCCTGGTCAAGGGCGTGGTGGAAGGCGCGGTGGTGCGTGCACGGGGGGCCATAGCCTGCGAAAGCGGCATCAAGGGCGGCAAGGGCTGCCTGCTCGACGCGGGCGACACCCTGCGCGTGCCCTTTGCCGAAAACGCGGAACTGCGCTCGCACGGCAACATGTACATAGAGCGGTTCGCCCTGCACTGCCGCATCTACGCCGGGGCGAACCTTGTCGTGAAGGACCGCGTGCAGGGCGGCACGGTGCACGGCGCGGGCGTGGTGTACATCGAAAACCAGTTGGGCGGTGCCCAGGGTTCGCCCACCAAGGTGAACCTGGGGTACGACCCGTTCAAGTTCCGCAAGATCACCCGGCTCGAGGAAAACATCCGCGACCTGCGCCAGCGCATCATCCACTACGAGGCCGTGGCCGCCGACACCCCGGCGGGCAAGGAAGAGCCGGTGCGCCGCCTGGAGGCCGCGCTGAAGAAGATGGACCGCCTGCTGCGCCAGCGTGCCGCGCTGTGGCAGGACCTGAAGCGCGGCGGCCCCATCGCCGAGCGCTGCCGCTTGGTGGTGCCGGGGCGCATCATGCCCGGCGTGGAAATTTCCATCGAGGAATCGTGGATGGAGGTACGCGAGGAATTGCGCGACGTGCGCATTGTGCTGCGTGACGGCGAACTGGCCGTGGAATCGCCCGCCCTGCCGCCCGCCAAGCGCTGACGAACGCGACCTGACGCGACCGGGCGCGACCGGGCGCACAGGGCTCCGTCTGGGGCGAGCTGCCCTGCCATATGCCGACGAACGCTGCCTGACCGCAGGGAACGCCGCGCCTCCCCAACCCCACGGTAAAACGGGCAACCCCACGCAAGGGCAGTACACCGACCATGCCGCCAGCAGATAATTCCCACCGCGAGACCACACCCCGCCCCAGGCTGGCGGCCCGCGCGCTGCCGTCGCCCCGCCCGACCGGCACGGCGGCAGGGCAGGCGCCCGTCACCGACGTGGAAGTAACCGTGGATGGCCGCAGCATGGCCATGCTGGGCCCCGGTGGCCCGGCACGCGAACTGGCCCTGTTGGCCCCCTACGAAAGGCTGCGCGCGGAAAGGCCTTCCGGAGCCGCCCCGCCCGACATCACCGGCCCGTCGGATACGTCCGAAATATCCGGCACGGCAGGCCCATCCGCGTCGCCCGCCCCTTCCGCTCCGCCAGTCCTGCCCGTCCTCCTGGGCGCGGGCACCGGCGCGGCCCTGGCCCGCCTGCTGGAACTGCATCCCGGTCCCGTGGCCGTGGTGGACCGGTCCACGGAAATCCTTGCGGCCACCCGCCTGCGCGAACGCCATGCCGACGATGCTTGCGGTGGACGCATCCTGTGGGTGACCGACGACGATACGGACGTGGCCCTGCGCACCCTTACCCGCTGGCAGTACGAGCACGGCGGGCTGCAACTGCTGCCCCTGCCGCACCCCTTCTACCTGCGCCTGGACCGTGCCCATTACGCCCGCCTGCGCGACGTGCTGTCCGCCAGCGCCCGCTTCAACTTCTGGGAACGGGCCGCCTACCCCAAATTCGCGGACCCGGCCGCCCTGCCGCGCATGCTGCTGATCACCAGCCAGTATTTCCTGATGGGCGAAATCGTCACCGCCTGCCAGCGCTTGGGCGTGCCGTACCACCTGCTCACCCTGGACGACGACGAGGTGGGCCGGGGCGAATTCGTGGAAAAGCTGTTGCGCGCCGTGGTGGAATTCCGGCCCGACTTCGCCTTCACCATCAACCATCTGGGCGTGGACCGCGAAGGCGTGCTGACCGAGCTGCTGGAAAAGCTGCGCCTGCCGCTGGCCTCGTGGTTCGTGGACAACCCGCACCTGATCCTCTACCTGTACCGGCGCATCGTCAGCCCCTGGACGGCCATCTTCACCTGGGACGCGGACAACCTGCCCTCGCTGCGCGACCTTGGCTTCGAACACGTGGCCTACCTGCCCCTGGGCACCGACCCGGTACGCTTCGCCCCGCCCGCGTCACCGCTGCCCGCACGCCATCCGTGGCGGGCGCGGGTGTCCTTCGTGGGCAATTCCATGGTCTACAAGGTGGCCCACCGCATGAAGGCGGGCAAGCTGCCCGCCGCGCTGCTGCGCTCGTACCGCGAGGTGGCGGCGGGCTTCGGCGCGCACGGCGAACGATCCGTGGGGGCCTACCTGCGGGCGCACCAGCCGCAACTGGCCGCCGTATATGACGGACTGGGAGGGCCGGAGGAAAAGGACGGGCAGAACGGCGCCGAGCGGCGCCTGTCCTACGAAACCATGCTCACCTGGGAGGCCACCCGCCAGTATCGTGCCGCCTGCGTGGCGCGCACCCTGCCCTTTGCCCCGCTCATCGTGGGCGACACGGGGTGGCGCAAGGTGTTCCGCACCGCGCCCGCTGGCTGGCGGCTGCACCCGGAAATCAACTATTACAGCGAGCTACCCGCGTTCTACCCCCTGTCGGAAATCAACTTCAACTGCACCAGCAAGCAGATGAAGGGCGCCGTCAACCAGCGGGTGTTCGACGTGCCCGCCACCGGATCGTTCGTGCTCACCGACTGGCGCGACCAGATAGAGAACCTGTTCGATCCGGGGCGCGAGGTGGTGTGCTACACGGAACCGGAACAGGCTGACGAGCTGCTGCGCCATTACCTGGACCACCCGGAAGAACGCGCCCGCGTGGTGGCTGCCGCGCGCAGGCGCATCCTGGCAGAGCACACCTACGAGCACCGGCTGCGCACGCTGCTGGACCACATGCGCCGCATCTTCGGTCCGGCCCGTGCCAGATAGCAGTCACACGCCCATGCCAACACCATGACCACCGCCCCCACGCCCCCGACGCCCGCAGCGCCCCCCCGCGCACCTGCGGACAACGCGCCTGATGCGCCCATTCTGGTGCTGCAAATGCAGCGCATGGGCGATCTGGTGCTGACCTTTCCGCTGCTGGCGTGGCTGCGGGCGGAACACCCGCGCCGTCCGCTGTGGGTGGTGGGCGAGGAGAAGTTCTTCAAGGGACTCATGCCCATCGGCCCGGAGGCGGTATTCTTTCCGTACGGCGCGGCGGAACGGCTGCGCCGGAACCGCTACCACCTGGTGGTCAACCTCAGCCACCGGCCAGAGGCCGCCGCGCTGGCCGGGCAACTGCATGCCGACGCGCATTTCGGCCCCTGCCTGGCGAATACCGGGACGGTGAAAGGGACCGACCGGACCACCTACGTGCACGGGCACTGGCAACTGTACCGGACCTCGCTGGTGCACAACAACCGGCACAACCTGTTCCACTGGGCCGACCTGAATGCCCTGGACTGCGTGCCCGCCAGCCGGATACGCGGCACCGACTGGCCCCCGCCGCAGCATCAGGGACGCGACCCGCAGCGGGTGGGGTTGTTCCTGGGGGCCAGCGAGCCGGAAAAACGTCCCGGTGCCCAGTTCTGGGCCGTGCTGGCCCGCGATCTTCTGCGACGCGGGCTGAAGCCGGTACTGCTGGGCGGTCCGGCGGAAGCGGCACTGGGGGCCGACGTGGCCCGCCGCGCCAGCACCCCGGCGCTGAACCTGTGCGGGCGCTTCTCCCTGCCGGAACTGGTGTCCCTCACGCGCTCGCTGCGCCTGCTGGTCACGCCGGACACAGGCCCCATGCACGTGGCCGCCTGGACCCAGACCCCCACCCTGAACCTGTCCATGGGACCGGTGAACGCCTGGGAAACCGCCCCCTTCCCCCCGGGGCACCACGTGCTGCGCGCCACCATCAGCTGCGTGGGCTGCTGGCGGTGCACCCAGCCTTCCGTGCTGTGCCGCGACAGGTTCGACCCCGTACGGGTGGCATCGCTGGTGCACGCGCTGCTGCGCGAACAGGACGACGCCCCGTCCCTGCCCACCAGTGGCGCGAATGCCGCTGGCACCACCCCGCGCCTTGCCCGCATGCGCCTGCCAGGGCTGGAATTGTTGCGTACGGGGCGTGACGCACTGGGGCTGTTCGACCTCGTTCCGCTGGCCACCCCGATCAACGGACGGCAGGGCGAACCCCGCCGCCTGTTCGGGCAGTTCTGGAAGGCATTCTGGGCATGGCGGCTTGGCCTGCACGGCGAGGCCGCCGCCCGTCAGGCCTGGGCCGACCTTGCCGCCGCCTCGCCCCGGCTGGCCGAAACCCTGCGCCGCGCCCTGTCCGAGCTTGGGCGCGACCTGGCCCGTACCCTGCGCGGCCTGCGGTCTGGCCAGGCCATGCTGCCGCCCGACTTCTGGCACCTGCATCCGCCCATGCTGCGTCCCCTTACGGGCTATCTGCACATGGCCATGCAGAACGCCGACGCCACCCCCACCGCCTGGGCAGAGGCCCTGGCCCTGGTGGAGGCCCTGGCCGCCCTTACGGCCTGATCCGCTCCCCGTCCCATCCCCCGTCCCGTCCATTCCCGTCCCGGCACCGTCCGCATCTATCCGGCCCTGCCCGGCTGTCCGGCTCTATCCACTCCGCCCGGGCTGTACGGCGCGTGCCTGCCGCCGATCGGCCCCACCCGCTGCACGCCCCCCCCCCGCCGACCATCAAGAATGGTCAAGAATTGCAAACACGCTCCGTCCAGCCACCGCTCAGACACGGCAGGCCTTGCCGGGCACGCCGCCCCTGCATGCCGTAACCTCCTGAAATAATGTTGCGTACAGTTTTGGAACGTTCCTTGTAATCCAATGGCTGCAAGGAGCCCCGGCATGCATATTTTTCCCTTTCTTCCCGAGACCGAAAAAGCGCCGTCCGACGTGACGCGGCGCCCCAAGGTCACTGCCAGCACCCTCGACTTCGCTTCCGTGCTCGCGGACAAGGCGAGCTCGCGCTCCATCTCCGGCGCGGGCACCACCGCCCTCCGCAACGCCGCCAATGCGGCCACGGACGCCAAGGGCAAGGTGCGCAGGGGCGAAGACGGGAGCGTGCTCACCGCGCCGGGGCAGATCAGCCTTTCCTACCAGGACGTCATCGCGTTGCGGAACCAGTTGGAAAAGAGCGGCGTGTCGCCCGACCGGCTGGAACGCCTCACCCAGATGGCCTCCACCTCCGGCAACTACTCGCTGGGGCAGGTCATTTCGGCCCTGCGCAAGGATGGCCCCTACGCCAACCTGGACGCCAACAGCACCGCCACCACCGCCCTGAACGGCAACCAGCGCCTGGACGCCAAGCAGTTCCTGCAAAAGATCGGCATGCTGCCCGAAGAAGCGGACAGCATGCTGGCCCAGATGGACGCGGGCAACACCGATGCGGTGTGGAAGACCATCAGCACCAAGCTGAGCAGCAAGACCGACGGCGATGCCATCGACGTCAACGTGGAAGAACTGGAGGCCATGGCCAAGGGCCTTCGCCTCTCGCCCGAAGTGCTGGCCGCCATGAAGACGCTGTTCGGCGGGCAGACCGAAATTTCCACCACCGCCGCCGGGCTGAAGTCCGTTCTGGTTCCCGCCGGACAGGAGATGGCCGCGCGCGAACAGGCCGACCGCAACCTGGCCTCGGCCCTCGGTTCCGCGCTTGATCCGGTGTTGCAGGCGGCCAAGAAATCCGCCGAGCGCATCGAGCAGGCCGACCGACGTGGGGACCGTACCGCCCAGCGCAGCGAGGTGCTGATCCGCGAAGCCGCCACCGGCAAGGGTAACGGCAGCGGTGTGGCCCCCGCGCTGGACGCTGAACGCCACGACGGCGGATCGGCCAACGCGGGCAAGACCCGCCAGTCCGGCCTGATGCGCACCGGGGGCAGCACGCAGGAACATGCCGGGCCGTTGTCCGATCCGCGCCAGGCATCCCAGATCGGGCAGTCGGGCGACGCCATGCAGCAGAACGTGTCCCTGCACAACGGCAACAACGGCAACGGGGGCACCAGCAGCCAGCAGGCGCAGGTGACGCAGGGCAATGCCCAGGCGCAGGCGTTCGGGCTGGATAAGCAATCGGGTCAGTCTTCACAGTCGGGCGACGGCAAGGGCTCCGCCTGGCAGCAGGACCAGCACGGTCGGTCCGCTTCCGGCGGCAGCAGCGATCCCTGGGCCGAACTGCTGCGCAAGATCGACGTCAGTCCTACCCTCAGCGGCGCGGCCCAGAGCATGGCCGACGCTTCTGCCAGCGCGGCCAATGCCGCCAATGCGGCGGGGGCTGCCCAACGGCAGGGCCAGGCCCTGACCCCCTATCTTTCCGAACAGGCGGCGGCCCAACTCGAGCGGGGCATCCTCACCTCCATGCAGGACGGCACCCGCCAGTTGACCATGCAACTCGACCCCGGCGAACTGGGCAACGTGACCGTGACCCTTTCCGTGCGCAACGGCGAAGTCAACGCCACCATCCGCCCCGACCGCACCGAGACCGCGCAGGCCCTCAACGACCAGTTGCACGTGCTGCGCACCGCGCTGGAACAGCAGGGGCTGAAGGTGGACCGGCTGGAAGTGCAAACCCAGTTGCAGGACAACTCGTTTTCGCAGGCCTGGCAGGATACGGCCCAGCACAACGCCAGCCAGGAGCAGCAGGCCCGCAACGCGGAGCGCGAGCGCTATCGACGCCTGCGCCGCCTGCGTGACGGCGGGACCGACGACACCGCCATGCAGGCCGTTGACACCGCAGCAGCGGCAGCCTCCACCGGACGCTCGGCAACTCTTACCGCCTCCGGGCTCGACATCATCGCATAGGAGGCCACCATGGCAGCCAGCCCCGTCATCGGCCAGGCCGAACAGGATTTCAACAACTACCTTGGCGCCAAGACCAAGAACGACGAACTGGACAAGCAGGCGTTCCTGAACCTGCTGGTGGCCCAGCTGAGCCATCAGGATCCGCTGAACCCCATGGACGACAAGGAATTCGTCGCCCAGCTGGCGCAGTTCACCAGCCTTGAACAGCTCACCAACATCTCCACCGGCATCACCGACCTGAACGCAAGCGCCAAGCAGCAGCAGATGTCCGCCGCCGTGGGCTACATCGGCAAGGAAGTGACCGCCAGCGGCTACGAGATCAGCAAGACCTCGTTGAAGGACAGCACGGGCGCGACGGTGAATTCCGTCAGTACGGTGTACTTCACGGTGCAGGAACAGGTGAACAGCGGCTACATCAACATCTACGACAGCGAAATGAACCTGGTACGCACGGAACTGATGGGCGCGAAGCAGCCCGGCACCTACCAGTACAAGTGGGACGGCAAGGACTACCAGGACACCATCGTGCCCGACGGGGTCTACGCCGTGGCCATGTACGGCGAAGGCGAGGACGGCAAGTCCGTCTACATCACCACCCAGGTTTCCGGCCAGGTGTCGGGCGTGGTCAAGGTGGACGACGAACCCTATCTCAGCCTGGCGGACGGCCGCCACATCGCCTTCAGCAACGTCTCCGAGATCGTGGCGCCCAATACCAGCACCGGCGGCGATGACACGGACGACGACGATTCCGGAGACGACTCCGGAGACGATTCCGACAGCGGCACGGACAGCGACAGCTAACCCCCTGCGGAACGAGAGCACGCACACTACACCCCCACGGGGGTGCATGGACACAGGAGGTCGATCATGAGTGTCACGGCAAGTATGTGGACCGGCGTTTCGGGACTGCTGGCCCACGGCGAGAAGATGAACGTTCTCGGCAACAACATCGCCAACGTCAATACCGTGGGCTTCAAGGGCTCGCGCATGGACTTCCAGGACTTCATCAACCAGGACGTCTACAGCGCGGCCGGGGTGAGCCAGGTTGGCCGGGGCGTGTCCATTGGCGCCATCTTCGGCGACTTCAGCCAGGGTGCCTTTGAAACCACCAACGAGGCCACGGACCTTGCCATCGGCGGCAAGGGCTTCTTCCAGGTGCGGCCCAAGGGGCAGGAAACCTCGTACTACACCCGTGCGGGCAACTTCCGCTTCGACAACGACGGCTACCTGGTCGATCCGCACGGCTACGTGCTGCAAGGCTGGGAAATCGAAAAGGCCCGCCCCTCGCTGTCCACCTCCACCGCGCAGGTGACCACCACCACCTCGCAGATCAAGGGCGCGGGTTCGCCCAAGGACATCAAGCTCGACGGCTTCACGGCCGAGCCGCAGCACACGTCCACCATCACCTCGGCCCACAACCTCGACGCGCGCGACGGCGGCGACAAGTCGGTCAACGCCACCGACCCGTTCTTCTCGGTGTTCAACAACTGGGATGGCTCGGCAGACACGCCGTTGTCGGACAGCCGCTTTGCCTACCAGACCACCATCAAGGTCTACGACGAAGGCGGCACCTCGCACGAACTGACCGTCTACTTCGACCAGGTGGCCACCGACACGGTTGCCAACGCCGCCAGCGGCAAGCGCTACTGGGAATACATGGTCACCATGAATCCCTCGGACGACCTGCGCTCGGTCAACGGCCTGGATTTCGCGGGCACCTCGGCGGCGGGCATCCTGATGACCGGCACGCTGACCTTCGATACCTCGGGCCAGCTCACGGACATGACCGCCTTCACCATCGCCAGCGGCGCCACGGGCAGCCTGAAGGATCTTAACAACTGGCAGCCCACCACGTTCTCGAGCAACGGGTACCCGCTGTTCGTGGCCAACTTCTCGGGTGTCGCCAACGCCAGCTACACCACCCCCACAGCATCCGATGAAGCCGAACCGTACCTGATGGAACTGAACTTCGGCCTCAAGAACCTCAGTAACACCTGGGCCAGCGCACCTGCCAGCGCCGCCGCCATCGGCAGCAACGCCAGCAACCTCGGCGGCCTGGGCGCCCAGGGCGAGCGTCAGTCCACGTCCATGACCAGCTACGGCGGCTCGTCGTCCATGATCTTCCAGAAGCAGGACGGCTACACCTTCGGCTTCCTGCAGAACATCACCGTGGACCAGGACGGCGTGGTGCATGGCCGGTACTCCAACGGGGTCATCCTGGACCTGTACCAGATCACCCTGTACGACTTCACCAGCCCCACCAACCTGCGGCGCGAAGGGGGCAACCTGTTCTCCGAAACGCGCGCCTCGGGCGATGCGCTGGCGGGTCCGGCCAACGCCAACGGGTACGGTTCCATCAACTCCAACTCGCTGGAACAGTCCAACGTGGACCTTGCCCGCGAGTTCGTGCAGATGATCACCACCCAGCGCGGCTTCCAGTCCAACAGCAAGGTCATCACCACGACGGACACCATGCTTGACACCGTCGTGAACATGAAGCGTTAGCGGCGGATCATGATCGACCGGCGGACGCGGGCCCGAACCCGCGTCCGCACCGTGTCGGCGGCGGCGCAACGCGGCGTGCGCAACGCGAAACACCCCGGACCGTTCCCAAGGGAAACGGTCCGGGGTGTTTCGCGTTGCGGACAAACCGGGGCAACCCGCCGCAACAGAACGGTGGCGATGCAGGCACCTGGCCCCCCCGCAGCAAGCAACATGCGCGCCCAAACAGGGCTGCCCACAACAAAATGCAGGTGGCACGGCGATCACGGCTCTGCCCAACCGCACCAGCCCGGCCTCAGTCGGTGGACCGGGCGCAGATGCGCCAGCGCTGCCGCGACCAACGGAGCCAGGGCAAGCGCCACCAGGCACTCCGTAATCCGTGCAAGGACCGTCCCGCCCCGGCCAAACGTGCCATGCCGACGACTGGCGCAGGACCGGCATGGCGCGGCGGAGGGGATGAACCCGCCGCCGTGCCCCTAGAATTGCCGGTTGAGCAGCCCGCCAAGGGTCATGCCCCCGTCCTTGCCGACGCGCAGCACCCCTTCGGGCGGTATGCGCATGAGCACCTTGTTGCTGTTCTTCTCGGAAACCTCGACCTGCACCACGCCCTGGTCGCTCACGATCTCGAACTTCAGCGCGGCACCCTTGGCTTCAAGGGAGCGCGAAAGGTCGTTCAGCGAGCTTTCGAGCTGTTGCATGTCCACGTTGTCCGCTTCCGCGGATCGTTCGTCCCCGGTCGGCTGCCATTCCGCGAGAGATGGAGAAGTAGCGGATGAGGATGCGGCGGCCATGCCGCGTGCCGGGGGGCGCTTGATATCCGATCCCGCGGAAGAACCTGCCGTCACCAACTGGATATCGTCCAGCAGCATCATGGTTCCTCCTCGAGGCGACATTGCCTCCCCCGGAAACATCGTCTCACCCCTCTTATCGGCAAAATACGCCGCCGGATTAGGGCGCGGCCCGGCATGCGCGCAAGGGATGCAAAAAATTCCCCCGTCCGGCTCCCGCCCCCCTCCCGCACTGCCCAGCACCCCGCAAGCCCTGGGAAAATTTTGGCATGGGCGTGTCGGCAACCGGGCACGAGGTGTCTAGAGTTTTGCTAACTCTTTACCTTTCTTTGCAAAAAATGCGTTGGCACCAACATTGCTTAATGTTGGCCAGACAACCCGAAGGAGGTTCACCACATGTCTTTGGTCATCAATCACAACATGATGGCGCTGAACGCCTCTCGTAACCTGAACGAGAGCTACGGTCGCCTGGCTACGTCAACCCGCCGCCTTTCCTCGGGTCTGCGCGTTGGCACTGCGGCCGACGACGCCGCAGGCCTCGCCATTCGCGAACTGATGCGGGCCGATATTTCCACCATGCGTCAGGGCATCCGCAACGCCAACGACGCCATCTCGATGATCCAGACCGCCGACGGCGCGTTGCAGATCATCGACGAAAAGCTCATCCGCATGAAGGAACTGGCCGAACAGGCGGCCACGGGTACCTACAACTCCGACCAGCGCCTGATGATCGAATCCGAATATCAGGCCATGGCTTCGGAAATCACCCGTATCGCCAACGCCACGGACTTCAACGGCATCCACCTGCTGGACGGCACCCTTTCGGGCACGCACAACGGGTCGGGGCTGCGGCAGACAGGCGAACTGAAGATCCACTTCGGTACCGGCAACGACTCGAACGAGGACTACTACTACATCAAGATCGGCGGGGCCACGGCGTCGCAACTGGGCATCGGCAACGCGTCCGCAGCGGGCGTGGCGGCCGGGGGCTACACCATCTCCACCCAGTCGGCTGCCCAGAACGCCCTGACCGCCCTTGACCAGGCGATCATCTCCAAGGACAAGATCCGCGCGGCGCTCGGCGCCCTGCAGAACCGCCTGGAGAACACCATCAGCAACCTCACCATCCAGGCGGAAAACCTGCAGTCCTCCGAGTCGCGCATTTCCGACGTGGACGTGGCCGAGGAAATGACCGAGTTCGTGCGCAACCAGATCCTCACCCAGTCCGCCGTGGCCATGCTTTCGCAGGCCAACTCGCTGCCGCAGATGGCCATGCAGCTCATCGGCGGCGGTTAGCAGACCCCGCCCCCGGCGTAACGCCGCGCATCAGTTGGCGAAGGTTGACCAAAGACAACAGGACCGGGAAGGAACGGCCTTCCCGGTCATTGTCTCCATCTCAGCCCTCGCTGCGTGACTCCAGTGCTTTCAGCGCCAGACCGGCCGCCATCTGTTCGGCCCTTTTGACGCTGGGGCCGATGGCCGTGCACACGGTATCGTCCGGCAGCGTCAGCCGCACCTCGAAGCGCTTTTCGTGTTCCGGCCCGCTGCTGCCCATCAGGGCATATACCGGCCGCTCCCGGAACAGGCTTTGCGTCAGCTCCTGCAAGCGGCTCTTGTAGTCCTTGCTGCGCTTGCCGTCGGCGTCGCTGGGCCAGCGCGCGGCCAGCACATGGCGCACCACGGCCCGCGCCCGTTCGTACCCCCCGTCCAGAAACACCGCCCCCAGCATGGCTTCCAGCGCGTCCGACAGCAACGAACTGCGTTCGCGCCCCCCCTGGCTTTCCTCGCCCCTGCCAAGCCGCAGGTACAATTCCAGTTGCAGGTCGCGCGCAAGCTCGGCCAACGCCGGTTTGCTGACAAGGCGGGCCCGCATGCGGGTCAGGTCGCCCTCTCGGGCGCCGGGAAAGCGGGCGAACAGTTCTTCCGACACGCACAGCTCAAGCACGGCATCGCCCAGGAATTCCAGGCGTTCGTTGTGCTCCACGTGCTCCTGCTGCTCGTTGGCCCACGAACTGTGGGTCATGGCCGTGGCCAGCAGGCCCGCGTCGTTGAAGGCATAATGAATGTCGCTTTGCAGCTTTTGAAACATGGGTCGGTGGTCGCTCCTTCTGGGTGCCGCCCGGCAGCTTTTGCCGCCATGGGCGCTCCGGTCATGGCCGGGAACGATACCGGCACTGCTCCCTTTGCGCAAGGCCGACCGCGCCGCGCATGCCGCTCGCACCCCTTTGTCAAATTTCCGGCACGGCATGGCCCGCCGCCTTTCCACCTGGCCAGCCCCCCCCGTTTGCCCGGCCAGCCCGCCCAATCCGCCCCAACCGCACCGCGCAAACCCGGGCTGAGCGAGCGAACAGCCACGAAATTGCAGTTGTCCCTTGATTTTCGGCTGTTATTCGGGGCAGAATCAGCAAAGCACACGGCATGTCGCACCGTCTCCCGACCCGCCCGGCGGGTCAGGCACGCCCCACATGCCGGACATGCCGGACACGCCGGACGCGCCGCGCCACCGATCAACGGATCAGTGCCCGGCGCCCGGATGGTCCGGCGGGGCATGCGTCCGGATTCAGCAACAGGAGGCTCCTATGGCGGCAGGCATCTACGTGGGTTCCACGGCCGGATATTCCGGCAAGAACATGGTGATCATGGGCCTTGGCCTGCGCCTGCAGAAGGATGGCTACAACGTGGGCTACATGAAGCCCGTGGGCGCCATGCCGCAGGAACGCGGCGGCGTGCTGGGCGACGAGGATGCCTTCTTCGTGCAGGACGTGCTGGGGCTGGAAGAGCCGTCGAACCTGGTCACCCCGGTGCTGGTCACCCAGGACTTCAAGGTGCGCGCCTTCAGCGGCCAGTGCGAGGACTACATGCCCGGCATCGTCGATGCCTACCGCCAGCTTGCCAGCCGCCACGACGTGATGGTGGTGGCCGGGTCCGGCAGCATGTATTCCGGCCGCTACTGCAACGTGGACGGCATCCGCGTGGTCAAGGAACTGGGGCTGAAGGCCATCATCATCGACCGCCTGCACAAGGAACTGAACTACGACTATCTGGTGGTGCTCAAGGATACCCTGGGCGACAACCTGGCCGGCGTGGTGCTGAACGACATCCCCGCCAACTTCATGAACGAGGTGGAGGGGCTGATCAAGCCGTTCCTGGAACGCAACGGCGTGCGCGTGGTGGGCGTCATCCCCAAGGACCCGCTGATGGGGGCCATCAAGGTGGGCGACCTGGCCGAACGGCTGGGCGGCAAGGTCATCTCGGCCCAGAACAAGTCCGACAAGGTGGTGGAAAACTTCCTCATCGGCACCATGCAGGTCGAAAACTTCATGACCCACTTCCGCAAGAACAAGAATTCCGCCGTCATCGTGGGGGGCGACCGGTCCGACGTGCAACTGGTGGCGCTGGAGGGCAACTGCCCGTGCCTGGTGCTGACCGGCAACCTGTACCCCAACGACATCATTCTCACCCGGTCGGAAGTGCTGAACATTCCCATCGTGGTGGTGCGCGACGACACGTACACCGTGGCCAAGAAGATGGAGGTCATCCTCTCGCGCCACAAGCTGCGCGACGTGATCAAGATCAGGCAGGGCGCGCAGCTCGTCAGCTCCTCCATCGACTTCGCCTACGTCAAGGAAGCGGCTGGCCTGTAAGGCCGACGACGACACGCGAAACACAAGGGGGGGCGCCTGCCCCCCCGTTTTTTTTGCGGCCAGCGCATACCGCGCGCCCTTGCCACCCGCAACCCGGCACCACCGTGTCGCCCCGCCATGCCCACGAACATGCCACCGAACACACCGCCGGAGATATCCGGCGACACCGCCCCCGCCTTCGCCGCCGCCTTGCCGTGGGTGGGGCTGGTGGGCCTGCTGTTCTTCGTCAACTACGGCTCGCGCGCCGTGCTGGCCCCGTTGCTGCTGCCCCTGGAGGCGGACCTGGGCCTGAACCATGCCCAGGCCACCCGCCTGCTGTTCCTGATGGCCTGCGGGTTCACCGTCAGCCTTGCGGCCAGCGGATTCCTGCTCAGCCGGATCGCGCCCCGGCGCATGGCGGCCTTTTCGTGCATGGCCACCGGCGCGGTGCTCATGGGCATGTCCTTCGTGCACGATCATGCCACGGCGCGGTACATGTTCGTGCTCATGGGACTGGCGGCGGGATTGTACTTTCCGGCGGGCATGGCCACCCTGGGCTCGCTGGCCCGCCAGCGCGACTGGGGCAAGGCCGTGTCCATCCACGAACTGGGCCCCAACCTCAGCTTCGTGGCCGTGCCGCTGCTGGCCGAGGCGGGCTTGCGCGTCACCGACTGGCGGGGCGTGCTGCTGGCCGTGGGCGTGGTGGGCATGCTGACGGGCATCGTTTTCGCGTGGATAGGGCGCGGCGGGCGCACCATGGCGGAGCCGCCCTCGGTGCGCGGACTCTCCGGGGTGCTGCGCTCGCCGCTGACGTGGCTGTTCGCGTGGCTGCTGGCCGTGGGCGTGGCCGGGGAATACGCCGTGTACAGCGTGCTGCCGCTGCACCTGGTGGACGAAATGGGCCTTGCGCCCGGTTCCGCCAACGGCCTGCTGGCGGCATCACGCGCGGTCACGCCGTTCGCCGCGCTGGCCGGGGGGTGGGTGGCCGACCGCATGGGAGCGCGGCGCACCATTGCCGCAAGCCTGGGCCTGACCGGCCTGTCCCTGCTGGCCATGGCGGTTCCATCATCTCTCGTCGTCACGGCGGGTATGACCGTGCAGGGTGCCATGACCGCGTTCATCTTTCCCGCCATCTTCAAGGAACTGGCCCGCTGCTGGCCTGCCGGGTACCAGCCCACGGTGCTGTGCATCGCCACGCCCGTCTCGTCGCTCATCGGCACGGGCGCGGCGCCCGCACTGTTGGGCATGGCGGGGCAGTCCTGGAGCTTCAGCGGTGGATTCGTCCTGCTGGGACTGCTGGCACTGGCCACCATCATCCCCTTGCGGCTGCTGCCGCCGGAAGCGGGACGCTGATGGAGCCACGGCGCGCCGTTGCTTGACAGCAACAGCCCCAGCCCCTACCTATGCCGGGAACCAATCACCAAGGAGACACCCCCGATGGCCTACGATATCAGACTGGTGAAACTCGTGAATGGCGAACTGGTGCTCGGCAAGTTCGACGAAGCCTCCAACTCGCTCAAGGACGTGGCCGCGTTGCAGACCGTGCCCACCCAGCAGGGTGTGCAGATGATGCTGCTGCCGTACGGCTATCCCTTCGAGCAGGGCTTCGACGGCACCATCAGCCGCGTGCACGTCATCTACGAGTACAAGACCTGCCCCGAGGAACTGAAGACCAAGTACCTCGAAGCCACGTCCAACCTCACCCTGGCCACCGGCGGCCTTGGCGGCGGGCTCGGCAACCTGAACCTCACCAAGGGTCCGGCGGGCGGCAAGATCACCGGCATTTCCGACCTGCTGAAGAAGTAGGCCCGGCACACGGCCTGCGCGACCACGCGGAAAGCCCCACCGGGGCACCGCGCGCGCATCCGGCCTTCGTGTGGCATGTTCCGGCCTGTTTGCGGCATATTCCGGGGGGTGGCGCTGCCGCCCCCCTTTTCATGTCGACTCCGGGCAACGGCGGCCAACGTACGGAATCGGCCCGTGCCTCCAAGCTGCCGGAATGCCCTGCATCCGCGTCTGTCCGTCTTCGGACCGGTCTGCCCCTGTCTGCCCCTGTCTGCCTTTCCGCCTTCACGACTGGCGGTGCCCCCGCACTGCCCTCACCCATCGCACCTTTCATCCCCATCAGGAACCATGCGCGAACTTCTGCCCCTGCTGCCCAAGCCCAGCCGCTACATCGGCATCGAGGAAGGTACCGTCCACAAGACGCCCGACGCCGCAACCCTGCGCGTGGCGCTGGCCTTTCCCGACATGTACGAGGTGGGCATGTCCTACCTTGGGCAGAAGATCCTGTACGCCATCCTGAACGAACGGCCCGACGTGTGGGCCGAGCGGGTGTTCACCCCCTGCCGCGACGCGGGCGCGGTGCTGCGCCAGCGCGGCGTGCCGCTGGCCACGCTGGAGTCGGATACCCCGTTGGCGGCCACGCACCTCGTGGGGTTCAGCATCACGCATGAGCTGTGCTATTCCAACGTGCTGTACATGCTGGACCTGGCGGGCATTCCCCTGCGCGCGGCGGAACGGGCCAAGGCCGATTCGCTGGCCGCGTGGCCGGTGATCATGGCTGGCGGCGGCTGCACCCTGGCGGCGGAACCGCTGGCCCCGTTCATGGACCTGATGGTGCTGGGCGAAGGCGAAGAGGTGATGGCGGAACTGGTGGACCTGCTGTCTGCCGCCCGCGCCGCCGGGCATTCCCGGTCCCGCTTTCTGGACGACGCCCGGCGCATTCCCGGCGTGTACGTGCCGGAGTTCTTCGAAGGCTCCGTGCCGCCGGATACGGCGCGCAACGTGCCCGGCACCCCGCCCCGCCCCTTGCTGGTCCCCCAATCGCCCCCCCCATCGCCAGGCGATGCGGGCTACACCCGCGTGGCCCGGCGCGTGGTGGCCGACATGGACACCGCCCGCTACCCGGCCAGCCAGACCGTGCCCTTCGGCGCGGTGCACAACCGGCTGGCGCTGGAGATAGGCCGTGGCTGCACGCGCGGCTGCCGCTTCTGCCAGGCGGGCATCATCTATCGCCCGGCGCGCGAACGCTCCACCAAAAACCTTCATGCACTGCTTGATGAATGTCTGGGCCAGACCGGCTACGACGACGTGTCCTTTCTGTCCCTGAGCACGGGCGATTTTTCCGCGCTCAAGCAGTTGTTCCTGTCCACCGTGGACCGCTGCGCGCAGGAGCAGGTGGCGGTTTCGCTGCCGTCCTTGCGGGTGGGGTCCATCGACGACGAAATCATGCGCCGCATGGCGGGCATTCGCCGCACCGGGGCCACCCTTGCGCCGGAAGCGGGCAGCCAGCGCCTGCGCGACGTGATCAACAAGGGCGTCACCGAGGAAGGCCTGCTGCTGCACGTGCAGAAGCTGTTCGAGCACGGCTGGCAGCAGGTGAAGCTGTATTTCATGATCGGCCTGCCCACCGAAACGCGCGAAGACGTGGACGCCATCGTGGACCTGTGCCGCAAGGTGCGCGACGCCGCCGGGCCGGGCATCCGCCGCTTGCAGGTGACGGCGGCCATATCACCCTTCGTGCCCAAGCCGCACACCCCGTTCCAGTGGGAACGTCAACTGTCGCTTGAAGAAATCCGCGACCGCATCGGCTACCTGCGCGCGCGCTTCAAGGGCGAGAAATGCCTGAAGATGCGCTGGCACGAGGCCTCCATGAGCGCGCTGGAGGGCATCTTTTCGCGCGGGGACAGGCGCCTGGCCGACGTGGTGGAAAGCGCCTACCGCAAGGGCGCCGTCTTCAGCAGTTGGGTCGAAGGATTCGATCTTGCCCCGTGGCTGGACGCCATGGCCGAACACGGCCTTGCCTCCTCGGACTACACCCGCGAGCGCGGCGAGGACGAGCCGCTGCCCTGGGACCATCTGGATTCCGGTGCCAGCCGCGAATTCCTGCTGCGCGAACGCCACCGAGCGCTGGACATGAAGCTGACGGGCGACTGCCGCTACGGCGCCTGCCACCTGTGCGGGGTGTGCGACACAAAATCGTCCCCATCCCGCCTGGACAAGCTGCCCGGCGTTGCCGCGTACGCCAACCGCACCAACCTGCCCCAGCGCGACCAGCAGGCCCACCAGCCCACCCTGGACGAGCACGGCCGGGTGCGCATGCCGGAAAAGACGGACAAACCGCCGCAGATTTCCGACGACCTGGCGCTGAAGGCGGGCCATTACCGCATCTGGTACACCAAGGAAGACATGGCGGTGTTCCTCAGCCAGCTTGAACTGCAATCGCTGTTCGAGCGCGCCCTGCGCCGGGCCGGACTGCCGCCCGCGTTCTCGCGCGGATTCCACCCCCTGCCGCTGCTCTCGTTCGGGCGCGCCCTGCCCGTGGGCGTGGCCAGCCGGGCGGAATGGCTGGCCGTGTACCTGCGCGAATACCGCACCGCCGACGAGGTGCGCCGCGCACTGGATGGCCGCCTGCCGCGCGGCATGCGGGTGACCTTTGTGGAGGAACTGCCCGTGGGCCGCAACACCGCGCCGCAGCCCGCCGGAGAAACCTTCGAACTGCGCTACGGCGTGGATGCAACGCGCCGGGACGCGTTCATGCTGGTCTGGCGCGACTTTGCCGCCGCGTCCACGCAGGAATGGACGCGCGAAACCAAGAAGGGCGAACGCACCACCGACATCCGCCCCCTGTTCCGTTCCATCGAGGTGCGCGACGACGGCAGCGTACTGCTGGACATGGACTGGACCGCGCTGTACCTGTCGCCCCTTTCGCTGGCCCGCGCCGTGACCCCGCAGGCCGAAATCCACGAGGTGCACCTGCTCAAGCTGTCCCAGCGCTTCGACGGAGTGGCCCGCGCATAACACGCCACAATACCGGAATATTCACGGGGCCGCCTCCATCAGGAGGTGGCCCCGTTGTCGTTCTAAAAAACCGCATGCACACCCGTTCAATCGAAAAAAGCGATTATCTGCTCCATCTTCGCTACCGGCCCCAGAAGAGAGCGCCATTGCAATTCCCGGATTAGGCACTATCGTTTCCTTAGGCGGTCAAATCCGCCGGGAGGATCCCATGAACATCACCGCCACCATTCTCGCGGACAAGATTCGCGAGATACATCCCGCCCTGGACAGGCACGGCATTTCCCTGCGCATCACCTTTGACGACGCCAAGGATGCCTGGATCGTCCGCATGCGCAAGAACGGCAACGAACTGTGGACCCACATCAACGCCACGGATGCGGCCAGGTGTCTGGACGGCATTGAGTGCGTGCATCTGGGCGTGCAGGTCGGCCAGTTCATCAACGACTACTGCGACGGCCCCGTGGCTGCCTGCGCGGCCTGACGGCCCGGCCAGCCGCCACGATCAAGGCAAGCCGTCCTGAAAAACGCTGGTTTCCCCCAGCGGCTCCCCCGGATATCCGCACGCTCTCCGTTTCGCCCCCGCCTGCCCTCCCCCTTGGCCTCCTCCTGATCTCCTTCTGGCCTCCTCCTGCCTCGCCCCAAAACGTCCGCCCAAAAAGCCACGCACAACGCAGCGACGCCACGCCCCCGCCCGCCACGCCACGCCACGCCACGAGAAAACGGCGCGTCCCCCAAGGACGCGCCGTTTCGGATAATACCTCGCGCAACGGATGCAGATGGCGCCGACAGGCTACAGGCACCCGACAAGCAGCAACTTTTCCAGCCCCACGCGGCGGATGCCCGGAACGTCCAGCCCGGTGCGGCGCGCCGCCTCGGCCACGGCTTCGGAAACCGGACCGGTGGCCGCCAGGTCCACCCCGCGCGAGCGCGCGGTGACGGCAGCCGATTGCAGCAGCTGCACCAGGGTCAGGTCCGCCGCCGTAACGCCGGACATGTCGATGCGCACCGCCGCAAAGCTCTCCAGCACATCCAGCAGTGCCTCGCGCAGGTCGGCCCCGCGTTCGATGGTCACCTCGCCGGACAGCACCAGCACCCCCTTTGCGCCGCCCAGGGGGGATGCGTCGCCATCGGCGGCGCGCACGGTGAACCCGGCCACGGTGCGGCTGGGGGTTCCGGCGGAAAGATCCAGGGCCACGCCGCTATCCGGCCGCTCCGCCAGCACGGCGTCCAGATACGAAAGATCCGGCGCGTCGCCGCTGTCGGCGAACAGGTCGGCGTCGGGGTCGGCGAACAGGTCGGCATCGGCGTCATCCATCGCAGGATCATGGCCCGCCACGGCAGCTGCCCCGTCCTCCCCATCCGATCCATCCAATCCATCCGGCAAATGCAGCGAATCAGGCGCGACAGCCATCTCGGGCCCATCGGGCACATCGGGCAGATCGGGGGCATCCGGTTCGGCGTCGTCCCCCACCATGCCGCCGATCAGAGAGGCCAGGGCACGCCGAGAGGCATCGCCCTCCCCGTCATCCCCATCGTCATCAAGCGACAGGGCATCCATGCCAGCGGCCAGTTCCGCTTCCAGTTCGGCCAGTCGACGTTCCTCGGCATCGGGGTCCACCACCAAGCCGGAAAACCTGCTTTCGTCGTCGGTACCGTTGCTCATGGTATCCTCCCGCATTTTCAGCATGGCCGTGTCGTACTGGCGCACCAGATCGTCGATGCTGTCGGCATCGGGCGCCTCGCGCGCGGCCATCACCGCCATGGAGGCGGTACGCGCAGGTGCGCGCAGCCAACCCGACTCGCCGTAGCGCACCCTTTCCACGTCGATGGGGTGCACCCTGGCCGATTCCACCTGAAATACCGTGTTCACAAGGTCCGGCTCCAGGATCGACGCGTACAGCACGTGCAGTCCGCAACCGGGCATTCCCGGCTCCGCACCGTCCGCACCCGGCACAAAGCGCGCGTCGAGCACAAGCCCGCTCTTGCGCAGGAAGGCCAGCAGCCCCAGCGGGCTCAGGTCCTTGCGCAGCAGGTCGTCGGAGCCGCCAAACTCCACCACGTACAGATACAGCCCGTCGCGCCGGGCGCGCAACACGTCAATGCCGTGCAGGTCGAACAGGCAATGCCCGTCGGGATCGCAAACCGGCAGTTGTTCCCGCGCGGGAACCCGCAGCGACTCGGGCAGCGCCTCGTCCAGCAGGGCCCCCAGCCGCAGCCGCGACCGCCCGGCGGGCGAATCCTCCCGGTCCAGCGCGTTGGGGTCGCCGGTAACACATACCGCCGGATACTGCCCGGCAGCGTCGGAGAGTGCATCCTTGGCGAGGGCAATGGGGCCAGTGGCCCCTTCTTCCGTCTCCACCACGCCGGAAAGCCCGGCCAGCGCCCGCATGCACCCTTCCAGCGCGGAAACGGCCTGCGCCGAAAGCGGCAGCGAACCGTCACGCGCCAGTTCAAAGGCCGCTTCCAGCATGCGGGCCATGCGGCAGGCTCCCTCCAACCCCAGCAGCCCGGCCGCGCCGCGCAGCCCGTGCACCAGACGCGACAGACGGCCCAGCAGTTCCGGGTCGGCCCGTTCGCCCGCCACTTCCAGTTCCAGCAGGTGCACGTCGGCCTCGGCCAGCACGTCGCCCACGTCATTGCGGTATTGTTTGAGAAGTCGTTGCATTGCCTTGTAGTCTGTACGCCGGGCGGCGCACCGGAAACATGATTATGCGGGCCGCCTGGCCGGGTTCCGCAGGGCAGCGGCGCGCGTCCGCACCGCTGCACGCGCCCTTTTGCGCGGCTTTCCACTGCGTCAGTAGCAACAAAGCGCCGTTTTGTCTTCCGCCGCCACCTTGCCTTGCGCCGGGAAACGATTACATGTACCTGTCGGCCCCGCCGTACGGAGCCTGCATGCACGGCCCCCTTCGGGCCGTCGGCAGGCCGACGCACCAGACCCCGTGGGCGCACCCTTGCAAGGGCCGCGCCGCCTGACATCCGGCCATCGCCAGCCGCCGTTCCGGCAGCCGGCACGACACAGCGCACGCCGCCCCGCGCGGCACATCGGAGACATTCGCAATGCGCACCCTTCTCACCCTGTTTCTCCTCCTCGGAGCCCTGACGATGCCGACCGCAGCAACGGCCGCCACGCCCACAGCCCCGGCCCCACAGCTGACGCGACTTTCCAACGGCCTGACGGTGCTCATCCAGCCGGACGAGCGTTTTCCGCTGGCCTCGCTGCGCCTGTACGTGCACGCCGGTTCCACCTACGAAACCCCGCGCGAGGCAGGCATAAGCCACGTGCTGGAACACATGGTGTTCAAGGGCACGGAAAACCGCCCCAAGGGCACCGTCGCCCGCGACGTGGAACGCGCTGGCGGCTACCTGAACGCCGCCACCAGCTTCGACTACACCGTGTACCTTACCGACATGCCCGCCGCGCAATGGAAGCTGGGCATGGACGTGCTGAAGGACATGGCCTTCCACCCCACGCTGGACCCCGCCGAGCTGGAATCGGAAAAGGAAGTCATCCTGGCCGAACTGCAACGCGGCGAGGACAGCCCGGACAACCGGCTGTTCCAGCACATGCAGGCCCTGACCCTGAACGGCACGCCCTATGCTTCGCCCATCATCGGCCTGCGCGAGACCATCAAGTCGTTCACGGCGGACGAGATCCGCGACTACATTCGCAGGCACTACCAGCCGCAGTCCATGCTGCTGGCCGTTGTCGGCAACGTGAACCCGGCGGAGGCCCTGGCCGAGGCGCAGCGCCTGTTCGGCGACCTGAAGAACGACGCCACGGTCACCCCGCCCGCGCCCATCGACGCGGAAAAGCTGCTGGCCCAGCCGCTCGCGCTGGCTGATGGCGGCAAGGCGGACGGCGGCAAGGCCGCCACGCCCGCATCCGCCAAATCCGCCAAGGCCGAAAAGCCCGCCAAAACGGAAAAGGTAGCCAAGTCCGCAAGTACCGCCGCCCCCGCGCCCTCTGCGCCCACGGTCAAGATAGAACCCGGCCCGTGGAACAAGGTGTACCTGGGCATTTCCTTCCCGGTACCCGGCTTTGGCGATGCGCAGTCGCCCCAGCTTGACGTGCTGGCCCAACTGCTGGGCGGTGACCGCACCTCGCTGCTGTACCGCACCTACAAGTACGAAAAGCAACTGGTGGATTCCATTTCGGTGTCCAATTACAGCTTCGAGCGCGTGGGCATGCTGTACCTGACGGCAGAACTGGACGCCGACAAGCTGGACGCCTTCTGGACCGCCCTGACGGCGGACCTTGCCTCGCTGTCCGCCAGCCGTTTCACGGCAGAGGACATCGAACGCGCCAAGCTGAACCTTGAGGACGACATGTTCCGGGCCAAGGAAACCCTGCCCGGCCTTGCCTCCAAGCTCGGCTACTTCCAGTTCTTCACCGGCGTGCAGGGCGAAACCAACTACCTGCGCGGCCTGCACGACGTCACCCCCGCCACCCTGCACGACCTGATCACCCGCTGGCTGCGGCCCGAACGGCTTTCCGTGGTGGTCCTGACGCCGGAAACATCGCAGACGCCCGACCTTGCCGCCGCGCTGGCGAAAGCCTGGCCCGCCCCGGCCCGCGCCGGGGACGACGCCGCATCCGCCGCCGTGGCCGACAAGACCGAGGTCATCGACCTTGGCAAGGGCCGCACGCTCATCCTCATGCCCGACGCCACCCTGCCCTACACGGCGGTGGACATGGTGTTCAGCGGCGGCAACGCGCTGCTGCCCGAAGGCAAGCAGGGCCTGGCATCGCTGGCCGCCAGCGCGCTGGTAAAGGGCACCCTGCCCACGCCGCAGTCCGCCGGGGCCAAGGCCGCGGGCATCGCGAACGGGCTGGACGCCCCGTCCATGGAAGCCTACCAGTCCGACCGCGCCGCCAGCCTTGGCGCTGCTGCCGGACGGCAGACCTTCAGCCTGGCGCTGCGCCAGCCTTCGCGCTTCAATGACGATATGTTCGCCCTGCTGGGGCAGGTGCTGAGCGCGCCCGCCTTTGCCGACGCGGAAGTGGGCCGCGAACGGGTAAACCAGGTGGCCGCCATCAAGGCGCGCGAAGACCAGCCCATGGGCCTGGCTTTCCGCCATCTGACACCCTTCCTGTTCCCCGGCCACACCTACGGCTACTACCATCTGGGCATGCCGGAAACGGTGCAGCAGTTCGGCGTGGCCGACGTGCGCGGCTTCTGGGCGCAGCAGGTGCGCCAGCCGTGGGTGATGGCCGTGTGCGGCCAGTACGACCGCGAGGCGGTCATCCGCCACGCAAAAGAGCTGCCCGCGCCCGACGCCAAGCCCGCCAGCCTGTCCGCGCCCAACTGGAGCAAGGACAAGGGGCTGGACCTGCACCTGCCGGGCCGCAACCAGGCCCACCTGATGCTGGTCTTTCCCACCGCGCCGCTGAAAAGCGACGACACCCCCGGCCTTGAACTGATGCAGGCCATCCTGTCCGGCCAGAGCGGCCTGCTGTTCCGCGACCTGCGCGACGAACAGGGCCTTGGCTACACCGTCACCGCCATGAACTGGCAGTCGGAAAAGGCCGGGTTCATGATCTTCTACATCGGCACCGAGCCGGGCAAGCTGGACCAGGCCACGCAGGGCTTCAAGGACGTCATCGCCCGCCTGCACGCCGACACCCTGCCCGACGACGAACTGCGGCGCGGCAAGAACCAGCTGGAAGGCGACTACTACCGCGAACACCAGCGCCTTGGCAGCCGCAGTTCCGAGGCGGCGGTGCTGGCATCGCAGGGCTACCCGCTGGCCTTCAACAAGCAGATGGTGGACAAGGCGGCCAAGCTGGACGCCGATGCCCTGCGCGCGCTGGCCCGCAAGTACCTGAAGGTGGATGGGGCGTACACCGTGCGCGTGCTGCCCTAGCCTGTGTCGCGCAGGGGGCCTTTTGCCCTCTGCCTTCGTCAGAATGCATTTTTATTCCGGTCGAGTACCACAAAAGTACGCTCCCTCCATAAAAAAGCATTCTTCCTCGGCAGAGAACAAAAATCCTCCCTGCGCAAGGCTGCGCGAGGCATGAAACACCCGTAGCAAAATGCCGTTCCCGCGCCGGGGCATCCGCATGGATGTCCCGGCGCCTTCATATCCGCTGCGGGCCGCAGCGGCCCCGCATACTACCGGCCCGCCGCGCCCCCTGCCCACCCCAACGCTTTCCCTTTATCCGCGCTGCCTGTACAACGGCACGACACACTCACCGGAGCATCCCATGGAATTCGCGACCCTGGCCGCCATGAGCACCTATGCCGTCGCCATGAGCGTAACCCCCGGCCCCAACAACACCATGGTCATGTCGTCGGGCCTCACCTTCGGCTTCTGGCGCACCATGCCCCACCTGCTGGGCGTCTCGCTGGGCTTTCCGCTGATGATCATTGCCGTGGGCCTCGGCATGGACCGGATTTTCGCCGCCGTGCCGCAACTGCACGACTGGCTGCGCTGGGTAGGTTCCGCCTACCTGCTGTGGCTGGCATGGCGCATCGCCACCGCCGCCCCGCCGACACCGGGAGAGGCCGCGAAAGGGCGCAACGCCGCACGCCCCATGAACTTCATCGAAGGGGCGCTGTTCCAGTGGGTAAACCCGAAGGCATGGCTGGCTGCCGTGGCCGGGGTGACCACCTACGTTTCCGGGCATGACGGCGCGGAATCTGCCCTTGCCGCCAACGTGCTTGGCCTGCACGGCGTATCCACCGAACTGCTGGCGCTTACCGCCGTGTTCGCGGCCATGGCCTTCCCGTCCCTGGCCCTTTGGTGCGCGGGCGGCACGGCCCTGCGCGGGCTGCTGCATTCGCCGGTGGCGGTGCGCTGGTGCAACGCGGTGATGGGCGCGCTGCTGGCCATTTCGGTGTTCTCGCTGTTCTAGCCTTGGCTGGCAGTCGGGCGCTGCCGCGCAGGCTGTGCTAGGCACGTCCCGTCCTGACAGCGCCCGGCCCCGGCGGCCTTCTATCCCATGCCGACGCCGCGTGCGGGCCATGCGCTGGCCGTGCGTTGACCGTGCGCTGGCCGCGTGCGTTGACCGCGTGCGTTGGCCGCGTGCACCTCGCCCGGCGCGCATACCGCCTTTCGTCGCGCACTGCCGCCCCCGTCGCCCCCCACTGCGCCCCATCCCCCGCGCGCCCTTTCCAAACCGCGCAAAAGACGCTATGAAGCCCCGGCGGCCACGCCGCCCCCCAACCCGCGCCCCGCGCCGCATACGGCGCACGCGCCATCATCGCAATTTCCGGAGACAGACATGGCTCTCAGCATAGGCATCGTCGGGCTGCCCAACGTGGGCAAGTCCACCCTGTTCAACGCGCTGACCAAGGCCCAGAACGCCGAGGCGGCCAACTACCCCTTCTGCACCATAGAGCCCAACAAGGCCACGGTGGCGGTGCCCGATGCGCGCATCGACAAGCTGACCGAAATGGCCAAGCCGCAGAAGACCATCAGCGCCACGGTGGACTTCATCGACATTGCCGGGCTGGTGCGCGGGGCCAGCAAGGGCGAAGGGCTGGGCAACCAGTTTCTGGCCAACATTCGCGAATGCGCCGCCATTCTTGAAGTGGTGCGCTGCTTCGACGACGAGAACATCACCCACGTGGACGGCGCCATCGACCCCATCCGCGACATAGAGACCATAGAGACCGAACTGCTGCTGGCCGACATCCAGTCTGCCGAAAAGCGCTACGACCGCCTGTCCAAGATGTCCAAGTTCGACAAGGAAGCCAAAGCCGCGTCCGACGAACTGGGCCGCCTGCTGGAACACATGAACGCGGGCAACCCGGCATCCACCTTTGAGGGCAAGGACAACGACCTGTTCAAGCAGGCCATGCGCGAAATGGGCCTGATCACCGCCAAGAAGGTCATCTACTGCGCCAACGTGGACGAGGCCAACCTGGACGGCACCAACGACCACGTGCGCCGCGTGCGCGAACTGGCCGAACAGCGCGGCTGCGACATGGTGGTCATCTGCGCCAAGATCGAGGAAGAATTGCAGGGCCTTTCCGACGAGGAACAGGCCGAAATGCTGGCTTCTTACGGCATCAAGGAAAGCGGCCTCGTCAGCATCATCCGCACCGGCTACCACACGCTGGGCCTGGCCAGTTACTTTACCGTGGGTGAAAAGGAAGTGCGCGCCTGGACCATCCAGCAGGGCTGGAAGGCCCCTGCCTGCGCGGGCGTGATCCACACCGACTTCGAACGCGGCTTCATCCGGGCCGAGGTCATCGGCTACGACGACTACGTGAAGCACGGCACCGAGGCGGCCTGCCGTTCCGCCGGGGTGCTGCGCGTGGAAGGCAAGGAATACGTGATGAAGGACGGCGACGTGGTGCACTTCCTGTTCAACGTGTAGCGCATGCATCGCCAGGCCTGACGCCCCGGGGAACAGCCAGCCGGGGCGCGGGCCGTGCCCCGCAGCCCCACCGGACGCAAGCCGCCATCCTTGCAAGATGCCAGTCAGGAGGAGGGATGACCGACCTTCAATCGCCACTGCCGGGTGAATTCCTGATTTACGAAACCGAGGATGGTCACACCCGTGTGGACTGCCGGTTTGCCGAGGATACGCTTTGGCTTTCGCAGGCAATGATGGTCGAGTTGTTCCAGACTTCGTCGCAAAACATCACCCTGCACCTGAAGGCCCTTTACGCAGAGGGCGAAATTACCCCCGAGGCAACCTGTAAGAGTTACTTACAGGTTCGGGCCGAGGGGGCGCGGCAGGTTCGGCGCAGCGTCAAGTTCTACAATCTCGACGCCATACTGGCCGTGGGCTATCGCGTCCGTTCGGCCCGCGGCACCCAGTTCCGCCGCTGGGCTACGGAGCGGCTGCGGGAGTATCTGGTCAAGGGCTTCACTCTGGACGACGAACGGTTGAAGAACCCGCCCGTTGCCGGATCAGCCGTGCCGGACCGCTTTGACGAACTGCTTGATCGCATCCGCGACATTCGGGCCAGCGAACGCCGAATGTACCTGCGCGTGCGCGAGATATTCGCAATGGCGGCGGATTACTCCCCCACGCTGCCGGAAACCACCCAGTTTTTCCGGTTCATCCAGAACAGTTCCAAGTTCTTTTTGTGGGCTAGCGTATTGAACAATTGTGGTTGCGTTGTTCATTTTTTGCCTCAAATATTATTGTACTTCTGATATTTTGAAATATTTTTGCATACTTCGGCGCTATCTGGGAATTCGCACGCTATTTTTATTTTTTCTCGTACTGTGTATATTTCTACAAAAGTGCGCCATACGCTAATGGCGTTAACAACTTTTGTGATGTCTGCTGTGCTGATATCTATTCTTTTGAGCACATTAAAGGTGTCAAAGATGTGTATTTTTTCAGATGTAATAATTAGGAATTGATGCATTTCTGCGTATTGATATCTCATGTATAATAGTGAGCATGTCATAAGTATAGTTAATGGAAGAAGGTGTTTCGTGTTGTTTTCAGCAAATACCATGTATATTGCTAATGTAGATAGGCTTGAAATGCTTATTTGCATTAAGAAATAAAATAAACTGAATTTGTTGTAGTGGGGTGCTGTAAATGTGATATCTTGGCGGTTGATTTTTTCTCTTTCAATAAAATTTTCTATTGATTCATGGTAAAATGTTATTAGGTTTTTTTTCTTGAACATGACTATGTACAATAAGGGAAAGTTGGTGATGAATTGATGGATGGTGAAAAGCAATGCACCGGAGGTTGCTGCAATTACTTGGGATTTCATTCCGTTACCCTTTTGCGTCAGGCGTGTGGCAGTGGTTTGTTGTGGAGGCTATCCCGTCCTGGCTTGTCTCTGGATATACCTGCTAGCACATTCCCTATGTCTGTTTTTAAGCGAACGTAAAGCTTGCCGCATTGGCGCGCGAATCCGCACGACTTGAGGAGAGGCAACGGGTTGTACACAGATAGTATTCACCTGACACTGCCGTGCCTGGCGGGGTGCTGATCAGGCTGCCTGCTGCCCTTCGTTGTCCTCTTCCGGATGGTCCTCGGGAAGGCCATCAAGGAAAGCTTGGTGGGGTGTCCGATCGTTCATGCTTCTGCCTTGATGCGCCCGTTCGTTGTTGTAGTGGTGCAGATAAGCGTCGAGGTCTGTCTGCATTTCGTCCAAGGACTCGTACCAGTTCCTACGACTCTGAATCCTGAAATGTTCGTCGAGCAATGTTCTGTGCAACCGCTCCACAAAACTATTGCTTTTGGGGCGTCTGACGCGGGTTGTCCGGTGCTCGACACCTTCCAGTTACAGGAATATACTGTCAGGTAATAACTAGCTCAGCACACTCCACTCTTTGCAACATTATAATCCCCCCCCACCCTTGCGCTCCCCCAGCCCCGGCGGTATACAAATTCTCCAAACACTTCGGCACACTTCGCGCCGTCAGGACAGGAGCACGCCATGGCAACGCATCCGCAGGCCGGGCAGCGGCCCGAACCTTCGCAACTGGTGGGCATACCGGCGCTGGTCGCCGCCCACCATGCCGGGCACCCGGATGCCACCGCGCCCGAGCGGCGTGTGTCCTTCGGCGCATCCGGCCACCGGGGCGGCGCGCTGTCCTCCTGTCCCAACAAGCCGCACCACTCCGGATGCCCGTGAGGGCATCCGTTTTTTGCTCGTGCGCCAGAGCCTGCACGGCTGCCATGCCGCAGCCCAAAGTCCCCACACACACCGCCCCAGCCCCCTGCCGCAAAAACAAAGTCGGAAAGCCCCCCCTTGGCACAAATGCTGCCGCGCGCTGGCGTATAGTTTGCATGCAAACGCCGCGATTACACGTATTGCGACAACTTTTTGCAATGCACAGCATGCGGCCGCAGCGTCAGCACGCTGGCCATGCCGCGCATTCGCTTTTGCTTTCCAGAGGTTAGACAATGCCCAAAGAGCCCATCCCGACAGCGTCGATCGCGTACATTTTCATGCTCGATCCCCTGGATGCCGACATGAATGCGGACCTTTCCGCATGGGAAGCGATTGCATGCAATGCAGGGATAGAGGCCTTCCTTGCCGTTCCCGCAGGGCTGACGCCCCCCGCCATGGCGGCTCTGGCCGACAGGTTTCCGCAGGCACGCATCATCGCCTATCGGCACAGCCCCTATGAAGCGGTCAACACGGCCGCGCGAGAGGCGCGCGGGCGTCATGCATGCCTGCTCAGGCCCGGCATCAGCCTGCATGAAAACGCCATGGCCGCAATGTGCAGACTGCTTGATGAAAGCCCGGACAGCCACGCGGGCATGGCATGGCTTGCGGATGGCAACAGACAGAAGAACGCCGACAATGCCTTCGTGCCCGTCGGCGCCACGCAGCATACCCATGCCGACGCCCTGTTCAGCCGTCATGAGCCCAGCATGCTGATCTGGAAAAATCTGCCCGCCGAACCGCTGGTTTTCGACGAATCCATGGTGTTCCTTGCGGACGAGGACCTGACCATACGCCTTGCGCGTGCCGGGCGCCTTCTGGCGTTCACGGGGACAGTCGGCGTGCATCATGCCGGTCAAAAGCACGCGGATGTCCAGTACAGGCAGCTCTGCTACGAAGAGGAACTGCGAACAAAGGAAACGCACATCCGCCATTTCCTGTCGGACGCCGTTCCGCAGACAAGCCACCTGCATGCGCGCCTGCTGCTGCACACAAAAACCATCATGCTGTACTACAAGCAGCTTGGCGCAGACAGCACGGGCATAGACGCACGCGAATTCGACAGACAGGGCTTCTTTCACGCGCTGTTGCTGGCCAAGACAGGCCACGTCGACGACGCCATGAATTCCTTGCGCACCCACCTGAAGACCATGGGCGAATCACGCAACGCCGCCCATCTCTACCGGATACTGCTGACGCCCTTTCTCGGCGCGCCGGTGTGCATTCCCCCCAAAAGGCAGGCCGCGCCCCTGGTCAGCATACCCATGGCGCTGTACAACCACGGGCACTACCTTGAAACGGCACTGCAAAGCGTTTTCGCGCAAACGATGCCGGATTGGGAAATCGTCATCATCAACGATGGCTCCACCGACAACTCGCTACGCACCGCCAAGGCCTTGCTCGAAAAGTATGGCGACAGCCGCCTGCGCATCGTCAGCAAGCAGAACGAGGGGCTGCCCAAAACCCGCACGCGCGGCATGCAGGAAACATCCGCGCCCTATGTCTGCCAGTTGGACCCGGACGACCTGATTGCGCCGGACTACCTTGAAAAGGCGCTGGACATTCTGGAATCCGAGCCGGACGTGGGGTGGGTAACGCCGCCCACGCTGGTATTTGGCGGCAGCAATCATATCGCCTGGGACTGGGAATATGACCTGGTGCAGTCCGCGCTGCGGTGTCCTTCACCGGCGCTGGCGCTGTTTCGCCGCAGCATGTGGGAAGGGCTTGGCGGCTACCGCGATGCCATCCCTTGTCGTGAAGACTGGGAATTCTGGATACGAGCAGGCGAGGAAGGCTGGGTTTCGCGCACGATGCCCGACATCAAGTTCATCTACCGCCACGCCTTCAAGCGCTGGGGCACAACAAACAAGAACAATATCAGCAGCAAGAAATTCATCGTGGAACATCACCCATGGTGGTTCAAGCAGATGAATGAGCGCGAAATGTATACCTGCTTCCTGCAAATAGATGTCGGCGCCTTCCCGCATGACATGCTCAATGAAGACACCGTCGAAAGGTACCGCGCCGTGCAGGGCGACAGGGGCGCAGTACAAAACCTCACCCACGAGCTGAGAAAGCGCCATGCGCACGGCATGCCGCGCAAGGCATGACCCTGCCCGGAATGCGATTGCAGCAGCCTTGCCATGCCGCAACGAAAAACAGGACATAAAACCGCCCAAGGGGCAGTTGAAGCGCAGCTTCGAGGTTCATCATGAAGTACAATATAGCCATACTGCATGCGCAAGGGTCGGAATACTGGAAATGCGCGGAAGACATCACGCGCCCCCTGGCATCCGCCCTGACCAACATGGGACACACGGTAGACGTTTCAACCCAGATGCTTTCCCGCAGGGCGACGAACATCATCTTCGGCCTTCAGGACATTCCGGACTTTCCGCAAGACAAGATACCGGAAGACTCCATCATATACAATTTCGAGCAGATAACAAAAGGCAGCAAGGGGCTTCGCCCGCACTACATAGAAGCCTTGCAGAAATTCACGGTGTGGGAATACAGCATCCGCAACCTTGAACTGTTGAAAAGAAATTTCGGCATCAGCAAGATTCACCATGTGCCCTTCGGCTATACCGGGCAAATGTCCTGCATCAACCCGGATTACCCAAAAGACATCGACGTCCTGCTCTACGGATATCTCAACGACAGGCGAAAGCACATCATCAACGAGCTGAACAAGCGGGGAATCAAGGCGGTAGCCCTTGAAAAGGTCTTTGGGCACGAACGCAACTTCCACATTGCCCGATCACGAATCCTGCTCAACGTTCACTTCTACACGCCGGGAATACTCGAAGTAGCACGCATAGGCTTCCTGCTCGCAAACGGAAAGACCGTGGTAAGCGAACGCAACCCGGACACCTTCGTGCCCGCAGAATATGAAGGGACATGCGCCTTCGCCCCGTACGACGCGCTCATCGACACGACGCTCGAACTGCTTGAAAACACTTCGGCATGCGCGCAGCAGGGGCAGATCGGCCACCAAATCTTTGCTCGCCAGCGCTACGAGGACATTCTCGCAAAGGTCACGGACGCACCGCAGACGGGCCTCACGCAGCCCCGGTTGCCGCGCAAGATCAACGCCGGTTCGGGCAAGGATTTCCGCGAAGACTGCCTGAACATCGACATAGACCCCAAATGGCGGCCAGACATCCTGCTGGACCTGTCGACGCCCTTCACGCCGGGCACCACCTACCAGACCCGGCGCTTCGGGGTGCAAGAGCTTCCGGAGGGGTATTTCTCCACCATCGAAACAAACGATGTGCTCGAACACGTTCCCGACGTCGTGGCGACAATGACCAACTTCCTGAACCTGCTGGAACCCGGGGGCACCCTGCAAATCAGCGTGCCGTACGACCTGTCCCTTGGCGCCTGGCAGGACCCCACGCACGTCAGGGCCTTCAACGAGATGAGCTTTCGCTACTATACGGACTGGTCATGGTACATCGGCTGGAAAGACTACCGCTTTGAAATGGTCGACCTGAAGTATACGCTGAGCAACATCGGGATGGCCCTGAACGCCCAGGGAATACAGGCCGACAATATCACACGGACCCCACGGGCCGTGGACAACATGGAAGTCACCCTGCGAAAGCGCGCGACGACAGCAGAAGAAAAGCTGGAATACGACCTTCGGCACCATGCGTTCTATGCGGAATAGTGACGGAGCCGAGCAGGATTTGGCAGCCGTTCAAGACGCCGCGCCGGAAACCACCGCGTCATGCTGCGGGGAAATCCGCGCAACTTGCCCGCAGTGCGCATGAGGAACAACACCATGTCAAAAACGATAGACATTCTCTATATTACATACAATCGCATTGCGTACACCCGCAAGACGCTTCCCTCCATGATCGAGAATGCGGGTATCGATTTCAACCTGACAATTTTCGACAACGGCTCAACGGATGGCACGGTTGAGTATATCAACCTCATGCAGAAGAAATATGGCGCAACCATACGCCACATCTTCTTCAACCACGAAAACATAGGCATCGCCCTCCCCACCAATCTGTTCTGGAAGAAATCCACGGCGGATTACGTCGGCAAGGTGGACAACGACACCCTGCTTCCGAACGACTGGCTCAAGACCCTTGTGGCCGCCCAGGAAAAATCCCCCCGCATCGGGGTGATCGGCGGCTTCCATTTCAACCCCGGCTACTTCCGGGATGGCGATCTGGAAAACAGGGTCCTGGACATTGACGGTGTTTCAATGATCCCGGACGCATTCATTGGCGGCTGCTGCTACATCATGCCCCGGCACATCCAGCAGGCGCACGGATACATGCATGTGACCCCCGGCAAGAAGACATACGGATGGACTGAATACCAGATCAGCATCTACAAAAGCGGATATGTCAACGGCTACATATGGCCGCTGCTTTATGTCGAACATTTCGACGACCCCCTGAGCCAGTACAACCTGACGTTTTCAGAGCATGCAAAATCTTCTGCGGTATCGCTGTCGGACAAAGGCATAAGGGATCATCAGGACATGCTGCGCTGGTATGCCAGGGACGCCCTGCGTGTTGTCCGGGGCGACTCGTTGTCGTTGAACAACGCATAGCCGCACGCTGCACGGGCGAACAGGGGCTGGCGAAAGCCCGGAGCGGGCATTGGCCCGATGCTGCCCTGCGGCGTGGCCACCGCGCCGCGTGCTGCCACCCGCCACCCGCCAACAGCCCCCCTTCATTATAACTCCTTCCCCACCCTTGCGCTTGCCCTGCCCCGGCGGTATACAAATTTCCCAAACACTTCGGCACACTTCGCGCCGTCAGGGCAGGAGAACGCATGGCAACGCATCCGCAGGCCGGGCAGCGGCCCGAACCTTCGCAACTGGTGGACATTCCGGCGCTGGTCGCCGCCTACTATACCGAGCACCCGGATACCGCCGCGCCCGAGCGGCGCGTGTCCTTCGGCACCTCCGGCCACCGGGGCGGCGCGCTGTCCGGCAGCTTCAACGAGGAACACATCCTCGCCGTCACCCAGGCGGTGTGCGAATACCGCGCGCAGGCAGGCATAACCGGCCCGCTGTTCCTCGGCATGGACACCCACGCCCTGTCTGAACCCGCCCACCGCACCGCGCTGGAAGTGCTGGCCGCCAACGGCGTGTCCACGGTCATCCAGCAGGGCGGCGGCTACACCCCCACCCCGGTCATTTCGCACGCCATCCTCACCTGGAACGCGGGCCGCGCGCAGGGCCTTGGTGACGGCATCGTCATCACCCCCTCGCACAACCCCCCGGAAGACGGCGGCTTCAAGTACAACCCGCCCCACGGCGGCCCGGCGGATACAGACGCCACCAGGTGGATTCAGCGCCGCGCCAACGAACTGCTGGACAGCGGGACCGGGGGCAACCGCGCCGTGCGCCGCATGCACCTGCGCAATGCGCTGGCCGCCCCGTGCGTGAGCCAGCGCGACTTTGTGCGCAACTACGTGGCCGACCTTGCCTCCGTGGTGGACATGCCCGCCATCAAGGCCGCCGGGCTGAAGCTGGGGGCAGACCCGCTGGGCGGCTCGTCGCTGGCCTACTGGCGCCCCATTGCCGAAGCCTACGGCCTCGACATCACCGTGGTGAACGACGCGGTGGACCCCACCTTCCGGTTCATGCCGCTGGACAAGGACGGCAAGATCCGCATGGACTGCTCGTCCCCGTGGGCCATGGCCGGGCTGATCAATCTCCGCGACAGGTTCGACGTGGCCTTCGGCAACGACGCCGACGCAGACCGCCACGGCATCGTCACCGCATCGGGCCTCATGAACCCCAACCACTACCTGGCCGTGGCCGTGTGGTACCTGTTCCGCCACCGCCCGCAGTGGGCGCCGCAATGCGCCGTGGGCAAGACGGTGGTCACCAGTTCCATGGTGGACCGGGTGGCGGCATCGCTGGGCCGCAAGGTGGTGGAGGTGCCCGTGGGCTTCAAGTGGTTCGTGCAGCCGCTGCTGGAGGGCAGTTGCGGGTTCGGTGGGGAAGAAAGCGCCGGGGCGTCCTTTCTGCGGCGCGACGGCACGGTGTGGACCACCGACAAGGACGGCCTGCTGCTGAACCTGCTGGCGGCGGAAATCATGGCCGTGGAAGGCCGCGACCCGGCGGAACTGTACACCAGGCTCACCGAACAGTTCGGCGCGCCGCTGTACGAACGCCTGCAATCGCCCGCCGGGGCGGAGCGGCGGGCCGTGCTGGCCAACCTTTCGCCCGACGTGCTGACCGCCACCGAACTTGCGGGCGCGCCCATCACCGCAATGCTGACCAAGGCCCCCGGCAACGGGGCGTCGATCGGAGGCTTGAAAGTCATTACGGATGACGGCTGGTTTGCCGCGCGGCCCTCCGGCACCGAGGACATGTACAAGATCTACACCGAAAGCTTCAAGGGACCGGACCACCTGAAGCGCATCCAGCAAGAGGCCGTGGACATAGTGGACCGGGCCTTTGCGGCGGCCGGGGTATAGACGGCAGGCGGCACTGCAACGCCGCCTTATAGAAAGATATGCGGGGCGTTAACGCTCATTGACCCCGCCACCGCTGGCGGCTATGTTCGTCAGCAATTCCGAAGGCAGACGCCAGAGGCGCCAGCCCCGACCACATTGAGGTCCGCATCGCGCTTACCGGGCATCCATCAAGCCGCCGCCCCACGCAGGCGCGGCGGCGAAACCACGGCGCACCACGCGCGCAGGCAGAAGGACGTTCCGATGAAATTCCTGGTCGTTGACGACGACTTCGACAGCCGCAGACTGGTCCAGAAAATCCTTCACCCCTACGGGTATGTCGACATCGCCACCGATGGTGAGGAAGGCGTGCAAGCCTTCAGTTCCGCCCTCAGGGACGGCGAACCCTACGACGTGGTCACCCTCGACATCCTCATGCCCAACGCAGACGGGCAGCAGGCCCTGCGCGAAATCCGCGAAATCGAGAAGGAAGAGGGCATTGCCCCCGAAAAGGCCGTGAAGGTCATCATGATTTCCGGCCTGGACGATTCGCAGGAAGTGCACGACGCCTTCTTTCTGGGCGATGCCGTCAGCTTCATCGTAAAGCCCATCCGCCGCCAGCTGCTGCTGGACGAAATCGAAAAGCTCGGCGTGCATCTGGAAAAGACCGAAAAGTAGGCGCGCCTACTCCCCTTTTCTCCGTGTCGCGGCACTTGCGGGTCGCGCCGTGTCCGGCTATTACCGGTGCACCGGCGCGCTTGCCGTGTTTCCGGTGCGTCCGGCGTGCCCTTGTTACCACAGCAAGGGCAAGCCGCGTTCCGTGCCGTTCGAACAGGGCCGCGCCCCGCATCGTTCGCGACAGCGCCACACACCGCAGCCGGGCCGTGACCGCCGTGCCCGCGCCGCGCATCCCACTCACCCCCCACAGGCCACCACCACAGGCCGAACCCTTCCAGGAGGCACACATGTCCATTCCCGCCGACCTGCTCTACACCGATACCCACGAATGGGTGCGCATCGAAGGTGACGAGGCCGTCATCGGCATCACCCAGTTTGCCCAGGAACAGCTGGGCGACCTGACCTTCGTCGATCTGCCCGCCGTGGGCGACACCCTGGCCACCGGCCAGGAAATGGGTTCGGTGGAATCGGTGAAGGCCGCCAGCGAACTGTACTCGCCCCTTGCCGGCACCGTCAGCGCCGTCAACGACGCCCTGTCCGGCGCGCCGGAACTGGTGAACCAGTCGCCCTACACCGACGGCTGGATGGTACGCGTGAAGCTTTCCGCCACGCCCGAAGGCCTGCTCTCCGCCGCCGACTACGAAGCCGTCGTCGCGCGCGAAGCCCACTAGCGGCAAGGAGCAAACCATGCCGTTCATCCCGCACTCCCCAGAGGAGGTCCGGGAAATGCTCTCCGTCATCGGCGTGCAGAGCATCGAGGACCTTTTCGGCGATATTCCGGCAGAGATGCGCCCGCGCAGCTTCGAGCTGCCCCTGGGCCTCAGCGAAATGCAGGTGCTGGCCAAGATGGAAGAAATGGCCGCCCGCAACCGCACCGATGTAGTCAGCTTTCTGGGTGGCGGTTTCTACAACCACCACATCCCGGCCGCCGTCGATGCGCTGGTTTCGCGCGGTGAATTCTACACCGCCTACACCCCCTACCAGCCGGAAGCCTCGCAGGGCACCCTGCAGGCCATCTTCGAATACCAGACGGCGGTGTGCCGCCTGCTGGACATGGATTGCGCCAATGCCTCGGTGTACGATGGCGGTTCGGCCATCTTCGAAGCCATGATGATGGCCGTGCGCGCCACCAAGCGCCGCAAGCTGGTCATCGACGAGGCCGTCAGCCCCATCTGGCGCACCATGCTGGCCTCGTACACGTCCAACCTTTCGCTTGATCTCGTCACCGTGCCGCAGGTGGACGGCACGTCGGACATGGCCGCCCTGAAGGCCGCCGTGGATACCGGTTGCGCCGCCGTGGTGGTGCAGAACCCCAACTTCTTCGGGGTGGTGGAAGACTTCACCGACCTGTTCGCGCATGCCAGAAGCCAGAAGGCCGCGTCGGTCATTTCGGTGTACCCGGTCATGCAGTCGGTGCTGAAGACGCCCGGCGAAATGGGCGCGGACATCGCCGTGGCAGAAGGCCAGTCGCTGGGCCAGCCGCTGAGCTTCGGCGGGCCGTACCTTGGCGTCATGACCTGCACCAAGGACATGGTGCGCCAGATGCCGGGCCGCATCGTGGGCCGCACCAACGACACGGAAGGCCGCACCGGCTACGTGCTGACGTTGCAGGCGCGCGAACAGCACATCCGCCGCGCGAAAGCCACGTCCAACATCTGCTCCAACCAGGCCCTGTGCGCCCTGCGCACCCTGGTGCACCTGTGCCTGCTGGGACCGGAAGGCCTGACCCGCACGGCGGAACTTTCCATGGAACGCGCCCGCTACGCCATGGAACGGCTGACCGCCATCGCCGGGGTGCGCCCGCTGAACACCGCCCCCTTCGGCAACGAATTCGCCGTGCGGCTGCCCATTCCCGCCTTCGAGGCGGTGGACAGGCTTACCGCGCGCGGCTACGTGCCCGGCTTTCCCGTGGGGCGCTACTACGCAGGCATGGACGACGTGCTGCTGGTGGCCTGCACCGAAAAGAACAGCTTCGAACAGGTCGGCATTCTGGCCGAAATGCTGGGAGGTATCCTGTGAAGACCGCCTTCGCCGCATCCGTCCCAGGCCGCACCGCCTGTCTGCCCGCGCAGCCCAAGAAGCACGCGGCGGACATGCTGCCCGCAAACCTGCTGCGCGCCACCCCCCCCGCCCTGCCGGAACTCGGCGAGCTGGACGTGGTGCGCCACTTCACGCGGCTGTCGCGCCTGAACTTCGGGGTGGATTCCAATTTCTACCCCCTCGGCTCGTGCACCATGAAGTACAACCCCAAGTTCACCGAACAGGTGGCCGCCCTGCCCGGCTTTACCCGGCTGCACCCGCTGATGGCCCAGTTGAAGGGCGCGGGCCAGTACGCCCAGGGCGCACTTGAGGTGATGTGGGAAACGGAACGCCTGCTGTGCGAAATCACCGGCATGCGCGCGTTCACCCTGCACCCCATGGCGGGCGCGCACGGCGAGCTTACCGGCGCCATGCTCATCGCCGCCTACCACAAGGACAAGGGCAACCGTAAGACCAAGGTCATCTGCCCCGATTCCGCCCACGGCACCAACCCCGCATCCGCCGCGCTGGCCGGGTACGAGGTGGTGAACATCGAATCCAAGGACGGCATGGTCGACCCGGACGCGCTGGAAGCCGCCCTGGATGACGACGTGGCCGCCCTGATGATGACCTGCCCCAACACCCTGGGGCTGTTCGAAAACCACCTGCCGCGCATTGTCGAAAAGCTGCGCGCCGTGGACGCCCTGCTCTACTACGACGGCGCCAACCTCAACGCCATCCTCGGCAAGATGCGCGTGGGCGACGTGGGCTTCGACGTGGTGCACCTGAACCTGCACAAGACCTTCGCCACCCCGCACGGCGGCGGCGGCCCCGGTGCCGGTCCGGTGGGCGTCAGCGAACGACTGGTGCCGTACCTGCCCATCTCGCGGGTGGAAAAGCTGCACGACGGCCGCTACTACCTGAACTACGACCATCCGAAGTCCATCGGCTTCATGGCCCCGTTCTACGGCAACTTCGGCGTGCTGCTCAAAGCGTATGCCTACATCCTGCGCCTGGGCGGCGAAGGGCTGGAACGCGTGTCCGAATACGCGGTGCTCAACGCCAACTACCTGCGCAAACGGCTGGAAAAGGTGCTGGAAATCCCCCACGACCGCATCTGCATGCACGAGTTCGTGGCGTCCGCCTGCAACCACGCCGAGTGCGGCATCCGCGCGCTGGACGTGGCAAAGGCCCTGCTGGACAAGGGCTACCACGCCCCCACCATCTACTTCCCGCTCATCGTCAAGGAATGCATGATGTTCGAGCCCACGGAAACCGAGAGCAGGCAGACGCTCGACGAATTCGCGGACGACCTCATCGCCATTCTGGAATCGGCGGCGCAAAACCCCGACGCCCTGCACGCGGCCCCGGTGACCACGCCGGTGCGCAGGCTGGACGAGACGGCGGCGGCCCGCAACATGGTGCTGACGGATGACGCCTAGCACCCGTTACGACATGATCATACTCGGAGGAGGGCCCGGCGGAAGCCGGGCCGCCTTCGATGCGGCGGCGCGCGGGCTTTCCGTGGCGCTGGTGGACCGCGACGGCCTGGGCGGCACCTGCCTGAACCGGGGGTGCATCCCCACCAAGCTGCTGCTGGGAGCCACCGCCGCCCAGCCGCTGCTGGAAACGCAAAAGAAGCTGAAGGGCGCCGAAGGGCACATCGCCTTCGACCTGCCCGCCTTGCAACAGCGCAAGGACCGCTACGTCAAGGGCACCCGCCAGGCGCTGGAAAAGCGCCTGAAGGCGGCGGGCATCGCCGTCTACGCGGGTGAAGGCCGGGTGACCAGCGGACGGCAGGGCGATGGTGACGGCGAACTGGCCGTTGTCTCGGCTCAGCCCGACGGCACCACGCAGGAAACCCGGCTTGGCTGGGGTACCCTGATCGTGGCCACCGGCTCCACCCCGGCCAGCTTTCCCGGCCTTGCCGCCGACGGCGCGGCGGTGCTCGATTCCACTGCGCTGCTCGACGTGACCGAGGCCCCGGAAAGCCTGATGGTGGTGGGCGGCGGGGCCATCGGCCTGGAAATGGCCGACTTCTTCTCGCGCCTTGGCACGCGCATCACCATCGTGGAAGGCATGGGCCGCCTGGCCCCCACCGAGGACCCGGAAGTGGGCGACACCCTGCGCAAGGTCTACGCGCGCGAAGGGTGGACCATCCATACCGGGCGCAAGGTGGCTTCGCTGGCCACGGTTGACGGTCACGCCGTGCTGCGCTTCGAGGACGGCGAGGAACTGACCGCCGACAAGGCCTTGCTGGCCGTGGGGCGCCGTCCCGCATCCGCCGGAATCGGGCTGGAGGCGCTGGGCGCAACCCTGCGCGGCCCCGGCTGGGTGCAGACCGACGAGTGGCTGCGTGCGGCGCCGCACGTGTACGCTATCGGCGATGTGAATGGCCGCACCCTGCTGGCACACGCGGCGGACCATCAGGCCCGCCACGCGGTGCGCCACGCCTGCGGCGACACGGAAGCGCCCTATGACGCAGGCGTGATGCCCGCGTGCATCTATGGCCATCTGGAAGCCATGCGGGTTGGCCCTACCGCGGAAGAATTGAAGAATGCGGGCTTTTCCCCCCGTGTTTCGCGCTCTATGCTCATTGCTAATCCCATTGTGCAGGCGTATGGAACGACGCAAGGTTTCATCAAGATCGTCTGGGTTGACGGGCGCATCCGGGGCGTGACCGCCGTGGGCCACGGCGTTTCGCACCTGGTGACGCTGGCGGCCGTGCTTGCGGGAGGGAGCGGCACGGCGCCTGGCTGGACCGCGCATGACGCGGGTTCTGTCATTTTCGCCCACCCGACGCTGGATGAAGCACTGGAAGCCGCCATGGAGGCTCCGCAAGAGCTCGCATGACGGCATGCCGCCCGTAAAAAATCGGAAAGTTGTGCATAAAACGCGGAATGGTCTTGTCATGACCATGTTTTGCCGGTAACTTGCACAATATGAAGATAATTCCGGGCTGGAGTATTTTCCCTGCGTCAACATCAGCTATTCTTTGGAGGCTCCCATGAAATTTTCGAAAATCCTGACTCTGGTCGCGGCGCTGATGCTTGTCTGCGCTGCCCCGGCCTTCGCCGCCGGTCAATCCACCCTTGTTCCCAAGATCGCCAGCTTCGACTTCTTCGTGGACTACTCCGGGTCCATGATGCTGAAGCATGAAAAGGTCGGCAAGAACAAGATGGAACTGACCAAGAAGCTGCTTTCAGCCATCAACGCCAAGATCCCGGCGCTGGGCTACGAAGGCGGCCTGCACACCTTCGCCCCGGTTTCCGAAATTCAGCCCGTGGGCGTGTGGGACAAGGCGTCCTATGACAAGTCCATCAGGAAGCTGAACGAAAACGAAGACACCTTCGCCCGCCTGACCCCCATGGGTCCCGGCTTCGACAAGGCCACCTACACCAAGTCCATGAAGCGCAAGGCCGCCATGATCATGATCAGCGACGGCGAATCGAACGTCGGCGGCGACCCCGTGGCCGAAGCCAAGCTGCTGCTGGCCACCAACCCCGGCCTGTGCCTGCACGTCATCTCCATGGCCGACAAGCCCGCTGGCCAGGCCACCCTTGACGCCATCGCCAAGCTGAACGGCTGCACCGTCTCCGCCAACGCCGTCGAGTTGCTGGCCAACGAAGCCGCCCTCGACAAGTTCGTGCGCGACGTGTTCTACGAAGAAAAGGCTGCTCCCGCCGCCGCTGCCGTCGCCCCCATGGACGAAGTGATCGTGCTGCGCAGCATCCAGTTCGCCTTGAACTCCGCCAAGCTGGACGCCACCGCCACCAGCATCCTGGTGGAAACCGCCGCCATCCTGAAGTCCAAGAAGGGCTCGGTTGAAGTTGCCGGTCATACGTGCAGCCTCGGCACCGACGAATACAACCAGAAGCTGTCCGAAGCCCGCGCCAAGTCGGTCAAGGACTTCCTGGTCAAGCAGGGCGTCGAGTCCTCGCGCCTGATCACCAAGGGCTACGGCGAAGCCAAGCCCAAGTACGACAACAGCACCGAAGACACCCGCAAGCTGAACCGCCGGGTCGAACTCTCCTTCATCAAGTAGCACAACGGACCATGCAGGCCCGGTGGGGAAACCCGCCGGGCCTTTCCGCAAACGGAGACGAAGTCGATGAAGCAAGGCCGCATCGCGATGGCCGCAAAGGCCCTGACGCTGCCCGTTACCCTGGCCCTGTCCCTGACGCTGCCCCTGACCGGGGCTGTCTGCGTTTCTCCGGCTGGCGCGGCGGATACCGCCGCCACACCGCAGCCGCAACAGACGAAGAAGGCCGCTGACAAGACCGCCAAGGCCGCCCAGGCCACGAAATCCGCGAAGCCAGCCGCCAAGCCCACGCAGGTGGCCAAAGTGGTTCCCGCCAAGAAGCCCGTGGGCGACACCATCGAGGACGTGCACAACAAGCTCGATACCCTGGCCCGCGCCAAGCTGCGCCACATGAACGAAAGCCTGCGCCCCTGCCAGAGCCGCAAGGACGTGGTACAGAACGGCAACGAATTCGTGGCCCGCTACATGGCCGTGGACCCCGACTCGCTCTCCACCGACGTGCACGACGCCCAGGGCCCCGGCGCCAAGTACGTGGGGCTCATCGTCTATCACGAGCAGGAATTCGAAAGCCGCGCCGCCACCAAGGAAGCCGCCCTCACCGGCGACTTCACCGTGGTCAAGGCTCGCCGCGTCACCGAAATCATCCGCTACGACAAGGGGAAGTGGATCGACTGACGGTCATCCATCCCCCGCCTGCCTTCAGCAGACGCCGTACGCCGCATGGATTCCGCATCCGTGCGGCGTTTGTGTTTGTACCGTTCTCTTGGGCACAGGAAGCGCATGCGCAGTGCGCTGACGGCGCTGGCCGCGTCAGCCTTCACGCATGCCAGCCACGCCCACCTTCCGCACCTTTCGGGCGTCGCGCTCTCCCGGCATGTGTCGCCAGACCCACCCGGCGATGGACGCGCACGTGCGAATTCCTCACACGTCCCACTTGCGGCATCACTTTTTTTACCACCCCCCTTGACGAATCGGGGAGGCGATGCCATAAGTGATACCAGCAATCATTACTAACAACTCTTTCAAAGGAGTCATCGAACATGAGCTGCCCCACCCAACAGGAATACCCCGCCCTTGCCACCGTTGGTCGTGCCGTAAAGCCCTTCACCCTTGAAACCTACGACCCCACCGAAGGTTCCTTCGGCCAGATTTCCCTCGAAAAGTTGCAGCAGGACCGCAAGTGGACCGTGCTGGTGTTCTACCCCGCCGACTTCACCTTCGTGTGCCCCACCGAACTTGCCGACCTTGCTGAGCGCCATGCGGCGCTGAAGGACATGGGCGTGGAAGTGATCTCGGTGTCCACCGACACCAAGTTCGCCCACCTTGCCTGGCGCAATTCCGAACGCCTGCTGGAAAACGTGCGCTACCAGATGGCCGCCGACCCCACCGGAACCGTTGCGCGCTACTTCGGCGTGTACGATGAAGGCGCGGGCATCGCCCTGCGCGGCACTTTCATCATCAACCCGGAAGGCACCCTGGTCAGCTCCGAGGTGAATTTCTACAACGTGGGCCGCAACGCCGCCGAACTGGTGCGCAAGATGCAGGCCAACAAGCACCTGCGCGACCATCCGGCAGAAGCCTGCCCCGCCCGCTGGGAACCCGGCGCCCGTACCCTGACCCCCTCCGAAAAGCTGGTGGGCAAGGTGTACGAGGACCTCATCCCCTAGCTCTTCGGCACGCCTGAAGCGTATCTGGCGCCATGCATGCGACGGGGCACGACAGATGTCGTGCCCCTTTTTTCGTTCCACCGCCCGCGTCGGGCCCCGGTAGGCTGCATGACGCCTCCGCCTGCCCTTGCCATGCCCCCGGACCGACCATAGTTCCCTGATGCAGGCCATGGTTCCCTGATACCGGCCATGGTTGCCTGATGACTCCCATGGCTGCCTGATGACTGCCATGGTTCCTGTATCGGGCATAGTTGCCTGTATCGGCCATATCGAAGGATGGGCGCGCCATCGCGCCTGGGGAGGCCACATGATCAATCGTCAGGATTCGACTGCGGCAACGCACGCGCAACAGGACACGGCCACCGCGCCGAGCGGTTTCAGGGAGGTGCTGCTTTCGCCGGGTGATTGCAGCGGGTGTGGGGCATGCACGGAACTGGCCCCCGACATTGTCGGGTGGCGCGAAGGGGACGAACGGCCATTTCTGGTCAGCGACGTGGCCCCGGACGGGGTGCTTACCGAACTGATGGCCTTTTGCCCGGAAGGATGCTTCGAGGACGGCAACGCATCCTGATGCGGTCCGGTTTCGGTCGGATCACCGGGTCGCCGTTGCCGCCCGCTCCCTCCGAACCCCGCCGGACCCCGCCGCGCGGTCAGGTTCTGTTGGCCGCCAGCCACGCCGTTATGCTGGCACGCGTGGCTTCTGCATCTTCCAGCAGGCCCAGCCATTCCAGCCGGGCGGTCGCCATGTCCTCGTTGCGGCAGGCCTGATCCAGGGCTGCGGCCCGATGGTGCAGGCGTGATGCGCCGATGGTGGCCGACGCCCCTTTCAGACTGTGGGCAAGGCGCGCAAGATCGTCCAACCGCCCTTCACCCAGGGCGGCCTGCATCTTGGCCAGCCGGTCGGTGAAATCGGGCAGGAAGGTGTCGAGCAACAGCGCAAGGAATTCGCGGTCGCCCTGCAGGCGGTGCAGTACTCCGTCGATGTCGAATACGAGAGGGAGGGGGGACTGGCTCATGGGACACTCGTGACGGCTTGCCGGGCCACGCCGCAGGAGAACATCCCGACCGGGATGCGGACGTGGTGCCGAGGTTCGTCTGCCAGCGTACGGCAACACGCCCCACGTACGCAAGTGGATAGCCTTCCCGGTGGCTTCGTCATCGGCGTGCGAAATGAAAAACCACCCTTTCCGGGTGGTTTTTCATACTGCCATGCGTTTTTGCGCTTCGTCCGTTATGGCGTCGGATCCGGCTCACGCCCCAATCCCATCCCGATCGCCAGCCGACAGCAACCGGGGTGCCCCTACGGCAGGTATTCCACGGGAGAAGGCGGCTGCGCCGGATCGGGCACGTCGCCCTTGTCCATGCCACGGCGGAACATGTCGCGCGAACGCTTCATCTCTTCCAGGGCGTTGGCCTGGGCGGCCTCGCGCGCGTACATGTCCGCCGCCTGTGGTCCCAGGGCCAATTCGTCGCTGCGCAGCAGCGCGACGCGCGGGCGCACCGCCCGCAGCACCTCCAGCCTGTCCGTGCTCCAGCCGCCCCACGCCGCGCGGGCCGCATCGCCGTCGCGCGCGGCAATGGCCGCTATGCCCGACCAGAACCGCGCATATTCCGCCGGGCGCCAGTCGTCCATCAACGGCGCCAGCACGGCGCGGGCGGCGGTGTAGTCGCCCAGCCGGTACAGGGCGTACCCATGGCGCACCCCGGCCCGCCAGTCGGACGGATTTTCCGCACTCACCTGGGCATACGCCGTGGCCGCCTCTGCGTACCGCCCCTGCTCCAGCAGGGACGAGGCCCGCATGCTTGCGCCGGAACACCCGGACATGATGCCCGCCGCGACAGCAAGCACCGCAACAACGAAAACTCGCCGCAACCCGCTCATGACGCCTCCTGGCGGGCTACATGCCGCGCCGGATCAACCCGAACTTCTTCAGCTTGTATTGCAGGGTACGCCGACTGATACCCAGCGCATCGGCCGTGCGTTCCCGATGTCCGCCGTGCACTTCCAGCGCGCGCAGCAGGGCGTCGCGCTCCGCGTCGTCCAACGAGCCGGGGTATGCCCCCGGCACCCCGCCACCGTAGCCCCCTGACATGGGGCCGTCGCCCTCTCCGGGCCAGCCCGCATCGCCGCGTTGCGCACCGGGCATTGTGTCCGGTCCCCACCCCCTGCCCTGCCGCTCGAAGGGACGGTCAACCGCGCCTGATCTGTCAGACATGTCTGGCCTGTCGGACCGCTGGCGTTCCTGTGCCCTGTCCTGTGCCCTGTCCCAACGTTCCGCCCGGTCCGATCTGTCCGGCCTGTCCAACCTGTCCGGCCTGTCCAACCTGTCCGGCCTGTCCAACCGATCCGGCCTGTCCAAACGATCCGGCCGGTCCAACCGATCTGGGCGTTCCGCCAGCACCTGCGCGGGCAGCGAGTCCGGCCCCAGGGTGTCCGAGCGACTGAGAATCAACGCCCGCTCCAGCACGTTTTCCAGTTCGCGCACGTTGCCGGGCCAGGAATAGCGCATCAGTGCGTCGAGAAATTCCGGACTCACGCTGCGGATGCCCTTCTTGTTCTTGCGGCACAGCCGTTCCAGCAGCCGCCCGGCCAGCATGGGCAGGTCCTCCAGCCGGTCGCGCAGGGGTGGGGAAACCACCTCCAGCACGTTGAGCCGGAAAAAGAGGTCCTCGCGGAATTCGCCCGCTTCCGCCGCGCGCCTGAGGTCGCGGTTGGTGGCGGCGATGATGCGCACGTCCACGGGCACCGGGCGTACCGCCCCCAGGGGTTCCACCACGCGCTCCTGCAGGGCGCGCAGCAGCTTGGACTGCAATTCCAGGGGCAGTTCGCCTATTTCGTCAAGAAACAGCGTGCCGCCGCGCGCCAGTTGGAAGCGCCCCGGCTTGTCGCGCACGGCCCCGGTGAACGCCCCCTTCATGTACCCGAAAAGTTCGCTTTCCAGCAGATGGCCGGGCAGGGCCGCGCAGTTCACCTTCACCAGCGGCTGGTCGGCACGGTTGCTGGCATCGTGCAGGCCCTGGGCGATGAGCTCCTTGCCGGTGCCCGATTCGCCCATGACCAGGATGGTGGCCTCGCTGGGGCCAGCCTGGCGGATGAAGTCGCGCACCCGGCACATGGCCTGGCTGGCCCCCACGATGGGCGCCGTGGGGTCGTCGTCGCTCAGGCGGCGGCGCAGGTTCTCGTTTTCTTCCAGCAGCCTGCCGAAGTCCCAGGCCTTCTCAAGCACGGCGGTCAGTTCCTCGTTGTCGGCAGGCTTGGTCAGGTAGTCGAAGGCGCCCTTTTTCATGGCCACCACGGCGGAACCCACGGTGCCGAAGGCGGTCAGCATGACCACGGGCAGACCGGGATACATCTCCTGAATGCGGGCCAGGGTCTCCTGCCCGTCCATGCCGGGCATGCGCATGTCCAGCAGCACCACGTTCACGCGGTCCTGGGCCAGCAGTTCCAGGCCTTCCTCGCCGGAACCGGCCTCTTCCACGTTCCAGCCGCTGTCCTCCATGACAGCGCGGACCATCAGGCGGTGACCGGGTTCGTCGTCGATGACCAGAAGTCGCTTCATCTCGTTTCCTCGGTGCTGGCAGCACGGATGCCCGCGCCCGGCATGACAGCGCGGACCATCAGGCGGTGGCCGGGTTCGTCGTCGATGACCAGAAGTCGCTTCATCTCGTTTCCTCGGTGCTGGCAGCACGGTTGCCCGCGCCCGGCATGACAGCGCGGACCATCAGGCGGTGGCCGGGTTCGTCGTCGATGACCAGAAGTCGCTTCATCATTTGTCCTCGGTTATGTCGATGACCGTATCCGTGGCGGCCTGGCCTGCCGGGGATTGTTCCGCCGGAGACTTCGCGGAGTGTCCGTGGCCGTCCTCGTTCCGGGCGTCCTTGCCCGGCGTGGTGCCGTCGGGTCCTCCCTCATGGGTCTTGGCCATGTCGAAGGCCGCCGCGCCGGGGCAATTGCCCGCCGGAATGTCCGCGCCATGGTCCAGCGGGTCACCGCCTCGTTGGGCGTCCCTTGCGTCCTGGGCATCGGCGCCGTTCTGCTCACCGTGCCTGCCGGGCCGGGCGGCAGATGCCGCCCCCGGAAAGAACAGCGCCACCGTGGTGCCGCGCCCCACCTCGGAATCTATCTGCGCCCGGCCGCCGTGGTCGCGCATGGTCTTGTGCACCAGGGCAAGGCCAAGGCCGGTGCCCTTCTTCTTGGTGGTGTAGAACGGCTCAAAGGCCTGCTCGCGCTGCTCGCGGCTCATGCCCGGCCCGGTGTCGCGCACGAACACCCACACACCGCCGTCAGCAGCCATGGACGAGATGTGGACCTCGCGCCCGCCGCCACCGACGGGTTGCGGGCACTGCGCCAGCGCGTCCAGGCTGTTCAGGACCAGGTTCAGCAGGGCCTGCTTCAGGGCGTCCTCGTCGGCCATGACCAGGTCGGGTCCCAGGCTGGTGCGCATGTGCACCCCCAGCTTGCCCGCATCGAAGCGGACCAGGCTTTCCAGTTCCGCCGCCAGTTGGCCCAGGCTGACCTCGCGCGGCTCAATGGCGCGCGGCCTGGCCAGGTACAGCAGGTCGGTGATGACCCGGTTCAGGCGATCGGCCTCGCGCACCATGGTCTGGGCGTAGTTTTCGTCCGGCTGCTTGCCCGCCAGCTTCTTGGCGAAATACTGGGCAAACCCCCGCAAGGCGGAAAGCGGGTTGCGTATCTCGTGCGCGACCCCGGCGGCCAGGGTGCCCACGGCGGCCAGTTTTTCCGCCTCGCTCAGGCTCTTTTCCAGTTCGCGGATCTGGGTGCGGTCGCGAATGATCACGAGGCGGTCGTGTTCCTCGTCGCTTTCGCGAATGGGCAGGGTAAGGATTTCCAGGTGCGCGCCGTCCACGGTGCGGTTGGCCCAGCCGGGCGTGGCACCGCTGTCCGGTCCCGCGATGCATCCGGCGATTTCGGGAGGCAGGTCGGCCACGTCGGTGCCCGCCAGACTGCCGTCGCGGGCCTTCAGGATGTCATGGGCCGCCGGGTTGGCCGCGCGCACCACGTTGTCCTGGGTGATGGTCAGCAGGCCGTCGGGCAGGTTGTCCACCAGCCGGGCCTGGAATCGCTCCAGCACGGCGGCACGGCCCGCCTGCTCGCGGCGCTTCAGGAAGCTCATGGTCAGCACCCAGATGAACACCGCCGCCGCCAGGATGTACGCCGCCTGGAACAGCGCGTTCTGGCGAAAGCCCCGATACACGGCGAGGTGCTTGGCCATGTCCAGCCCCACCACCAGAAAGGTGGGCAACTGGTCGGGATCGTCCGAGGCAAAGTCGCCCTGACCGAAAGAACCGGGCGAACCGGGCGAACCAGACAGGCCAGACGGGCCAGACGAGTTGGGACCATGCGGCCCCCCTCCGTCGCCCCCCGCCTCCGGGCGAACCTGCTCGCCGTCATCCAGTTCCGGGTCGTGCAGCAGGGTATGGCTGCGCGGCAGGATGCGCTTGCCGTACACGTAGGCACTCAGCTTGCCGAAGGTGGCGCGGCCATGCCATTCGCCCTTCTGGGCCAGATCCTGCAATGCCTCGGGCGGAAAGACCAGTGTGCCGCCCGACTCCTGCGTGGGGCGCGAGGTCAGCACCCGCCCCCCCTGCCGGTCGATGATGCCCACGAACAGCACGTCGCCACTCTGCTCCAGTTCGCGGAACAGCTCCGCCGTGCCTGGGCTGAACAGGCCGGGGCCGTTGGGCCGCATGAACAGCCCGCGCCGCAGTGAGGTTTCCACCGCCTGCAACACCGAGCGGGCGGTAAGGATGAGGTGTTGTGTGCCCGCCTCTTCCTGGCGGTTCAGGGTCTGCCCGGTGGAAACGATGAGCGAGAGCCCGATGGTCACCAGCGCCATCACCGCGATGATCAGGGTGCTGCGCTCGGTGTTCTTGTCGGCAATGTCCATGGAATGTCCTTGGGGATATGCGAGCCCGGCTGCACAAGACGCCGGGCGTGGGGACTGGCATGAAAACCTCGTGCCAACTCGTGCACAACGTGTTTCCGGGTAGTTACGAAAAACACCTTGCACAAACGGCACAACTCACCGCCCTGGTGTGCATAAAATTGCACACACAGGAAAAACGCGCAACCCGGCTGCACGTGTGCAACGGCGGAAGAAAGAGGGAAGAGCGCAGGGAAATACGGAGGTGCAAGGGAGGGGGGAACAAGGGAGAGGAAACGGGAAGGCGAAGGGCATCCGGCCCCGGCAGCGCAGGTTACCCGGCTGGTGAACCCACGGGTTCCTGCCGGCGGCCGTCCGCAGGACCGTCGCCCCGCCGGGTGTCCCCCGGTCTATTGCTCGGACTGCTGCCCGGACTGCTGGCCGGACTGCTGCCCGGACTGTTGCCCGTTGGGCGTCGTGCCGTTGCCGCGCGCAGCGTCCTGCAAGCCTTCCAGCACCCGCAACGGCATGCCGATGACCCCGCCCAACAGGTCGAACACGGTGCTGCCGAGATTCCCCAGGGTGCCGGTGACGATGCCGGTCTGGCGCACGCTGGTTTCCGGCTTGCGCAGGTCGCCGTGAAAGCGGATGGGAAAGGTGGGCACCCGCACCAGCGAAACGTCGGTGGTGTAGTCGATGCGCTTCTTCGCAAGGTCCACCCAACCCCGCCCCACCATGGTCAGCAACAGGCTGTTCAGGGTGAAATCCTCGTTGTGCAGCACCCCGGTGCGCATGTAACCGCTGGCTCGCGCCTCTGAGAACGGGGTCTTGGACTTTTCCGGCGTGCTCGACTTGCCGCGCGTGCTGTAGAAGCCGTCGTGCACCTCGAAGGCCCAGGTGCCGGAAAGGGCGGCGGGCATGTCCAGTTCGGTGCGCAGGGGCCCCTGCACGTCCAGCACCAGCAGGGCCTTGCCGCCCACGTAGTCCTTGCCCGCAAAGCGCAGCCCCACCGGTTCCAGGTCGAAGTCGCGCGCATCCAGCACAAGACGGGTGACCAGCGCGTCGCCCGCCGTGGCGCGAATGCTGCCGCCCAGTGTGCCGCCATAGAAGCCGGAGGCGATGGGACCAATCTCCAGCTGCCCGTCACGCAGCAGAATGGGCGCGGTAAACCCGTTGAAGTGCAGTTGCTTGAACGTGCCGCGTCCCACTGACACGCGTCCATCGGCATCGAAGGCACGCAACCACGCATAGTGCAGCGGATCGTTGGAAGGCACGGGTTCCGGCTCGCCGGGCACAGGGTCTGCCTGGCGGGGGGCCAGATAGCGGTCCGCGTCGAAGGCATCGGCGTGCAGGCTGAACCGCCACAGGGGGCGCTGGCCCGAAATGCGCGAAACGTTGCCCGATACGGATTGCCCGTCCAGCACCAGCCGGGCGTCGGAAAGGTCGAAGGTATTGCCGGACTGGCGGAAACCGGCGGACAGTTCCGCAGTACGCAACGCGCCGTCACCCATCGGCCACGGCGCAATGCCCAGACCGAGCAGGGTGGCGCGCGGGTCCGCGAAGCGGGCGGACAGGGTGCCCGCCCATGTGGCGGCCTTGTTCATGCCCGTGGCGGTGAGGGACAGGGAACCCCGCGCACCGAGTGAATCCAGCTCCAGGCGGTCCGAGCTCAGGGTGCCCGCGTCGAAGTCGAAGCGGACCGGACCGGCAAACCGCGCCTCCACCGTGCGGTCAAGGTCGGTCAGCGCGGGCGGCAGCGAAAGGTGCAGCGTTGCGGGCAGCCGGTCGGCAGCCACGGGCAGGCCGGTGGCCGTGTCGAACAGCAACGGCCCGTTGGCCGTGGCCTCCCATTCCGTGCCGGTGGGGGTGCGCATGGCCGCCCGCCAGGCCCCGGTCCACGGCAGGCGCGCCGGGGGATTGGGGGGCACCCTGCCGCCCGGCAGACCCTGCCCGGTGGCCTCGGCCCGCAGGTCGAACCGGGAGAACGGCTGCCGTTCCAGCACGCCGTTGCGCCACACCAGCAGAAAGCCGTCGTCGATGCGCGCCTCCAGCGTGCCGCGCATGGCGGCGGCCACGGCGCCCAGGCTGTGGCCCTGCCCGCGCAATGCGGCCTTCAGCGCAAACTTTCCGGCGGCGGATTCGCGCCCGCTCACGATGACCGCCGGGCGCGCCAGGGCCACGTCGGCTGCGGTGAATTGCAGGCGATAGTCGTCCACGATGTCCAGCAGGGCCTTTGCCGTGCCGCCGTAGAACGAGGCGGCGGAGAATTCCAGCAGCGTGCCCTCGCGCGAGGGAGAGCAGCGGAAGGCCAGTCCGCCCATGTCGAACTTCCAGCCGCGCGCCTTTTCCGCGCGCACGCGGATGTCATAGCCCACGTCCGGGATGTCGTCCGCCGCAATGGCCCCGCCCTGCGGGGCCGCTCGATGCCTCCCGGTGGACGCTTCCACGGCGGGCGGCCCGGAATGGACCAGCGGGTGCGGATCGGCCCCGGCCAGTTCGGGCATCACCCTGTTCACGTCGATGTCCGCCCCGGCCACGTCGATGGCGATGACCGGCGCGGCGAAATCGGCCACCCCGCCCGAACCGCGCAGGGGCATGCCCAGCACCTCGGCCTGCAACACCGGCACGCTCAGCCCGTGCCGGTCCAGCGAAAATTCCAGATGCCCGGAAAGGGAGTCCAAAGCGTGCTGCAAGCCCACGGGCAGGTTGCGCGCAAAGCCGAACCAGCGCGGCAGGCTGAGCCGCCGCACCTCCGCCGTGCCCCGCACCGCCGCTTCGGCAGAGCCAAGCCCGCCCAGACTGGCGGTCACCTCCAGGGCGTCCTGCTCCAGTTGCAGACGCGCGCCGGTAACGCGCGGGTCTGCGCCGCGCTGCACGTCGAACGGCACCACAAGCTCGAAGGGCACGGCCTGACCGCCCAGCGGCATGTGGCCGCGCGCATGCGCCGTACCATGGACCTCTGCGGGCAGCAGCCCGGCCATGCCCGATGACGCATGGATTGGGGGCGCAGCACCCGGTGCCGCATGGGACACGCCCGCCTCCAAACCCAACGATCCGGTGACGCCCGGTGCCACGTCATACACGCAGGACATGCGCAACACCCCCGCCCTGCTCCCTGCGCCCCGGCCCACGGCGTTGCCCAGCCCCGTGGAAAAGCCCGCCCCGGTGCCATTCCCCGGACCGGTGCCATTCCCCGTCCCGGTGACATTCCCCGGACCAGTGACATTCCCCGGACCAGCGGAGTTTCCCTGTCCGGCTCCCTCGCGGTGGGGCATCACCTCCAGCGCTCCCTGCAACAGGTCGCGCAACGCCCTCCATCCCCCGCCGGACGTGGTGAACGACACGTCCAGGTCGCGCAGCATGGCGGGCCGGGCCTGGGGTTCGGCGATCCATTCCAGGCTGCCGCGGCGCAGCGCCGCCTCTGCCAGACGGCCGTTTTTGGCCACCAGGTCGACAGCAACGCCCCGGGCGCGCAATTGCGCGCCAGTGGCCGTATTGCGCCATTGCAGGTCGGCACCGTCGATGCGCAGGGCAGCGGTGCCGGTCAGCACCACTTCCGGGGTGAACCAGGATATGGATGGGGCAGGAGGCGGAGCTTCGATGCGTGGCTCGTCCTCTGCCGCACGGGACGCCGGTGCGGCGTCTTGCATCGCAGGGGACGCCGGTGCGGCGTCTTGTATCGCACGGGACGCCGGTGCGGCGTCTTGCACCTCTACTGGCGTGCCGGGCGTACCGGACATGCCGGAAGGTACGGAGGGTGCGGCGGGCGCGCTGGCCAAGGCTCCACCGGTGCGGGCCTGCCCGGCATCGATGGCGGGGGTACCGCCATCCGCCTGCGGCACGGGGGGCGGGGTGGATGCGCTTCCGCCAAGGCGGTCAAGCAGTCCGTCCCAGCCGTTGCGGCCTTCACCGTCGGCCAGCAGCACCAGTTGCGGGCGGGCCAGTTCCACGCCGTGCACTTCCACCCGACCGGAAAACAGCGGCGCAAGGCGCAGGTTGAAGCGTGCCTCGTCCACCCGAAACAGCGGCTCCTGCCCGGTGAATGGCGCGGCCTGGTCCATGACCACGTCGCGGGCCACCACCGTGGGATCGGGGTCGAAGATCACCCGCACTCCGCCCAGCACCCGGCTTTCGTGCCCGGTGAGGGCGGTGAGCGATTCACCCAGTTGGCGTGCCGCCGCCTCGGAATCGATCAGGCGGCGCAAGGCCACGTAGCCGCCGCCAGCGGCAAGCAGCACGATGCACAGGAGGATCGGCAGGGGGCGCAAACGCATGAGGGTTCCGGTTCGACGAAGTGAAGCACGCACGACGTGACACGCGCCCCGCCACCCCAAACGGGCGGCGCGGGCAAGTGCGGCGTGTCATGCTATACCGAACCACCCGCGAAAACACCACCCCCGGCGGGTGGAAACGGTGCCGCGCCCAGCATGGCGGCCAGATCGCCCGCCGAAACCGGCGGCGCGTACAGAAAGCCCTGGGCGTACCGGCACCCCAGCGAGGCCAGGATGTCCGCCTGGGTGGGCGTTTCCACCCCTTCGGCCACGATCTCCAGCCCCAGGTGCAGCCCCAGCGAGACGATGGACCGCACGATGGCCTGGCCGTCGCGGTCATGTTCCAGACCGGACACGAAGCTGCGGTCGATCTTGATGGAATCCACCGGCAGCCGCTTCAGGTAGCCCAGCGAGGAGTACCCGGTGCCGAAGTCGTCCAGGCACAGCCGGATGCCGAGGTCGCGCAGTTGGGCCATGACCGTGATGGCCTGGCTGCCGTGGCGCATCAGCACGCTTTCGGTCACCTCGAAGCGCAGCGCGCGCGGGTCGGTACCGGTGCGATCCAGCAGCATTTCCACGGCGTGGGGCAGGCCCGGCTGCATGAACTGACGACCGGAAATGTTCACGTGCACCACGCCCGGCGGCGGCAGGCCCGCATCGTTCCAGCGGCGCAGTTGCAGGCACACCTCTTCCAGCGCGAAGGCCCCGATGGAGGTGATGAGCCCGGTGTCCTCGGCCACGGGCACGAACTCGGAGGGCGAAATGTCACCCCCTTCGGTGCGCGTCCAGCGCAGCAGCGCTTCCACCCCGTGCAGGGCGCCGTCTTCCAGCGCCACCACGGGCTGGTAGTGCAGGCGCATTTCCTGCCGTTCCACGGCGCGGCGCAGATCGGTTTCTATGGTCAGCAGACGTAGCGCCTCTTCGCGCATGCGCTTGTTGAACACCTTGAAGCGCGACTGGCCCTGCTCCTTGGCGCGGTACATGGCGGTGTCCGCGTCGCGCACCAGTTCTTCCGGCGTGGTGTACTGGTCGGTGCGCAGCACGATGCCGATGCTGGCCGTGGTGAACACCTCGTGCGGGCCGATGCGCACCGGTTCCGCCAGATGCGCCCGGATGCGCCGGGCCACACGCACCGCCGTGCCCCGGGTGGGGGTTTCCTCCAGCAGCACGCCGAACTCGTCACCGCCGAAGCGGGCCACGGTATCCACGTCGCGCACGCATTCGCGCAGTTTCTGGGCCACCACCTTCAGCAGCGCGTCGCCCACGTCGTGGCCCAGGCTGTCGTTGATGACCTTGAACCGGTCAAGGTCCAGGTACAGCATGGCGAAGGTGTAGTTGCGGCGGCGCGCCGCACGCTTGAGGGCCATTTGCAGCCGGTCGTGGAACAGCACGCGGTTGGGCAGCCCGGTGAGCGGGTCGTGGAAGGCCTGGTGCTCCAGCCGTTCGCGGCTTTCGTGGCCCATGGTGACGTCTTCGAGAAAGCCTTCGTAGTACATGGTGGCCCCATCGGCCCCCGGCACCCGCCGGGCATTGACCGACAGCCAGATGAGTTCGCCCCCCTTGCGCCGCCCCCGGAACTCGAAGGCGTTGACCTGTCCGTGTTCCTCCATGCGGGCCACGAATTCGTCGCGCCGGGCCGGGTCCACGTACACCCCGTCACCGATGGATTCCACGCCCTCCAGCATATCCTGTATCCCGTCGTACCCCAGGATGCGGGCCATGGCCGGATTGACGCTCAGGAAACGTCCTTCGGGCGTACTCTGGAAGATGCCTTCCAGGGCATGCTCGAAAATGCCCCGGAAGCGCGCCTCCGCCCGGCGCAGGGCCTGCTCCACGGTGCGGCGCTCGGCGTTTTCCAGCATCAGCTGGGCGTTGGCCCGGCTCAGTTCGCGGGTACGCTCGCGCACCTTGCGTTCCAGCATGCCGTGGGCGCGGTGCAGGGCGTCCTGCGCGCGGCGGCGCTCGGTCACGTCGCGCACCAGGCAGATGCCGTAGGTGGTGCCCATCACCTGCCGCCGCACCAGCGAAAGTTCCACCCAGCAGGGGGTGCCGTCGCGCCGCACGGCGGCCACCTCGCCCGAGCGCAGGGCCATGCCCGTGCCGGATGGGGATGACATGCCTGCACCGCTGGCGTATCCCGCTGACGGGCCGGGCAGCGTGCAGGACACGCCGGGCATGGGCTGTCCGGGCACGTCGGCCCCGTCCAGGAAGGCCAGCAGCGCCGCGTTGTCCTGCACCACGGCCTCGGGCACGATGTCCTCGCCGTCTTCCGTCTCGAAGGCGAATTCGTGGATGCCGTCCCCTGGCACTGGCGGCACCGGCATGTCGGGCGCCACGAAGCCGAACACCTCGCGTACCGGCCTGCCGTCCGGGTCGGCATCCAGGCCGAACATCTCGCACAGGGCCGCGTTGCTGCGCAGCACCCTGCCCTGCGGGTCGGTAACCAGCAGGCCGTCGGCCATGCCCGCCACGATGGTGGAAAGCTGTTCCAGCGCGCCGCCCAGTTCCGCCGTGGCCTGGCGCACCGAATCCTCCAGCCCCTCCACCAGCCCGGCCAAGTCGCCGGACATGGTGTGCATGGCGCGGGAAAGATCGCCGATCTCGTCGTCTGCCTTCATGGCGGGCAGGTCGGGCGAAGCCGAAAAATCATGCGCGGCCACCCGGCGGGCCTGATCGGTCAGGCGCATGAGCGGCCGCGAGATGGAATGCAGCAGCACCCATGCCCCCACGGCGCACGCGGCGAAAAAGGCCAGCCCCAACCCCTGCTGGCGCAGGATGGCGCCGTCGATGTAGTCGCTGATGCGCCCCCGGTCCATGCCGATGTGCACGAAGCCGCCCACGCCGGAAAAGACCGGCATGGTCACGTGCATCACCTCGCGCCCGCCCCCATGCCCATCGGCACCCGCAAGTCCTTCCAGATACAGCCGGTCGCGCAGCACGGTGACCTCGTTCATGCGCGCGCCTGCCAGCGAGGCCACCAGTTCGCGTACCGGTTCCGGCACCACGGGCACGAAGGTGTGGGCCACGGTTTCGCCCCGACCATCCACCACCAGCACGTAGGACACCCCGTCGATGCCCAGGAACTGGTCGATGCGCGACTGCACGGTGGTCACGTCGCGCCCGATCAGGCTTTCCAGGTCCGCCCCGGCAATGGCGCGGGCGATGGCCAGCGCCTTGCTTTCGTATTCGCGGGTCAGCAGGGTGTGCAGGGTCCAGCCGGAGTATATGGACGTGACGGCGGCATACACCCCGAACAGCACGATGAGCCCCCGCAGGGTGCGCCCGAACAGGCGCGAGCGCCTCACCGCCGCCACTCCGAAAAATCGCGCAGGTCCACCGGCACGCCGCCGCGCAGGGTGGAGAAGCGCACCAGCCCCAACCCCTGTTCCGTGGGGGTGTACCGATACGGCTTGCCAACGCCCAGGTCGTACCCGTCAAGCCCGGCCAGGGCCATGCGCAGCCCGGCGGGCGACGGATGCGGCCCCATGCGTTCCAGCGCCCGCACCAGCAGCCGCGCGGCCAGATACCCCTCGAAGCTCACCTCGCCGGGGCTGTGGGAAGGCCCCGCCTGCCCCTCGCCTGGTACGGACGGCGGAACCACATCGTCACCGGGCACGGTCGGCACATCGATGGCATCCGCCATCTCCTCGAAATCACGGCGGTAGTCGATGGCTGCGGGCAGGTTGCCGGTCCACGGGGGCACCACCTCCGCCAGCACGAGGTCGCGCGTGTAGTCGCGCCGCGCGGTGCGCCCCATCTCACCCAGCAATTCCACCAGGTGGTCGCTGTCCACGAACGACGGCATGGCCACGGGGATGACGGGCCTGCCCGTCCGGGGTGGTTTGGGGGTGGATTGGGGGGAAGGCTGTTGCCCGGCGGGGTGGCCAGACGGCTGACCGGCCAGTTGATCCGCACCCTGCGCGGCCAGAAGGTCGCGCAGGTCGCGGATGAAAGCCGCGCACGCGGCATCGGTACCCACGCAGACCACGGCGTCGGGCATGCCTTGCAGGATCAGGCCCGCCTGTTCGGTGAAGTTGGCGTCGCTTCCCGCACCGCGCGGGTAGGACGCCTCCGAGGCCAGGGACAGGCGGCGGCGGGCCAGGGCATCGCGCAGGTCGGCCCAGCCTTCGCGGCCATAGGCATCGGCCTGGTAGAACACGGCGACGCGGGTGCACCCCGCCCCGTGCAAGCGTTCCACCAGTTCGAAAAACTCTGTCTCGTACGAGGCGCGCAGGCGAAACACCAGCCCCTCGTGGCGCGGCAGGGACAGGGGGCGCGCCCCGGTGAAGGGAAACAGCAGCGGCACCGTGCGGTCGGGATGGCCGCCCAGCAGCGGCAGCACCCGCGTGACCGTGGGCGTGCCCACCAGGCCGAACAGCGCGAAAACCCGTTTTTCCTCGATGAGTCGGATGACGTTCCACACGGTGCGCTCGGGGTCGTAGCCATCGTCCATGGCCACGATTTCCACCCGCCTGCCGTGTACCCCCCCCGCTGCATTGACCCGCGCCAGGCAACTGGCCGCGCCGCGATGAAATTCGCGTCCCAGCGAAGCGCCAGGCCCGCTGAAGGGGGCGGACATGCCAAGGCGCACCGGCTCGCCGGGGGCCAGTTCGTCCTCTGCCAAACCGGCCTGACCGGAACGGGAGAATGCAACGGACGCCTCCCCAGGGACCGGGGGTGCCGCATCGGGGGCGGGCGCCCCGGCGATTCGGGAATCCTGGGCCCACAGGAGCCCGGTGGGAAACCCCGGCGTTCGGGTTGCGTCAATGTGGAAAGAACCGCCGGAGGTGGCGGAAATGGTGGCTGCGTTGGCGGCTGCCGTGGCATGCGTGGTGCCGGGGGATACCGGGGAAGCTGCGGGATCACCGAACGGGATGCCGGATGTACTGCCCGTTGTGCCGCCCGGTGTGTTACAGGCCGGGCCGCTGCCGACAGCGTCCTGCGCCGCCCGCCCTCCCGGCATCGCCCACGGGGACAACAGCAGAAGAACCGTGCAGACCACGGCCACACAGAACTGCTGATAGGTCATCCCGGCTTGCGCCTTGCACATGGTCCCCGGTCCCGTATGCGGCTGGTGCCCCCGGATGCGGCGCCGGGCTTTACCCCGGCTGCGGACTCACGTAGAATTCCGAAGGTTACGTTTCGGTTTACTGGACACAACGCCCCGTGGCAACAGAAAAACCTTTTCGGAGTACTGCCATGCGTATCGTCGTACTGGACGGCTACACCCTGAACCCCGGTGACAACCCGTGGGATGCCGTTGCCGCGCTTGGCGAACTGACCGTGCACGATCGCACCCCGCGAGAGGCCATCCGCGAACGTGCCGCGGGCGCCCACATGGTGCTGACCAACAAGACCCCGCTGGATGCCGACACCATCGCCGCGCTGCCCGACCTTGCCTACATCGGCGTGCTGGCCACGGGGTACGATGTGGTGGACATCCGCGCGGCGGCCGCGCGCTCCATCCCGGTGTGCAACGTGCCCGGCTACGGCACCGAGGCCGTGGCCCAGCACGTCTTCGCCTTTCTGCTGGAACTGTGCCGCCGCATTGCCCGGCACGACGCCAGCGTGAAGGTGGGCAACTGGAGCGCCAACAAGGACTGGTGCTTCTGGGAAACCACCCAGATAGAACTGACCGGCAAGACCATGGGCATCGTGGGCTTCGGCAACATGGGCAAGCGCGTGGGGCAAATCGCCAACGCCTTCGGCATGAAGGTGCTGGCCTATTCGCCGAACACCCGCACCATGCCGGGGTACGAGCCGTTCGCCTACGTCTCCCTTGACGAGCTGTTCGCCCGGTCCGACGTGGTCACCCTGCACTGCCCGCTCACCGACGCCACGCGCGGCATGGTCAACCGGGTGCGCCTGGCTTCCATGAAGCAGGGCGCCATCCTCATCAACACCGCGCGCGGTCCCCTGCTGGACGAGGCCGCCGTGGCCGCCGCCCTCAACGACAACCATCTGGGCGGCCTTGGCGTGGATGTGGTGGCGGTGGAACCCATCCGGCCGGACAACCCACTGCTGACGGCCAAGAACTGCCTGATCACCCCGCACCTTGCCTGGGCCACCCTGACCGCGCGCCAGACCATGATGCGCATCACGGCGGACAACATCCGCGCCTTCCTGGCCGGTTCGCCCGCCAACGTGGTGAATGCGCCCAAGGCGTAACGCGGTCCGCCGCATCCCCCAGGAGACCGCATGAAGGCGGGCACCGCCGAAGAAACCGTTCCGCCGTCCACGGGCGGGGAACGGACCACGGGTGACGTGGCCGCCCACAACGCGGCCCGCCGTGTTGCCCCGTGGTGGCGGCCACTGGCGGTGGTCTTTACCGACGTCACCGAGCGCGTGGCCGACCAGCCCGTAATCATCGCGGTGCAGCGCGCACTGGCCCTGGTGCTGCCGCTGGTCACGGTGGGCGCCTTCGCGCTGATGGTGCGGCACACGCCCTTCCCCATGCTGCGCCGGGCGCTGGACGCGCTGTTCGGCACGGCGTGGATCACCATGGGCGACGCCCTGATTTCCGGCACCTTCGGCATCGCCGCGCTGGCCGTGCTGTGCGCCTTCAGCGGCACCATGGCCATGGTATACAACCAGCGGCGCGGCGGGCAGTTCGTCAGCCCGGTCATGTCCGCCATCGTCGTGGTGGCCTGTTTTTTCGTGGTCACCAACCCGGCCAGCGACATGCCCTGGCGCGACATGTTCTCCATGGACCGGGGCCTGCTGCTGGCGTTCCTCGTTTCCGTGAGCGGGTCGGGGCTGTTCCTGCGCCTGTCGGACGTGAAACGCCTGCAACTGCCGCTGGAGGCCGTGGGGCACGACCCGGTGGTGCGCGACATCCTGACCGTCATGCCCGCAGGCATGCTGACCATCGTCATCTTCAGCCTGTTGCGCGTGGGCCTGGTGGATACCGGCATCACCGACCTGCACGGCGCCTTGCGCACCGCCATGAGCCAGCCCTTCATCGAGGGGGGCAACACCCTGGGCCTCGGCCTGCTGTACACGAGCCTGTCGCAGGTGCTGTGGTTCTTCGGGGCGCACGGCCCCAACCTGCTGTTTCCCATAGAGGACGCCATCTTCGCCCCCGCCGGTGTGGCCAACGCCGCAGCATTGGCGGCAGGCCAGGCGCCGCCGTTCGTGCTGACCAAGACCTTCTTCGACGTGTTCACCCGCATGGGCGGCTCCGGCAGCACGCTGTGCCTCATCGCCGCCATCCTGTACGCCAGCCGCGACAGCGGCACCCGCAGGCTGGCCCTGGTGTCCCTGCTGCCCGCGCTGTGCAACGTCAACGAACCGCTGCTGTTCGGCCTGCCCATGGTCATGAACCCGGTGTACCTGATACCCTTCCTGCTGGTGCCGCTGGCACAGACCGTCGCCGCGCATGCCGCCACCCTGCTGCATCTTGTGCCATACACCGTGGCCGACGTGGTCTGGACCACCCCGCCCCTGCTCAACGGCTATGCGGCCACGGGCTCCGTGGCCGGTTCGCTGATGCAGGCGTTCAACCTGGGCCTCGGCATGGCCCTGTACCTGCCTTTCGTGCGGGCATCCGACGCCTTGCGCGAACGGCACGGCAGGCACATCCTGGCCGCGCTGCTGCGCACCGCCAACGGCAACGAGGTGGGACCGGGCGGGCGCAAGTGCATCGACCAGCCGGGCGAACAGGGCCGTCTGGCCGCCTCGCTGGCCAACGATCTGGCCGCCGCCCTTGCCCGCGAGGGCGAACTGTTCATGGAATACCAGCCCCAGACAGGGGTGGATGGGCACCCGCACGGGGCCGAGGCGCTGCTGCGCTGGCGCCATCCGGCCTACGGGCGCATTGCGCCGCCCATCACCGTGGCCCTGGCCGAAGACATCGGCATCATCGACCGGCTGGGCATGTTCGTGCTGCATCGCGCCTGTGCCCGGCGCGTGGCGTGGACAGGGCTGGTGCCCGACGGCTTCGTCATGTCGGTCAACGTGGCCCCGCGCCAGTTGCAGAACCCGCGCTTCGACCGTGACGTGCTGGCCGTGCTGGCGCGCACCGGCCTTGCCCCGCACCTGCTGGAACTGGAGCTGACCGAATCCACCGTGCTGCTGCCGGACGCGCGCACCATCGAAGCGTTGCACCGCCTGCGCGCGGCGGGCGTGCGCGTGGCCATCGACGACTTCGGCATGGGCCATGCCTCGCTGCGCTACCTGCGCGAGTTTCCGGTGGACACGGTGAAGATCGACCGTTCGCTGACCGAGGCCAGCCACGGCGACATCAACGAACACATCGTGCGCAGCATCGTGGACCTGGCCCGCAGCCTGGACATCACCACCGTGGTGGAAGGGGTGGAACGGCACGAGCAGTTCGTGCGCTTCGTGGAACTGGGGTGCCAGGTCTTCCAGGGCTACCTGTTCAGCCGTCCGGTCGACGCCGCCCAATGCCTGGCGGTGGTGGCCGGATGGGGCAACGGCGCAGGCCGCACTCTTTTCACCGCTCCGTAGGCAGCGGCATACGCGCCGACACTACCTGCTCACCCCCCCGTCAACGCTTCCGGCAGGCATGCGCCCGTGCGCATGCCTGCCATTCCTTCGTCTGCCGCATGGCCCGGCTGGCTCACCGGTGCCATGCCCCTCGGGCCAGCAAGACGCCCCAAAGAGAATTAGGCAACGTTTCGCCAGAAAAATGCAAAGACATGCAGTCACGAATAGGCGAAAAAGGATGGCAGAATCAGGTGCCGTCTCCCCCCGCCATGGCCGGGAGAACCTGCAGGCACGGGCGGCGGACATTCCGGCCACCGCCTGATGGCGGCCCGCAGGCCTTGCGCCAGCCCCACCGGCGCACCGCGGCCCTACAACTGTCCGGCTCCGCCGGGACACCATACGGAGTTGCGATGTGCGATCATGATGCGGTCATGTCGCGCCCGGCGGGCATGACCAGGCGGCAGTTCATCAGAAGCGTCATAGCCACCGGCGTGGTTTCCTTTTCCGTGCCGCTGCTTCCCGCGCGCGGCGGCGCGGCGGCACGAACCGCCCCGGGCACGGTGGAACGGCTGGTCACGCTGACCGTCAACGGAATGCGGCGCCGCGTGGACGTGCTGCCCAACGAAACCCTGGCCCAGACCCTGCGCGGCAAGCTGGGACTGACCGGGGTCAAGGTCGGCTGCGACAGGGCCGAATGCGGGGCCTGTACCGTGCTGGTGGACGATGTACCGGTCTATTCCTGCTCCACCCTCACCCACAGCGTCCTGGGCAAGGCCATTCTCACGGTGGAGGGCCTCGCCAGCCCCGGCGGTGAGTTGCATCCGCTCCAGCAGGGCGTCCTGGACGAACAGGGCTTTCAGTGCGGCTACTGCGCGCCGGGCTTTCTCATGACCGCCCTCGGCTACCTGAAGACCAACCCCGACCCCACCCGGCAACAGCTGGCCCACGGCGTTTCAGGCAACCTCTGTCGTTGCCAGGATTACGACAAGATCCTCACCGGCCTCCTGCGCGGGGCCGAATACATGCGAAGGGGGTAGCCATGCCGACGGACGCCGCCCTGTTCACCCCGAACCTGACCGGACGCGACTACACAACGCCCGATCTGCGCGCCAAGCTCACCGGCGCGGCCCGCTACGCCGAGGACTTCCGGGCCGAAGGCATGCTTGCGTGCCGACTGCTGACCAGCCCCATGCCCCATGCGCGGGTCGCCCGCCTGGACACGCGCGCCGCCCAGGGCATGCCTGGTGTGCGCGCCATTCTCACCGCCGACGAACTGCCGCCCCCGGCGGATTCGGTGGCCGACAGCGGCGCCACCATCAAGGCCAGCCCGTGGGCAGAGCCCGCCCTGAGCATGGAACCACTGCACCAGGGCGCTCCCGTGCTGGCCGTGGCGGCCGTTGACGACGCCACCGCCGTCGCCGCCATCGAGGCCATCGAGATCGAATTCGCTCCCCTGCCCTTCGTCACGGACCCGCTGGACAGCCTGCGCCCCGGCGGCCCCGACGCCCGTACCGGGGGCAACGTCTGGCTCCCCCCCGCCAAGGCGGGCGAACAGGCCGCGGTGGGACGGCTGAAATGGACGGACGAGGACTTCCGCGCCGCCGGTCCGGGCAGGTTGCCCATGGGCAAGGCCGCCGCGGAATGGAGCTACGGCGACGTGGAGGCCGGCTTCCGGCAGTCCGCGCTGGTGCTGGACGAAAGCTTCGTCACCCCCAACGTCAGCCATCAGGCCCTGGAGACGCGCTCCACCCTGGCCTGGTGGGAAAACGGCAAGCTGTTCCTGGCTGCGGGCACCCAGAGCACCATCCAGACCGTACCGGCCATCGCCCGCTGGCTGAACATGGACCCCAAGGACATCGTGTTCCTCAGCGAGTACACGGGCGGCGGCTTCGGCGGCAAGATCACCGCCTCGGTGTCGGTGATCATCCCCGCCCTGCTGTCGCGCAAGGCCAATGCCCCGGTCATGCTGCGCGTCACCCGCGAGGAGGAACAGTACATCGGCCGGGCCAGGCCCAGTCTCGCCGGGCGCATGAAGGCCGGCTTCTCCCCGGAAGGCCGCCTTCTGGCGCTGGACCTGTTCGTGGTGCAGGACAACGGCCCCTACGAGCAGCAGCACGACGCCGCCATTGCCGGGCGCATGGGATCGCTGCTCTACCAGCCCCAAGCCATGCGCTGGCGGGGGGTGCCGGTACTCACCAACACGCCCGTGCGCGGCGCGCAGACGGCCCCCGGCGGGTTGCAGGTCAGCGCCTTCATGGGGCCGCTGCTGGCCAAGGCCGCGCGGCGGCTCAACCTCGACCCGCTGGACGTGTGCCACATCAACGCGCCCGCGGGCCGCGCCCCCGTCGGGCCTCCCAGGCCGGACGGCACGCTCAACGCCGCCACCAGCGCCTTCGTGCGCGAAGCGCTGGACAAGGGGGCCCAGGCATTTCGCTGGGGCGAACGGCGCGCCCGCCCGGCGGACGCGGGCACGGTGCGGCGCGGCATCGGAGTGGCCACGGGGTGCTTCGTGGCCGGAACCGTGGGATTCGACGGATTGTTCATCATCACCCCCGAGGGACGGCTGCGCATCCACTGCGGGGTCGGCAACCTGGGCACCGAATCGTTCAGCGACGTGCAGCGCGTGCTGGCCGACGCCATGGATGTACCTTGGGAAGCCTGCGAAATTCTGTGGGGCAACACGGCCCGGCATCTGCCGTGGAGTTGCATTTCCGGCGGCAGCCAGACCATCCATTCCATGTCGCGCGCCGCCCTTGCGGCGGCCCTTGACGCCCGGCGCAAGCTTGTCGGTATCGCCGCAGCCACCCTGGGCGGCGCGCCGGAGGACTACGACGTCGGCGGCGGACGGGTATTCCGGCGCGGCGACGGGCGCGGCCTGAGCCTGGGAGAGGCGGCGCGGCGGGCCATCGAACTCGGCGGCGCCTACGACGGCCACGAATGTCCGGCCGACGTGCACGGGATGACCAGGACGGCCGTTGCGGCCCTGGCCGGGCAGGGACTCGTGGCCGTGGCCCGCGACGCCTTTCCCAGGGACGGACAGAGTTACTCGTACGTCGCCGCCTTCGCCGAGGTGGAACTGGACACCGAAACCGGCATGTACCGCATCACCGACTTCCATGCCGAGGCCGACGCCGGCCGCGTCGTCCATCCCCGCGCCTTCGGCGGACAAATGGTGGGCCGCTCCATGCTCGGCATCGGTCATGCCACCACCCAGAAATGGTTCTATGACACCCGCTACGGCCTGCCCGTGGCCAAGCGTTTCCACCAGACCCGCCCGCCGACCATCCTCAGCATGCCCGAGCGGTTCACCTGGGGGGCCGTGGGCATCCCCGACCCGCAAACCCCAGTGGGGGCGCGGGGCATCGGCGAGCCGCCCACCGGCGCCGCCTGCGCCGCAGTGCTGTGCGCGCTGGCCCACGCCATGGGCGACGACGCGTTCATCCGCGCGCCGGTCATGGTCGACGCCGTGCTGGCCGCAATGGAACCGGAAAACGGAAAGAACCGCGCGAACCGCCCGCGCAGCCTTTCGGCCAACGTCTGACCCGCACAGGAGCCCGACATGGCAACAGTACGCGACGGCATGCCGCACTTCGACCTGTACCAGCCGGACAGCGTGGAGGACGCCCTTGCCCTGCTGGACCGGCTGGGACGGGGCGCCCATATGGACGGCGGCACGGACGGGCCTCTCCGGGCGTGGGTGCTGGCGGGAGGGCTGGACTGCCTGGAACGGTTCAAGGACCGCATCAGGCATCCTTCGGCCGTGGTCGACCTTGCCCGCGTCGGCGCCCTGCGCGGCGTGCGCCGCGAGGGTGACGAGACGGTCATCGGCCCCATGACCACCCTTGCCGAAGTGGCCCGCCATCCGGACATCCGCGAACGGTTCGGCCTGCTGGCCGAGGCGGCCGCGCAGGTGGCATCGCCGCAGATCCGCAACCAGGGTACGCTGGGCGGCAATCTTTCGCAGGACGCCCGCTGCTGGTACTATCGGGACGGCTGGCCCTGCTACCGGGCTGGGGGCAACATCTGCTACGCCGCCGCGCCCGGCGCCATGAACCGCGAGCACGCGGTGTTCGGCGCGCGCCGTTGCGTGGCCGTTTCGCCCTCCGACACGGCCCCGGCGCTCGTAGCGCTGGAGGCGCGCCTGGTCATCCGCAACGCCGCGCGCACGCGGATGGTGGCGGCGGAGGACTACTTCCTCGGGCCGGAAACGGACATCACCCGGCTTACCGTGCTCGAACCCGACGACCTGCTTGTGGAAATCCGCATTCCGCCGACCTGGGCCGGAACCCGGTTCCATTTCGAGAAGGTGCGTGACCGGCCGGTATGGGATTTCTCGCTGGCCAGCGTCGCCGCCGCCATGCGGCAGACCGGCGACCGCATCGACCAGGCCCGACTTGTCCTCGGCTCGGTGGCGGCCCGGCCGTGGCGGCTGCCCCAGGTGGAGGCGGCACTGGCCGGCCGCCCCCGCGAGGAGGCGGCGGATGCCGCGGACCTTGCCGTGCGGGGGGCCGTGCCGCTTGCCCACAACGGCTACAAGGTGACCCTGGCCCGCAATCTGGCGCGGCGCGCCATTCTCGGGCAGCCCCCCGGCGCGCCATCCCTGGCGATGGGGGCGTCCGGCCTGATGGGAGCCCCCGACCCGTCCCCCGCCCGGCAAACCGGCAAGGAGGCGTCATGAATCTCGTCACGTGGGGTGTTTCGCCCTGGGGGCAACCCATCATCCTGCACGCCGCCTGGCATCTGCTGTGGTATGCCCTGATCGCGGGAGTGGCCTTCGTCCTCGCGCACGCGGCGTGGGTGCTGCTGCGCCCGTCGCCCGCGCCCGGCCCCGGCTCCGTCGGCGCCTCCGGCACCGCCGACGCCCTGCCCCGGCGCATCGTCCGCCACTCGCTGCCCGCCCGGATATTTCACTGGGTCATGGCGACGGCCATGCTGGTACTGCTGGGCACGGCCTTCCTGCCCAAGGCGGGCCTGCCTTTCGACTGGGTGGGGGCGCACGTGTGGGCTGGTGCGGTGCTGCTGGCGGCCATCGCCTTCCATGTGGTCCATGCCCTGTGCTGCATGGATTTCCGGGCCATCTGGCCCACGCCGGGCGACCTTGGCGAACTACGGGGGATCATCGATCCCCCGCAGTTCGCCAAGGTCGCGGACGGCCCGGTCCGCCGCCCCGGCAAATACCCGCTCGGCAACAAGCTCTACCACCTGGCGCTGGTTGCCGTGGGACTCACCCTTGCCGCCACCGGACTTGCCCTGCTGGTCCGCGTGCCCACCCCGTTCCTGCCCCACGCCCCCCACAGCCTGTTCGACGACGCGGGCTGGGGCGCCGTTTATGCCTTGCATGGGCTGGCCGGTCTTTCGCTCGTCGCGCTGGTCATCATCCACGTCTACTTCGCCCTGCGCCCCGAAAAACGGCCCATCACCCTGTCCATGCTCACCGGCGCCATGGACCGAGACTACTACCTCACCCACCACGACCCGGAACGCTGGCGGGTGGACGCCTCCCCGCCCCCCATCACCCAATGACCGCAACGGAGCCATGGACGCCATGCCCCACCGCGACGATGTCGCCATGTACTGCGACGCCATAGAGGAATGCTACGAATTCATGCTGGCTTACGCCGCCCAAGGCGTGGCCGACGACCACGAGAGCCGCAACGGCGCGCAACTGCGGCAACTGCTGGCACGGGCGGTCGATGCCGCGTCGGGCCTGCCGGACGCCTGCGCAGCCGTGGCCGCCACCATGCCGCCCGACGTGGCGAGACCGTTCGAAGCCTACGCCGGCATGCTTCGCGCAGATGCGGAGAAAGCCCTTGCGGCCCTGCGCCTGGTGCTTGCACAGCCGCGCATATCATCCCAACTCGTGGATAACCTGAACGCCTCGCTGCACGTGCGCACCCTGCTGACCGACGTGTTCCTGCTCGACGAGGTGCTGGCCGCCGGAAACACTGCTGCCGGGAACGCCGAACCCGGAGGATAGGTGTGCCCGTCGCGGCCGTGTGGACGAGACCGCGACACGCGAACGGGAAAACGGGAAGGATGTCGGCATCCCTCCCGTTTCCGGATTCCATCCGCCGCCTGACCCGGCCCAGCCCGGCCCGGCTATCCAAGCATGCCCTGGGGTTCGTGGGGGTCCGTGAGATCAGGCGGCGCGACGCGAGGCTACAGCGTGCCCTGCGGGTCGTCGCGCAGCATCTTCACGGCGCAGAACTTGCCGCACATGGCGCATTCCTCTTCATTGCGGTGCTCGCCACGTCGGGCATCCACCATTTCCGGGTCCAGGGCGCAACGCTTCATGCCGTCCCAGTCAAGGGCCATGCGGGCCCGCGACATGCCCGCCTCGCGTTCCAGTGCGTGACGGCGGCCAAGGGCCACCTCGCCCGCCTGCGCGGCGATGCGCGAGGCCATGACACCGGCCTTCACGTCCTCGATGGTGGGCAGGGTAAGGTGTTCGGCGGGGGTAAGATAGCACAGGAAGTCCACCCCGGCGCGCACGCCGATGGCCCCGCCGATGGCGCCAGCGATGTGGTCGTAGCCCGGCGAGCTGTCGATGGTCAGCGGGCCGAGCACGTACAGCGGCGCGTTGTTGGTCAGCTTCTTGATGCCGACGATCTGCGCCTCCACCTCGTGCATGGGCACGTGGCCGGGGCCTTCGATCATGCATTGCACGCCTTCGGCCAGGCCCGCCTTGGCCAGGCGCCCCAGCATCATCACCTCGTCCCACTGGGCGGCATCGCCCGCGTCGGCGCCGGCGCCGGGGCGCAGCCCGTCGCCCAGCGACAGGGTGACGTTGTGCTTGCGGGCGATTTCAAGAATGCGGTCGTACTGTTCCAGCAAGGGGTTTTCCTTGCCGTTCTTGCGCATCCAGCGGGCCAGGATGGACCCGCCGCGCGAGACGATGCCCAGCACCCGGCTGCCCTCGGTGGCCCATTCGGCGCCGCGCCGGGTCAGGCCGCAGTGCACGGTCATGAAGTCCACGCCCTGCTCCGCCTGCATCTCGATTTCGGCGAACAGCTCTTCCGGGTCCATGCCCGCCGGGTCCTTGCCCTTGTCCAGGTACTTCTGGGCCACGGAATACAGCGGCACGGTGCCCAGCGGCAGCGGACAGGCGGCCAGCATGCCCTTGCGGATGGCCAGCAGGTCGCCCGCGATGGAAAGGTCCATCACGGTATCGGCCCCGGCGGCAAGCGCAGCGGCCAGCTTCTCTATTTCACGCTCGGGATTGTTGCACAGGGGCGAGGTGCCGATGTTGGCGTTGACCTTCACGCGGGAAGGCTGGCCCACAAGCAGCGGACGCAACGAAGGGTGCGACGGATTGCCCAGCAGCACCATGGTGCCGCCTTCGATGCCGTCGCGGATGGTTTGGGGCGCAAGGCCCTCGTCCGCGGCCAGGGCCGCGAGATGGGTGTCGAGAACGCCCGCGAGCGCGGTGTTCCGGGTAAGGATGGACATGGGTGGTCCCCGCTGCTGACTCAACGGGAAGGGGCCGGTGACGCCGACAACACGACATCCCAGCACTATCCGTTCGCACGGCGGCTGGCAAGGGGAAAGCGGTAGCGTGGCCGCCACCATGACGGCCACCCGCGCGAGTCATTACTCGTCGGGCTCGCGCCTTTACCGTCGGGCCTGCGCCCTTGCCGGGCAGGCCCGCGTTGCGCCCGCCGCCCCGGCACGGTATACCCCGGCCATGACTGACGAACGCGGTACCCCCATGCGCAAGCTGTTCTGGATCGGCAGCCCGTTCTTTGCGCAGGCCCTGCGCGACGAGGGCTGGCAGGTGCACGCCATGGACTTCCAGCAGGTTGCGGTGTTCGGCTGGGACGACCTGGTGCGCGAGGCGGGCTGGGAACCCGACGTGGTGGTGGTGGCGGACAAGAGCCGCCCGCCCTTTGTGCTGGGCATGGAATCGTTTCCGTGCCTGACGGTGTTCTACTGCGTGGATTCGCACATCCACAGTTGGTACCCGCTGTATGCCCAGGCCTTCGACGTGTGCCTGATGAGCCTGCGCGACCACATTCCGCTGGTGGCCGGGCGACGCCTGCCGGACGAACGCATCTGGTGGACCCCCGCCTTCGCCAAGGACACGGACCTGCCGCGCCCCCCCGCGCCGGAATGGGACCTGCTGTTCGTGGGCACCGTGGACGCGGCCCGCACCCCTGCCCGTCACGCCTTCCTGCAACAGTTGGGGCAACGCCTGCCCGGCCTGCACGTTACCCGTGGCGACTACCGGGCGCTGTACCCGCGCGGGCGGCTGCTGCTGAACTACTGCGAACACGGCGACCTGAACTTCCGGGTGTTCGAGGCGTTGGGCTGCGGCGGCTGCCTGGTCACGCCGCGCATCGGCCACGGCCTCGGCGACCTGTTCGAGGACGGACGCGACCTTCTGCTGTACGAACCCGACGACATCGACAGCCTGATGGAGGTTGTCCGCACGGCGCTGGCCGATCCCGAACGGTGCGCGCGCATCGCCGCAACGGGCCAGGCCAACGTGGACGCCGCCCACCGGGCACGCCACCGGGCACGCGACTTCACCAAACGGCTGCTCGGGCTGCCACAGGGCATCGTGGCGGAACGCCTTGCCCGGGTTGACGACATCCGCCGCACCCACCTGCGCCTGATCTACCTGCTGCTGGCCGAACAGATGCCTTCGCCCCTGCTGCGCGAGGCATACCTGACCGCCGCCCGCTGAACGCGAAAACGCCCGGCGGCCTGTGCGGCAAGCCGGGCGCATGTCATCCCGCGAATTTTGGTGCCATCGGATACGTCGGCGCGGCTCAGGCCTTGTCCCCGCCCCCCTCGGCGGGGGGCGGTCCGGCTTCCGGCGCGACGGCCACCCGGGTCTGCCGTTTGTGCTCGTCGCGCTCCGCGCGCAGCACATCGGGGGCAACGAAGCCCAGCAGGGCCAGTATCTCTTCCGTCGGCAGCGGATTGCCGGTATTGCGGCGGTAGGCCTCGGCCTTGGCAACCTGATCGGCGTTCACCAGTCCCTTGCGCACCAGACGCTCGGGCAGGCCTTCGCGCTGTTCGGTGGCGGACTGCACGGCGGCATCGCGCAATTGCCGGGCACGGTCGGCCTCGTGCTCCGCGTGGGTATGCAGGCGACCGCGCATGGATGCCACGCTGGCCTGAAGGGTACCGAATTCCTCGGTCAGGTTGGCCAGACGCAGTTCCATGAGTTGCACGTCGCGCTCAAGGGCCGCCTCGGCCAGGCGCGATGCGCCACCGCCACCGCCCCCCAGCTTGGTGTACAGCAGCACTCCCGCCACGCAACAGGCCAACAGTATGTAGACGATGTCCATGCGTCACCCGCCCTTGAGCAACCAGTTCGCCGTGCCGCTAGTCGTCCAGCTTCAGGCCGGGCAGTTCTCCCTTGCCGCGCGAGGCACGGGACTCGGCCCGACGTTCGCGGGGGGTGGTCCCGTCCGGCAGATCGGAGCGCCCGTTGCCGAAGGAAAGCAGATCCGTCCCGTCGGTGGTTCGCGGGGTGAGCGGGGCGGGGTAAGGCTCGTAGTCGTCGCCTTGCCGGGTCGGGCCGCCGAAGGCGTCCAGGGAGGAAGCATCCAGCGCGGAGGTATCCAGACCGCCACGCCTGTCGCCCGATACGCCCGAGGTTCTCGTTGCCGGTGCGGTCAGGTCGAGGCTGGGCAGTTCCACCTCGTGCCGGTCTGCCTCGCGCGGCGCGTCGGCCATGTCGCCCGGCCTCAAGCCGGACACGCCGTCATATCCCAGGCCGGATTCGTCGGCAGGCTGGCGGTCCACCAGTTCCACGGGTTCCTCGAAGTCCATGGCCAGGCCGCCCGGCAGGTTGGGATCGGCGTCCTCGTGCACCAGGCCGTACAACGGATCATCTCCGGCGCCATACCCCGTGTCGGTGCGGGCGTCCGGCCCGGTGCCGTACTGGACGTGATACTGGCCTGCCGGTTCGTCGAACGCGTCGGCCCCGGCATCCGCGTGGGCGACGGGCGGCAGCCCGGCCGCAGCCGCGCGCTGGGCGCGGGCCAGTTCGTTCACCCGCGCCTCCAGCGTGCGCAGGCCCGAAGCCAGCGCGGCGTGCTCGTCACGCATGCCGCGCGCAATCTCTTCCATGCCGCGCAGCACGAAATAGAACATCACCAGCAATCCCGCAAAGCACAGCAGGATGAACATCATGAACATGGTGGCGTTGTCGAACATGGTCCTTTTCACTCCCGGAAAAAAAAGGCGGCATTTCCCCGGCCACCGACCAGCGGGCCGGATATGCACTTGCCGGGGAACCCCGCTTGCAGTAACCATCCGGCACCTAGCACATCCCACGATGCACCACAATACATGAGAACAAAGGGCACCACATGGCCTCATCCAATATCCGCCCCCACCTTGTCGTGGCCGACGAAAACGGCGAAATCTACGACCACCCGGACCTGCTGATGGTCTGTCGGCGCGGGCACGAATTCGCCCTGCCCCGCCCCGACGAACTGATGCCCCTGCCCGACGAGAGCGAACTGTTCCTGCTGCCGGGCCGCCGCGCCGTGGGGCTGGACCCGGAAACCGGCGAGGCCGTGGGTATGGACGAACTGGCCGTGGCCGCCTTTGCCGCGCCCGCGCACACCCTGACCGCCCACCCCGCCTACGTCAGCGAGGCGGACGCCCCCACCCTGCCCCTGTTCGCATACGGCGCCGTGGGTTTTGCCAACGGACGCTTCTACGTCTGCGCCAAGCGGGTGGACGAATCGAACCGTCAGGTGTTCCGGGGCATCCACCGCAAGAAGGTGGAACAGACCGCCCGCGAACTGATGCGCCGCTACCCGGACAACCGGCTGATGCAGCACCTGACCGCCAAATGCGCCCTTACCTATTCCTGCCCCGCCGCGCGCAACCTGTGCCTTGGCCGGTACGAGGCGCCGCTGCCCGTCTCTCGCGCGTGCAACGCCCGCTGCGTGGGCTGCATCTCGCAGCAGGAGACCGGGTCGCGCATTTGCGCCACGCCGCAGAACCGCATGGCCTTCACCCCCACGGCGGCGGAAATCGTGGAAGTGATGCGCCACCACGCCCGCAACGAAGTGGCCGAGCCGGTCTTTTCCTTCGGCCAGGGCTGCGAGGGCGAGCCGCTGACCGAGGCCCCGCTGATCGAAGAAGCGGTGCGCCTGTTCCGCAGCGACGGCGGGCGCGGCACGGTGAACCTGAATTCCAACGCCTCGCTGCCGGGTGCCGTGGAGCGCATTGCCGGGGCGGGGCTTACCTCGCTGCGGGTCAGCCTGAACAGCGCCCGCGAAGAGTCGTACAACCGCTACTACCGTCCGCACGGCTACACCCTGTCGGACGTGCGCGAAAGCATTGCCACCGCGCGGCGGAACGGGGTGTTCGTCTCGCTGAACCTGCTGTATTTCCCCGGTATCACCGACACCGAGCCGGAACTGGAAGCCCTGCTGGACATGATCCGCACCTGCGGCGTCAGCTTCATCCAACTGCGCAACCTGAACATCGACCCGGAAATGTACCTGGAACTGCTGGAAGGCATCGAATTCGGCCCCAACATGGGGCTGGTCAACTTCCGCAAGCGGCTGCGCAGGGAATGTCAGTGGCTGGGCTTCGGCTATTTCAACCCATATCTGGGCGACCGGGCGGACCTTACGGAGCGGGGCGTGCCCCTGCCCGGTGAATGGCAGCCCACGCCGCTGGCCGACCTGCTGCGCGATGCGCCGGAGGCCAACCCCGACGGACCGGATGTATCGGACGGATCGACCAACCCCGACGGACCGGACGGACCGGATGTATCGGATGTATCGGACGGGCCCGATTCCCCCGAAAAGGGCACGCCGCGTACGGGCGGTTCCCGAACGGCGGAAGACCTGTCCGGCGTCGAGGACACCGAACCCGATGACGCCGACGAAGGTCTGCCCGAAGGGCATCTGGAAGCCGGACCGCACGAGGGGGTTCCCGACGACGATCAGGCCTGTGGCTGCGAGGACTGACGCACCCCGCGCCCCTGCCCGCCATCCGCATGACAGGCATCCGCCTGACAGGGCACGGCATGATCACACCGGCATGACACCGCAACGGGCCGGAACCTCAGGGTTCCGGCCCGTTATCCATTCCGTGGGCCAACCACGGCCCCCCGGCAAAAGAACGGGGCCGCTCCCGAAGGAACGGCCCCGATGGCATGCACTGTACGTCGTCGTGCGGGCCAGGGACGTGAGGCTTTAGAAGGCCACCTGCACCTGCTCCGCCGCCTTGTCGCGACGGCGATCAATGGTGCCGATGCGCCAGGCCTGGGCGTGCATGGCGTTGACGCGCCCCAGCACCTCGTCGCACACGTCGGGCGAGACGATCATGATGTAGCCGATGCCGCAGTTGAATATCTGGAGCATTTCCGGCCAGGTCAGGTTGCCCTGGGCCAGCAGCCAGTTGAACACCGGCGGCACGGTCCACGAGCCGAAATCGATGTGCGCCTCGACGGTGGCGGGCAGCACGCGGGGGATGTTGTCGTAGAAGCCGCCGCCGGTCACGTGTATCATGCCCTTGATGTCGAAGTCGCGCATCACCGAGCGCACGATGTCCACGTAGATGGCGGTGGGTTCCAGCAGCACCTCGGCCACGGTGCGGTCAGAGCCGGGCAGCGGGTCGTCGCCGTTCAGGCCGCTTTGGGCCAGCACCTTGCGGGCCAGGCTGTAGCCGTTGGAATGCAGGCCGGTGGAGGCAATGCCGATGATGGCGTCGCCCACGCGGATGGACGAGCCGTCCACGATGCGCGTGTTGTCCACAAGGCCCACGCAGAAACCCGCCAGGTCGTATTCGCCGGGGGCGTACATTTCGGGCATTTCGGCGGTTTCACCGCCCAGCAGGGCGCAGCTTGCGCGGCGGCAGCCCTCGGCCACGCCGGAAATGACGCTGGCGGCCACGTCCACGTCCAGCTTGCCGGTGGCGAAATAGTCGAGAAAGAACAGCGGCCGGGCGCCCTGCACCAGAATGTCGTTGACGCTCATGGCCACCAGGTCGATGCCCACAGTGTCATGCTTGCCGAACTGGAAGGCGCACTTCAGCTTGGTGCCCACGCCGTCGGTGGAGGAAACAAGGACCGGTTCGTCCATCCCCGCAAGATCCGGCTTGAACAGGCCGCCGAAGCCGCCGATGTCGGATATCACGCCATTGGTATGCGTGCGGGCTACAATGGATTTGATGCGCGACACGAGGGCATTGCCGGCGTTGATATCCACCCCCGCATCGGTGTAGGCTTTGGAACGGTCCTCAGACATTAACGTAGGCTCCTTGAGTCATCTGGCTTCGGATTTTCCGGAAGCCCTTCATAGGCTTTTACCCCCCGAAGCGCAAGAGGAACACACCATGAAACCCCTGCTGGCACGGGCCTTACTCAATGCTATACTGGTAACGGGCATGCTGTCCACAGCGGCTTTGCCGGGCACTGCCATTGCCCGCGAAAGCACCCCCGTGCGGGCGACCCCCCACGCCCTCATGGCCGCGGCCGCGGCCGCGACCGGCTCCAACGGCACGGAGGGCGGCATTCCCCCGCAGCAGGAGCGGCCCCGCCACGACACCTTCATGGGGACCGGCGGGGACCAGTCGTACATCGGGCGCGACCCGGACACCGGTGACCGGGTCATGGAATCCAAGGGGCCGCCCCGGCATCAGGACATGCCGCAACAACAGGTACCCATGATCATCGCGCCCGAGGTCAACGTGAACGGCACGTGGGGACAACCGCAGGGTGGCAACAGCGGAAACAGTGGGAACAGCGGCAATTGGGGAAACAGCGGAAGCAGCGGCGGCGTGATGCGGCCCACCCCCCTGCCCCCCGGCGGCATCGGGACGGGCAGGCGGCAGTAGCCACGCTTCGGGATGGTTGCTTCCGACCTGCTCCGCAGGCCGCCCCCTTCGCCTGCGCCCCCGTTCGCCTGTGCCCCGGTCCGGCGCCTTTCCATCCACCAAGGATATTCACCATGCTTGATGCACGCCTCTGGAAGCCCCTGTCCCCGCCCGACGGCACCGGCGCTACCGCCCCCCCGGATGCGGAGGCGGCGCGGGTGCAATGCCGCCTGTGCAGCCATTACTGCATCATTGCGGGGGGTGGCACGGGCCGCTGCGGGGTGCGGGTGAATCGCCCCGACGTCACGGAGCCAGACGCGCTGGGAAAAACCGTCCCTGTCGGCAAGCTGTTCACCCTGGTGGGCGACAACGTGGCCGCCGTGAACCTGGACCCGGTGGAAAAGAAGCCCCTGTTCCACTTCATGCCGGGCACGCTCACCTATTCCTTCGGCACCATGGGCTGCAACCTTGCGTGCAGCTTTTGCCAGAACTGGTCGTTGTCTCGCCCGCCCGCCGAAGAAGGCGTGGTGCGCGGCCAGCGGGCCACCCCGGCCAAGCTGGTGGCCGAGGCCAGGGCCAACGGGGCGGCGTCGGTGTCGTTCACCTATTCCGAGCCCACCATTTTTTTCGAGTTGATGAGCGACACGGCGGACGCTGCCCACGCCGCAGGGCTTGCCACCATCATGGTTTCCAACGGCTTCCAGTCGCCAGAATGCCTGGCCGAACTGGAACACCGCATCGACGCGGCCAACATAGACCTGAAGGCGTTCACCGAACGCTTCTACGCCGAACAGTGCGGCGCGCGGCTGAAGCCGGTACTGCACACCCTGCGCACCATTGCCCGCATGGGCTGGTGGCTGGAGGTGACCACCTTGCTGATCCCCGGCCTGAACGACGCCCCGGACGAACTGCGCGACATGGCCCGGTTCATCCGCGACGAACTGGGGCCGGACGTGCCGTGGCACCTTTCGCGCTTTCACCCGGCCTACCGCCTGACCGACCGCCCCCCCACCCCGCCCGCCACGCTGGAACGGGCCTGGGAAATCGGTCGCGAAGAAGGACTGCGCTTCGTCTACCTGGGCAACATGCCGGGCCACCCCGCCGAATCCACCCACTGTCCCGCCTGCGGCGCACTGTTCGCCCGGCGCGAGGGCTTTCACACCCACCTGCCCGCCTCGTCGCGGTGTGCCCGCTGCGGGGCCGCCATGCCGGGAGTGGGCTGGGACACCCCGGAGAACTGATGCTGCTGATATACACCGGCAACGGCAAGGGAAAGACATCCGCCTGCGTGGGGCAGGCCATCCGGGCCATGGGCCAGGGAATGACCGTAGCCTTCGGGCAGTTCATGAAGCGCCCCGGACAGGCGGGCGAACAGGAAATGCTGGAACGCCTGCTGGGCGAACGCTTTCGCGCCGGGGGCAAGGGCTTTCTGCGCCGCGAGGAAGACCGCCCCGCCCACCGCAAGGCCGCGCAGGAACTGCTGCAATGGGCCGAATCCATCCTGCCCGAAGTGGACATGCTGGTGCTGGACGAAACCCTGTACGCCCTTGGCTACGGCATCGTGACCCGCGAGGAAGTGGAACGCCTGCTGGAACTGGCCGAACCGCAGGGCAGGCATCTGGTGCTGTCCGGGCGCGGCCTGCCCGACTGGCTGGCCGAGCGGGCCGACCTGATCACCGAGATGACCGAAGTGAAGCACCCGTGGCAGAAGGGGGTGCAGGCCACCAGGGGCATCGAGTTCTAGGGGGCAGTCTCCAAATTGTCTTTTCGTCCGTTTGCTGCGTCAAACTTCACCTGCCCTGAGCGCTGCTGTCCTTATCCGTAAGACTCGCGCTACGCGCTTGTCCAACGGCTAAGGCTCGGTCGAATACAATAAGAGTATACTCCCTCATGGCAGGCTCGTTTTCCTTGCCAACGAACGAAAATCCTAATTTGGAGAAAAGCCACCAGAGAGCGGAATTCCGGAACGGCACGACGCCGCCGCCCTGCGCAAATCATTGCGGCGCAGCTGTTCCGTGCCTATATTATTCCAAAGGGTACCGTATTTCCCGCAACCCGAAGGAGGCACTATGGAACCCCTCGCCATGACCTCGTTCACCGGAGCATCGGGCAAGGCCTACACCTTTGCGGTGTACCCTCTGGGCGCCACCCTGGCGGACTTCAGCGGGGTATTCATGTTCGCCCGCAAGCCGCAGGCGGTGCTGGACACGGGGTACAGCCCCCTGTTCATCGGGCACTCCGCCGAGTTGGGCAGCCACCTTGGCAGGCACGACAAGCGCGCCGCCGCCCTGGGCCAGGGCGCGGACTGCCTGTGCGTGCACCCCGCCGATGCGGAGGAAAGAGCCGCCATCACCGATGACCTTCTGAAGTCGCACCCCACCCCCTGCAACTGACCCGGCGCGGCCTGCCCGACATCGCACGAACGTTGCCGGACATGGACAGACATCGCCCGACGCACCGAACATGACCCGACGCACCGAACATGGTGGAACCTGACCGGGCATGGCCTGACATTCCGCACATGGCCGACATCCCGCACATGGCCACGCAGCCGACCACCTTCCACGTCGGCTCCAGTAGACAACAAGCCCCCGCCAGCATTGCCAGCGGGGGCTTCGTCATGGGAAAAGGCAGGAAGACGTGGGGGGGAGGCTGGCCCCCGCAACGACCACGCCCTGCCCGAGGCAGCATGCCTGGCCGCCCCATGCCTGCCTGATCGCCCCATGCCTGCCTGGTCGCCCCATGCCTGCCTGGTCGCCGCCCGGATGGTCGGCCCCGTAGCCGGACAGACGCCCCCTACCCGGCCATGCGGCGCACGGCATCAAGAAAGCGCGAGCGCAATGCCTCGCCCATCAGCGCCCGTTTCACCGGGCCAAGGCGCAGAAAGCCGCCCACCAGCCCGCGCATGAATTCCTGCGTGCGGCTGTTGGGGTTGTCGAAAACCAGGTTTTGCAGGGTGCCGCGCTCCAGACTCTGCAATATGACCCGCTCGAAGCTGTCCGCCGGGTGCAGCACCTTGCGCTCGCGCGGGTGCAGCCGCAGCGCCCCGGTGGGGCACTTCAGGGCGCAGGCCCCGCAGCCCAGACAGTAGGCCTCGTCCACCACGCAACGTCGGTCGCGCTTGCGGCCACCGGGCGGCACCGGCAGCGACACCGCGTCTATGGGGCAGGCCCGCTCGCACAGGCCGCAGCCGTTGCACAGGCTGGCATCGCAGCGGGCGATGAACGACGACGTGACCAGTATCCCCGCGTGCCCCCACTGCCGGATGCCCTGCATGAGATTGCAGCAGCACCCGCAGCAATGACAGATGAACCCCACGCCCTGCTGCACGTTGTCTGCGGACAGGGTGAAGCCGAGATCGCGCGAGCGGGCCAGAATGTCGTGCATGGCCGCCTTGTCGATGCGCCGGGCAAAGCCGTGCCGGATCAGGTATTCCGCGCCGGTGCCCATGGAGGTGCAGGTTTCCATGTCCACGTCGCACTGACGGGTGCCAAGGTGGTGCTTTTCATGCCGGCACGAACACAACCCCACGGCAAAGGTACGGTTCTGCTCCACCAGTGCGGCGGCGCGCTCGTAATCCAGAATTTCCACATGGTCGCCCAGGGTCTGCTGATGCGGCAGGGCGCGCATGACCGAAACGCGCTGCCCGTCGCCGAAGTTGGCATCCAGAAAGGCCCGGTCGCCGAACATGTAGTCGTGGAACAGTTCCGCCCAGCGCTTGCTGGGCAACGCCCCGCCGGTGCGCATCATGGTGAATTCGAAAATGCCGATGACGATGGGGCTGATCATGTACAGGCAGCCGTCGTCGGGGTGGTGGGATGCCGGGGAAACCGGGGAGCCGGAGGCGGCGGGATGGTGTTCGGGCTGGCCGTTGGCGGCACGAGCGTGCTGGTGCGGGTGAACGTGCGGGTGAACGTGCCCGTCATGACCGCCATGCCCCTGCGCAGATGCGGCCAGATGCCCGGCGGCTTCGGCGGCTTCAGCGGCCCCGGCTGCGCGGGCCGTGCCCGTTGGGTTGGCCGCGCCAATTGCGTTGGCCATATGGTCGCCATCCTCGCGGATGTCCAGCACCAGCCCCTTGTCGCACAGTCGATCCAGCAGCCCCTGCAACCGGGCGCGATGCATGCCGGTGACCCGCTCCAGCCGTCCGATGGACGATGGGCGGTACGGCATGCGCACCACCAGTTCCGCTTCTTCCGGGGTGTACAGTTCGCGCAGCATGGCGTGGAAGGCGTCGTTCCACGGCGTGCGCACGGGCGTGTTGTCGATGGCGTGGCCGAGGCGGCGGTAGACATCTTTGGCGGCGATGTGTCCCATGAGCGGCTCCGGAAAGGGTACGGGGAAACGGGGAGCACGGCAGTCCGTCATTGCCCCCCCCCCTACCCAAATGCCCCATGCGGCCTGGGGTGTCAAAGACAGGGGGCGCGCGGGGAAACGGGGCGGCTCCAGCCAGTCAGAAACGCGGCGAACAGGCACGGCAACTGTCGCTGCGCACGTGCGGTACTGCGGGCGTGACCGAGGCAGGCGCAGCATCTGACCACCCGGCATGCCCCGCCCCAGCCCGTGTCGCCAGCAAACGAAAAGCCCCCACGGGTGCGGTACCGGCAGGGGCCTTCAGGCTACGGGACACGGCGCGGGGCCGTGGCGGGCCGCCTAGCGTTCGCGGAAAACGATGCGGCCCTTGGTCAGGTCGTAGGGGGACATGGCGACACGCACCTTGTCACCGGGCAGAATGCGGATGCGGAACTTGCGCATCTTGCCGCACAGGTGGCTAAGCACGGTGTGGCCCGTTTCCAGTTCCACACGGAACAGCGTGCTGGGCAGGGCTTCCTGCACCACGCCTGCCACTTCGAAATAGTCGTCCTTGGCCATAGGGTCTCCTCCTGCTTGTGGCGCGGAACCGCGCCGAAAAGAAAGGGTCCCGCCCGAAATGGGCGGGACCCGGTCCAGACGATAGGGGGAGCGAAGACCTACCAGCGGGGCTGGCGGGGAGCGCGTTCCTGCGCTTCGTTCACCTTCAGGCTGCGACCCTGGAAGTCGCGGCCGTCAAGGGCTTCCATGGCGGCGCGGGCGCCGTCGTCGTCCATTTCCACGAAGCCGAAGCCACGGGGACGACCGGTTTCGCGGTCCATGATCAGAGCGACGGACTGCACTTCGCCGTGGTTGGAGAACAGGGCGCGCAGGTCGCTTTCGCTGCTGGAGAAGGGAAGGTTGCCGACGTAGAGCTTCTTGGACATGTGTGATACTCCGGAATTTTCTCAGGCTCTTCTTTTCATCTGTCCGGAGCTTTGCACATGCGAAGATCGAACGAGGGAAACAAGAACGCTGCCAATTGGTAAGGAGATGCGTAAATACGCACCTTCCACCCTGTCGTCAAGCGAGCCGTGCGCGAAATAACGCGCCACGCGAAAAAATTCCTTGCCTCGCAGGGCTAGACCTTGAACATACACTTTAATTTCATAGCATTACGCGAAAAGGCAACTTGGGCGCACTATAAAAAATATGTAGCGCAAACTGCGTGCGAATGGGCACGGGATACGCACGGGGATGAGTACGAGGATGGGCTTGTGAGACGCGAGAGGATGAACGCGGCCACGGCGCGGGGGCGGACACGAGCCATGCGCGGGGGCTGGCACCTTCAGAACGGAACAGGAAGCCAGATCAAGCTTGGACGACTACAGACCAAGGCGGGACGACTCAAGCCGGAGCAAATCGAGGGTTTTCAGATCAAGCCTGCGCCACGGCACTGAACGACGATAGCCCAAGCACGAACCTCGCCGCCAGCACCCAGCCCCCCCCTGTCCCTTCACCTTAACCACGGCCTGCTCCTTTTCCGCACACGCTGTTTCCGTATCGCTGGGTTCCCCGCCAGCACCCTGCCAACTGGCCGCATCCCCTTTTCCCCTTGCACCGCGACACGCTTTCGACTATCTGACCACCGTACGCCACGACGCCGACGCCGTGGCCCCGCCGGAACGTAGCGCAGCCTGGTAGCGCACCTGCCTTGGGAGCAGGGGGTCGCTGGTTCGAATCCAGTCGTTCCGACCATGAAAACAATGGGTTGTGACAACATGTCACAACCCATTTCTTGTATGTAGAAAATCTCGTGCATAACGCGGGATTTTCTACATACAAAAGCAGAGCCGAGAGACTCTCCCGGCCCTGCTTGGTTCGCGGACCAGTGCGCGGTGCCGTGCAACGGCATGCAAGCGCATTGATGCCTACGCGATCAGGCAGCCACCTTGGGCTTGGCCTGAAGCGAAACGCCCATGGCCCCGAGCAGCTTGACGATGGTCCCGTAGCGAGGCTGCGCCCCAGGTGCGAGGGTCTTGTACAGGCTCTCACGGCCAAGGCCCGCGTCCTTGGCAAGCTGACTCATGCCACGGGCCTTGGCCACGTCGGCAACCGCCACAAGGAACACATCCGGGTTCGGGTCTTCGAGCGCTGCCGAAAGGTATGCGGCGATGGCTTCTTCGCTGTCGAGAAATTCGGCGGCATCGAATCTGGCAATCTTAGTCATGGCTATCCTCCAATTCCCGCGCCAGCCTCTTGGCAAGCACGATATCACGCTTCTGGCTGGACTTGTCGCCACCCGCGAGCAGCAGGTAGATCGTCTCGCCCCGGCGAGTGAAGTAGACCCGGTATCCCGGTCCCGCGTGAATGCGCATTTCGGAGACGCCCTCGCCTACCGGTTCGCAGTCACCGAAGTTGCCCGCCTCAGCCGACCGTATCCGCACGAGTATCCGGGCCTTTCCCGCCATGTCCTTGAGGCCGTTCAGCCACTTGGCGAAAACATCCGTGCGGAAGAACGTGTTCATACGGCACTTGTATCCATTTGGATACACAACGTCAAGCATCTTGAAGTCCCGGGCCTTCTTTCATCTCACGCACGGCATACGATTCAAGACATCCAACTGCCACCCGCGCGGGCTTTGCCCCGCAAACGAAAAACCCGCCGGTGGTCAGGCCACCGGCGGGCGAAACGCATGGGACTTGCTGCCCTTATTCGAGGAGCACGACACGCCGGTCATCACGGCGCTTTCGGATAATGGCCGGGAATTCTGCGGGCGTCCCGACAGGCATCCCTACGAGTTGTTCCTACAACAGGAAGACATCGAACACTGGACAACCCGCGTCAGACGCCCGTAAAGCAACGGCTTTGTGGAGCGGCTGCACAGGACATTGCTCAACGAGCATTTCAGGATTCAGGGGCGCAGGAACTGGTGCGAGTCCTTAGACGAAATGCAGACGGACCTGGACGCTTACCTGCACCACTACAACCACGAGCGGGCGCACCAAGGCAGAAACATGAACGGTCGGACACCCTACCAAGCTTTCCTTGATGGCCCTCCCGAGGGCCACCCGGAAGAGGGCAGCGAAGGGCAGCAGGCAGCCTGATCAGCCCCCCGCCGGGCACGGCAGTGTCAGGTGAATACTATCCCTGTACAAAATACGCAAAGCAAATAAGCACTACAGCAAACATAAGAACCCATATCCTTGCCAAAACAACTGGAATACAAGGCACACCAGACCCAAGTTCTGCTATATCAATCTTATAACCACCAATTTCACCTTGCTCATACGGAGAATCATTCCATACTATCAATAAAAAATCAGCACTACATTTTCTCCCCACAAGCCTTGGGACATCAGCAATATCACCATCACACCACGCACAAAACCAATACCTAGACGCGCATATGTGACGACTTGCAGCGCGGACACCAACAGCAGCCCCCCTGGATATAACATATCCACACACAGGAATTACTAGCATTACAAACATCATTGCATAAAACTTGAAATCAAAACCAGCACAGACACGCGCGAGCAGCCTATCCCCAACCCCCAAGAAAGCTGCAAATAAAAATGCATTCGAAGCAAGAACAGCAGTCATCCGGTGATTAACCAAATCATTTTCGAGCTTTATCAGCGAATGCGCCATTGCCCATTTTTTCTCAACATCATCAGCACCCTTATTACACATGCCCCTCCATCAAAACAGCACAGAAAAAAACAGCACATAAAACAGCTACGCCACTACAACGACACAAAAACATACGATACAACTACGAAATCAAACTAACACAACAGAAGGCTAAGCGCTGCGCACCACCACAAAACAGCACTACGCTAAATCTTAAGCATCATTGCAATCACACCGCCACCCAATACACAGGCAAAGGGTACCACTCCGCACAAAACCAAAAAAACACAAAACTCCACACTCCTGCAAACATCAAAGGGAAAATCAGAGGGACAATCTGAGCACAATACGATGGCCATTGCGGGGCACACCCAAACGTAACAATATACCCAAGACCATCTATAGATTCTATAATCCTATAGTGTGCAATTATTCTATCTCTCCATTCTCCATACATCCTAACAGCAGAAAAAACCAAAACGAGCACCAATAAACTTGAAAAAAACCAACACCAATAATCAAAAAAACAAAACCCGCATACCTACCAACGTCACAATTTGAAAACACAGCAATAACAGTCGCCAAGGCTGCCATGAGCATTGCCTGCGGCAAGAAAAGCCATGACAATCGCTCATTAATCCACTGCTTTTCACCCCTTGCCGCATCCGTAGACTCTTTCCACCCCCGCAACAGGCGCCCTACAGACACACCCTTTAAATACTCAGCGATATTACCCTGATTAACAACCCTACGCCTGTGATATATCCAAAAAGCGCATACGATAAGCACAACGGCTACAGCAACAAGCATACTGGCACCCACAGACCAAGAGACACAACGCCCGAACTGCACTCCCCTCCCCTCACATTACCGCGCAACCGGCGGTCACTAGCGCCTCGAACGAGGCATCCATTTCTTTACCCGCGGGCACAAAGATCACCATGCCATCGCGGCCACGGGTGAGCAGCACGCGGTAGCTATTAAGGCGCAGCTGGTGCGGGTTCTTGGCCTTGGATCGGCCGCCAGGGGGAGAAGCCCAGGCCACGCCGTTCCAGGTAAGGTCATCGCCCCAAGCAACAATGGGAAAGTCTAGTTCTAGCCCTTGGCAGGCAAATTCGGCAGCCACGCTATCCAGTTGGCAGCAGGAGCCGGGGTGGTCCGGGTCATCGCTGAACCAGGGACCTTTGCGCACCCGCTTGGTGGCTGCGTAGTCGTTGGGTATGCCGTGATCGGCCAGGTTCTTGGCCTTGGACGATGCCAGCAGGCCGAAGCGGCGGCCTAGGTTGCCGAGGTAGCGTTCGCGCGCGTGCTTCTTTGTAGATTCTACGTTGCGGGTAACGTAGACGGGGAACAGGTCTTCGCGCAGCGTGCCGGCCAGCACGTGCGTCTGGGCCAGCTTGCCATCCAGCAACAGGCGCACCCACTCTTGCAGGCCTAACGCGCGGTGCGTACACAACGAGGCGCTAAGGTTTAGCAGCCCTTCCGGCACGCACTGCTTTGCGCTGGTGAACACGTGGGCCACGTGCGGCGGGCAGACCACGGTCCAGTCGTCGGGCACGGCGGCCAGGGCGTCGTTCCACTGCGAGATGCCAGCCTCTTCGCCAAGGTGAATCTCTTGCCCTTCGCCGATCAGGCCGATGATCATCACCCCGCCATCCACGCGCGAGGCCAGCCGGGCGAAGTCGTTGGGCTCTGAAAGGGCCTGGGGGCCGCGCTTGTCTTTGGCGCGCTCATCGTCCCAGGCGCGCTGCGCCTCGTCGTAGATCCAGATGCGTTCACGCGGGATGCGCGTGCTGCCGCCGCCATACTGCTTGAGGAAGCCGTGCACGTCCTGGACGAAGATCTTGTTCTTAAGGGCGTACTGCAGCAGCTCTACCAGGGGGCCATTGCCAGACAGAAAGACGGCGTTGTTGGCGCCCTGCTCGCTTTGATCGTAGGTGAACTGCAAGCCCACCAGCGTTTTGCCAGAGCCGGGCACACCGGTAACAAGCGCCAGCACCTTTTCGCCAGCCTGCAGGGCGCGCCCGGCGTATTCGTGCAGCACCTGCAGGGTATCTGGAATGCCCACGCTTTCTGCGCGGCGAATTTGGGGCAGGGGTTCTTTTTCGAACAGCAGCTTTGCAGCATGCACCAGGCTGGGCAGGGGCTCGTAATCCCCTTCCAGGAAGGCGGCGACATCGCCCGGGGGATCTGTGCAATCGACAATCTGCGCGATGTCTTGCTCTAGGGTATCTGGACTGTAGATGCGGACATCGCCGGACTGCTTCCGCAGCCCCTCTGCCCCGGCCATGACCAGCAAGGGGACGATGCGCTTACCGCGGCTGCCGGCATGGTATTCTGCCAGGTCTCGGCAATAGGCGGCCACCTGGTCCACATGGGCCCGCCCTGGGGTTTTGCTTTCTTTAAACTCAAAAACGTAGGCCACGTTCTGCGAAAGCAGAATGACGTCTGGCCTACGCCCCCGTTCCCTTGGCAGGACAAATTCGAAGATAAGCGAGTATTCCGCCGGCAACTGCGGACACAACCGCTTTAAGATTTCAATGGACCCTTCCCACGCGCGGACCTGTTCGGCGGAAGGGGGTTGGGAGCAGATTTCTTTATGAACATGGATAAGCTCACGCAGAATATGGGAATCTATGCAGGATATTTCGCAAAAAACAGACAAAAAGCACCCCCGGCACATTGACAATTCTAGCCATTAATCCCCAACAGTCTTTTCAGACCTGACACCCTCAACTCCTGACCCCTGCGCACCTGACGAAAGAGCGTCAACAATAGACTTTAAAACAATATCATCAGTTGCGCCAACTTTCCTCAACTCCCCTACGACGGTCTGAACTCTTCTAGCTACCGGGTCTTCATGACTGGCAATATAACCTTGAGACACAACATCAAGCGCCATAAATTCAGATACAGAAATATTCAATTCATCACATATAGCAGCAATCACCTTAGCACGCTCTTCACGCTCAACACTCTCAATACAGGAAGATCCCCTATAATTCGCAGCAGCAAAGTCGCAAAACTTACCAAACATACCCTTATCAGTTTCGAGCATGGCAATAGCTTCATCTCTAGAGTTAGCATGCGCCTCCATTACGCGATTAAAATATGAATAAAACGCCATCGCAACCTTTGGCGAACAAATTTCCGCAATTTGGCTAATCTCCCCAAGACCAACTCCAGCCCTTAAGTAACGCTCAATAATCCTGTGATACTTGCTTGCTCTTATCATTCTTACCATGCTGCTGATCATCAAAAACCTCCTCATCAACTAATGTAACAAATCATCAAATCGCAGCAGAATATCTTGGCGAGAAAACCAATGAAAACATTGCCTCGCCAGCAGAACGTGCATTTTCACAAATTGAATCACACTCCCTTACTACATAACCGCAAACCACACTAAGAACACGCCTATCTGCTTCAACAATCTTCTCAAGCATCCTAACTCTACAGACTACGCGACGCGCACAACGACGGCACTCTACAGTTAAACACTCATCATCGACTCCACGATTCAAAGCACACTTAAAAGCCTCTATCGCCCTAGCATAAAACGCCCAGAGGAGCGCGTCTCCGACTGATTCGTTCAACATCTTTACAGTAAGACCCTTTTTGTAATCTATAAAACATCGAAATTCTTCATCCGCTCCAAGAATCCCCAACACCATGCTCCGGTCACCATCGTACTCACCAACACTTTCGTACCACTCTTTAATTGCAGCAAGAGGAATAAGATTTTCCAACTCATGAACTTCAAGAACAACACTTCTCACAAATTCATTCCGACCAAGCTTCATTACCTTTTCTGCAGTATTTCTAATGCGACCGCCTGGGCACTTCACATCACCGTCGACAATACAAATCGCCAAGCCATCATCTGCTTCCAACTGATCCTTATAACTTTCATGAGTTTGGTCTCCATTTCCATGAATTGGATCATAATATTTACGCCCAATTCGCAAAGCTTCACCCGCACAGGCACTAGCAAATGCGTCATACAGTTCGTGCTCACGCCTATTCTCAAAAATAGCCTTCGGCTTAGAAAAAATCACTCTTTCACCACCCCTTGGCAACAGCCCCTTTTCGTCATCCCACGTAAAAACGACATAGGGGTCCACACTTCGCAGCAGTGAAAAATTCTGAATCAAAAATCTACATATATCTGCATAGTAATGACTACACCCATGAAATCCTGGTGCATCCTTAATCGCAACAGCAGACTTTGGCGAAAGCAGAATAAAATGCGTCCTTTCTCGCCAAACATTTGCCAATCGCTCGATTAAATCTACACACACAGGATTTCCAGCCAGGGCCTGCCCTACAACCGTATCATCGACACAAATTATCATAACGACACCACAACTTATTCAGCGCTCAAAAACCCTACGGGCCAATCCTTAATATACCCCTCCGCAGAATACTCCGTACGGGTGACCGCAGACTTCCCATTTTCTTTTTTCTCAAAAAGCAAGAGCGCCACCTCACTAGCCATCTGGGGTGATGAGACAATATTCTCTCCAATTCTGTTAACAATCTCCTTACTATGCGTCTCAATAATAAAATGCGGCATAAAATGCGAGTCCTGACTCTTCGCAAGCGTGAAAACAACATCAGCAAAGAGAGACTCCATACACGGATGCATATGCAGTTCTGGCTGTTCAATCACTATAATCTTCTTAACCCTCCCCTTAAATGTGCTTCGCTTATCTGGCCTAAGCGTGGACCACATTTGCAACAACACCGGCAATACCTGAGAATAGCCAAATCCACTATCAACAACATTCTGAGGAGTCTCACCATCCAAAGAAACAAACAACGAAACATGCCCATACGCACTATGTGACGCAAACTGTATTTTAAAGTACTTCTGTGTCCAATTAGTAAACTTTTCCCTATCCTCATCACTCATTCCATGAAAAAATAGGGCAACATTACTACCATCGTGACTCACGCGAAAAACTGGTGAATCATCGAATCTATAATACCGCTGAACCATTGCGCGAAGCGGTGCCAGGTATTCTACATTATCCATAGCCAGTTCAAAGGTGACACGAGCATGCGCCATAAATCGAAAAGCATATACCGACAGGAGTATTTTCCGTATTCTAAGAAACTCCAACTTTTTAACTGTCCAACCCTGAACCTTACTGCGCCACACCTGTCCCAGCTCGTACCCCTTAAGAAAATCTAAAATCTCACGATTACTCACTGGCGTGAATTTATATATCATGCTTAATATTGAACCCTTTGATACCCTTTGATGACAATGCTCTCTAACAATATCCACAAACGCCTTGACAGGCGTACTCGTTTCACTAAGCCACATAAAAGGCACCCTACGTTTACCTTCACACAGCATCGGGACTATCATCCCTGGTACGATTGAAAACTCAGACAGGAACTCACTACAATCAATACCGTTTATCTTAGCTTCTCTTATTCGAAGAGATTCAGATACTGTTAGAGATATTTTATAACTTTTCGAAGAAATACAAATCTTACTTATATAATTATCCCTTTCACCAGTTGCTGAAAATTTAATTCTATATGAAAGACACTCCTCACCAACATAGTCAAACAAATAACTAGGGATAATTTCAGATTCTATATCTTTTGGATTTATACTAAAACTCACAAATATATCCCCACCAAACATTGATTTTGCCGTATTATAATCCCCAAAATCAACATATTGCCCATTGAACACCAATGGATTTTTCTTATTCTCAACACAACTCTGCTTCATCAATGGGAAGCACCTAGCAAATGAACTCTTCCCAGAACCATTTCTTCCGAGCAAAATAGTGACTGGCTTTATATCAATGTCTTTTGTATCAACGAGTCCACGCACATTTTTAATCCTTATATTATCCATATATCACTCCATTAATTGGCAATAAAATTCAAACACGGTTTATTAAATCACGCCAACTCGCAACACATCCGCAAACCCGTACAGCCCATCCACACCATCCACGGGGTGACGGGTTTCCTTCTTGTTCTCGTCGAACAGGCCCAGATACTTCTGCTTGCCGTTGAAGTGCAGGCGGCAGATGGGCTTGCGGTTGTTGTCGTCCAGCAGAATGGCGCAGTAGGTCTGCGCGTCGCGCATAAAGATGCGCTCCGGCGGGATCACGTCGCGGAGAATGGACTTGATGGCGTAGAAGGCTTCCAGTTCTTCCTGCGTGGTTTCGATCTGCCGCCCTGCCGGGGACTCCGGGGCCTCTTCGCAAGGCTCGACAGGCTCGGGATAGGCGTTACCCTGCATGGCCGTCTGGAGGCGCTCGTTGATGATGTCGTTGACGTGGTGCTGGAAGGCGAGGCGCAGCTTGTCGCGGTAGCACTCCACCACGTTGGCCCGCAGTTGGCCGGTATGCACGTCGCGGGCGAAGTACTTCACCAGTTCGTCCGACGGCTCGCGCATTTCCTTGGCCAGCAGGCCCTTCAACTGGCGGATGTGCTTCAGGTCCTGCGCGGCCGACAGGGTGGCCTCGATGTCGAAGCGATCATTTGCCAGCTTCTTCAGCTCGGGGATCAGGGCATCCTCTATGGCCGCAAAATCAAACGTCATGAACGGCGTTGCGTCCATGACGTTGGGCTGGTCGAGGTCCGAAAAGAATTTGTAGATGACGCCGTCGGTAAGGATGCCGATACGGGCGCTCTTGGTGGTGTGAAAGTAGCGCAGAAGCTGGCTGGCCTTGCCCTGGTCCAAGAGGGTGCCGCAGCACTTGGCCTCTATGAGCATGACGGGCTGGCCGTCACGCTTCACGGCGTAATCGACCTTCTCGCCCTTCTTGGTGCCCACGTCGGCGGTAAATTCGGGTTCGACCACGCGCGGGTCGAAGGTGTCGTACCCAAGGGCTTGCAGGAACGGCAGGATAAGCGCGTTCTTCGTCGCCTCTTCGGTACAGGTATGCGGACGCAGTTCTGCTATCCGCGAAGCCAACGAGTAAATCCGTTCACGAAAATCCATATCCCCCTCCACAAGCTAGATATGCAGGGGGGCAGCCCCAAAAACGGGGCTGCCCGGATGAATGCATGAAAGTCGGAGTGTCGTCTCGTCAGTCTGCCTACTTCACACCTCAAAAAAACACATCAACGTGATCACCTGCCACGCCTGCCTAGTCGCAGGCGGAGCAGACCCAAGCTTGAACTGGCCCACACCCCGCTTCCGCAGCCCGCCATTCACCCAGCCCGAAGGAAGGGCGCAGTATGCATTCACCTATTGCCGTGAACCTAACCGAACTTTCCCGACAAGAAAAGCTCAACAGGAGGGGCGACCGCAAGATCACGACGGGCTACCGCCCAGGCCTGCCCCCGTCCCGCCGCGCACAGTGTCGCTGGCTTCGGCGTTACTGGCTGTGCAGCACGCGGCGAAGGCCCGACGCCGCAAAACAGCACGCCCCTACGCCGTCCACAACCGCGTGGACCGCTGGGCCAGCGGCCCGCTCAGCCGCACGAAGTTGCCCACCAGCAGGGCGGAAACCACCGTGCCCTCGCGCAGCCCCAGCACCGTGCCCGCGAATATCAGGCTAAGGACGACAGCCACCACCACGTGGCCGCAGTCGAACAGGGTCTTCACGTTGCCCACGGCCAGCCGCGTGCGGTAGGCGATGGCCACCACCAGCCCTTCGCCGGGCAGTATGCCAACCTGGCAGACGATCTCGAAGGCGATGCCCAGCCCCAGGATGGCGCTGCCCACGACCACAGCCGCCATCTGCAACGGGTAGCCGTCCAACGGCAGAAACTTCGTCAGGGCCATGGCGATGTCGATGAACACGCTGAACACCATCACCACGGGCATCTGCACCAGGTACTTGCGCGACAGTCCTTCGCGCATCACCAGCATTTGCAGGGCAACGAACACAATGTTCACCAGCAGGGTAAGCAGGCCCAGCGACAGGCCCGACAGCAGCGACAGCACGTACGGCACGCTGGTGATGGGGGTGGTGCCCAGCCGGGCGTTGGTGACCAGGGCGATGCCGAAGGCGCACAGAAACAGCGAACATCCGAAGAACAGGTATCTTTTCAAGGCTTTTGTTCTATCCATGAAAACTTCCATCAGTTCAGGTGGGTTGGGACGGCGGACGCGATGTGCGCCCCGGTGCGACCGGTACGACAGAGTGGTTCACGCGCCTTGCGTGATTGGCGCACAGGGCGCACAGGGCGCAATGGGGGCGACGGACATCACGGGCTGCAAAACGCAAAAAACGACCGAAGAAGGCGCAGGACGCCTCCCAAGGCCGGAAACAGTACCAGCGTGTGCTGCCGGAAAGGCAACTTCCCACCTTTCGCGGGAAGTTGCAAACAGAGGAAAGCAACGATCCGGAGTATCGCGCGGCGGCAACCCAAAACGCGGCCAACGCAAGGCGTGGGCACGGGCGCAGACACTGGGCAACGGCATATCTGGGCCGCGCGGCTGCGCCTGCGTCCTCTCCGCTACGGCTTCATGTCCAGCTTCTTCGTCTGTCCGCCAGACACGGAAACCCGCTGCATCAGCCCGACGCCCTGCGGCTTCTTGTCGTCGGTCAGCCAGGTGAACCCGGTAACGATGAAGAACTGCCCGTCGGCGATATCCTTGAAGACGAAGGTACCGCTGTCGGTGCACACCGTCTGCGGGTGGTCGGCAAGGTAGCGCGGGTCGTCGTTGGTGATGACCGGCGGCGGTGCCGCGCCCTGCCCCAGGCGCAGGGTGCCCTTGTCGTCGCTGCCGTAGATGGCGAACATGCGTTCGCTGGAATAGGCCGTCACCGGCACCAGCGTCACCGGCTTGCCCGCACAGGTGGCCACCTCGCCGCCGGGCGTTTTGGCCGTGGCCGTTCCCCGGATGCTGTTCTTGCCGGGGGCCAGCTTGCGGCGCGCCTCCTTGGAATCATACGGCGTGCTCAGGGTGACGGTGCGGGGCCGCTGCGGTTCGGCCTGTTGCGGTGCGGGCCGGGCTTCCTGCGTGGATTCGCCGGGAAAGCCGGTGATGGACCGCTTGGGGCCGCAGCCGCCCGCCAGCAGGGCCGCCAGCAACAGGATCAGCAGCGGGACGGGCGACAGGTTCGACCATCGTCCCGGACGAAAGGCCGACCTGCGGGCAGGCCCGGCATCCGGTGCGGACCGCGCGCGGCGTTGATGCGTCATCTCGTGTGTCTCCTTTTTTCCGGCGATAGCAGACCCACGCCTGTCTGGGCAACCGGGAAGCGTCAGTCGGGCCTGCTGCGCGATACTACCGATATTGGGCAGCGCCCTGCCGGGGCCGAACCCAGGCATGCGGGCAAAAGCGCCCCGCAGCATCGCCCAGGCCGTCCCCAAGGACATGCGAATTCCTGTCTCCCGCGAAAAATCGTGCACACCCAACGGCGCCAGCCGTCAGCGGGTGCGTCCCCCGCCCTTGCCGCCGCCAATTCCGCCATCCTTCCCGCTGGTGTTGCCGCCGCCATTTCCCGGCGCTGCGCCCGCCGTGGCTGCCTGCTGCATGCGCCGCGTGGTCAGCCGGGTGGGTGGTGCGGCCAACGGGTCTTCCGGCCAGGGGTGCTTGGGGTAGCGGCCCCGCATCTCCGCCCGCACCGCAGGATACCCCGTGCGCCAGAATCCGGCCAGGTCCCGCGTGACCTGCAATGGTCGCCCGGCGGGCGACAGCAGGTGCACCACCACCGGCACGCGCCCCCCGCCCACGCGGGGCGTTTCCCGCGCGCCGAACATTTCCTGCAACTTCACCGCCAGCACCGGGCCGCCTTCCGCCGCGTAATCCACCAGCACCTGCGAGCCGGACGGCACCTCGATGCGTTCCGGGGCCTCGGCGTCCAGCCGCCGCGTCAGTTCCCACGGCAGCAGGGCCGCCAGCGCGCCCGCAAGGTCGATGCGCGAAAACTGCGTACGCCGGGTAATGCCGGACAGATACGGCGCCAGCCAGTGCTCCAGCCCGGCCAGCAGGGCCCCATCGGACACGTCAGGCCAGATGGACAGGTGCGGACAGATAAGCAGGTCCATACTGGCAGACTCGTTCGGACTGGCAGACTCGCCCGGAAAGGATGGCGCGGGCGGCGCATCATCCGCTGTCCGGCCCGCTGCGCCCGCTCCCAACGTCCGCCCTGGCTCCCCCACTTCCGCTGTCCTGCCCGGTTCGCCCCCCGCTGCACCCGCTTCCAGCCCGCGCAGCAAGGCCACCCGCGCGCGCCATTGCTCCAGTTCCGGCGTCCACGGCAGGCACTGCAGCCCGATGGAACGGATACCCGCCACCACCGCCGCCGTCACCGCCTCCGGGTCCGCCGCGTCGTGCGGGGCGTCGTCCAGCACCAGCGCGCCCAGCCGCCGCTGCCGTCGCGCGGCCACGGCCTCGGCCCGGTCATCCCAGACCACGAAGGCCCCCGCAACGATGGATGCGGCGAACGCCTCCTCGATGTGCTGCCGCGACAGCGGCGCGCATCGCCGGATGCGCCCGCGCGCCGCGTCGCCGTCCATGTCGCCCACGGCCAGAAAGGATTCGCGCGACAGCGGGTCTTCCGGCGGCAGATAGGCCCCGCGCCCGCAGGACAGGCGGAACAGTCCCTGCCCGCGCCCCTCGGCCACCCGGTCCGGATAGGCCAGGGCCAGCACCTCGCCGGTGGCCTCCGGGTCGGGCCGCGCGCCCTGCCGTGCCGCCTTCCCCCGGCTTCCGGCAGCACCAAGGTCCACACCGGCCAGCCGGGCCACCTGGCGGGCAGCCTCGCGCAGACGGGTCAGCATGGGGCCGTTGCCTGCGCCACACCCGTCCCCGGCCAGCAGGGCCACACGCTGCCGCAGGTCCGCCCCGGCATCGCGCAACGGGTCGCGCTCCTCCAGCAGGGCCGCCACGCAGCAGGCCGTGGCGCCAAGCCTCAGTTCCCCGGCCCGCACCACCATGTGCGCCAGACGCGGATGCAACGGCAGCACGGCCACCCGCCTGCCATGCGGTGTGATGCGCCCTGCCGCGTCCAGCGCGCCCAGCAGGGTCAACAACTCGCGCGCCTGGGTCAGGTTGGCCTGCGGCGGCCCATCCAGCCAGCGCAGGGCCGAGGCCTCCGGCACGCCCCACTGGGCCAGTTCCAGCAGCAGCGGGGCAAGGTCGGCATCCAGAATCTCCGGGCGGGCAAAGGGGCGCAGCGTTGCTTCCTCGCCCTCGCGCCACAGCCGCCAGCACACGCCCGGCCCGGTGCGTCCGGCGCGGCCCCGGCGCTGGTCCGCCCCGGCCAGCGACACCCGTTCGGTCACAAGGCGCGACATGCCGGAACGCGGATCAAAGCGCGGCACCCGCGCAAGACCGGCGTCGATGACCACCCGCACGCCGTCGATGGTCAGGCTGGTCTCGGCTATGGCCGTGGCCAGCACCACCTTGCGCGTACCGGACAGCGCGGGGGCTATGGCCGCGTCCTGAAGTTCCGGGGCCAGATCGCCGTACAGGGCATGCACGGCTACCGGGGCGTGCGGCGTGTCTGCCAGCCTCGCCAGCCTTTCCGCCGTACGCCGGATTTCCCCGGCCCCCGGCAGGAACACCAGCAGGCTGCCCGGCTCCTCGTGCAGGGCGCGGCGTACGGCGTCGGCCACCGCGTCCTCCAGCACGCCTGGCGGCGTAGTCTCGTAGGGCAGCCAGTTGCGCGCGGGCGGCAGGTGGCGGGTATCCACCGGAAAGGCGCGCCCCGCGCTTTCAATGACCGGACAACCCTCCAGCAGCGTTGCCACCGGGCCGCAGTCCAGCGTGGCCGACATGACCACCAGCCGCAGGTCCGGCCGCAGCCCTTCCTGACAGTCCAGGCACAGGGCAAGGCCAAGGTCCGCGTGCAGGCTGCGTTCGTGAAATTCGTCAAAGATCACGCACCCCACGTCGGCCAGTTCCGGGTCGGTCTGGAGCATGCGCGTCAGCACGCCTTCGGTTACGACTTCCACCCGAGTGCGCGGCCCGACGCGGGTATCCAGACGCATGCGGTAGCCCACGGTGTCGCCCACCGCCTCGCCCAGGGTGGCGGCCATGCGCCGGGCCGCAGCCCGCGCGGCCAGTCGCCGGGGCTCCAGCAGCACCACCTTGCGCCCTTCCAGCCACGGGGCCGCCAGCAGGGCCAGCGGCACGCGGGTGGTCTTGCCCGCGCCAGGGGGAGCCTGCAACACCGCGCGCGCGCCCTCGGACAGCGCGCGCAGCAGGCGCGGCAGTTCGGCGTCCACCGGAAGGGGGGGCACTGCCGGTGCGCCCGGCAGCACCGTGCCGGTGGCCAGCAGCTGGACGAGCGGGTGGACGAGCGGGTGGACGGCGGGATGTGCCGAAGCGTCGAAAGGAAGAGATGCGGACATGGTTCCGTGGGGTTTCGGGTGACGGAAAGGTGCGACACGCGTGCGGCCATGCGGTGCGCTGGCGCCGTGCGCTGTCAGGCTATGGAAAAGCGCCCGCGATGGCAACGCGCGCGTCCGCATTGCATATCCTGCCAAGCGCCCCACCCCCAGTCAGAGGCATGCGGCGGTTCATTCCGTCCCGCCGCATGCATGGGCACCGCCACGCCGCAAGGGAACAACCGTTCGACCATATACGCATGCGCCACACGCGGCATGCTGCATTCTTTACGGCATGCTCCACAAACACTGTGCAACTTCTTACACATATACCTTGACAATCAAGCAAGATTTTTTAACCGCACAACCGTGCAACGCATGATCATTATCCCGTTCCTGACGATCTTGTTTGCGGATTTTTTTCCGTTTTTCCCTGTACACACCCACAGTGACGAACTGTACGGATATTTTCCGGTTGACTTTTGCAGCCATGAGCGCAGAGAAGGCGCAAACAATCCCTTGCAGGAGGCTGCATACCATGAAGACCCTGACCAAAGCCCTTCTCGCCGCCCTGTGCGTGTCGTTTCTGGCCCTGCCCGCCGTCGGTCAAGCCGCCACGGTGAAGAAGCCGCAGACCATCGAAAACCAGCAGGTGCAGCAAAAGAAAAAAGCCACCAAGAAGGTGGCCGTGAAAAAGAAGAACGCCCAGCAGGCCGCCGCCAAGAAGCAGATCAAGGTCGCCAAGGTGGACAAGACCACCAAGGCCGCAAAGACCACCAAGAACTCGAAGACCCAGAACCAGTAAGGCCGTCCGGGGCCGGGCAGCACGCCCGGCCCCGCCCTTTTTGGCCGATCGCCCGCAGCACCGCCCCTGGCACCCGCGCACGATGGGCGACATGCGCTTGTCCTTTGCCGACAAATGGCGCAGAATATCGCATTCACGTCCACCATCGCTGACCGTAACCGGTCGGGAGGTGCGCCAATGTCCCGCCGCCGCTTCAGTACCCTGAATGAATTCGCGGAATTCCTGAACCGCAAGTGCATGCCCATGCACGAAGCCATCCGCTGCATCGACGACTTCGACGCCCTGCGCGAGGCCGTGGACGCCCTGCGTGCGCGCATGCCCTCCATCGGGTTCTTCTCACCCCGACGCCGGGTGCAGTGCTTCTATGCCGTATGCCGCCAACTGGACGGCTTCATCGAAAAGGGACGTCTGACCATCGACGACGCCCTCATGGCACTGAACATGCTGGGCTTCGAATCCGACAAGTTCCGCAAGGCGGCGCGCATGTTCCGCCGCCGCTGGGCACGCCGCCGCGAAGGCGACCACGCCACCCTGCCCCAGGTCACCCGCTTCTACATGGACGGCATTGGCACCTGCCTGTAGGCCCCCGCCGCGCCGTTTTCCCTCCTGCTTCCGGTCCGCCCCCCAGTCCGCCCCCCAGCCCCCCCCCAGTCCCCCCGGTCCGCCAACGGTTTCGCTGCGCCCGCGCGGCGGAGCGAGTTGCGCCTTTCCGGATGCCGCAACCTCTCGCATGCCACCTGGCGGTCTTCCAGGGCACCGTTCGCCCGCATTCCCCCGCCCGCCCCAACATCCCCGCGCCTAATCCTGTTGAAGCGCACGCGGTTCTGTCGTAAGGCAACCCATCACACCACATGACCAGCCACCGCAGCCGCAGGAGACCAAACCGCATCGCGCCCGCGCACCGGGCCACGTCGCACAAGGACCACGCATGGCCTCTCCGTACATCCTGACCATCTCCTGCCCCGACCGCATCGGCATCGTGGCCACGGTTTCCACCTTTCTCGCCGTGCAGCGCTGCAACATTCTGGACAGCGCCCAGTTCGGCGACCGCGAAAGCAAGCGCTTCTTCCTGCGCATCCATTTCGAAATGCCCGCCGACGGCCCCGGTCGCCCGGAACTGGAACGGCTGTTCGCGGGCGTGGCCGCCACCTTTGACATGGAGTGGCAGCTCTTCGACGCGGGCAGTACCGCGCGTATCTTGGTGCTGGTCTCGCGCTTCGGGCACTGTCTGAACGACATCATGTTCCGCTGCGAGACGGGCGCGCTGAACGCCACCATCCCGGCCATCGTCTCCAACCACCACGATTTCCAGCGCATCGCCGAGATGCACGACATTCCCTTCCACTACCTGCCCATTTCCAAGGAAAACAAGGCAGAGCAGGAAGAACGCATCGCCAAAATCATCGATGAACAATCCATCGATCTCGTGGTGCTGGCCCGGTACATGCAAATCCTTTCGCCGGAATTCTGCGCCCGGTTCAAGGGGCGGGTGATCAACATCCACCACTCCTTCCTGCCCAGCTTCAAGGGGGCCTCGCCCTATCACCAGGCCTTCGCGCGCGGGGTAAAGCTGATCGGCGCCACCGCCCACTATGTCACCGAAAACCTGGACGAAGGCCCGATCATCGAGCAGGAAGTGGCACGGGTGGACCATTCGCACATGCCCGACGACCTGGTGGCCGTGGGCCGTGACGTGGAATGCCTGGCCCTGGCGCGGGCCGTGCGCTTTCACATCGAGCACCGGGTGCTGCTGAATGGCAGCAAGACCGTGGTGTTCCGATAGGCACACCGTCTCCAGGCACCGCCGTTCCCTGCACGCATCGCGCCCGGAAGCCACCGCTTTCCGGGCGCGCTTTCGTTCCGTGGCATCCCCCGCCCGCCCTGCCCGGCCATCTGCGCAGAGGCGTCGGTGCACGCTGTCTCGCAACGGCCCGTGTTTTGTCTTGAAGCCGCAAAGGGCCTGCGCTAGAGTCCCCACCGGACGCACGGCGCGCACTCTTCGTCGCCCTGCCGGGCCGCCCCTCCGACCGCCGGAGGCAGCCCGCGCCCGCGCCCCGCACGGCCCTGTGCCGCGCGGGCTCACGCGGCGCGTCGCGTTTCCGAAGCAAGAAGCACCACCCCACTGGAGGACCGTTGATGGAAGCCCCGCAAAAGAATCTCGCCCTCGATCTCGTGCGCGTCACCGAAGCCGCCGCGCTGGCCTCCGCCCGCTGGCTGGGCAAGGGCAACAACGACGCGGGCGACGGCGCTGCCGTTGACGCCATGCGCCTGTCCTTCAATTCGCTGAACGTGGCCGGTCACGTGATCATCGGCGAAGGCGAGAAGGACCACGCCCCCATGCTGCACAACGGCGAGAAGGTGGGCAGCGGCCGGGGCCCGGCCATCGACGTGGCCGTGGACCCTGTGGAAGGCACCAAGCTGCTGGCCTATGGCCGCCCCAACGCCATTTCCGTGGTGGGCGTGGCCCCCGCGGGCACCATGTACAACCCCGGCCCCAGCTTCTACATGCAGAAGCTGGTGGTGGGCCCTGCCGCGCGTGACGTCATCGACATCGACGCCCCGGTGAAGGAAAATCTTCAGAAGATCGCGAAAGCGCTGGGCAAGGACGTGGACGACCTGGTGGTCTTCGTGCTGGACAAGCCCCGCCACGAAAAGCTCATCCAGCGCATCCGCGAATCGGGTGCACGCATCCAGCTGCACACCGACGGCGACGTGGCCGGTGCGCTGATGGCCGTTGACCCGCGCTCCGAGGTGGACGTGATGATGGGCACCGGCGGCACCCCCGAGGGCGTGCTGGCGGCCTGTGCCATCAAGGGCGTGGGCGGCCAGATGCTGGCCCGCCTGGACCCGCAGTCCTACCCTGAAAAGGAAGCCCTGCACGACGCGGGCCTTGACCTGCGCGAAATCCACACCGTGGATACCCTGGTGCGCAGCGACGAGGTGTTCTTTGCCGCCACGGGCATCTCCGGCGGCACCTTCCTGCGCGGGGTGCAGTACACCGGCGTTGGCGCCATCACCCACTCGGTGGTCATTCGCGGCAAGACCGGCACCATCCGCTACATCGAATCGTACCACAACTGGGACCGTCTGATGAAGATCAGCTCGGTGAAGTACGATTAGCAGCGCTGGTCGGCGCCTGCCGCCCCTTCGGGGCGCACGCTGCCGGATTCATGGAGGTACCGGCCGGTGCGGCAACGCACCGGCCGTTTCGTTCCCGCGCTTGCGGCGTGAACGGACGGATAGCGTACCGGACGGACAGGGCCACGGCCAGGCAGGCTCACCGCATGCCGCGCGGCATGCCACGCGGCAAATCGGGGCCGCCAGCATCCCCCCTTCTTCGCGGGTTCTCACGCCCCTCCCCCCCACGAACTTTCCGGACAGGCTTGCCGTACAGACACACCTGACAGGCTTCCCTTTCGCCGCCCCCGCCTGTAGACAGGCAGGGACATCCGGGGCCTGCCGACACCGCCGCAGGCATCCCCGCCCCCTACCGCAACCAAAGGATTTCCATGTTTACGCCTTCATCCCGCCTTGCCCCGCGCCGCCGCACCTGCGGCCTTGCCGCGTCCCTGGCCTGCCTCTGCCTTGCGCTGCTTCTGCTGGCCGCGCCCGAGGCCCGCGCGGCGGGGTTCTATGACCAGCCCCCCTTCGACAACGCCGAGTTGACCCGCTTCATCGACGACTTTCCCCGCTTCCGCGACTGGGCCAAACGCACGCCCAACCTCGGGGATGCGCCCCACCCCACCGTGGGCGCGGACGGCCAGCCCGGTTTCGAATATTCCGCGCCTGCCGCGACGGAACTCGAACGCATGGGCTGGAAGCCGGAGCGGTTCTTCTGCATCATGGGCCGCTCGGCGGCGGCGCTGGCCGACATAGAGGAGGGCGACGCGCTGGCGGGCGCCAACCGCCCCGCCGACATGCCGCAGGTAACCCCGGCGGAAACCGAACTGGTGCGCCGCCAACTGGCCTCGCTGCTGCGCGCCGTGATGGGTGAATAGCAGAACAACGCTGCCCCCTTGCGCCGCAGGGCCAGACGCCCCGCCCGCTTCCGCACGCCAACGCACCGCGCCCCGCCGGAACATCATCCGGCGGGGCGCATCGCGTGTGCGGCCAGGCTGCCCGGCAAAGAGATCGGGCAGACGCGCGTTCGCAGCACAGTCCGCAGCACAGGCAGGTTACATGGTGATCACCGCGTAGCCCTGTTCGATCCAGTCGCCCATGGCCGGGTGGCCGCTCATGTCGCCAATGAGTTCCAGGCCGGTGGCCTGCACCTCTTCGGTCATGCGCTGGATGGACGCACAGGCCTTGCAGGCCCCTACGAACAGCCCGGCGTCGCGCGCCTTCTCGAACAGCGGACGCATGGTGTGCCCGGTACCCGCCACCACGGGCAGGGCCTTAATGGCCTGCCCTTCCACCACCACGCGCACGTCCCAGCCGCGCGCGTGCATGTCCAGCGCGTTCAGCATCACGTGCACGAAACAGGGCACCTCGCCCTGGATGGCATACAGCACGACCTTGGTCATGGTACCCCTCCCTTGCGTTTCCCGTTGGGCCGGTTGCACGGTGATGCTCGGCCCAACGGGCGAAAAGACAATCTGGAAACAGTTTCTACGTGTAGGACTGCATCAACGCCCGCAACCCGTCCCTGTCCACGGGCTGGCGGCCCAGCGGTCCATTCCGCAGCACCGGCAGGCTGCCATCCAGCGAGGGCCGGTCGTTGCGGTAGATGACCCCGATGGGGATGCGTTCGCCGAATTCCTGCGCCACCTGCATGGCGGCTGCCCAGTCGGTGGGGTCGTAGTCTTCCGGCAGTTCCTGGCAGCGCTGCTTGTACCAGCCGAAGGTGTTGACCTTGTTGAACGACACGCACGGCGAGAACAGGTCCACCAATGCGAAGCCCTTGTGCTGGATGGCCAGCTGGATCATTTTCACCAGATGCGGGGTGTTGCCCGAGAACGAGCGCGCCACGAACGAGCACTTCATGGCCACGGCCACGGCAATGGGGTTGAACGGCGCATTGCGCACCCCGTCGGGCTGGCTCTTGGTGATCTGCCCTTCCGGGGTGGTGGGGCTGGCCTGCCCCTTGGTCAGCCCGTAGATCTGGTTGTCGTGCACCAGCAGGGTCATGTCCACGTTGCGGCGGATGGCTGCCAGAAAGTGGTTGCCGCCCTCGCCGTAGTTGCAGCCATCACCGCTCTGGGCAATGACGGTCAGCTCCGGGTTGCACAGCTTGATGGCCTGCGCCGGGGGCAGGCCGCGCCCGTGCAGCCCGTTGAAGCCGTTAAGGTCGATGTAGTGCGGAGCCTTGGCCGCCTGCCCGATGCCGGAAACGTGCGCCACCCTGTTGGGGGCAAGGTCCAGCCCGGCCAGCGCCTGGCGCACGGCCTTCATCACGTCGTGGTTGCCGCAGCCGGGGCACCACGCGGTCTTCTTGTATTCGCCGTAGACTTCGATATCCATGATCGCTCCTGGAAATTCGGTTGTCCGAGCCACCAGCGGGAAAAGGCCGGGTTGCCTAGCCCAACCGTTCCGCAAGCCAGTTGGGCGTGAATATGCGCCCGTCATAGCGCAGCAGCGTGCGCGACACCTCGAATCCGGTCTCCTGCCGCAGCAGGCGGGCGAACTGCCCCGTGGCGTTGCCTTCCACGCACACCACTTCCTTCGCCGCCTGAAGGGCGGGCAGGAATTGCGCGGGGTCCAGCGGCCAGACCTGGGTAAAGCTCATGACGCCCACGCTGCGGCCCTTGGCGCGCAGCATCTCCGCCGCCTCGGCCACCGGCCCCTCGCTGGAGCCCCAGCAGACCAGCAGCAGGTCGGGCCTGGCATCGCCGGACACGCGCGGGGGAATGCACAGCGCGCGCAGCCCTGCGCCCTTGCGCAGCCGCTTGTCGTTCATGGCGTTGCGCAGGTCCGCATCTTCGGTGATGTTGCCCTGCTCGGTGTGTTCGTGGCAGTCGGCCAGCACCAGGGTTTCGGTAAAGCCGGGCACCTTGCGGGGCGAGACGCCGCTTTCGGTCAGTTCGTAGCGCTTGTAGCGCTTGAACTTCGGACCGCCGCCGGGGCTGAAGTCCGGCTCGGCCACGGGGGGCAGCGCATCCAGGTCGAAGGGAACCACCGCGCGGTACGAGTCGGACAGGTACTGGTCGGTCAGCACGAAGACCGGCGTCTGGAAGCGCTCGGTCAGGTCGAAGGCCGCGTGGGTAAGGTGGAAGCAGTCCTCGATGGTGGCTGGGGCCAGGATGGCGCGGGGGAATTCGCCGTGGCCCGCGTACAGGGCCAGGTTCAGGTCGGCCTGTTCGGTGCGGGTGGGCAGGCCGGTGGCCGGGCCGGGCCGCTGGGCCAGCACGATGACCACCGGGGCCTCCATGACGCCCGCAAGGCTGACGCCCTCCGTCATCAGGGCAAAACCGCCGCCGGAGGTGGGCACCAGCGCCTTGGCGCCCGCATAGGTAGCCCCCAGGGCCATGTTCATGGCGGCAATCTCGTCCTCGGCCTGTTCCACCACCACACCCAGCTTGCGCCCCTTGGTGATGAGTTCCTGCGCCACCGAGGTGGCCGGGGTCATGGGGTAGAACGAGCAGAACTTGACGCCCGCAGCCAGCGCGCCAAGGGCGATGGCCTCGTTGCCGTGCAGCATCATGCGGCCCTTTGGCCCCTTGGGCGCGGGCAGCGCGGCGCAACTGGCGCGGTGGGCTTCCGCCCACTTCCAGGCATCGTCCAGCACCTTCATGTTCTGGCCGACCACCTCGTCGCCCTTCTTGCCGAAGGTTTCGCGCACCAGCCCTTCCATGGTGGGCCTGTCCACGCCCAGCAGCGAACCCAGCACGCCCAACGCGGCCACATTCTCGAAAATGGGACGCGGGGCCACATCCTTGAACGGCACGGGCACGGCCTTTGTCCCTTCGGGGTCCAGCCCGGCGTCCAGGATGACGATGCCGTTGTCCGCCAATTCGTGCTTGTGCAGGCTGACGGTTTCCTGGTTCAGGGCCACCAGCACGTCCATGGCTTCCGCCGGGGCGGCGATGGGCGCGTCGTGCACGCGGATGCTGTAGGTGTTGTGGCCGCCGCGCACGCGGGACATGTAGTCCTGCGACACGACAACCTCATAGCCGCTGCGGATCAGGGCCCTGGTCAGCATCTGGCCGATGGTGACCAGACCCTGCCCGGCCTCGCCGCCGATGACGATGTTTCTGCCTGTGTGGCTCACGCCGCACCTCCTTGCTTGTGTGCCGTATCGCCGCCATGCCGCGTCGTACGCGGTACGCATGCGCGGGCGGGCGCCCGGCCCGGAGACTCCCCAGGAGGATGCCCCGCCGGTTCGCCCGCCCGATATCTTTCGCCTAGGCCGCAGCCGCAGGCATGGTAAACACCCGCGTCGCCAGATCCTTGTCCAGCAGCAGCATGCCCTGGCCTTCGCCGTTGATGAGCCGCAGCTTGTGCAACAGGTCGTTCACGCCGTCCTCTTCCTCCACCTGTTCGGTGACGAACCATTGCAGGAAGATGTTGGTGGCGTGGTCGCGCTCTTCGATGGCCACGTTGACCAGGTCGTTGATGCGCGCGGTGACGTGGCGTTCGTGCTCCAGGGTCTTCTGGAAGGCGTCCAGCACGCCGTCCCACGACGAGGGCGGCGCGTCGATGGGTTGCAGGATCACCCTGCCGCCGCGTTCGTTGATGAAGTCGTAGAACTTCATGGCGTGGAACAGTTCTTCCTGCGCCTGCACCCGCATCCAGTTGGCGAAGCCGGAAAGCCCCATGTCCGCGAAGTAGGCGGACATGGAGAGGTACAGGTAGCTGGAGTACATTTCCCATTTGACCTGATCGTTCAGGGCCTGGTTCATACGTTCGGAAAGCATCGTGGTCTCCTTGAGTGCGGAATTCGCCGGGTGCCGGGCCGTGGGCACCGGTTCACGCAATAACCGGCAGTATTTACCATAGTACACGAAGGGCGGGTTTGCGCAAGGGGAAGGGGGCGTAAAGGGATTGCCGGTACGGGCGCTATGGGGTATGCCCCGCCTGCGCAGCCAACGCACGGGACAGCCCGCCGCCCTTCATCGGTTCAACGGGCACCACGCCTGGCCGCGCCGCAAGGAGACCGCATGTACAGCACCAACTACGGATTCGGGCAGGCCCGGGCCGCCCAGACCACCATTCCCTGCCGCACCTGCGGCACCGCGCTGCGCGTGGAGCGCACCTGTCACGAGGTGTTCCTGCGCTGCACCACCTGCCATTCCACCCACGACGTGGGCGAATACGTGGCCCAGATGGACGAGGCCCTGGAATCGTTCATGGAAAACGTATACTGCGACCGCACGTAGCCGCTTGCAGCCACCCGGCGTGACGGGCACGCGAAAAGGGGACGGAAGTCACGAGGCTTCCGTCCCCTTTCGCATGCGCGGGGGGGGCATGATGTCAGGCCCTCAGGCTAACCCCTGCCGGGCTGAAACCTTCAGAAATAGCCCAGGGCGTGCAGCGAGGCCAGCATGGCCTCCTTGTCGGCGGCGCGCCCGGCACGCTCGCCCCCCGTGCCCTGCGTGCCTTCCGGCGGCAGGGTGCACGGCATGCAGCCCAGCGAACGGTAGCCCCGGTCGTACAGTTCGCAGTGGGGCAGGCCAAGCTGCATGGTGGCGGCCCACACATCCATCTCGCTGAAGTCCAGCACCGGGTGCACGCGCAGATGGGGCGGCTCCGTCACCGGTTCCCGCACGGACCGCGCGGCCCTGTCGGGATGTTCGTCGCGGCGGATGCCGGTAAGCAGCACCGCCACGTCCAGCGCACGCACTGCGCGCTGCAACGGCGCCACCTTCAGGTCGCGGCAGCAGGTGGCCCGGTCCACCGCCACGGGATAGCCGGGGGCCACGTCCGGACGGGCGATGTGCAGGGTAACGCCCCACTCCACAGCCAGCCTGTCGCGAAAGGCTAACACTTCAGGAAACTTGCAGCCCGTGTCAAGATTCAGGCACAGCGGGCGCGCCTCGGGCGTTGCATCGCGCAGCACGCCGCGCCACAGGGCCAGCGCCAGGGTGGAATCCTTGCCGCCGGTCCAGGCCACGGCCACGCGGCCCGGCCCGTGCAGGGTCAGCACCTCGCGCAGCAGTTGGCGCGCATCGTCGATCTTGGCATCAAGGCTCATGGGTCCTCCAACCGAAAAACCGGAGAGGCCGGTCTATCCCTTTCACCGGGGCGGGGCAACCGCCTGGAGCCGCCCACCATGGGCAGGAGGGTGAGGGGACGCGCGGGAGTATCGGATCGCGTCGGGACGATCGCCCCGTGGCCATTGAACTGCGCGCCATCCTCCACGCCCCGCCACCATGCATCCCGCATCCGGCGCGGGCTGGCGGGCATCGTGCCGCCGCGTGCAAAACAGTGTGCACGGCAAGCACGAAATCGCTTGACGATCCGGCCCCATCGGGCATATATGCCTTCTCTCGCTGCGCCGGTAGCTCAGTTGGATAGAGCAACAGGCTACGAACCTGTAGGTCGGGAGTTCGAATCTCTCCCGGCGCACCAGTTGAAAATGCGGACCTCGCGGGCGTCACGCCAGCATGTTCGCAAGTGTTCCGGAGACACGCGCCAGTAGCCCAGCTGGATAGAGCAACAGGCTACGAACCTGTAGGTCGGAGGTTCGAATCCTTCCTGGCGCACCACTCCTGCATGCACCGGAACCATGCACCACGGCAGCCGCTTCCGTGGCGGGACGCAAGCCCCGCGAAACAGCGCACCTTGTGCGCCAGTAGCCCAGCTGGATAGAGCAACAGGCTACGAACCTGTAGGTCGGAGGTTCGAATCCTTCCTGGCGCACCATGCACGCAAGCCCCCGGAGCATCGCTCCGGGGGCTTTTGCATTGCCGGCAGGCCCGGCCTTGACTGGACGGAACAGACCGGGCGAAAATGTTCGCGCACGCCCCTGGGGGCCCAGCGCAATGGCAAGGAATCTGGCTGGCTGCCTGGCTGCCAAAGGGGATGGAAGAAATGCCGGTTCTCTCTGGCGCCCCCCTTCACGCAAGGCTGTCGCCGCAATTTCCTTGTCGCTTGACCGCCCTCCCCCTGCCGCCTATCATCAATGATTACGGACATGCGGTGATCCTGCGGCACGTCTCCATCCGGACCTGCCGCGTCTCCCGACACACAGCCGCGTGCCACACCCGAAAGGCAGCCATGCACGCCAGCCGTTCCCACCCTGGCCTTCCGACGGCCACCGGTCTTGCCCTCGCGGGCATGCTCTGGTGCCTGTTGGCCCTGCCCGGCCCCGTGCTGGCGGATGAGGGCGACACCGGGCAAACCAACAATCCCGCCCCGCGCGAGTTGGCCATCCTCGCCTTCCATCGCCCGCCCTACTACACCTTCGAGCAGGGCGTGGCCGGGGGCTTTCTCATCGATGCCGTGCGGGGCGTGCTGGACGCCGCGCACATTCCCTACCACGTCACGGAAATGCCGCCCAAGCGCATCGTGGCGCTGTTCCAACAGGACTCCACGGTCCATGCCTGCTCGCCCGGCTGGTACCGCACCCGCGAACGCGAACAGTTCGCGCGGTTCAGCGCCCCCATCTACCGCAACCAGCCCCCGGTGGCGGTGCTGCGGGCCGATGTGGCGCTCCGGACGGATGGAGGCAGGGGGCTGACCGGGCTGTTGGCCACCGGGCTGCGCATGGTGCTGCGCGACGGCTTTTCGTACGGCCCGGCCCTGGACGAGGCGCTGGCCCGGTCCCGCGCGCCGGTCTACCGCAGCACGGCGGACAACGCCGCCCTGCTGGAAATGCTGGCCTCCGCCCGTTACGACATGACCCTGATGGAACAGGAAGAGGCCACCGAACTGCTGCGCCGGTCACCCCGGTTGCTCCAGGCGTTGCAACTGGTGCCCCTGACCGGGCAGGACGCGCTGCCGGGTCAGCCCCAGACCCGCCACCTGATGTGCGGGGGCGGCGTGGACGAGGCCACCATGCGGCGCATCGACGAAGCCATCGCCACCGTGCTGGGCGACATGCCGGGTGACACGCCGGAACCAGCCCCCGCCACGCCCTGATCCACGCACCTGATGCATGCGCCTGGCCCGATCATACGGGTCCGATCATCCAGGGCCGATCATACGGGGCCGATCATCCTGGGCCGATCATACGGGCCCGTGCCTGCCGGTTTCCGGTGCATCCCCACGCCGTGCCCCTGTGGGGCTCCCCGCGTTCCCGAACGCCCCGTGCACCGCCTGGCACCCACGCGCACCCGCCCTTCCCCCCGGCAATGCCGCCCGGCATGCACCGTGCGTAATAATCATTCAGCCTCGACCACGGTCGCGGCACCCTGTATCCAAGCCCCACTCCCCAACCACAGCCGGAGGTTGCCATGCCCCCGCACTGCGCCCGGCCCCTCTGCGTCAGTCCCTGCCCGCGCCCACTGGTCATCCTGCTGCTTGTGCTGGCCGCCTGTGCCACGCTGGCGTGCACGGGGCATGCCGCCCCCTCCGCCCCGCCCCCGCGCGAAATCACCGTCTATGTCTACCACCGTCCGCCGTTCTTCACGACAACCCCCGAAGGACAAGGCGGGCCGTTGGTGGAGATGACCCTGCTCGCGCTGGAGCGCGCGGGCCTGAAGCCCCGGCTGGTCACCAGTTCCTTCACCGAAATCCTCACCATCTTCCGCGCAGGTGCGCCCTTTGCCTGCGCCCCCGGCGTCTACCGCACGCCGGAGCGGGATGCCTTCGCCCGCTTCATCGGCCCCCTGTATGTTCCGCTGCCGCCAGCCATCGTCGTGCGCCGCGCCGATGCGGGCCTGGCCGCCTCTGCCCGGTCACTCGATTCGCTGCTGGCCGGGGGGCTGCGCGTGGTGCTGGGAGACGGCTACTGGTACGGCGACTGGCTGGCGCGGGCGCTGGAGCGTACCGGCTCCTCGCCCACCCGCACCCGAGACGAAAATGCGCTGATGCTGCGCTCCATAGCGGGCGGCACGTACGACATCACCTTCATGAGCCATGAAGAGGCGGCCCACCTGCTGCGCACCCACCCGGACCTTGGCACGGCCCTGACCCTGCGCCCGGTGCCGGGCAATCCCAAGGGAGAATCGCGCTACCTGATGCTGGCCGGAGGGGTGGACACCGCCACCGCCGAGCGCATCGAGTCCGCCCTGCGCGACCTGGCCGAAACGCCGCGCTACCGTGAACTGGTGCAGGCGCTGCGCCACGAATGACGAGGCACGCGACGGCCCCACCACCACCGTCACACCGCAACACCGCAACTCCCCCATCTTTCCCGGGTGGGCGCCACTGCTGCCGCCACGCGCCGGACGCAAAAAAGGGCGCCCCGGCCTGCCGGGGCGCCCCTGTCATTGGCTTGTGTTCGTCATATGCGGGCATGGCGGGCGCAGGCCCTTTGCCCGCAAGCGCTACTGCTTGGGGGCTTCCGCCGGCTTGGCCGGGGCTTCCGCCTCAAGAGCCTTGAAGGTGATGTTCATCTTGTTCAGTTCGGCCACGATGTTGCCGGTAACGTCGGCGCTGGGGCCTGCGGAGAGCACGTTGTCGTTGCCCACGATGACGTCGAGGCCGTTCTTTTCGCGGTAGGAATCCAGCACCTTCTGCAGGTTCTCGTTCAGGACGGAGATGACCTGCTGCTGTTCGGCGCCCATGCGCTTCTGGTAGTCGGCAAAGGCTTCCTGGAACTTGCGCTTGTTGTCGTCGCTCTGGTCCTTTTGCAGTGATTCCTGCATCTGGTTGAGCTGGTTCTGCATTTCTTCGTGCAGCGTTTCAAGGTGCTTCACCCCGGCCTTGCCCGCCTCGCTTTCCTGGTAGACGCGGGCGGTGTTCACCACGGCGATGCCGCCGGACTTGGGCTGGTTGCACCCGGCAAGCGCCACCATGGCGGCAAGGGCCAGCAGTACGAGGGCATATCTTTTCATGAACGACTCCTGTGTTCGGAACGGTTGGCCCCGCGCGGGGGCGACCACGGACTGGAATGCCGTGCCCGCTGGGCATGGCGGTGCGCCGGACGGCGCGACCATCCCCCCTTACGCCCTTTCGGTTCGCAACACAACGCTGCGAGACGGGTCCGGATCATGCCGCGACAGGAATGGGGAGACGGGAAATTTCGACACGAAATGAAGACGATGGCGCAACCGGCAACGACTGGCGAAGGCAACATGAGACGGCAAGGCGGCGGCAGCATCGGGCGCCAGCATGGGGGACCACACGGGCTGGCAGAGGGCAGCCAGGGCGGACGGGCGCACGCCGCACCATACAGCCTGCCGGACCATGTGCGATCTAGCGGACGGCCGAAAAGTTCTCCAGCGAGGCAAGCACCTTGTCCACGTACTTGCGCGATTCGTCGGCGGGCATGTGGCGCACCAGCTTGTCGTACACCTGCTGGGTGGTCATGGCGTTGATCAGGGCCACGGCCTTGTCCCTGTCGGCGTCGAACACGCGCAGCAGGGCGTTGGGGCCGCCGTTGTAGGCGGCAATGACGCACAGCTCGCGGGTGGCCGGATTTGCGATGTCGAAAAAGTGCCGGTTGGACAACAGGTGCAGGTATACCGTGCCGTAGCGGATGTTGGTGCCGGGGTCGAACAGGGCGTCGCGCGGCGGCTGGCCGGGCGTGCCGTGCAGGTAGGCGTGCACTTCGCCCCCGGCGGTTTCCGGCACGATCTGCATCAGCCCCAGGGCCTGCGCCGGGCTGACCGCCTTGGGATTGAAGCCGCTTTCGGCATGCATGATGGCCAGCACCAGGCGGGGGGAAAGGTTGTAGCGCCGGGCGTAGCGGTCCACCATGTCGCGGTACTGGCGGGCACGCAGCAGCATCTGCTCGGGCGTGGTTGCCGCCAGCACCTCGCGCGTGGCACCGCCGTACACCGGTCGCCGCACCCCCGCCACGGTCGAACGGCGGGTGGCGGCGCACTCCCTGGCCAGCAGGCGCACCGTCTCGCCGCGCGTCCAGCGCAACGGGCGCCCGGCCTGATCCAGGGCCTCGCCGTAGAAGACGGGTTCGGCCACCACGGTGGGCTCACCCGCGCGACCGCCGTCGATGCGCAAGGGGTCGAGCCCCAGCAGGATCATGGGCGAGGCGTCTGCCATGGCATCCACGGGACGGTGACCATCCACGGTGGACACGGACACGCCGCCCCCGGCAAAGCTGACCGAGGGCACGGCATGGGAGGGGGAGAATTCTTCCGCCGTGCCGACCAAGGGACCGGACACACCGGGTGCACCGGGCACGCCAGGCAGGCCACCACCCGCAAGCGAGGCGGCCACCGCCGCATGCACCGAGGCAGGCAGGACCACCGACATGTCGGCAGGCGCAACGCCGGAGGCTACGGCAAACGCCCCGTCATCGGCCACGGCAAACGTATCGTCGGCGCGGTTCACGGCGGCACGCATGCGCCATTGCTCGCCCTCCGCCACCGGGCGTTCGACGGCCGGTTTCGCGCGCAATACCCTGTCACTCAGCGGAGCACGCACGAACGGGCTGCCCGCGTCGGGCACGAACCCGGCCACAAGGCCGAGCACACCCACCGCCAGTGCAGCTGCGGCCACCAGGCCGCCGAATGCCGTGCGTTTGCGCTTCACCCACCATCCTCCGTTGCCAATGACGTCCGATCCGCACGCCGCATGCGCGCCCGCATCCGTGCCCGTGTTCGCACCGGACGCCCCGCGTTCCAAATTCCGTGGCTGGACCATACCCCGGCAAAAAGCAAATTCCGCGCCAAGGGCAATGCATTTCGCGCCAGTCCGGCACGGCAGCCCCCGCCGACATGCCGACGACGCGCCCAAAATGGTCCGTACCGCGCGCCGCAGTCGGAAATCCGACACCGCGTTGTACCCCAGCATAGGGGGTGACGGGCTGGCGGGCAAGCCCCGCGACCAGTTTTAACGGTAATCCGCATGACTGCGGGCATGGGGTACCCCGACCACAGGGGGCAGATATGGTGGGCCTGCCCAGGCCATCAACGCCGTTGGGCCGCCGCCCCCAGAACGGGAGCGGCGGCCCAACGTTTTTACCATCCGGAATTACAGCCCCTTGCGCTCGAACCACCGGAACAGCAGCAACGCGCCCGCCACCAGCGGCACGATGAGCACCCAATGGCTCACCCCCAGCAACTGCGGCAGGGTGACCTTGCCGTAATTGCCCCAGGTCAACACGGTGGCCTTCATGGTCGGGTAGGCTTCCGCATACAGGGCCGCGCCGCACAGGCTGCCCAGAATGCCCCACAGGGCATCCCAGCGGCCTTCGCCCAGCGCGCCCAGCGAGGTGCCGGGGCAGTAGCCCAGCAGCCCCCAGCCAAGGCCGAAGGCCAACCCGCCGAAGATATTCCCCCCCAGCACCAGCGGCTTCACCGACAGCTTCGCCAGTTCCAGGTCCACCAGCAGATACACACCCACCATGCCCACAACCACGGTGGAAAGCATGAACTTGACGATGGTCATGTCGCGCAGGCGCAGCGCGCCCAGTTGCTTGTCGTAGCGCAGCACTTCGGAGCGTTGCAGGAAAATGCCGAACAGAATGCCCGTGACGAGTCCGTAGGTAAGGTCCATGGCTACCTCCCCCGGTACAGGATGTACGCCGTCACCAGCCCGCCCGCGAAGAAGCAGGCCAGCGCCACGAACCCGCTGGCCGCAAGCTGCAACGACCCGCTCAGGCCGTGCCCGCTGGGGCAGCCGTCTGCCAGACGCGCGCCGAACATGGCCAGCACGCCGCCGCAAAAGGCCGCCACGCCGCGCCGCAACCGCGACGGGCCGAACCGTTCCGCCCAGCCCGGCGGCACCGCCTGCCAGCGGAAGGTGCCAGAGGCCAGCGACGCCAGCAGGGCGCCCACGAACACACCGGCCACGAACATCCACTGCCAGTCCACCTTGGGCGCTTCCTTGACGAAGTAGTCCAGCGCGGCCACGTGTTCCGGCGAAAATACCCGCTCAACGAAGCCCACCGAGCGGACAAAGGTGGTGGACGCGCCAAAGTACTTGCCCGTCACCCACACCGACGCCACCACCAGAAGACCGCTCAGCGCGCCGCCCACATAGGGGCTCCACGGCCTGCGGCCCGAATTCACCGTATCCAGTGCGTTCATGAACGCCTCCCTGAAGGTTTGGCGCATGCTACACCACGGGTGAGTATGTGACAACTGACGCGGCTGGTTTTTTGGAAACGCCGCGCCTGCGGCGGGCAGGCCAGCGCGGCACGCGAAGGCAAGGGGAAGGGGATGCGGCCGGGAAGCCGGCGGCGCGTGCCCTACTCCGCGGCCTCGCCGCGCAGGAAGGCGGCGACCAGCGTGGTCATGGCGTCAAGGTCGTCGGGCCGGATCCAGTGGATGCGCTTGTCGGCACGAAACCACGTCAGCTGCCGCTTGGCGTAGGCGCGGGTATTGCGCAGCCACAACAGCCGGGCCTCGGCCCAGGGCAGTTCGCCCGCAAGATGGCGGTACAGTTCGGCGCAGCCGATGCCCGACCAGCCCGGCGCGGCGGGGTCGTCGCACACGGCGCGGGCCGCGCGGGCCTCGTCCAGCGCGCCCGCTGCCAGCATCAGGTCGATGCGGTGGTCCAGCCGGGGCGTCAGTTCGTCGAGGCTCATGTCCATGCCGATGCGCAGCGCCGCGTAGCGCGGCGGCGGCACGGGCCGGGCATGCCACCACGACAGGGTGCGCCCGGTGCCCTCGTGCACCTCCAGCGCGCGCACGGTGCGCTGCCTGTCGTTGGGGTGGATGCGCGCTGCGCAGTCCGGGTCGATGGCCGCCAACCGGGCGTGCAGCGCGGGGGCGCCCAGCGCGTCGCATTCGCGCTCCAGCCGCGCGCCGATGGCCGGGTCCACGCGGGGGATGTCGGCAATGCCGTCCAGCAGGGTCTTCAGGTACAGGCCGGTGCCGCCCACCAGCAGGGGCAGCAGCCCGCCGTGGCCCGACTTGCCTCGGCGCAGTTCGTCCCGACAAAGTTCCTCTATGGCCGCCGTGGCCCTGTCGGTCCACACGCCCGCGCTGATCTTTTCCGTGCTGGGCAGAAAGCCGTACAGCAGGTGCGGACACACCGCGCGCTCCTCTGGCGAGGGCTGCGCGGTGATGACGGGAAAGTCGCGGTAGACCTGCCGCGAATCGGCATTGACCACCCCGGCCCCGAACGTGCGGGCCAGGTGCAGCGCCGCCGCCGTCTTGCCCGCCCCCGTGGGGCCGACCAGACAGACCACGCGGATGGGGGCGGCACTGGTCAATGAATTTGCAAGATTACCGGAGAGGGACATCACAATGCCGCCCCCCGTTTTATAAGCAAACGAGGATTTTTGTTCGCTGGCAAGGAAAACAAGGCTGCCATGAGGGAGTGCCTCAACTGTTGGACGAGTCTGCGAGTCCTACAGGTTAGGACCGCAACGCGTACTCTTATCGTATTCGACCGACATGGCAGCCGAAGTTTGACCGCTCTGCGCTCGATGTCCGTAGGGCTCGCAGGCTCGCCCAACGGCCACGCTACGCGCCCTTCGGGTCGGTCGCCAGCGGACAAAAGGACCGTTTGCTTGAACACGTTAAAACGTGGGTGCCATGGGCGGCGTCCCCCCGCCATAGCCCTCGTCGTCGGGGCCAAGGCCGCCGTTGCGCAGCGCGTCGTCGCCTTCGGCGCACAGGCCCGCGCCCATGCCGCGCGGCAGAAAGCCCCCGTTGCCGAGGCCCGCGCCAAAGGCCGACCCGGCGGAGCCGCCCCCGGCCTGGCCCCCCGGCCCGCCCGGCCCGCCCGTTCCCCCCAGGCCGAGGTCGATGTCGTCGCCCAGCGGGTAGGGATAGCCGTACTTCTCGCGCAGCTTGCGGTAGATGTTTTCCGGCACCAGCCCCTTGATGTCGCCGCCCAGGCTGGCCGCCGCCTTGATGATGGTGGAGCTGATGTACAGCCACTGGTAGTCCGTCATCAGGAACACGGTCTGGATGTGCCGCTTGAGCTTGCGGTTCATCAGGGCCAGCTGGAATTCGTACTCGAAGTCGGACACCGCGCGCAGCCCGCGCAGGATAATGTTGGCCCCGCGCCGCTCCACGTAGTCCACCAGCAGGCCGGTGAACGGCTCGACGGTAATGGAGGGATGCCCGGCAAACACTTCCTCCGCCATGCGCACCCGCTCGTCCAGAGAGAACAGCGGCGTTTTCGGCGTGTCGGCGGCCACGGCCACCACCACGTTGTCGAAAATCTGGCAGCCCCGGCGGATGAGGCTGACGTGCCCGTTGGTCAGCGGATCGAAGGTGCCGGGGTAGATGGCAAGGCGCCCTACCCGTTCTCGCGCGTGGTCCATAGCACGATCCTTGTCTGTCCGTAGGTCCTGTCCACGATGGGTTCCAGCGCCGCGTTTTCCTGTTCCGGGTCCAGCGGCAGGCGCGCCTCTACCTCTACGGCCACGATGCCGCCATCGGCCAGCCAGCCGTTGCGTACCGCGTTGCGCAGCGTGGGCGACAGCTGGCCCGCACCGTAGGGCGGGTCTATGAACACCACGTCGAAAGTGGTGCGCGCCCGGCGCGCCAGCAGCTTGTTGCAGTCTTCCTGCAACACCTGCCAACGTTGCTGGGCGATGCCCAGCGTCTGGGCGTTCTTGCGGATGAGCTCCGCCGCCTTGGGGGCCGTTTCGACAAACCACGCTTCCGCCGCGCCACGGCTCAGCGCCTCGAAGGCCAGGCTGCCGCTGCCCGCGAACAGGTCCAGCACGCGCAGGCCGGGCCAGACCACCCCGCGCGATTCCAGCATGGAAAAGAGCGCTTCACGCACCCTGCTCATGGCGGGCCGGTAGCCCGGCCCTTCGGCCGTCTTCAGCACGCGGCCGCCGTATTCACCTGCGATGATGCGCATATCTCTCCTGAAACATTGTAAACTTAGGCTGAGGTGCTGTTTCAAAATTAGGATTTTTGCCCGTTGGCAAGGAAAACGAGCCTGCCATGAGAGAGCATACTCTTATCGTATTCGACCGAAATGGCAGGCGAAGTTTGACGATGCCAACGGGCAAAAAGACAATTTTGAATCTACACCTGCGACAACAGGCTCAATATTTCCTTGTTCAGATCGGCCACCCGGTCGCGTATGTCCACCTGTTCCACCCATGGGCGCGTTTCCACCCCGGCCAGGCGCTGGCGCAGCATGGCCACCTTGGCCTCGGTGTCGCCCAGCAGAAATTCCCAGTCCACGCGCGGGTGGGCGCGGCTTTCGTCGGGCGCGGTCAGCATGGTGCGGCCCGGCTTCAGCGTTACCTCTTCCATGTAGGTGGGAATGTGCACGGTAAGACCGTAGCGTTCGTGCAGCTTTTCCGAAAGGGTGGTCTGGGCCTTTTCTTCGCCGTGCACCAGAAACACTTCCATGTCCTTGTGCTGGAAGGCCCCCACCCAGTCGAGCAGGTGGCTTTGCCCGGCATGGGCCGAAAAGCCGCCAATGGTGAACACCTTGGCATTCACTGCCACGTCTTCGTTGAACAGGCGGATGGTCTGGGCGCCGTCCACGATCTTGCGGCCCGGCGTGCCCACGCCCTGATACCCCACGAACACGATGGACGCCCCCTGCCGCCACAGGTTGTGGCGCAGATGATGCTTGATGCGGCCCGCGTTGCACATGCCGCTGGCGGAAATGATCACCGCCGAACCCTTCATGCCGTTGAGCGCCTGCGATTCCTGACTGCTCAGGGTGTAGCGCAGGTTGGGCAGGGACAGCGGGTCATCGCCGCGCGCGTATGCGGCCTTCAGGTCGTCATCATAGAAACGCGGGTGCTTGCGAAAGATTTCCGTGGCGCGGATGGCCAACGGGCTGTCGATGTACACCGGCATGTCGGCGGGCAGTTTGCCGTCCTTCCACAGCATGTGCAGGGTGTACAGCACTTGCTGGGTGCGTTCCACCGCAAAGGCGGGAATGATCACCTTTTCGCCGTGGGCGTGGCTGTAGGCGATGGCTTCCGCCAGTTCGGCGCGGCTGTTCTCGGAATCCTTGTGGTCTCGGTCGCCGTAGGTGGATTCCATGAACAGGTAGTCGGGCCGGGCGGGATGGTCGGGGTCGTTGACGATGAGCTGGTTGGGCCGCCCGAGGTCGCCGGAAAACACCAGCCGCGTGGGGGTGCCGTTTTCCGTCACCTCTATTTCAAGGAACGCGGAGCCCAGGATGTGCCCGGCGTCCTTGTAGGTAACGCGAATGCCCGGCGCGGGTTCGAACGGGGCGTTGTATTCCACGGGGCGCAGCCTGCGCACGGCGCTCTGGGCGTCGGCCATGGTGTACAGGGGTTCCACCGGCTTGCGCTTGCCGAAGCGGCTTTGCTTGCGGGTTTCCCACTCTGCTTCCATTTCCTGGATGTGCGCGGAATCCTGCAACATGATGTCCATCAGGTCGCGCGTGGGCGGGGTGCAATAGATGTTGCCCTTGAACCCTTCGCGCGTCATGCGCGGCAGAAGGCCGGTGTGGTCGATGTGGGCGTGGGTGACGAGAAAGAAGGCGATGTCGCCGGGGCGGTAAATGTCTGTATTGACGTTGCGCTTTTCGATTTCGGAATTGCCCTGATGCATGCCGCAATCGACGGCGAAGCGGGTGCCGTTGGCTTCCAGCATGTAGCACGAGCCGGTGACGGTCTGCGCGGCTCCCAGAAACTGTATGTTCATGCCGTTCCTCTGGTTCCGGTGAGTGGTGAAGGGCGCGAATGGCGTACGATGCGGTGGTGCCGGAAGCGCCGGAGACGCCGGGAGACGTCAGGCTGCGTCCGGGGGCATCCGGATGTGTCCGGATGCGCCCGGACACGCGGACTGCGCCGGGCCTGCCGAGCCTGCCGGATATGTCGGACCTGCCGGATATGTCGGACCCGCGAAACCGAGCGGTGCCGCGCCGGGCAAGCACCCGCCAATTCGGCAAGTCCCGCCAAACCAAGCAGACTGAGCAGACCGGGCAGACCCAGCAAACCGGGCAAACCGGCCCATCGGGGCAGACAGGAAAATCCGCCTGCCTGGGCCAATGCCCCTGCGCGCCAACCCCAAGAACGCTTTCCGGGCGTTGCACGGGCTGCGCGGAATCCGTATAGTGCGCAAAACTCAAGGAGTGCGCAATGGGTTCTTCCAAGCAGTACGTGATTGACAACCTGTCCATAAAGGAGTCGTGGCGGCTCTTCAAGATAATGGCCGAACTGGTGGACGGCTTTGAAACCCTGAGCGACCTGGACCGCTGCGTGTCCATTTTCGGTTCTGCGCGGGTGAAGCCGGACAATCCCCTGTACACGGAAACGGAAACCATTGCCCGCAAGCTGGTGGAGGCCGGATACGGCGTGATCACCGGCGGCGGCCCCGGTCTTATGGAAGCGGGCAACAAGGGCGCAGCCGACGCGGGCGGCACATCCGTGGGGCTGCACATCCACCTGCCCATGGAACAGGGCGCCAACCAGTTCGTGAAGACGCGTTGCGACTTTCGCTACTTCTTCGTACGCAAGCTGATGTTCATCAAGTACGCCATGGCCTACGTGGTCATGCCCGGCGGCGTGGGCACGCTTGACGAACTGACCGAGGCCTTTGTGCTGACGCAGACCCACCGCATCAAGCCCTTCCCCATCGTGCTGTACAAAAGCGACTACTGGAACGGCCTGCTGGACTGGATTCGCGACAAGATGGTGCCGTACAACTTCATCCGTGAAGAGGAAATGGAACTCTTCACCGTGCTGGACACCCCCGAGCAGGTGGTGGCGTATATCAAGAAGCATGTGATCATTTAGGCGGTGCCGTCACGAGCGGTCTTTTGCCAGAGAGCAAGAGGCTTGCTCGTGACGACACTCCACAGGCGCGGTAGACGGGGCTTGCGGGCCTTTGGCGCGCCAAGGGCGCAACAGAAACCGGCCCGGCCACCAGACGGCAACCGGGCCGGATATTTTTCGGAGCAGCACAGTGACCGACGACGCCTTCATCCTGCCGCCCTACGCCCTGCGCGGACCGGCTGGCCCCGTACCCCCCGCCCCGCCCGGCTGGACGTGGGATGCGCTGATGGATGCCGCGCTTGCGCAGGCCCGCATAGCCGCAGGCCAAGGCGAGGTGCCCGTGGGCGCGGTGGTGGTGGACCGGCAGGGGCGCATCATCGGCACGGGGCACAACACCCCAGTGACCACGCACGACCCGTCCGCCCACGCGGAAATGGTGGCCCTGCGCGAGGCCTGCCGCAACACCGGCAACTACCGGCTGGACGGCGCCGTGCTGGTGGTGACGCTGGAACCCTGCCTGATGTGCGCCGGGGCCATGGTGCATGCCCGCGTGGCGGGCGTGGTGTACGGCGCGCCCGACCTGAAGGCCGGGGCCGTCACATCCTGCCTGGACGCGCTGGACCAGCCCTTCCATAACCACCGGGTGTGGCACATGGGCCACGTGCGTGCGGCAGAGTGCGGGGCGCTGTTGCAGGAGTTTTTCCGGGAACGGAGGTAGGGGCGGCGCGCAGACTGACAACCTACCATTGCCTCTCGCTGCCGAAAATACCGGACAAACGAAACCCCATTAGTTTAATTAGAGGGAAGTCCAAGCTTGTCAAAAAAAGCTCTATTGCGCTCTTTCGCTGCTAAAATCAATCTATCAAAGCCTACAACCTCAATGTAGGCTTTATAGTTATCATTGTAACCAAAGTACCCCATATAATCGCTTGTGGGCTTTAACGCCATCAAAGCTGCTCTTTCTATCATCTTAGGAGTTAGGTCAGCAAGAATATAACAAAATGCAGGAATAGATTCCGACTGAGGAACAGGTCTACCGTCTGACGTTTTAACCTGTCCTTTGCGAATTTTTTGAACATACAGCAGTGCTTGCTCAATCGGATTATCTTTCTCTCCCTCCGAGAAATCATTACGCATAGGGCGCTTAATTTCTATGACGGTTATGCTGGCCAGCGGTAACTTCTGCCCTTCATTAACCAAAAATGGATTATCGTAGATATTAACGCATGCTATATCTGGCTCAAGAGCCTCCGAAGCCCCCGTTATTGGCATCGAGGACAGGGTTTTATCTGAAGCAAGAAAATTATGAAAAGCAAGTCGTTCATCTACAAGCCAAAGGTTTGCGTCATCAAATCGGATGTCACCTGATTCTACCTGCATAGGCATAATCAACTGGTGAATAATATTCTCTTGGGAATATTTTCCATCCCTGTGCCGTTTAATAACTCCTTCAAAAAAATCTAACACTACTTTTCTATGCGATACATAATTTGCCAGGTCCGACTTTTTTATATCACTTGCCATTGCTAGATATTGCCCCAACCTCTCTTTGTACTTTTCAAAAGACTCATCCCCCTGAGGGTTTGATAAATCATGCCCTTTGGATATCATACTCACTTCAAGCTCCGACAGCTTTTTGTAAAGAATAATATCAAGTTCCTTGTCAGATGTGTCTGGATCAACAGTTATCTCATTATAATGACGTAGTATTGGCTTATATTTGGGGGCAACAGTCGAAACAAAAGTCTCCACCCGTTTGCGCCCACCTTCTTTATTTTTATCAAGAACTGAACCTAGTCTTGCAGCAATCTTCCCCAATACTGCATCATTAATATCTTCAAAAACTATTTCATCATCAACCTTATCACCAAAAAGTCCAAATTGATTAGCAGTCTCCTCCCCGCTAACGTCCCTACTTTCTTCAATGTCAAATCCTGTCCTTTCAGAGCGAACCCGTTCGTTTAAGAAGGATGAAACAACAAAGCAGAGATATGCAAACTGCCCAGAACCGTCTGACATTCTCCGATACAACCCAGGAATTTTATTTGTAATATTCTCCTTCTTAACCAATCTATCAGCAGCACAATAACATATTTCATGACAGCTCAGACTGGGATTTCTTGCTTTGATATATGTAAGTTCAAATTCGTACCCTTTGATATTTATCGACTCATGTTCGATATTCCCCAAAGTAAACCCGTCAAACAGATCATCCAAGAAAACTGTATTGTCCCCATCAACGAGGCTAATCCTTGGCCTACCCCCTTCACGGATAAAGTACCAGAGACAATGTTCAAGCATGCTATGTGCTATTTTATTAATAGTTTTCGGAGCATACTTCCGGTATCCAGGAATAAATCCAGACAATGTGACTACAGTCTGAGGCTCTCTTATATTCGACGCAATCTTTCCTTCGGGCGCACCCGGCTTCACGCCATACTGCTTGTCAAACGTAAAAACACGCTGAAACATTTTTCCATCCTCAGAAAAGTAACTACTCTTCACGCTGACATCTTTAAACGCTTTTAGCCAAAGCAGACGCCCAATACCTCGGCACCCTTTCTTTTCTTTGTAGTCGCTATCAAGCTCTTTGAAAGACATCATATTTGCATCATTAAACCCTACCCCGTTATCATCAATTTTGAAGCACACTATTTCTGGCAAAGCTTCCGGGCCAGTTTTTTTTGCACCGTCATCGCCGAGCAAGTTTGTTTGCTCTTCAGACTTAATCTCACGCATAATATGAACACATATCGACCCACCCGTAATACCCTTTCCAGGCAAGTCTTCACACGCGTGTATAGAATTTACAACCGCTTCAAAGAGAGGCAATAAAGCATGTGTTCTGGGAAGAGTTGTATTCCTTAATCTTCCCGACAAGTTGGTTGTTAGACTCATCTGCGCCCCATTTTGTTAGTCGTTGAGCAACGATCCGGCTAAATGCCAATTTTTACCCGCTAACCGCGCGGGGTCCCACAATTATAAAGAGTGAATGCACATGCTGTTTGAATCCAAATGATATCATAACGAGGCAGGTGCGAAGCCTCAAGAACTATCCCTACCGCCGAAGCAGCACGCACCCATTCCCCTCCCACTGGGGGCTTGCTTTCCTTTCCGAAATTTCCTAAAAGGTCACTCCGCCACGGGCAAGCCCCGGTTGGCAACGCGGAGAGGTAGCGAAGTGGCCGTAACGCGCTCGACTCGAAATCGAGTTATCGGTTAGTAGCCGGTACGTGGGTTCGAATCCCACCCTCTCCGCCATATTTCAAGGGGTTGGACACAGTCCGGCCCCTTCTTTCGTTATGATGCCAGCCAGTGGGAGCGAGGACACTTGCGTCCTTCTCCACCAGAAATACCAGCCGGAGCCAGCATGAACGTCTTCCACATCGCACCGCACGACCTTCTTGAAGAAGGGGCCATTCCCACCACCTCCAAGGGCATGGACAAAGAGGACGAGCACGCCCTGTGCGCCTTCGTGGAGGTGCGGCGAGAGGCGGACTACAGCCTGTACGTCCAGTGCTTCACGGACAGGCCGGGCACGCGCGGCATCATTCCCGCCGCGTGCAAGAGCGGCAGCGCCGCATGGACGGCAGGCGACAGCCGCTACCTCACCAACCGTGTCTGGATTTTCACCGACGCCATGCGCGCCAACGCCATGAGCACCGCTGGCGCGGGTCAAGCTGATGGCGCGGCTCAGGATGACGGCGCACAACAGGCCGAAGCCCCCAAGCCCGATGCCGTTTCCGCCAAGGGCATTCAGGCCATCGCCAAGGAATGCGCGGAAGCCCTGAAAAAGGCGCGCCGCCTTGCCGACTACCACGGCTTTGGCGAAGACATGGAAGACGAAGAACTGGACTGATCGCCCGAATTCTCCCCGCAACACGCACAAGGCCCCCGACATCACACCGGGGGCCTTGTTCATGGCAATCAATGGCTGTTACGGGCGCGCTTGAGGGTTGCGCGCGAGGGAGCATCGCAATCGCCGCCGCATACAGATACCCGGCACTTGCCTTCCTGCCTGCGCCCTACTCCGCCGTCCCCAGTCGTACTTTACCCCGCACAACGCCCCTTCTACTCCACCGGGGCCAGCACGCCCGCCGCCACCAGTTCGCGCACCACGGGGATGCACTCGTCGGCGGGCACGCCGATGCGGTCGGCAATCTGCACCAGGTCCAGCGTGCCGTCGGCGTAAGCCAGGTAGTCGATGATGATGTTCACCTTGTTGCAGTACCCGTTCTTCATGGATGTGGTGGGGTACAGGCCGCGCTTGCCCAACTGCGGTTCGCACAGGCAGGTGGCGCGCCAGGTGCGGTTGTTCTCGATGATCTCCAGGCAGCGCGCCAGCGTGGTGAACGAGTTGTCCAGCCCCGCCGGAGACACCACGGAAAGGTCGTCCAGCGAGGTGTGGTACTCCGGATAGTGCCGGTACAGGCTGCGCGCAAAGGGGATGATGGGCAGGTCCACGCCGGGGCTGTTGTACTGGCGCTCGTCGCTGGCCCGGTCCAGAAAGGTGTAGCGCTTGAAATCGGGGTGGTAGGCGCCCAGCACGTGCAGCAGGGTGCGGTCGGCCAAGGTGTTGCCGTTGCGCGAGGGCAGGTACGACCACCCCCGGTCATCGCCGGTGCAACTCAGCACGAAACCGGCCACCACGTTGCGCTGCATCTCGGCCAGATGCTGGCTGAGGTACCAGATGGTGCCGATGGTTTCCGGCACGAACACCAGCAGGTACGACAGTTCGTGGTCGCGCTGCATCAGGTGGCGGGCCATGGCCGTTTGCAGCACCGGGCCGGAAAGCTCGTTGTTGGCCATGGAAGGGTGGCAGACGTAGGTGGACAGCACCACCGTCTTTTCCGAACGGCCAGGCAGGAACAGGTCGGCGCAGGTCATGTGGCCGGGGGCCAGGGTGGAATCTATCACCACCCGGAACGGGCCGGGGCCAAGCGCCTCGCGCTTGTCATGCGCGATGCAGAAGCCCCACGTGCGCTTGTAGTACGAGGTGACGTAGGGTATGGCGTCCGGCTGGTCGGGCAGCGAGTAGAGCCGGGCGTCCAGTTCCTCGCGGGTCACCACGGTGTCCACCGGCTCGGAATAGCCCACCACGTGCAGGTTGCTGACCTTGAAGTCGATCAGCCGGTTGCCCTGCATGTCGGCCACCCAGGCATCGCGGATGTTCCACTCGTCCGGCACGGTCCAGTCGAAACACTGCGTGCCGCTAGGCACCTCATGCAGGCGCAGGCCCGGCAGCAAATCGCCAAGGTAGCCCAACGTCCTGCGCACCCCGTCACCGGTAAGGCTCCTGCAAAGGGGAAAGAGGTCCGCCATCCAGCGGTACATCTCCTGCCCCGGACTCACTGCGTCCATATCCTTCCTTCGGCCCGCGCGGCAGGCCGGGTGGTGATGCGTGTCACCATCCCCGCGCCGTCAAGGGCCCCCCGCCCTGCATCGCGCACCGGCACACTGCGGCGGCATGATGCGGCATGATGCGGCATGAAAAGGTACCGGCGCGACGCCCCGGACAACCCCTTGCCGAATGCGACACGCGCCTGCCCGCACTACGGCTGCGGACACGCCAAACGGGCGCCCCGCACAATGCAAAGCGCCATACAGCCGGGGCACAGTCCCCCTGCGGCACGCTCTTCTACTGCACGGCTGAAACGTGTTCAAGTGACAGAAATGCTACGAAACGGACTTCATGGCACAACACACCCATGCGACAGGAGAAAATATTCATTCACCGCCCATGGATAGGCAGCGCGAATAACGTTTCCCGCAGCCGTGAAACACAAGAAACATCGCCCGCAACTGAAACAGGGGGAACAGGGACCAGCCGCAACGCCACCCGCCCCACCCGCCGTGCCGCGCGCCATGCGGCATGGCGGTTGCGGCGCGGCACGACCCCGCAGGGAGAGCCCGACAACGCCCGAAGCGCATGCAAAACCCGTCCCCGCCGCCAGCCCCGCATGACCGGTCGCACGTGCCGTGCGCAAAACCGCATCCACGGCACGCGATCCCGGCGGCAACGACATGCCCCGCGCGGGAATTCATGCTTCACCGCCTTGCCGTAACCGAGTCTCCAGTGTAGGCTGCGTTCCGCCGCGCCGACAGGTGTGGCAACGCGGCACACGTAAACACTTTCATCCCTGACGGCACCATCTCCGCATGAAGCACACAGACGTCGTATCCGCCGCCCCCAAACATTCCCCACCGTGGAAGAAGCACCTGCGCTCGCTGGGCAAGGTTGCGGTGTTCGCCGTTTTCTGTGGAGCCGTGTGGCTGCTGTACAACGAAGTCAGCAAATACCACATCGACGAAATCCGCGAAAGCATGCGCCAGATGCCCATGAGCAGCATCGCGCTCTCCATGGTGCTGATGGTGTTCAACTATCTGGTGCTGGTGGGGTACGACGCACTGGCCCTGCGCGCCATCAACAAGCCGCTGTCCCTGGCCCGCACCGCCCTTGTCTCGTTCGTGGGCTGCGTGACCAGCTACAACTTCGGGGCGCTGCTGGGCGGCAGTTCGGTGCGCTACCGGTTCTATTCAGCCTGGGGCTTTTCGGTGGTGGATGTGGTGCGCCTGGTGATCATGCTGGCCATCACCTTCTGGGTGGGTGCGCTGGGCGTTGCCGGGGCCGTGTTCATCATCCAGCCGCTGCCGGTGCCCGAATCGCTCGACATACCCATGCGCGACGTGCGCCTGCTGGGCGTGGTGCTGCTGGCGCTGACCGTCGGCTACCATATCCTGACGCTGGTGGCGAAGCACCCTATCCGCGTCATGGGCAAGGAATTCGCGCTGCCGCCCTTCCGGCTGGCCATCATGCAGACCCTGGTGGCCGGGCTGGACCTGGTGGTGGCGGCGGCCTGCCTGTACGTGCTGATGCCCGCCGACCTCGGGCTGGACTTCATCCAGTTTCTTTCCGTGTACCTGATGGCCATCGTGGCCGTGGTGCTCAGCCACGTGCCCGGCGGCGCGGGCGTGTTCGAACTGGTCATCCTCAGCCTGTCGCACACCCATTCGCCGCAGACGGTCATTGCCGCGCTGATCTGCTTCCGGTTCATCTACTACCTGCTGCCGCTGCTGTTTGCCGCCGTGCTGCTGGGCGGCCACGAACTGCACCTGCGCCGCCACGAGGCGGAGCGGATACTGGACGAGGCAGGCCGCTGGAACGACGCGCTGGCCCATACCCTGATGGCCTATCTCGCCTTTGCGGCCGGGCTGATCCTGCTCTTTTCCAGCGCCATCCCCGTGGCGGTCGACAGCCGCGCCGTGCTGACGGCCACCGTGCCGCTGGCGGCCATGGAGGCGGCCCACTTCCTGAGCGGAGTGGCGGGCGTGGGACTGCTGCTGCTTTCGCGCGGGCTGCAACGCCGCCTTGCCTCGGCATGGCGGCTGGTGACGGCGCTGGTGGTGCTGGGCATCGGATGCAGCGTGCTGAAGGGGCTGGACTGGCAGGAGGCCATCCTGCTGGCGCTGGTGCTGGCCGCCCTGTGCGCGACACGTCGGCGCTTCTTCCGCCGCACCTCGCTGCTGCGCGAACGTTTTACCGTGCGCTGGCTGGTTGCCGTGCTGCTGGTGGTGGGCTGTACCCTGGTGGTGGGGCTGTTCGTGCACGGGCACTTGCCCTACACCCACGACCTGTGGTGGACCTTTGCGGCGGACAACGATGCCGCCCGCCTGCTGCGTGCCTTTGGCGGCATTGCCGTGGTGCTGGCGGTGTTTCTGGTGCGACGGCTGGCCTTTCCGCTGCACGGACGGCTTGGCGAGTTCACGGCGGCACGGCGCGAACGGTTCCGGCGCATCTACCGCGCGGCCCAGCGCATTCGCGAAAACGCCCTGCGCCGCAAGAAGCCGGGGCAGGCCAGCCAGCCCGATCAGATAGACAAGCCCGGAAACGACTAGCACATCACGCACTTTTTCCGCACAAATGATAACGGGGCGACGCCGCATCACGGCATCGCCCCGTTTTTCACGCACCATGCAATGATGGCGAGAAATCGCAAAAATTCAGCGCCCTAGCGAACGGACAACAATACCTCGTCCCGCCCGTCGCGCTCGCGCAGCAGCACGTCCACCTGCTCGTTGCGGCCCGTGTTCACGGTGCGGCCCACGAAGTCGGCGTGAATGGGCAGTTCGCGGTGCCCACGGTCCACCAGCACCAGCAGTTCCACGCGGCGGGGCCTGCCATAGTCCAGCAGCGCCTCCAGCGCGGCGCGGATGGTGCGCCCGGTGAACAGCACATCGTCCACCAGCAGCACGTCGCGCCCGTCCAGGTCCACGGGAATGTCCGACGGACCGATGGCGGGCTTGGTGGACAGGGTTGTCCAGTCGTCACGGTACAGGTTGATGTCCAGCGCGCCCGAGGGCAGCGCGCAGCCAAGGCGCTCGGCAATGATGCGCCCCAGGCGGGCCGCGATGTCGGCCCCGCGCCGCTGGATGCCCACGAGCACAAGTCCCGCGCAGTCACCGTGGCGTTCCAGCACCTGATAGGCCAGACGTTCCAGCGCCCGGCGCATTTCCTCTTCGGTCAGCAGAATGGTCTGTTCCATCGGGTTCACCCGTCCGGTGGGAATTCGTAGCTATCTTCGTTGGTAACCGGTTTCCGGCCGCTTGGCAAACCGTCTCCGGCCTGGTGGGAACGGACTGCGGATGGCCGCCGCTACGCCTCACGATTGACGCCGCACGGTCATTGCGCGGTCATTCGGTTGGCCTTTTCACCAGTTCTGCGGTAGGGTTTGGCCGAACGTCGCCACAGGCCGCAAGGAAACGGACATGATCACCCTTGAACACGACGCGCGGGGCATTCTGGAAGAGTACTTTTCGGAAAACCCCCAAAGCCCTATCCGCATCTACGTTTCGCCGCGCGGCAGCCGGGGACCGCACCTCGTGCTGGGCCCCGACCAACCCACCGGGCGCGACCATGTCGTGCAGGTGGACGGCTTCACCTTCTGCATCAGCCAGCGGCTGGCCCAGCAGGTGGGCGCCGTGCGCATCCGGGCGCGCAACGCCGGGTTCGAGGTGGTTTCCGAACGCCCCCTCAGCGCGCGCACGTCCGCAGCTTCCTGAGGCCGGTCCGCTCACGGCATCCGGCAATCCCGTGCCTCTCGGCACACCCCACCCGCCTATGATAGCAAATTCAGAGGGTTGCACACTGCGCACCCTCTCTTTTGTCGTGTCCCCTCCACGTCGTCCTTTGCGTTGCCGCCCCGCAACCCATAGACAACCGCTATGGCAGTGCGGTCGATGCATTGACAAACCACCCTTGGGTACGTACTTGTTGCTCTCCGTACATCCAACAGTGGAGGACACATGTTCGAACTCACCGAAAACGCCCGCAAAGAGCTTGATGCCTACTTTGCGGACAAGCAGAAGAACCCCATCCGGGTCTACCTTGCCCCCGGCGGCTGAAGCGGTCCCCGACTGGCCCTGGCTCTGGATGAGCCTAACGATACCGACAAAGTCTTCGAGGAAGGCGGCTTCACCTTCTGCGTGAACACCGAACTTCTGACCATGGCGGAATCCATCCGCATCGACATCAGCTACATGGGATTCTCGGTGGAATCCGGCAAGCCGCTCGGCGGCGGCAGCAGCAGTTGCGGCGGCTGCGGCAGCGCTGGCAGCTGCGGCTCGTAACCTTCCGGAATCCAAATCATACGCACACGCAACGGCCCTCTTCGGAGGGCCGTTTTCATTTGCCGCCGTGGTGTCGATGCGCTGGCGCCCTGCTGCGCACAGCGCGACGGCAAAGCGGCGGGAACGCAGCAACGCGGCGGGAACAACCGGATTCCCCCTGTTTTCCACACCTGCCGCACTTGACGCGGTACCGGGTGCGCGGGCATCTTCGCGCATCACGCACGCAGGTACGCCCACGGAGCCATCATGACCTTCAAGGAAACCGTCATCCTCGCCATCAAGCTTGCCCACCGGCAGCAACAGGAACTGGTCGTCGGCCGCGAGGACGGACGCTGGGAGATCGTGCCCATTACCGATGCACGTTCCGACCAGTTGCGCCCCAGCGTCATTGTCACCGGGGCCGGGTTGAAATACCCGGAGCACGAAGACCTGTACGCCCGGCTGATAGCCGAAGGGGCCTGAGCAAGACCGCGCTGCCGCCCCGGCTGCTCCGTCGCCATTCCCCGCTCCGCCTTCGGTCCCACGCCACCACCCGGCTGCAACAGCAACGGTTGCACGCTGGCGAACATCACCCGCACGACGCATGACGGCCCGCGCCCCCCAAAGGGACGCGGGCCGTGTTGTGTCAGGTCAGGCTGTCGCGGTGGGCAACGTCAGGCTGCCCCGCGCATGGCGGCTGCGCCACACTATCTCTTCACGTTGGTGGCAACCCAGCCGGCAAAGGCATTCATGAACTTGGCGCCGAACTCGCGCATGGATGCGTCGGTCAGGACGCCGTCGGGGCCGAACAGCTTGTCCGCCCCGCCGATGTACGCCTCCGGCTGCTGCAACGGGGGCATGTTCAGGAACACCAGCGACTGGCGCAGGTGATGGTTGGCGCCAAAGCCGCCGATGTTCCCCGGCGACACGCTGACGATGGCCGCGGGCTTGCCGTTCCACACGCTGCTGCCGTACGGGCGCGAGCCCACGTCCAGTGCGTTCTTGATGGTGGCGGGCATGGAGCGGTTGTATTCCGGGGTCAGGAACAGCACGGCGTCCACGCTCTGGATGGCCTTGCGGAAATCGGTCCACACGACGGGCGGGGTGCCTTCGTCGTCCAGGTCCTGATTGTACAGCGGCAGGCCGCCCACTTCCACGAATTCGAAACGCAACGCGGGCGGGGCCAGTTCCACAAGGGCCCTGGCCATCTTGCGGTTCAGCGAATCCTTGCGCAGGCTGCCCACGATGACGGCGACGGTGAATATGGTGCTCATGGTGTCTCTCCTGTGATTTCAGGTATCGCCGTGTTCCCGGCGGGTGCATCCGCAGGGGGGAGAAACGACGTTACCGCTAGAATACTACCGGAACGTCGCCGGGGCAACGTCTGCTCGCAACTTTTCACGTCATCGCTCACCCGAGTCGGCACATGAGGCATCCGTCAGCGCCGTTCGCCCGCCACCCCGTCGCTGGGGGCGGCGCGAAAAGAGGGTTCTTCGGTTTCGCGACGCCGATGCGGGGGTGATCAAATGCTTGGTGCATGCCGAGTCCCCTACCTCGAATGTATGTGGCCAGATATAGCCAACCAGCCACGCCTGAGGTCGCACCACAGAATCCGGATGGCTTCTCGCCTAGCCTTGCCGCCGCTCCACCAGAGGTACCACGCGGCGCACCAGCTTGCTGCTGTTGCCTGTCGCCCGTTTCTCTGCCGGGGAGCCGGGGATGACATAGACCTCTTCCTGGCGTTTGAGCAGCGGCTTCACCACTTCGTCCACATAGGCCTTGCGACCAGAGATAAACTCTGCCCCGCCGGGGCGGCCTGCGGGGCACACGGCCATGCAGTAGCCGCAGCGGTAGTTCATCTTGTACATCAGCGACTGCCACATGGACGCAGTCTCCCGGTCGAGGAAGCGCTGACGAAAGGCCTCGATTCCCGGAGAGGTCATCGCCGCATCGAGCAGGTCCATGAAGCCGAGAACGTTGTCGCGATACGCGTGGGTCATGCAGGCCATGGGATCGAAGGCCCCCTTGTTCTTGACCGCCCCCACGGGACATACCGCCGCACACAGGCCGCAATGGATGCACGGCGAATTTTCAAGCGGGGTGCCGTAACTGTCCACCTCGGCGTCGATGACCAGCGACGTAAGCCGGATGAAGCTGCCAAAGCGCGGGTGCAGCACCAGCCGGTTTACGCCCATGTGCCCCAGGCCCGCCTCCACGGCCACGATCTTGTGGCTCACCGTCCATATCTTGCCGGGAAAGCGGCCCATGTCCATCGGGAAGTCCGCCGGAACGGCCACGCCTCGCACACCCTGTGCGTTCAGGGCACGCAGGATGCCCCGCGAGGTGGTGACACATTCATCCGAAGCATTGTGGACTTCCGCCGAAGACATGTGTCTGGCCGGACTGCGGATGTTTTCCGGGTTCAGGGGAAAGGCCAGCGCAACGAGCGTGCGTGCACGCGGGTACGCCGCCAGAATATCGGTTCGTTCCGCGTCCAGCGCCTTTCGGCCCAGTTCCACGAAACCGACATCCCCGGCTCCAGCATCCAGACACAATTGCCTCAACTCCGCTGCATTCAAACAAGAGGACGAGGGCATGAATGGCTCCTTATGAAGGACACTTCCCTGAAGGGGGCGGGACTTCTGCCGCATCAACCACTTCCGAAAAATCTCCGAGCAAGGCATCCAGCCTGCCTTCACCCAAGCGGCTGCGCAGGAAGGCCTGGGCCTGCTCCCAGTAAGGCAGCGCAGCATTCAGGGCCTCGCGCCCCTCCGGCGTGATGGAGACATACCGCTGGCGCTGGTCCTTGCCAGCCGCTGCTTGAACCAGCCCGCGCGCCTCCAGAAGGGAAAGATTCCGCGTAAGGGTGGTGCGCTCGGTGACAAGACGTTCCGCGAGTTTCCCAAGAATGATGGGGCCTGTCGTTTCCAACGCCGCGAGAATACTGAACTGCGTTGCTCGCAGCCCGCTAGGGGCCAGATGGCTGTCATACAGCCGGGTCACGGCCCTGGCCGCGCGCCGCAGACCGTTACATAGACATTGGTGCCCAATGGATGAAATCCGGAAGTCTTCAACCACGCCACGCCTCCTCATCAGGTTGGCTCTTGTTCCACCGCGTCGGGAAATGTGTATATACACATAAACAGCCTGTCAAGACAGGGGCAGTTTGATGGGCATCTGGGGACCTACTGCCTGGCCTCGCTCCACATTCATGAAACTGTAGTGCAACAAGACAGACCGCAAAGAACAGGGGGTTACGAATCATTGCGCAACGCCCTGTTATTTAAGGAAGAGCAAAACGTGGCGCGCCGCGCACGCAAAAGGGGCCGCCCCTTTCGGTGCGGCCCCTGTCTGACAGGCAAGGCAATGAGGCTGGCGGCTACTTCTTGTGCAGCCAGGGCATCATGCCGCGCAGCTTGCCGCCCACCTTCTCGATCTGGTGGTCGGCCTCAATGCGGCGGGTGGCCTTGAAACCGGGGTACCCGGCCTTGGCCTCGAGGATGAAGTTGCGGGCGAAGGTGCCTTCCTGGATTTCCTGGAGCACCTTCTTCATTTCCTTCTTCGTTTCCTCGTTCACGATGCGACGGCCGGTGACGTAGTCGCCGTATTCTGCGGTGTCGCTGATGGAGTGGCGCATCTTGGCAAGGCCGCCCTCGTAAATGAGGTCGACGATGAGCTTCACTTCATGCAGGCACTCGAAGTAGGCGATTTCGGGCTGGTAGCCCGCTTCGACCAGGGTTTCGAAACCGGCCTTGATGAGCGACGAAAGACCGCCGCACAGCACCGCCTGTTCACCGAACAGGTCGGTCTCGGTTTCTTCCTTGAAGGTGGTTTCGATGACGCCGGAACGCGCACCACCAACGCCCTTGGCATACGCCAGAGCCTTCTCCATGGCCTTGCCGGTCGCATCTTGGTGGATGGCGACGAGGCAGGGGACGCCGCCCCCCTCGGTGTAGGTGCGGCGAACGAGATGGCCCGGGCCCTTGGGGGCGATCATGAAGACGTCGACGTCCTTCGGGGGCTCGATCTGGCCGAAGTGGATGTTGAACCCGTGGGCGAACAGCAGTGCGTCGCCCGGCTTCAGGTTCGGCTTGATTTCCGCTTCGTAGATCGCGGCCTGTACCTGGTCGGGGAGTAAGATCATGATGAGGTCGGCCTTGGCTGCGGCCTCGGCCACGGGTAGCGGCGCAAAGCCGTGTTCCTTGGCGAGTTCGTAGTTGGCCCCGCCGGGACGCTGCCCGACAACGACGTTGATCCCGGAGTCGCGCAGGTTCTGAGCGTGCGCGTGGCCCTGACTGCCGTAGCCGATGATGGCCACGGTCTTGTCCTTCAGGACCTCCAGTGTCGCATCCTGTTCGTAATAGACCTTCATCATCTACTCCCTGCCGCACACGGGTGCGGCGTCCTCGAATGACGGTTGCGGTGTATGAAGACCCCGCCCGGTACCAGGAGTGGCCCCGGCACCCTTGCGGGTTTGCCACCGTAAGCAGCGAAAGCGCTGCCGCAATGGATTGCGATACCGGATTCGGCGGCGGAAGGCTACCCCTTGGGGGGTGCCGAAACACGGCGGACTGAATATTTGTTCAATCAGCCGCAGGTTCACCCCATCGTGCAGGACGCGCGGCGAAAGGCGCTGTTCGCCCGCCGCCGCGCGTGAAGTCTGACGCGGGACCGCATTACAGGTGCCGTAATCCGGCATCAACAGGCGCTACATTGATTCCGGCTGCATAGACCGCCGCATGGCCACGGTGCCGGTGCGGGCGATTTCCTTGATGCCGAAGCGGGCCAGCAGGCTCAGGATGGCCTGGATCTTCCCGTGGTCGCCGGTGGCTTCCAGGGTCAGGTCATTCAGGCTCACGTCCACCACCTTGCAGCGAAAGATGTCGGCGATGCGCAGCACCTCGGCCCGGCGGGCGTCGTCGGCCTGCACCTTGACCATCATCATCTCGCGCTCGACGGCGGAAACATCGATGAAGTCCACAACCTTGATCACCGTCACCAGCTTGCGCAACTGCTTGACGATCTGCTCGATGATCTGTTCCTCGCCACTGGTGCTGATGGTCATGAGCGAAACGCCCTCTTCCAGCGTGGGGGCCACGTTCAGCGACTCAATGTTGAAACCGCGTCCGCTAAACAGCCCCGCCACCCGGGACAGCACGCCCGGTTCGTTCTCCACGAGAACGGAAAGCACATGTCGCATGGGCTGCCCTCCCTAGACCAGCAGCATTTCGTCCAGGGCCGCGCCAGCGGGCACCATGGGGTACACGTTCTCCTCGCGTTCCACCCGCACGTCGATGACGGCGGTATGGGGCGAGGCGAAGGCCGCGCGCAGCGTGGATTCCAACTCGCCCACCTCGGTGATGCGGTAGCCTTCGGCCCCGTAGGCCTCGGCCAGCTTCACGAAGTCGGGCTGCGCCTCCATGCAGGTGGAGCAGTAGTTGCGCTGGTAGAACAGCTCCTGCCACTGGCGTACCATGCCGAGGTAGCCGTTGTTCAGGATCACGATCTTGATGGGCAGCTTGTTGCAGACGGCGGTGGCCAGTTCCTGGATGTTCATCTGGATGGACCCGTCGCCCGCCATGTCGATGACCAGCTTGTCCGGAAAGGCGAACTGCGCGCCGATGGCGGCCGGAAAGCCGTAGCCCATGGTGCCGAGCCCGCCGGACGTAAGCAGCGTGCGCGGCTTGCGGAAGGTGAAGAACTGGGCCGTCCACATCTGGTTCTGGCCCACCTCGGTGGTGACGATGGCGTCGCCACGGGTGATGGAGAAGATGGTTTCCACCACCTGCTGCGGCTTGATGGTGCCGTTCTGCACGTAGGTCAGGGGCTGTTCGGTGCGCCAGGTGGAAACCTGGGTCAGCCACGGCTCGTGCGCCGCCGCCCAGTCCTTTTCGGCAAGGCGGGTGGTGGCTATCTCGCGGATGCCCGCCAGCGCCTTGCGGCAGTCGCCCACCACGGGAATGTCCACCTGCACGTTCTTGCGGATGGACGTGGGGTCGATGTCGATGTGGATGATGCGCGCGCCGGAAGCGAATGCGGAAAGGCGTCCGGTCACCCGGTCGTCGAAGCGTGCGCCCACGGCCACGATGCAGTCGGCGTTGTTCACGGCCTTGTTGCCCGCATAGGTGCCGTGCATGCCGATCATGCCCAGCCACAGCGGGTCGTCGCCCGGAAAGGCGCCAAGGCCCATCAGGGTGGCGGTAACCGGAATGCTCAGGGTGCGGGCCAGCCAGCCCAGTTCTTCGCTGGCGTCGGACATGACCACGCCGCCCCCCGCGAAGAACAGCGGGCGCTTGGCCTCGATAAGGGCCTCCACCGCGCGGCGCAGCTGGTTCAGGTTGGGCCGGTAGGTGGGGTTGTAGCTGCGCATCTTGACGTCTTCGGGCCAGATGAATTCTGTCCTGGCCTGCATGACGTCCTTGGGCAAATCGACAAGAACGGGACCCGGCCTGCCGGAGCGGGCCAGATAAAAGGCCTGCCGCAGCACGCGGGCAAGGTCGCGCACGTCCTTCACCAGATAGTTGTGCTTGGTGCACGGGCGGGTGATGCCGACAATGTCCACTTCCTGGAAGGCGTCGTTGCCGATGAGGGGGGTGGGTACCTGCCCCGTCAGCACGACCATGGGAATGGAATCGGCATAGGCCGTGGCGATGCCGGTCACGGTATTGGTGGCGCCCGGCCCGGAAGTGACCAGACAGACGCCCACCTTGCCCGACGCGCGGGCGAAACCGTCGGCGGCGTGTACCGCCGCCTGTTCGTGCCGGACCAATATATGCCGGATATCGTGCCGGGGCAGTTCGTCATAAATATCTATGACGGCCCCGCCGGGATAGCCGAACAGCACGTCCACGCCTTCCCGTTTGAGGCATTCCAGCAGAATCCGGGCCCCGTTCAGTTCCATCTAGCCCTCCAAGGCGCGGTACCGGTCCAGTATGGCGTGGAGCCGGGTCTTTCCGTCGAGTTTCTGTTTCTTCAGTTCCTTGGCCACCTTTTCTTCAGCGGGGGTCAGGAACGACTTGGATTCGATCTTCTCCAACTGTTTCTCGAACAGAATATGCTCGTCCCATAGCGCCTTCAGTTCGGGGTCCGTGACGGCGTACTTCTCGATGAGCGCGTTGTCTTTCGGTTCCATGGAACTTCTCTCCTATGGCGTTGAGGGTTGTTCTTTCCCACATGTGCCAAGCAGGCCCCAGCTGGGCTCCACATCCGATTCGACGATCAGTTTCTTCAACCGGCTCGTGTGGCCGGATACCAGGCGCACGCGGTTGCGGCGCATTCCCAGCGCGGAGGCCACGAATTGCTCCAGCGCCTTGTTGGCCTTGTTGTCCACCGCCGGTGCGGCCAGGCGCACCTTCAGCCTTCCGTCCGCCGTGCCCTCGCAGGCGCTCTTGCGCGCGCCGGGCACCGCCCGCACCAGAACCGCCCATTGCCCATCCCCGGCCGGGGCCGCCCATTCGGGGCGGACGGAATCAGGCCGGTCCACCTTTCTGCCGCCCGGCGATGCGGGCCGCAGCGGCCTCCAGGGCCTCGTCGTCTTCGCGGGACATGTCCAGCATGCGCAGGTGCTGCTGCACCACGGAGCGCACCTTCATCTCGAACTGCGCCTTGACCTTGCGGGCCTCGGCAATGTCCTCCTGAATGCGCGCAAGGCGGAGCTGCCCCTGATTGATGAGGTTCTCCGCCTTGGAATGGGCAGCGTCGATGATCAGCTGCGCCTCCCTCTGGGCACTTGCCTTGAGGTCGGCGGTAACCCTTTGGGTGGTCATCAACGTATCTCGCAACGTCGATTCCCGCTCCTTGAATTCGGACAGGCGTTCTTCCAGCCGCGCCACCTGCCCGGCCAGCGCGGCCTTTTCCTCGCTCAGCCGACCGATGGCATCCGCTGCCTCCTGCATCATCCTGTCCACCTCTTCGGTGGTGTAGCCTCGCAGGGACTTGGAGAAGCTGTGGTTCAGCAGATCTATGCGGCTCACGGACATGTGACGCCCCTATCGCATGGTGACGGCGAACTGGTACAACGACTGGACAAGCACGGCGCTGATGAACTGGATGGCCAGCAACACCACCACCGGGGACAGGTCGAGCCCCCCCACGTAGGTGAACGGAATCCACTTGCGGACCCGGTAGAACACCGGTTCCGTCAGGTTGCGCAGAATGCGCACGATGGGATTGTAGGGATCCGGGTTGACCCACGAGAGAACCGCCGAAACGATGACGATCCAGAAATACAGGTTCAGCACGGCATCCAGCACGCGCGCCACGCCGAAAATGAGATTCGAAAAGACGAACATGGACCCTCCGGTTAAGCGCACCCCGGAATTGGGGGGCGACCGTAACACCGATACTTCCACTTACCTGCCATAAGAATCAAGCAAAAAGTGGTTACTCCTGCACCGGGCATGCGGCGTGCGGCGTTGCCCGCCGGATGTTTCCGGCGGTCTTACGGACGGGAGCAACCGGACGCGGCGCCCCGCCCGTTCTCCTGACGCAGGTACTCCGCCAGCACCCGGCGCAGCATCCAGAAGTCGTCCAGATGCAGCCGCGCGGCCAGCGACGGGCTGCGGTAGGCCCAGAAACACACCCCGGCCATGCGGGCGGTTTCCTCGTCGGCGATGGTGTCGCCCATGAAGGCCACCTCGTCGCGGGCAAGGCCCCAGGCGTCCAGGGTGGCGCAGATGCCTTCCGGGTGGGGTTTGGCCCGCACGCGTGACGCCGTCATGACCGGAAAGAACAGCTCGGTCATGCCGAAGTGGTCGAGCACGTATTCCATGGTGGTGGTGCGGTTGGTGCAGATGCCCCGGCGAAGGCCCGCGTCGCGCAGCCAGCGCAAAAGTTCCATCAGGCCCGGCTCCGGGTCCAGCAGGGGCAGGATGTCGCGCCGGTAGACGATGCGTTTGCGCGCCTCGGGCAATCTGGACATCAGCGCGGGCGGCACGATGCGCGCCAGCGACTGCCCCACCGAGGCCATGTGGGTGTAGTCCTCGTCCTGCCGCGACATGGGCGGCTGGCCCAACGCGCCAAGGATGAGGTTGTAGTACTGGATGTTGGACGCGCGCGAGTCGAACAGCACGCCGTCGCAATCGAAGATGATGCCCTTGAGGCCCCTGGGGAACAGCTGCTGAAGGCGATGAACCGTTGGATACACGCAAACCTCGTGAAATATCTTTCCCGGCCGCCTCAGGCACCGGCAACTGGACACTCGCCGGACATCACATGCCATGGAGACCAGTCAGTATGGCTGTGGTGCCGACACAAATGAAGTGGGGGTGCAGGGGGCCTCGCCAGCTCTGCTATCGCCATCTGTAATGCTCGCGCGTTGCGCTCGCATAACAGCTGCCGTCCTGCCCGCCGGAGGCGTACAAAAACGGTTTTCCCTACCGGGCACACTTGCCGCAACAGACCACGTCGAACACGCGGTCCAGCCAGGGGCGCGCGGCGTCGGGACCGGGGCGGCCCGCCACCTGCCACAGGGGCAAGCGGGCATGCACCACCAGCTTGGCCACCTTGTCGCCCCAGGCGGGGCACAGGCGGGCGGCCTGTTCGGCGGTGACGGGGGCAAAGGCGGCGCCGCCGTCGCGCAGGGTGGCGGAAATTTCCGCATCGCAGGTGAACAGCACCGCGCCGTCGGGCAGGAAGGGACCCATGTTCTCGACGATGACCCGCCACGAGGGGCCGATGATGTCGGCGCCACTGCCGGGCAGCATGGCGGAATACGGTTCGAGGGCGGGCAGTTCGCGCAGTTCCTCGTCCGTTTCCACGCCCAGGATGTCGGCAAGGCTTTCGCGGCTGCGCGAAAACTTTTCCTTCAGGGCATCCAGTTCGCGCACGCGCTCTTCCAGATGCCAGGCCAGGATCAGGGTCTTTTGCGCGGCGATGCGCCGGTTGCGGTCCGTCAGGGCCGGGTCGTCCGTAGGGGAACCGGGCGCGGCACCGCCCACGGCGCCATCGGCGGCAAAGCTTTCCAGCGCGGCCAGTTCGGAGCGGCCCAGAGAAAACGGGGCCTCGTCCTGCGCGCTTTCCAGCGCGGCCACCATGGCGGCCAGGTCGCCGTGCGGGCCGGAACCCACGTTCATGCCGAAGTCCAGCAGCTCGGCCAGACAGGTCCGGGCCTCCGCCTCGGACAGGGGCAACAGGGGCGAACGCCACGCGGATACGGCGGGAGGGTTGGCGGCGTCGCGCGGCGCGCCACCGGCCACCGTGGGCGCGGCGGGCAACCCGGCGGACAGAAACTCCACGCCCTCGGGCAGACAGGCGGGGGCCAGTTCACGGTGCAGCAGCGGAATGTAGAGCACGGGATGTTCGGAAGCGTTGTGCATGGTCACCATCTGTAAGAGCTTGAAGTCTCTGTAACCGCGTGAACGAGGGAACAGGGCGCCGGGCGCCATGGCCGTTCACGCCCCCTGGAACCGTTCGCAGATGCCGTCGCAACTGGGCAGCAGCAGCACGCATACCCCCTCGCGAAAGTGGGTGCAGTCCAGCCAGTCCGCCTCGTCGCCGCACCCCCCGCCCTTGCAGGACGGACAGGAGGGGGGCGGCGTGTAGTTGGCGCACAGCCCGCCGGGCGGCGGCATGGTGGCCAGGCGACGCTCCCACAGCGCCGTGGCCTGCTCCGACGACAGGTCGAAGGTCTCCGCCTGTTCGAGGAAATGATCGTAGGCACGGACGATGCGCTGCTCCTCGCCGCAGCGCCAGCCCTCGTTCAGGCCGGGGTTCATGGTCTCGTCCACGGCGCAGTGCCCCGCCTCGTGAAAGCGGCAGTTGATGCCGGGCAGCCGCATGATGCGGCCCCGCCCGCCCGTGGCGGGAGAGCCGCCGGAAGCCGACGGCCCGGCGGCAGCGCCCGTGCGCTCGGGGGCCTTTCCCCCCTTGCCGGGTTTCTCAAAGGTCATGCCGTCTCCAGCGCATGGGGCCAGAAGGCCATGCCGCCGTCCAGCACGTAGAGGTCGGTGGCCCCCAGGCCGCCCAGCATGCAGGCCACGCTCCACGCCGCGTCGGAGGTGGTCCCCACCAGCACGATGGGGGTGAAGCGCGGCACCTCGTCCTGCAACCGCTTGCGCAACTGGGTGTGGGGAATGTTGTACGCGCCGGGCACATGGCCCGCGCGCCAGTCGGGCAGGCTGCGCAGGTCCAGGGTGAAGAACTCCGCCCCGGCCTCGCGCGAGGCGATGAACTCGTCCGAGGTAATGCCGAAGTAGCGGCCCGCCAGCTTGTTGGACAGCACGGCCGCCGCACGACGCAGCAGTTCACCGGCCGCGCCGGGCAGTTCCGCCTGGGCCAGGTCGGCCACGCGCATGCCCGCGCGCAGCGCCAGCGAGGCGACGGACACCACGGCGGCGCACAGCTCCGCGTCGCGGCCCACCACCTGCGCGCCCAGCAGCGCACCACCTGCCTTGGCGGCCAGCAGCTTCACGGCATGGCCGGCGGGCAGGCCGCCCCGGACGGCGGCATCGTCATCGTCCTGACCGGAGACGGCCTGGCCAGCCCCGGCCTGAACGGCGGGGGTTGCGTACACGGAAAACTCGGTTTCCACCTCGGCCCTGGCGCAGTCGGCAGAGCCCAACCCCACGGCGGCCACGGTCACGCCGGGGCCTTCGCCATGCACGGTGCCCAGGGCGGGCAGGCGGCAGGGGCAATCACCCAGCGCGGCGGCCAGATCGGCAGCCAGCTCGGCGGACAAGTCGTCGGGCAGCCCGGCAACGGCTGAACCATCGGCCCCGGCCAGTTCCGCCGCCAAGTCACCCGCCGGGCAGGCGGCCACGCCCCGGGCGGGGGCCACGCTGGCACCGGAACCGTCAATAGAGGCCAGATGGTCGGCCAAGACGCGGATAAGCCCCGGCACCTCGGCGGGCACGGCTGCAACCTGCTCCACGCTGCCGTCCGGGGCCATGCGCTGCACGCCGACCCCGGTGCCGAACACATACACGCCGGGCGCACCGGTGCGCAGGCAGCCGTCCACGTCGATGCGGCCGATGTCGTCCAGGCTGATGCCGTCCAGAGTCAGGGCCGGATTCTGCACCACCATGGGGCTGGTCCAGATGAACACGTCGCCTTCCACGCGCAGGTCGGAACCGCCTGCCCCATCGGCACGTTCGGGGGCAACGGCCACCAGCGCGGCAAAGCCGCCGCCATCGGCAGGCAGCGCGCCCATGCGTTCCATGGCCACGCCGGTCCAGTTCACCGTTTCCACGCCATTGCGACGAGCCATGCGCGCCGCGTGGCGCCACATGTCGGCGTCCACGGCGTTGGCGGCGTTGGCGGCATCGCTGGTCGCGGCGCGGGTGCGCACCCATACCGGAGTGGCCCCGGCGGCCCGGGCAAGGCGCAGGGCTTCCAGCGCCTCGGGCCCCTGGCCCACCACCACAGCGCGGCAGGCCCCGGCGGCCACGCGTTCCGCCAGCACGGCATCAAGGCCCGTGGCGTCGGCGCAGGGCCAGGCAAACACGTTGGGTGCGCCACGCAGGGCGCGGGGAATGCGCGGGGTGGCGTCGATTTCCATGGCCAACTGGTCGTAGCGCACCGCCAGCCGCCCCCGGCTGGAGCCGGTGATGACGGTGTTGGCGTCAAGATCGACGGAAAGCTCGGAGGCATCTAGCACGCCCACCTCGCGGGCGGCCAGCAGCACGCGCGAGGCGCGCCGCCCCCCCAGGCACGCGGAAAACGGGCCGTTGCCCTCGGCACCGCCAACCTTTACCTCGGGCGCTTCAGGCATGACCATGTTTACCTCGCACCCCGGCAGCAGCCGCTTGACGCGCGCGGCAAGCTTGCCCGCCCCCACACCGGAACCTATGACAACTATGCGTCGCATGTATCACTCCATCCATTGAAATGTGCGCAACCACCTTGGAACACAGGCCATCCCCTGGCGTTGCGCGCCTTGACCGGGGTGTACCCGATGTGTATATGCATGACACCACTAACGGAGGCATGCATATGTTCGGTATCGGCATTCAGGAATTGTTGGTCGTTCTCGTTCTGGTCCTGCTGGTATTCGGGGCCAACAAGCTGCCTGAAATCGGCGGCGGACTCGGGCGTGCCATCCGGAACTTCAAGCGGGCCACCAGCGAACCCGATGAAATCGACATCACTCCAGGCAAAAAGAACGGCAAGATCGACAAGGACGACAAGCAGGCATAACCGGGCCACGCGCCCGACCGACATTTTCCGAAACCCGGCGCGGCATGCCCGCCGGGTTTCTTCGTTTCCGCCGCCCGGCACCGGCAGGGTGACCTGCGTTACGGCAAGACTTCGCGGGTAAGCTTGCGCGGCGCAAGATACTCGTCCAGGCGCCGGTCCAGTTCCACCCGGTTCACCAGCACCAGCTTCCACGTGGCCACCAGCCCACCGGGCCGCATGGTCACGTCCTGCAACTGCGCGCTTTGCAGGGCGCGGTCCCAGTCGTGCAAGGCCCGGTCGAAAGATTCGACGCTGTCGGCGGTGAGCCAGCCGGAAACCCGCAGCACGGCCTGCTGGCCCGCCGCCGCCCCGGCCACCTGACGGTGCGAGAAATACCACGCCCACAGCCCCCGCCACACGTCGTCCACACTGGCCCCGTCCGCGGAAGTGGACCCCTCGGACGCATCCAGCGTGCCGTACCAGCCCTTGCCTTGAGGATTCTGGGGCCGCAGGGCAACCCGCACCGGAGCCCCGGCGCGCTGCTCCACCCCGTACAGCAGCTGAAGCTTGCTCACCCGCTCCGCCACCTCCGGCGAGGCGCCGGAAAGCTGCAACACCATGGCCACCGGTTCCTCGGCGGTGTAATAGGCGCCCACCTGGCGCAGGCGCTCCTTGAGCATGTCGCGGTTCACGTCCACGTCCACGGCAAGGCGGGTGCCGCCCTGCACCTGGGTCATGCCCAATTCGCTGTAACCGCGCACCACCTCGCCGGTGACGGTGGACAGGTACTCACGCAACGCGGCGCGGCGCGCCTCCGACAGCGGGGCACGCAGGATGTCCAGGGCCTCGTCGGTGACGGCGCTGGTAAATGCCTCGCCCTGGGCCTGGGCGCGGGTTCTGGAGACCTGCCCTTCGCCCCACACGGCCTCGGCGCGGCGGGCATGGCCCGGCACGGCCTGGCACAACACGGCCACCGCCACGGCAAAGCCGCACAGGAGGCGCCACGGAAACGCAGACGGACGCGCCTTGACGTTGGAGCGCACCCGGAAAAATGCTGCATGGCGGGGGGACGGGGCCGCCCCGTGGCCGCCCGTGCGGCGGCCGGGACAACGGAACATCATGAATACTCCGGAGTTCTGCAAAATAGTGTCGTTCCGTGGCGTTGTAGCCGATTTTGCCCCCGAACGCCAGCGCGGGCGGGGAAACCGACGGGCATGGGGGACGGGAACGGGCGGAAACGGAAGGCAACCCGCGAAACGCAAGGAGGGGGGATATCCGGCGACGGGGCTGCGCCCCGGCCCGCTCCATGTCAGGCGTGCCTGACACATTCGGGGCGTCGGTAAATCTGAAAGGGGCGTCAGGTATCTGCGGTGCCGGGTGACTGGACGACTGGACGGCTGGGGTGACTGGGTGCCGGGGGGCGTTTGCGGCGCAAGGAACTACCGGGGCGCCCCGTCCCCGTCCGCATCCCCGTTTACGGCAACACCCTCGTCACTGTCGGCGTCCAGCGCGCGCAGGGCCACGCCCAGATGATCCAGCCAGATGTCCACAAAACCGCCGTACTCGGCGGTGCCGCGCAGCACGGGCACGCATTCCATGCCTGCCGCCACGATGCGCGACCGCCACGAGTCTGGCGCGTCACCGGCCATGTCCAGCATGGCGTGCCGCCCCACCACCGAAAGCAGCGGCAGCAGCCACACCCGGCGCACCCCGGCCTCCGCCAGGCGGGGCAGGATGTCGTCGATGGTGCAATCGCCGTCCATGGTGCCGATGTGCACCAGCGGATCGCGCTGGCGCACTTGGGCGGACAGCACCGCGTAGCGCGATTCCCCCTCGTGCCAGGTGCCGTGCCCCATGAACACGCAGGCGTCGCCGGGGGCGCGTTCCGGCGGCAGGTGGGTCAGCAGCGCGGCGGTGGCGCGGTGGATGTCCCCGTCGGAATCCAACAGGGGGGCGCCCACGGTGGCCCGCACGAAGCCGTCGGGCCTGCCTTCCGCCCCGCGCATCTCCTCCACGTCGGCCAGCAGGTCGGCATATTCCGCGCCGGGAATGGAATGCAGCGACTGCACGGCCACGTGCGTATACTTTTCGAACCACATCTTGCGCAGGGCCTTCTGGACAGAATCGGTCTTCTGGCGCGCGGCCGCCAGCCGGTTGCGCATGACCACCGAGGTGAACGCCCAGCGCACCGGCACGCCCGGAAACAACGCCCGCACCCGTTCGTCGAACAGACGAAGGGTGGACTGCCCCTGCGGGGTTCCGGAGCCGAACGCAGCGAGAAGGATGCCTTTTTTCATATGGATGCCATAAAAAACCGTGTGCGGGATGCGCCTGTGGCTGGCGACGCGGGCTGGCCGCGTGCGGAGCACAAAGGGCAGCCCCTGCGCGTCGCCATGCCGGACAGCGCGACGACGTAGGACGCCACGGTGCACGCTACCCACGGCGACACAATATTGCAAGTTATTTCTGCACGATGCACGGCGCACACCATGCCAGCCCCACCCACCGCGCCATATTGACCTTGCCCCGCCGCTGCCTGTACCATCCGGGTTTCGACCGGGCTACACTTCAAAAGGGGCCTTGCCTCCCGGTCTCCATTCCTAGGGGCTGTCTCTAAATTAGGATTTTCGTTCGTTGGCAAGGAAAACGAGCCTGCCATGAGGGAGCATACTCTTCTCGTATTCGACCGATATGGCAGGCGAAGCTTGACCGCGTTGCGCACGATGCCCGTAAAGCTCGCAAACTCGCTTAACGGGCACGCTCCGCGCCCTTCGGGTCGGTCCGCCAACGGGCGAAAAGACAAGTTAGAGACAGCTCCTTGCACACCCGTCACCTTCACGGAGACATGATGCGTCTACTCGTCACGGGCGGTTGCGGCTTCATCGGCACCAACTTCGTCCGTCTCGTCATCGACCACCGCCCCGACGTCACGGTGGTCAACCTCGACAAGCTGACCTACGCGGGCAACCCGCTGAATCTCGCCGACGTGGAGCAAACCCACGGCGGCACCCGCTATTTCTTCGAACACGCCGACATCGCCGACGCGGACGCGGTGCGCCGCATCCTTGCGCAGCACCGCATCGACGCGGTGGTCAACTTTGCGGCGGAAACCCACGTGGACCGCTCCATCGACGATCCCGCGCCCTTCGTGCTCACCAACGTGCTGGGCACGCAGACCCTGCTCACCGCCGCGCGCGGGGCCGGAATTACCCGCTTCGTCCACGTTTCCACGGACGAGGTGTACGGCACCCTGGGGCCGGAGGGCAGCTTCACCGAATCCACCCCGCTGGCCCCCAACAGCCCCTACTCCGCCTCCAAGGCGGGGGGCGACCTGATGGCCCGCGCCTTTCACGAAACCTACGGCTATCCGGTGGTCATCACCCGTTGCTCCAACAACTACGGCCCCTACCAGTTCCCCGAAAAGCTCATCCCGCTGATGATCGGCCGGGCCGGGCGCGACGAAGCCCTGCCCGTGTACGGTGACGGCCTGAACGTGCGCGACTGGATCCACGTGGACGATCACTGCCGGGGGGTGCTGCTGGCGTTGGAAAAGGGGCGCCCCGGTGCGGTCTACAACTTCGGCGGTGCGGCGGAACGCCCCAACATAGAGGTGGTGCGCGCCATCCTGCGCCTGGTGGGCAAGCCGGAAAGCCTGATCCGCCACGTTACCGACCGCCCCGGCCACGACCGCCGCTACTCCATGGATTTTTCTCTGGCGGCGCAGGAACTTGGCTATACCCCGGAATACGACTTCGAGCGTGGGCTGGCCGAAACCGTGGCCTGGTACCGGGACAACGCGGCATGGCTTGAAAGCGTGGCCTCGGGGGCGTACAGGGAGTTCATGCAACGCTGGTACGGAGAACGATTGTGAGCCCGCGCCCCAAGGCGCTGGTGCTCGGCGGCAGGACCGGGCTGCTCGGCCAGGCCCTGGTGCGCGTGCTGCGCGAATCGGGCTGGGACGCCCTGCCCACCGGGCGCGACGACGTGAACGTGCTCGATTCCGGGGCGCTGGCCTCGTTCATCGAACGCGCCGAGCCCGCCGTGATCTTCAACACCGTGGCCTGGACCCAGGTGGACCTGGCCGAAGAGCGCGAGGAAGACGCCACCCGCCTGAACCGCCAACTGCCCACCTGCCTCGCGCGCATGGTGCGCGGCACGTCCATGCACCTCGTGCACTTCAGCACCGATTTCGTGTTCAGCGGCAGGAAGGGCGCGCCCTACACGCCGGAAGACACGCCCGACCCCGCGTCCGTCTACGGCGCGACCAAGCTGGCCGGTGAACAGGCCGTACTGCAACAGTGCCCGGACAACGCCTGCGTGGTGCGCACATCCTGGCTGTTCGGGCCGGGGCGCCGCAATTTCGTCAAGGTCATCCTGGACATCTGCCACGACAATGGCGAGGCCCGCGTGGTGCACGACCAGATCGGCTCGCCCACCTACACCCTGGATCTGGCGGCGGGCAGCGTGAAGCTGGCCGAACTGCGGGCCACCGGCATCTTCCACGTGGCCAACGCCGGGCAGGCCAGCTGGTGCGAGTTGGCGTCCGAGGCGGTGAACCTGGCCGGGCTGCCCTGCAAGGTGCACGCGATCGCTTCGCGCGATTATCCGCAAAAGGCCCAGCGCCCGCCCTTCTCGGTGCTGGACACCGCGCGCTTCACCCAGGTGACCGGCATCACCCCGCGCCCCTGGCCGCAGGCCCTGCGCGACTACATCTACAAGGAATGCCTGCCCGCCCTGCACGACGCCTGACGTCGCGCGGGCAGACCGCACTTCGGCCAGCGGCCACCAACGATCAGGATACCCCAAGGAATACGACATGCCGCCCGCCGAACACCTTCGCACTCTCGCACGCGCCGCGCGCGGCACCACCAGGGACGCCTTCCAGGTCTGGCTCACGCTGGTCAAGGTGATGGTACCCATCATCATCGTGGTCAAGGTGCTGACCGAACTGGACCTGGTGCGCTACCTGGCCCTGCCGCTGTCGCCCATCATGGGCCTTGTGGGCCTGCCTGCGGACCTCGGGCTGTCGTGGGCCACCAGCATGCTGGTGAACATCTACAGCGGCCTGTTCGTGTACGCCGGGCTGCTGCCGGGCATGGAACAGCTGAGCGTGGCCCAGGTGACCACCTTTGCCACCATGACCCTCATCGCCCACAACGTGCTGGTTGAGGGGCGCATTGCCCAGCAATGCGGCCTGAACATGACCACCCAGATCGTGCTGCGCTTTGGCGGGGCGCTGCTGTGCGGCATGCTGATGCGCGCCTTTTTCGACGCCACCGGCTACCTTTCCGAACCCGCCGCCATGCTGTGGGCACCGCGCGAGGCCCCGGCCACCCTTGCCGCCTGGGCCTGGAACGAGGCGCGCAACCTGGCCTCCGTGTTCGGCATCGTGCTGGTACTGATGGGCCTGATGCGCGTGCTGGATGCCGTGGGCATCACCCGGCTGCTCAACGCCTGCCTGCGCCCGGTGCTGCGGCTGATGGGCATCGGCGACAACGCCGCCACCATCACCATCGTGGGCCTCAGCCTTGGCATCGCCTACGGCGGCGGGCTCATCGTGCACGAGGTGCAGGGCGGCAAGGTGCCCCCGCGCGACGTGTTCAGCTCGCTGTCGCTGATGGGCCTGTCGCACGCGCTCATCGAGGACACCCTGCTGATGACCCTTATCGGCGCGCATCTGGGCGGCACCCTGTGGGCGCGGCTGATCTTCTCCATGGTGGTGGTGATGCTGCTGATCCGGCTGTACGACCGGCTGCGGCCCACGCCGTTGCCGATCACCACGGCGAGCATGGGCGCGTAGGCGGCGCATGACGGTCACCCCCCAGCCTTCCCTGCACCAAGCCGAAGCTGCCGTGTCCGGCGCAACCTCCGGAGCAGCGTCCGGCGTAGCGTCTGGCGCAGCGTCCGGTGCTGCCCCCGGCACCCCGCCGCGCACCGTGTGGATCAACGCCGGTGAACTTTCCGGCGACATGCACGGCGGCCGACTGCTGGAAGCCCTGCGCCGCCGCGATCCGGCGTTGCGCTGCATCGGCATGGGCGGCCCGCACCTGCGCGAGGCCGGGCAGGATGCCATCTTGCGGGTGGAAGACCTGTCCGTGATGGGCATTACCGAGGTGTTGGGCTACCTGCCGCGCATCCTCGGCATGCTGCGCCGCATCAAGGCGGAACTGGCCGCGCGCAGGCCCGACGCCGTGGTGCTCATCGACGCGCCGGAATTCAACTTCCGCATCGCCAGGGCCGCCCACGCACTGGGCATTCCGGTGCATTACTACATCAGCCCCAAGATCTGGGCGTGGCGCACCGGGCGGGTCAACTTCATCCGCCGTCACATCCGCCGGATGATCTGCATCCTGCCCTTCGAGGTGGAGTTCTACCGCCACCACGGCATGGACGTGGACTACGTGGGCAACCCGCTGCTGGACATGATGGACTGGCAGCGGCTGGACGCCATCGCCCCCGTGCCGGGGCGCATCGGCCTGATGCCCGGCAGCCGCCGCAAGGAGATCGAGGCGCTGATGCCGGAATACGGCAAGGCCGCCCGGCTGCTGCTGGAAAGTCGCCCCGGCCTGTCCTTTCACTGTGTGCGCGCCCCCAACGTGACCGAGGACGCCTTGCGCGCCCTGTGGCCCGCCGACGTGCCCCTGACCATCGAATCGCCGGACGACCGCTACGCCACCCTGCGCACCTGCCAGCTGCTGCTGGCCGCGTCCGGCACGGCCACGCTGGAAACGGCCCTGCTGGGCGTGCCCACGCTGGTGGCCTACCGGGTGTCGCCGTTCTCGTACTGGCTGGGCAAGCGGCTGGTGAAGGTCCAGTGGGTCAGCCTGCCCAACCTTGTGCTGAACCGCGAGGTGTTCCCCGAACTGTTGCAGGAGAACGCCGACGGCGCCGTGCTGGCCCACCATGCCTTGCGCTGGCTGGGCACCCCCGGCGAACTGGACCGCGTGCGCGCCGACCTTGCCGACCTGCGCCGCCGCTGCGGACCGCCCGGAGCCGCCGACGCCGCCGCGCGGATCATTCTGGAAGAGATGGCCGCCCCGCCTGTTCGCACCTGATTTCACCGAACCGCACGTTTTCAAACGCAACAAACCGCCCGCACGATCCCCCAGCCATCAATCGGCAGGGCCGTGCGGGCGGCTTTCGTTCGCAGGCGGCTCTCCCCTACCCGCCCGCCGGGTTCCTGCGATGCTGGTCGAGGTAGTACAGCACCGGCACCACCATGCGCGAAAACACCGTGGCCGCCACCTCGCCCGCCAGCAGCGAGATGGCCAGCCCCTGAAAGATGGGGTCGAACAGGATGACGAAGGCCCCGGCCACCACCGACAGCGCCGTCAGCAGCATGGGCCGGAAGCGCACCGCCCCGGCTTCCACCACCGCCACGTCCAGCGGCGCGCCCTCTGCCCGGCGCAGTTCGATGAAGTCCACAAGAATGATGGAATTGCGCACCACGATGCCCGCCCCGGCGATGAACCCGATCATGGACGTGGCAGTAAAGAACGCCCCCAGCGCCGCGTGCGCCGGAATGATGCCGATGAGCGAAAGCGGTATGGGCGACATGATGGCGATGGGCGTGGTGTACGAGCCGAACCACCCCACCGTGAGCATGTACACCAGCACCATGACGGCGGCGAAGGCCACACCCATGTCACGGAACACCTCGTAGGTGATCTGCCATTCACCGTCCCATTTCAGGCTGAACCCGCGCTGCGATTCCGGCTGGCGGGTGTACAGGGTGTCCAGCCGCGCCCCGGTGTGGCGCTGCCATGCGCCCTCGCCCTTGTCGCCCAGTTCGCGCAGGGCCGCGTCGATGCGGGCCATGGCGTAGGGGGGGCTTTCTTCCGCCCCGGCCATGTCGGCGGTGACGTAGACCACCGGTTGCAGATTCTTGTGATAGATGGCACGCGGCTGGATGCGTTCCTCGATGCGGGCAAAGGCGGAAAGCGGCACCTGCGCGCCGCCGCGTCCGGCATCCGCCGACACGTGCAGGGCGGCAAGGTCGGGCGGTACGGCCCGGCGCTCGCGCGGCAGGCGCACCACCACCGGCACGTCCTCGCGCGCGTCCGGGTCGTGCAGCAGGCCTGCGGTCACCCCGCCGATGGCCGCCTGCACCACCTGGAGCGCCCGTTCGGGCGACACCCCTGCCAGCGCCGCCTTGTCCGGCTCGATGACGATGCGCTGCTCGCGGCGCGGGTCGCTGACGTACCAGTCCACGTCCACCACGCTGGGCGTCGCGGCAAACACGCCCTTCACCTGTTCCGCCACGCGCAGCCGCCCGGCCTCGTCCGGCCCGTAGATTTCCGCCACCAGCGTTTGCAGCACCGGAGGTCCGGGGGGCACCTCCACCACCTTGATGCGCGCCCCGTGGCGCGCGGCCACCTTAGCCAGCAGTTCCCGCGCCCGCTTGGCGATGTCGTGGCTGGCGGCCTTGCGCTGGCCCTTGTCCGCCAGGTTCACCTGCACGTCGGCCATTTCCTGCCCGGCGCGCAGGTAGTAGTGGCGGATCAGCCCGCTGAAGGTGAACGGCGCGGCGGTGCCCGCGTAGACCTGGCAGTCGGTCACCTCCGGCATGGACAACAGCACGTCGGCCATGTCGGCGGCGGCGCGGGCAGTGGCCTCCAGCGGGGTGCCCGTGGGCATGTCCACCACCACCTGGAATTCGCTCTTGTTGTCGAAGGGCAGCATCTTGACCATCACCGCCCGCAGCGGCACCAGCGAACAGGCCAGCACCAGCAGCGCGGTCACGCCGCCCAGGAACAGCCAGCGCCGATGCGGGGCGTGCAGCAGCATGCCCATCAGGCGGCGGTACTGGCGAGTGCCCCAGTCCTCCGGCCCCTCGCCATGCCCGTGTCCATGCCCTTGCTCGCTGCCGCCGGGGCGCAGCACGTGCCGCGCCGTCCACGGGGTGATGCCGAAGGCCACGGCCATGGACAGCAGCATGGCCACCGATGCCCCCACCGGCATGGGCCGCATGTACGGCCCCATCAACCCGCCCACGAAGGCCATGGGCATGATGGCCGCGATGACCGTGAACGTGGCCAGCACCAGCGGGGCGCGCACCTCGTTCACCGCCTCCACCACCACGGTGCGCAGGGGGCGCTTGTCGTTGCCCGGCAGGCGCAGATGGCGGACGATGTTCTCCACGTCCACGATGGGGTCGTCCACCAGTATCCCGATGCAGAAGATGAGCGCGAACAGGGTGACCCGGTTCAGGGTGTAGCCCAGCAGGTAGTAGGTGGCCAGGGTGACCGCCAGGGTCACCGGCACCGCCACCATCACCACCACGCTGGCCCGCAGCCCCAGGAACAGCGCCACGATACCCCCCACCGAAACGGCGGCCAGCAGCAGGTGTTCCAGCAGTTCGTCGGCCTTGGCCTGCGCCGTGGCCCCGTAGTCGCGGGTGACCAGCACCTCCACGTCGGGCGGAATGTCCACCCCGCGCCGGTCGTCCACCACCTTGCGCACCGCAAGGGTCAGGTCGTGCGCGTTGACGCCGGGCCGCTTGGCCACGGACAGGGTGACGGCGGGCAGCATGCGTCCCTGTGGCAGGCCGATCTTCTTGAGGTGCGCGGCGGGGCCTGCGGCGGCAAACACGTACTGGTCCGGCTCCGGCTGCTCGTCGCTGATGGCGGCCACGTCGCGCAGCAGCACGGGGCGTCCGTCCGCCACGGCCACCACGGTTTCGGCCACCTCTTGCGGGGTGCGCAGAAAACCGTCCAGCCGCACGGAAAAGGCGTGCCCGCCCGCCACCATTTCGCCCGCCAGCGCGGCCTGATTGCGCGCGCCCAGCGCCTGCGCCAGCCCGGCCAAGTCCAGCCCCACGGCACGCAACCGCTGCGGGTCGGGCTGCACGGCCACCTCGCGCCGCAGGCCGCCGGTGATGCTGGTCTGGGCCACGCCTGGCAGGGCACGCACCGCGTCGTTCACCAGCAGGGCCACGGCCCGCAGGTCGCGCGCGCCGCGCGTGGCGCTGGCGAAGGTCAGGGCCATCACCGGCACGTCGTCGATGGAGCGGGGCTTCAGCAGGGGCTGCGAACAGCCGGGGGGTATCCAGTCCAGATGCTGGTACAGCTTGCCATAGGTGCGGATAAGGCTGCGCTCCGGGTCTTCCCCCACCTTGAAGCGCACGATGGCCATGGCCTCGCCGTCCATGGAGGTGGAGTAGACGTACTCCACGCCGGGAATCTCCCACAGCAGCTTTTCCATGGGGCCGACCACGCGCGTCTCCACTTCCGCCGGGGTGGCCCCCGGCATGCGCACGTGGATGTCGATCATGGGCACGATGATCTGCGGTTCTTCCTCGCTGGGGGTCAGCAGAATGGCCGTGATGCCCAGCAGCAGCGCGCCCAGGATCAGCAGCGGCACCAGCCGCGAATCCACCAGCGCGCCGGTGATGGCGCCGAGCAGGCCGTGCCCGTGCGAGGGTGCGGGCAATGACGGGGGGGATGACGGGGGCGGGGAATGAGGATCGTCGTGCATGGCCGCGCCCCTCTACCCTTGCGCGGCCAGCCGGTCGCCGTCGGCCAGATCGGGGGCAGGATTGGTCACCACGCGGTCGCCGGGGGCAAGGCCCGCCGTCACGTCCAGCAGCACGCCCGAAGGTGCGCCCGCTTTCTCACCTGACCCATCACCGAACCCGTCACCCGATGGCAGGGGCAGCAGCCACAGTCCGTCCGTCCGTTCCAGCCCGTGCCAGCGCTGGCCCAGCCGCACCGGGCGCAGCCGCAGCACGCCGCCCGCGTCCGCCACGAAGACCACATCCAGATCACCGCGCCGCACCACGGCGGCGGCGGGCAGCAGCAGGCGCGATGCATGACCGGTAGACAGCAGCACCCGACCGAACATGCCGGTACGCGCGCCCGCCCGCACCATGTCCTGCGGCAATTGCGCCTTGAGGGTGAAGGTGCGGGTGGCCGCGTCCACCGAAGTCACCACGGCGGCCACGCGAGCGTCCCGCACGGACTGCGGGGGAGCGGAAAGCTGAGGGGACCCTGCCGCCGGGGCGGGTACCGGAACGGACGTGAGGGCGGGCACCTCCACCAGCACGGGCTGGTCCTGGCGCACCAGCGGCAGCAGTCCCTCGTCCACGGCGGCCACCAGGTCCACGGGACCGGAAAGGTCGTCCACCTGCGCCAGGGCCTGCCCGGCAGCCACGAAGGTGCCCGCATCGGCCAGGCGGCGCGCCAGCACCCCGCGCACCGGGCTGGTCAGGCGGCTGTAGCCGCGCGTTGCTTCCAGTTCGCGCTCCTGATGGCGCAGGGCAACAATGCGGCCCTCCAGCGCGGCGGTCTCCTCGCGCAGGGCGCCATGCTCGGCGATGGCCCGGTCGAAGTCGTCGCGGCTGACGCCGCCGGTGCGGACCAGTTCGGTCGTGCGGACAAGATTGGCGGCGGCATAGGCCAGCCGGGCCGCCGCCGCGTCGCGCTGGCGCTCCGCCGCCTGCCGTTCCGACCGGGTGGCGGCCACGCGCTCGGCCAGTTCCGTGTCGTCCACCTGCAATATGGGGGCACCGGGGGCCAGCAACGCCCCTTCCTCGGCATACACCGCCCCCACAGCGCCCGCGCCCTTGGCCGCCAGCGTTACCACCCGGCGGGCACGTACCGTGGCCGCAAAGGCACGACAGGTCACGGCCTCACGCGCGGCCAGCACCACCGTTTCCGCCTGCACCGTGCGCGGTGCCGAAGCGACTGGGGGCGATTCGCCGCACCCGGCCAGCGGCAACGTGATGCCAAACAGCACGGCCAGCGGCAGCAGCGCAGGGAAAGCCCCCCTCCATCGCCACACGCGGGCAAACGCGCCACGCCCCGCCTGCGCGCCGCAGGGGCACCGTTTTTCACCATGGTTGACTGAGGACGGACAGGTTGCGGACAATCTGGTAAAGGAGCGCATACTTCCGTGTAGCACTCCCCCCGCGAAAAAGGAACATCACCCGGTACGACGGGGTATTGCCCCGCCGCCACCTCCAACGGAAACGCCCCCGTTGCAGATGCGACGGAGGCGTCCTGTGATACTCTTCGGGATCATCCGGAGCAGTCGGGCAGTCCGGCGGGCGATGCGCCCCCCGTGGGACCGTTGCGCGGCAAGAGGACATGGCCCCCCCGTCGCGTGGCAGGGCGGCGCACCACCACCGCATGGATGGTCGGCAGGCCGCCCGCAACGCCGATGGCCTAGTACTTCTGGTCGCTATGCCAAGCCCAGGCGGTTTCGATGATCTCGCGGATGTCGGTAACCTTCGGGGTCCAGCCCAGTTCCCTGCCCGCCAGCGTGCTGTCCGCCACCAGTCGGGCCGGGTCGCCATCACGGCGCGGCCCCACGGTAAAGGGCACCTCGCGCCCGGTCACCCGCGCCGCCGCGTCGATGACCTGCCGCACGGTGAACCCCTGCCCGTTGCCGAGGTTGTAGTGCAGCGCGCCCTGCTTACCTGGTTCCGCCGTCAGCCCGTCCTGCAGCGCCGCCGTGCCCACGGGGGCGGCCAGCAGCCTGTCCAATGCGGCCAGGTGCGCGTCGCACAGGTCGTTGACGTGGATGTAATCGCGCACGCAGGTGCCGTCCGGGGTGTCGTAGTCGCTGCCGAACACGGTGAGCGCGGGCCCCGTGCCCAGCACCGCGCGCAGGATGTTGGGGATGAGGTGCGTTTCCGGTGAATGCGATTCGCCGATGCCGCCCGCCCGGTCCGCCCCTGCGGCGTTGAAGTAGCGCAGCGCCACGGAGCGCAGCCCGTAGGCCGTGGCATGGTCGGCCAGCATGCGTTCCACCATCAGCTTGGACGCGCCGTAGGGGTTCACCGGGGCCAGCGGATGCGTCTCGGCGATGCGCTCGGTAACCGGGTTGCCGTACACCGCCGCCGTGGACGAGAACACCAGCCGCAGCACGCCCGCCTCGCGCATGGCGTCCAGCAGGTTCAGGGTGCCGGTGACGTTGTTGGCGTAGTACAGTGCGGGTTCGCGCACCGATTCGCCCACCAGGCTGCGGGCGGAAAAGTGCATCACCGCGTCGATGCTGTGTTCGGCGAACACCCGGCGCAGGGCCTGGCGGTCCAGCAGGTCGCCGCGCACCAGGCCGCAATCGGGGGCGGCGGCATCCACGGCGTCGGCATGGCCGGTGGAAAGATTGTCAAAGATCACGGGCGTGCAGCCGCGCGCCACCAGCGCCCGCACCATGTGCGAGCCAATGTAGCCCGCACCGCCGCAGACCAGCACGTTGCAAATGGGTGTTTCGCCCATGGTTCCTCCTGAGGCGCCCCGAAAGGGCACCGTGGCCCGGCGGGACGGGGCATCCTTGCCCCATGCCGCCGTTTTCTCTATTCTTGCCCGGATGCCGATGCATCGGCCGCGCGCGCCGCTCTTCCGGGCCATGGTTTGCGGCCCACGCTTCGGGACAGGCCGCCGTCGCGCGCCCGCCACGCATGCCGGGGGCGATCCGCCCGCGCAACATGCTGTCAGCCAAGGAGAACCTAACACATGCGGCAACGGATGCAACCACACGGCGCCATCTTTCCGCCATACCGCGCCGGGCTGATCGGACGAATCGACCTGATCGGGCGAATCGGCCTGATTGCGGCCTGCCTTGCCGCCCTGTTGTGCCTTGCGGTGCCCGCCGCCGCCGGTCCGCGCACCGACGACGACCTGAAGCAACTGGCCGGGCAACTGCTGGAAACCGGGGTCAAGCCGGACGCCATTCCCGCCCTGTACCGCCCGGAATACACCACCACCATCAGCGCCGCCCTCAGCCTGGAGGACCCGGAGCCGGTCTTCGTGGTGCGCCTGCCCGACGGCCCGCGCATCTACCCCCAGCGCATCATGGTCTGGCACGAGGTCATCAACGAAGTTGTGGGCGACGCCACCTTCTGCATCACCTACAGCCCGCTCACCGGCGTGCTGGCCGCGTACAAGGGCCAGGCGGGCCGGTTCATGACCACCTTCGGCGTGGATGGGCGCCTGCTGCACAACAACACCGTGCTGTTCGACAGGGCCAGCGGCAGCCTGTGGTCGCAACTGCTGGGCATTGCCATCGACGGTCCCCTGCGCGGCAAGGTGCTGCAACGCATTCCCGCCTGGTGGACCACCTGGGGGCTGGCGCGCGCCGCCCTGCCCGATGCCAGGGTGCTGGCCACCCCCACGGCCATCCGCCGTTCGTACGGCAAGGATCCCTACGGCTCGTACCTGCTGCCCGGCACCTATTACGACGACGACCGCATCATGCACCCCGTGCCCAAGCTGGACAGGCGCATGAAACCCAAGACGCCCATCCTCGGCATGGACATGCAGGGCCAGCAACTGGCCATCGACGTGCCCGCCGTGCGCAAGGACGGCGTGGCCAACATCGACCAGGGCCCCACGCCGCTGCTGGCCGTGGTGGACAGGCGGCTGGACGTGATCCGGGTGTACGACCGCACGGTGTGGGGCAAACCCGCCACCTTCGCGCTGAAGAAAGGCAGTTCCAACCGACTGGTGGACACCGAGAGCGGCAGCGAATGGTCCATCGACGGCAAGGCCGAGGCCGGCCCCATGAAGGGCGCCGTGCTGAACGAGTTGATACCCGTCAACGCCATGTGGTTCGCCTGGTCCAGCTTTCACCCGGCAACACTGGTGGTGCCGGTCAACGATGCCTGGCCCGCGCCGGTCCAGCCCAAGCCCCAGTTGAACCTGCCGGGGCTGGCCCCGTTCCAGTGATGCCCCCCCGAACGCTGTATTGCACCGGAGTGGCCGTGCGCGCCGTGGTGTTCGATTTCGACGGCACCCTTGCCGCGCCCACGCTGGATTTCGGCGTGATGCGCCGCGCCGTGGCAGAGGCCATGCGGCCATATCTGGAGCTGCCGCAGCGCGCACATCCGCAGGACCTGCCTGACAGACGCGACCTGCCGGTAATGGAGTGGATCGCCCACGTGGCGGCCCTGCTGGCAACGCACGGCCACCGCGCCCGCGCCGACGCCCTGCATGCCGATGCCCACGCCGCCATCCGCCGCGTGGAGGTGGAGGCCGCCGCACGGGGCAACCTGTTTCCGTTCACCCGGCCCATGCTGGCCGCGCTGGCCGCACTGGACGTGTCCGTGGCCATCGTGACCCGCAACTGCCCGGAGGCGGTGCGGGCCGTGTTTCCCGACGTGGATACCCTGTGCCCTTGCCTGCTCACCCGCGACGACGTGCCCAGCGTGAAGCCCGACCCGGACCACCTGCTGCGCGCGCTGGACGCGCTGGGCCGTTCGCCCGGCGAGGCCCTGATGGTGGGCGACCACCCCATGGACATCGTGACCGGGCACCGCGCGGGCACCCTGACTGCCGGGGTAACCAGCGGCGAAAGCCCGGCCCACGCCCTGCACGACGCCGGAGCGCACGTGGTGGCCGCCGACTGCGGGGATTTGATGATCCGATTGGGGCTGGATGAAGTGGCCGAAATGGACGGCAGGGGATAGCCGGAATACGGCAATGGCCCGGAAACGGATTTTGTGCGAAGTGGCAAAACGGAAAGCGCCACAGCGCGCAGCGCGTGAAAATGGCTAGTAATGATACCGGCATTGCAGGACGACAAGCGCGGACGCTTTCTCGTCCAGCCTGTAGACCAGCCGGTGTTCACGGTCGATGCGGCGCAACCAGCATCCCGCAAGATCAAACCGGAGCGGTTCCGGCTTGCCCAGTCCGGAAAACGGAGTGCGCAGGGCGTCCCGGACGAGTTCGTTGACCCGCTTCACGACGCGCGCATCCGTGGCCTGCCAGTATAGATAGTCCTCCCAGGCTTGCGGCGGCCAGGCGAGAAGCACGTCAAACCCCGGCGTCCACAAGCTCGCGGGGTTCCGCCTCACCGGCATCGGCAGCGGACAAAGAGGCGCGCAGGCGCGCGGCATTGGCGGGGGACTGGAGAAGATAGGCGGTCTCCAGTATGCTGGAGTAGTCTTCCAGCGACATCAGCACCACGGAGCGAGCCTTCTGGCGGGTGATGATAATGGGCTGGTGCGAATCGCACACCCGCTCCATGGTCTGGGCAAGGTTCTGCCGGGCTTCGGAGTACGTGATGGCTTCAGACATGGCGATCCTCCTGACATGTACAAATATGCGTACATGCCATGACATGTCACGCCACGTCGCGGTCTGCGCTGCGGGACAGCCTGCCCCAGCCGCTCGCCGCGAACCCGGCGGGCAACCTCCCACACCCGGCCCAGCCGCATCGCATCCACAGGAGTCTGCAATGTCCCCATCCCCCGAATTCGCCGCCAACACCGTTCGCACCGCTCGTTGTTGCGCATCCCCAAGACGTTCCGGCATCCCCCGCGCCGCCGTCCTCGCGCTGCTGCTTGCCGCGGCCCTGTGCGCCGCCTGCGCCGGGCGGGTCTGCCCCCCGCGCGAAAGCTGCACCAAGCCGGTTTTCGAGCGGGTGCAGAACAAGGCTGTCACTGCCGGGCAACAGGCGGTGGTGCAAGGGCTGCTGGGCGTGCTGACCGGCACGGCCACCGGGCCCAAATTCACGGGCGAGGGGCTGCGGCTGGACATGTACCGCGCCTTCGACGAGGCCTTCACGGAAGAGGGCTATTCCCTCGACTCCACCCTGCGCGAGTTCCTCGGCAAGCACGAGGACACCGCCTACTACCGCGATGCCCTGACCTCTGGCCTGGTGCCGCTGCTGGCAACGCCCCTGTCCATCCTGCGCGTGGCCGACGCCCGCCAGCGCCTTCTGGCCGAGGGCCGGGTAACCCAGCCAACGCTGGACCTGGTGGCCGCCGTGCCCGCCGCCGCCACCGGAGAGGACACCGCCCAGGAATGACGCACGCGGCCCTGCCGCTATGGCGGGCACTGCACACGCACGCACACCAACGCGAAACGCCCGGCTTCGACCGGGCGTTTCGCGTTGGAGGCGAGAATGAAAGATGGTTGCGCGTCAGGTATGAAGCAGAACCAGAACAGGCCCGGAGAGGCATACAGCGAGCATGGTGCCTTCCAGCATGCCAGCCCCGCCGTCACTCCGCCCGGCTGTTCCGCTCCGCCAGCAGCAGCGCCCCGGCCCCGCCGAACAGCCGTTCACGGCGGATGACGGTCAACCCGGCCCGCTGCGCCAGCCCCTCCACCCCGCCACGGGCCATGAACCCCCGGAAATTGCGATAATGCTCTGCCCCGGCCAGCCGTTCCGGCAGGTGCACGAACAGGGCGGCGGGCAGGTCCAGGTTGCGTTCCGCCAGCCGGTAGTCCGCCAGCAGCACGCGCGGGGCCACGCGCAGGGCATCGGCCAGGGCCGCGTTGCCCGTGGCCTCCGGCATCTCGTGCAGGGCCAGCGACAGCACCACCGCGTCAAAGGCATTATCCGCGAAAGGCAGCACGCGCGCATCGGCGCGCAACAGCGGAAACAGCGGAAACAGGGGGAACAGGGGGGACCGCAAAAAAGGCAATGACGAAGGGGACGATGCGGCAAGCGGTACCGCATGCGACGTGCCGGATGGCCGGGTGCCGGCGGGCGGCGGGCAACCGCCCCCACTGGCCGCGTCGCGTTCGCAAGGCCGGGCCACGCGGATGGCCGACCGGGCCGCGCCCAGCATGGCCGGGGAAAGGTCCGCGCCAATGCAGGACACGCCCGCACCGCGCAGCACCGCGCATTGCCGCCCGGTGCCGCAGCAGGCATCCAGCACCCGCCGCAGCCCCTCGGCGCGGCAGACGTCGGCCACGGCCCGGCGCACCCCGTCCAGCACGGGGTTCAGCAACAGGTCGTACCATTGCGCGATGCGGGCGTAAGGGTCGGTGGTCATGGAAATTCCAGGATGTCGGGGAACGCGGGACGGCACACCGGAAAAGATGCGGCGGGCATACAACGCCCCACCCGCTCCCGGCACAGGGTTACGGGACCAGCGATTCCGGCGTTTCCGCCGCATCGTCCGTCATGCCGGGGCGGCAGTCCGTCATGTCGCTCTCGTCGTGCAGCGCCGCCAGTACCCGGCAGCGCAACTCGGCCATTTCCGGCACCTCGTCCGGCGAAGGCAGCCAACCCAGCATCTGCTCCACCCAACCGGATTCGCGCAGCAGCCTGCGCGAGGCGGTAAAACCCAGGTCGAAGCTCCAGCCGCACAGCAGGATGCGAAAATCGTTCAGGCAGCGCATGTCCGCATAGCTGGCCAGACGCCCGGCCCGCACCGCGTCCAGCACGGCGGGGCTCCACGCACCCTGCACTTCCGGCAGGTGCATTACCACCACGTCGTCGCGGGGGGCACCGGGTTCCATGTGGACAGCCAGCAACCGGAAAATGTCCAGCTTGTCGGCGTCGCGCACCACGCGGGTCACCTGGCGTGCACGCGGCGAAACCCCGGTCGGAATGGCAAAGCGGTTGTGCAGCACCACGGCGCAGGCGGCCAGGTGGCGCACGGCCGGGGCCTCGTCGTGCAGGGGACGTTCCTCGTTCAGGACGCGCCCGCCCAGCAGGCCGTGGTTGGTAGAGCGCGCATCGCTGAAGGTCTGCCAGCGCCGATACTGCAAAAACCGCCCGATGTCGTGGTACAGCGCGCCCAGCAGTGCCGCGCGGGCGCTGACCACGTCCATGATCCCCGCCGCCACGGCCTCGGCCACGATGACGCGGGCATTGCCCAGCACCAGCAGGGAATGTTCGCGCTTGAGTTCGATGTGCGCGTCATGCGCCGCATCACCGGTCAGGAAGCGGTCCACGTACTGGCCGAACCACGCCTCGTGCCGGGAAATGTCACGCTGGGCGTCCATGCTCACCGCCGCTCCCCTTCCGGGGACACGGGCGCCGATACATCCGGCCCCGCTTCGGCGCTGTCGCCCCGTGCCGCAAGCTCTGCCTCGCGCCGGGCGTCATCGCGCCGGGCCTCGTCGTTCCAGCGGTCCCAAGCCGGGTCGCGGAATATGCCCTTGGGTCCGTACAGAAAGCGCAGAAACCAGATGATGGACCCGAAAAAGGCAATGATCAGGACGTACTGCCCCGCTTTCTCCAGAACCAGCCCCCCCAGCCCCGCATCCGTTGCCACGGTGGCTGCGGTGGCCGCATGGGCCATGGTCACGTCGAACACGTCAACCTCCTGTGCCTTCGGCTGGCTCCTGTGCCTTCGGCTGGCTCCTGTGCCTTCGGCTGGCTCCTGTGCCGTCCGCTGACTGCGGCGGCAGCCGTGGTTGTACGCATTCCCCAACCGCCGGGCAAGCCGCGCGGCGGCAGTGACATCGTTGCCCCGGCATCGTGGCATGCATCCGTCCCGGCACGCCCGGCCCCAATCCGCCTCCAGTCCGCCTCCAGTCCGGCCCGAACAGGCCCCCACTCCGTCGTTGTGGGGGCGTCCCCCTTCTGCTAGGGTGTGTCATCCCCGTCACGGCACCGCCGCCGCCCCGCAGGGCGGCATCCAACGCGGCAACCATCCGGATTCACATGCGAACAGACAGACGACCAGGCACCGCGCCCGCGCGGCCTGCGCCGCCCTGTCGGGAATACGTCCAACGTCCATGTCCGATTTCGTCCATCTGCATTGCCATACCGAATACAGCCTGCTTGACGGGGCCATCCGCCTGAAGGACCTGTGCGCCAAGGCGGTGGACTTCGGCATGCCCGCCGCCGCCATCACCGACCACGGCAACCTTTACGGCGCCGTCTATTTCTACAATACCTGCAAGCAGTTCGGCATAAAGCCCATCATCGGGTGCGAGGTCTACGTGGCCAACGACCACACGGACAAGACCTCGGAACTGGCCCGCGTGCGCCACCACCTGGTGCTGCTGGCGCGCGACAACGAAGGCTACCACAACCTGGTCAAGCTGGTGACCCACGGCTTCCTGCACGGCTTTCACTACAAGCCGCGCGTGGACATGGACCTGCTGCGCCAGTATTCGGGCGGCATCACCGCCCTTTCCGCCTGCCTGGCCGGGCAGGTGCCGCGCGCGCTCTTGCGCAGCGGCATGGACGACGCCATCCGCATCGCCCGCGACTACGAAGCCATCTACCCCGGCAACTTCTATCTGGAATTGCAGTCCAACGGCCTGAAGGAACAGGACGAGCTGAACGAGAAGCTGCTGGAACTGGCCGATCACACCGGGCTGCCCCTGGTGGCCACCAACGACTGCCACTACCTGGAAGCCAGCGACGTGGAAGCCCACGACGTGCTGCTGTGCATCCAGACCCAGGCCAAGGTGGACGACGAGCGCCGGATGCGCTTCGAGACCAAGGAGCTGTACTACAAGTCGCCGGAGGAAATGGCCAAGGCGTTCGCCCACGTGCCCGACGCCGTGGCCAACACCGGGCGCATCGCCGAGCAGTGCGCGGTAAAGTTCGATTTCGGCAAGTACGTCTTTCCCGTGTATGCCCTGCCCGAGGGCATGACCCTGGAGGACGAGTTCCGCCGCCTCTCGCGCGAAGGGCTGAAGCGCCGCCTTGAGCGCCACCCCAACCGCGACACCATCGACCACGACCTGTACTGGCAGCGCCTTGAGCTGGAACTGAACGTCATCGGCCAGATGGGCTTTCCCGGCTACTTCCTCATCGTGCAGGACTTCATCAACTGGGCCAAGGACAACGGCATTCCCGTGGGTCCGGGGCGCGGTTCCGCCGCCGGTTCGCTGGTGGCGTGGTCGCTGCGCATCACCAACCTCGACCCCATTCCGTACAACCTGCTGTTCGAGCGCTTCCTGAACATCGAACGCGTGTCCATGCCCGATATCGACGTGGACTTCTGCGAACGCCGCCGTACCGAAGTCATCAAGTACGTGGGCGAGAAGTACGGCGAAGACATGGTGGCGCAGATCACCACCTTCGGGAAGATGAAGGCCAAAGCGGTGGTGCGCGACGTGGGCCGCGCCCTGGGCATGACCTTTCCCGAAACCGACCGCATCGCCAAGCTGGTGCCCGAAGACCTGAAGATGACGGTCAAGAAGGCCATCGACGCGGAACCGGACCTTGCCGCGCTGTACAAGACCGATCCGCAGATCCGCAAGCTGCTGGACGTTTCCATGCGGCTCGAAGGGCTGTCGCGCCACGCCTCCACCCACGCGGCGGGGGTTGTGGTGTCCGACAAGCCCATGCGCGACTACCTGCCGCTGTACCGGGGAAAGAAGGGTGAAATAGTCACCCAGTTCGACATGAAGATGGTCGAGAAGGTCGGGCTGGTGAAGTTCGACTTCCTGGGCCTGCGCACCATGACCCTGGTGCAGGATTCGCTGGACGAGATTGCCCGGCAGGGCAAGACCCCGCCCGACCTCGACACGCTGTCCCTGGACGACGCGGAGACCTACGAACTGTACTCGCGCGGGGACACCGACGGCATCTTCCAGGTGGAAAGTTCGGGCATGCGCCAGTACCTGCGCATGCTGAAGCCCTCGTGCTTCGACGACGTCATCGCCATGCTGGCCCTGTACCGGCCCGGCCCGCTGGGATCGGGCATGGTGGACGAATTCATCAAGCGCAAGCATGGCGAGGTGCCCGTCACCTACCCCCTGCCCTCGCTTGAAGACTGCCTGCGCGATACCTACGGCGTCATCGTGTACCAGGAACAGGTGATGCAGATCGCCCAGATCGCGGCGGGCTACACCCTTGGCGGCGCGGACCTGTTGCGCCGCGCCATGGGCAAGAAGAACGCCGAGGAAATGGGCCAGCAGCGCATCAAGTTCGTGGAGGGCGCGCAGAAGAACGGGGTGCCCAAGGCCACGGCCGACGAAATCTTCGACCTGATGGAAAAGTTCGCGGAGTACGGCTTCAACAAGTCGCACAGCGCCGCCTATGCGCTCATTTCGTACTACACCGCGTTCCTGAAGGTGCACTTTCCCACGGAATTCATGGCCGCCCTGCTCACGTCCGAAATGGGCAACCAGGACAAGCTGCTGAAATACGTGGCCGCCTGCAAGGACATGGGCATCGCCGTGTTGCAGCCCAACGTGCAGGCCAGCCGCCGCGAGTTCACCGTGCACGAGGGGGCCATCGTCTTCGGCCTTGGCGGCATCAAGAACGTGGGCGACGAAGCCATCCGCGAAATCGTGGACGCCCGCGAGGAAGGCGGGGTGTTTGCCTCGCTGCTGGACCTGTGCATGCGCGTGAACCTGCGCAAGGTGACCAAGCGCGTTCTGGAAAGCCTGATCAAGGGCGGCGCGTGCGACTGCCTTGGCTGCACCCGCGCGGGCATGCTGGCCGCGCTGGACAACGTGGTCAGCAAGGCCCAGAAGCGGCTGAAGGACAAGGAATCCAACCAGGTTTCGCTGTTCACCATGGTGCCGGAAGAGCCCGCCGTGTGCCCCGGCATCGGCTTTGACTGCGAAGAGCAGCAGGCCCAGGAATGGGACGACGACCAGAAGCTGCGCTTCGAGAAGGAGGCGCTGGGCTTCTTTCTGACCAGCCACCCGCTCCAGCCCTACCGCAAGGAACTGTTCCGCCTGCGCCTTACCCCGCTGGAAGAAACGCGGGACATGGCCCCCGGCATGTCGCTGAAGACCGCCGTGCTGGTCACCGGCATCAAGGAACACATGACCAAGAAGGGCGCGCGCATGGCCTTCCTGCAAGTGGAAGACCTGACCGCGTCCGGCGAGTGCGTGTTCTTTCCCGAACCCTACGCGGAGTTCCGCGAACTGCTGAAATCGGACCAGCCGCTGTTGCTGGAGGCCACCATCAGCAAGCAGCAGAACGACGACGGCGGCAGGAACGGGGGCGGGGGCGGGGACGGGTCCATGTCCGAGGAAGACGACGACATACCGCGCGAAATCAAGCTGCTGGGCGACAAGGTCATTCCGCTGGCCCGTGCCTGCGGCGCCAGCGACCAGCCCGTGACCATCGACATGCCCCTGCCCCGCGTGGAAGCCGCCAGCCTTGCCGCGTTGCGCGCCATTCTGGAACGGCATCGCGGCCCGGTGCCGGTGAACGTGCGGCTGGTGGTGGACGAATCCGAATGCCTGTTGCAGTTCGGCCCGCAGTGGATGGTGCAGCCCGGCCCCGCGTTCGAGACGGATATTGCGCACTGGACCGAAGGACCGGAGTAGCGCCGAGCCCTATCGGCAACAGCCTGAAAGCACCTGCGCCTTTCGTTTTTCTGGCCACATAGCTTTACCGCAATTGCTCAGGAGACACACCGTGAAGAAATCCATCTGGCGGCTTACCGTGCGCTCGGAGTTCTGCGCCTCGCACGCGCTGCGCCATTACGAAGGCAAATGCGAATCCATGCACGGCCACAACTTTGCCGTGGAAATGGTGGCCGAGGGCGACCGCCTGACCGGCGACACCGAAATCGTGCTCGACTTCAAGGTGCTGAAGCGCGAACTGAACGCGGTGCTCGACACCCTGGACCACAAGAACCTGAACGATGTTCCGCCCTTCGACACCGTGAACCCCTCGTCGGAGAATCTTTCGCGGCACATCTGGCAACAGTTGGCCCCGCGCCTTGCCCCGCACGGGGTACGCCTGCACGCGGTGACCGTGTCGGAAAAGGCCGCCCAGTCGGCCACCTACATGGAAATAGAGGAATAGCCGCACGCGGCGGCGGTCCCGCCCAGCCTTTTCCGCCCGGCGGCACCCGCAACAGCGCGGCCCCGCCGGGCGAGCCATTTTGCCTGCCTTTCCACGCCCGCCAACGGCGGCATCGCCCAAACCACCCGAGCCCCAAACGACCACCCGCCCAAAGCGGCCCTTCACCAAGAACGGATATGCCATGTTCGACGCCTTCAACTTCCGCATCGCCTTCGAGATCGCCCTGCCGCTGTTCCTGATCATGGACCCGGTAGGCAATGCCGCCGCCTGCCTCGGCATGCTGCGCGAACACGGCGAGGCCCGGCAGCGCGCCATCCTGCGGCGTGAGCTGCTGTTCGCCCTCGGCATCATCCTGGGCTTTCACGTGCTGGGTGATGCACTGCTCGGCATGCTGGAGATAGAACAATCCACCCTGCGCCTGTCCGGCGGGCTGATCCTGTTCATCATTTCCATGAAAATGGTCTTTCCCCCGCAGGAAGGCGACACCGAGGCGGTGGCGCACGACCCGTTCATCGTGCCCATTGCCGTGCCGCTCATCGCCGGGCCTTCGCTGCTGGCGGCGGTGATGGTCTTTGCCCGGCAGGCCCAGGGCGGCATGATGGCCCAGGTCAACGTGGTGGCGGGCATCCTGATGGCCTGGACGGCCACCGCCGCCATCATGGCCTTTACCCCGGACATCGCCCGATTGCTGGGGCCGCGCACCATGCGCGCCATGGAGCGGTTGATGGGCCTTGTGCTCATTATGATGGCCGTGCAGATGCTGGAAAACGGCATACGCCTGTTCGTAACATCACTGTAACGTCACTGCGACAAGCTCCGACATTTCTTTCGCTCGAGTGGCGCATTCCGTGTATCGGATGCGCCACTTTTGTTTTCCCCCATACCCCCATAGTGCCCCCATTCCTTGACAGAACCCGTGCTCTGGCGCTACATTTCATGCAAGATAGAAACTTTGCATCCTTTGGGGGGTTCCATGAGCGTCAAAAGCGTCGCACCGGTATTCATCGTTTCCGTCATGCTTGCCGTCATCGCAGCATTTGGCGGCATCACATACTACGTAACGGATTCCTCGTACCGCATGACGCTGGAATTGGAACAGCACGCCATGGAACAGGCAGGGACAAGCGCGCGCGATGCGCTTGCACTGTACGTGCAGAACTTTACCAGCACCATCAACCAACTTGCCAAGCAGCGCCTGGTGCAGGAAGCACTGACCGGCGATGCCACCACCGCCCAGAATCGCCTGAAGGACGTGGTACGCGGCGACGGCAACATCTGGTCGGTCATCGTGTTCGACGACAAGGGCATCATTCGCGCAGGCATCAACGCCGACATGGAAGACCTGACCGGCGGCACGCGCGGTGACCGCGACTACTACAGGGCGGTGATGGCCGGGCAGGACACCTTCATCGGCAAGTCCGTCATCACCGCCAAGAGCGGCGGCGGCAACATGTTCATCTTCGTGGCGGTGAAGGCCGTCCGCGATGCTGGCGGTCGCGTCATCGGCGGGGTGGGCATCTTCCCGCGCTGGGAAAACTTCACCTCCGTCTTCGTCAACGGGCTGCACTTCGGCCAGCGCGGCTACGGTTTCATGCTGGACGGCAGCGGGCGCGTCATCGCCCACCCCGACAAGGCCATGATGCTGAAGGACGTGACCGAACACGAATTCGTCCGCACCGCCCTGTCCTTGAAGAACGGCAACGTCTTCTACGACTGGAAGGATGGGCGCAAGTGCCTGACCGTCACCACCGAACCGGTCACGGGCTGGCTGGTGTGCATGAGCGCCTACACGGACGAGCTGGCCGGCATGGCCACCCGGCAGCGCAACACCCTGTTGGGCATCGGCGCTGCCGCGCTGCTGGTGCTGGGGAGCGTGATATCGCTGCTGGTGCGGCGGCTGGTGGCCCGCCCGGTGGCGGACATAGAGGCGTTTACCCGCGCCGTGGCCGGTGGCGACCTGAAGGCCACCCTGCACCAGGATTTCAGATATGAATTCCGCAGCCTTGGCGACAACGTGCGGGCCATGGTGGGCGAACTCAAGAACAAGCTGGGCTTTGCCCAGGGGCTGCTGGACGGCATCACCCTGCCCTGCGTGGTAGCCGGGCCGGACCAGCGGGTGCTGTTCGTCAACCGCGCCACCCTCGACTACATGCAGATCGACGGCGACCCGCAGGCCTTCATGGGGGTGCCGGTGGGGCGCATCTTTCATGGCGACGACAACCATGCCACGGTCATCGGCACCAGCATGAGCGAGCGCCGCGCCCAACGCGGCGTGCAGACGGAACTGGCGGGCCGCAAGGGCGCGCGGCTGCACGCCAGCGTGGATGCCGCCCCCATGTACGACCTGGACGGCACGCTCATCGCCGGGTTCGCCCTGATTTCGGACCAGACGGACATCAAGACCCAGCACGCCCGCATCGAACAGCAGAACCAGCGCATCGCCCACGCGGCGGTGAAGGCCGACGAGGTGGCCAACATGCTGGCCTCGGCCTCCGAGCAACTGGCCGCGCAGATCGAACAGTCCTCTCGCGGCAGCGACGAGCAGCGTGGCCGCACGGCAGAGGCTGCCGCCGCCGTTGAGGAAATGAACGCCGCCGCCATGAGCGTGGCGCGCAACGCCGCCGAAACAGCAGATCTGGCCGATTCCGCCCGCGCGCAGGCCCAGGAGGGGGCGCGGCTTGTGGAATCGGTGGTGAACACCATCAACGCCATCAACGGCCAGGCGGAAAGCCTGAAGACCGACATGACCGAACTGGGCCGCCAGGCTGACGGCATCGGCCAGATCATGACCGTCATCGCCGACATTGCCGACCAGACCAACCTGCTGGCGCTGAACGCCGCCATCGAGGCGGCCCGGGCCGGTGACGCCGGGCGCGGCTTTGCCGTGGTTGCCGACGAGGTGCGCAAGCTGGCCGAAAAGACCATGACCGCCACCAGCGAGGTGGGCAGCTACATCCGCTCGGTGCAGCAAAGCGCGCGGGACAACATCCGGAGCACGGAAAACACCACCGCCGCCATCGTGGACTGCACCCGCACCGCCAACCTTTCCGGCGATTCGCTGCGCAGCATCGTGGGGCTGGTGGAACGCACCTCGGACAACGTGCGCGCCATCGCGGCGGCCAGCGAGCAGCAGTCCGCCGCCAGCGAACAGGTGGGGCGCGGGACGGAAGACATCAACCGCATCGCCTCGGAAACGGCGGAAGCCATGGGACAATCGTCGCAGGCCGTGTCCGAACTGGCCCGACTGGCCGTGGAGCTGAAATCCATCATCGCGGAGATGCGGGCGTAATACGCAGCGCCAGCTACTCCGGGACATCGAAATTGCCGCAGCTGACAACCTTACCAACACATGCAAAACGAACGGCGGCGGGAGCATACTCCCGCCGCCGCATTCATTGCATGATGTTCCGCAACCAGTAATGTCTGCCTGACCTACTCCAGCCTCAGCATGGACCGCAGGGCCTCTTCGATGCCGTCCACGCACAGGCCCAGTTTGGCCCGCAGTTCCTTCTGGCTGCCGTGCTCCACGAAGTGGTCGGGCACACCCAGCCTGCGGATGGCCTGCCCGCGCAGCGCGCCGTGGTCGGCCAGACATTCCAACACGGCAGAGGTAAAGCCACCCGCCAGGGCGTTTTCCTCTATCAGCAGCAGCGCGTCGTGGGTGGCGGCCAGTTCCAGCAGTTGGTCCACGGGAAGAGGCTTGACCCAGACCGCGTCGAACACGGTGACCTGACGGCCGGATTCCTCGGCCACCCGTTCCGCCGCCTCCAGCGCCGGGGCCACCCGGCTGCCGCAGGCGATGACGGCCAGCCCTTCGCCCTGCTTCAGCACCTCGCCCCGGCCAAGGGGCAGCACCTCGCCGCGCGGAGGCAACACGGCCCCCGTGCCCACGCCGCGCGGGTAACGTATGGCCACCGGCGCATCCAGGGCCAGGGCGGTGCGCATGGCGTTGCGCAGTTGCGCCTCGTCGCGCGGGGCCAGGATGTGCATGTTGGGAATGTGGCGCAGATAGGAAATATCGAACACCCCGTGGTGGGTGGGGCCGTCCTCGCCCACCAGCCCGGCCCGGTCCACGCAGAAGACCACCGGCAGGTTCTGGATGCACACGTCGTGCACCACCTGGTCGTACGAGCGTTGCAGGAAGGTGGAATAGATGGCCACGAACGGTCGCAGCCCCTGCGTGGCAAGGCCTGCGGCAAAGGTCACCGCGTGCTGCTCGCAGATGCCCACGTCCACGAACCGCTCCGGGTGGCGCGTACAGAAACAGCTGGTACCGGTGCCTTCGGGCATGGCGGCGGTAATGGCCATGACCCGCTTGTCCTCGTCCGCCAGCATGCACAGGGTGTCGCCGAACACCTCGGTGAAGCTGGGCAGCGCCGGGGCATCGGCCAGCTTGGCGGCCTTGCCCGTTTCCGGCTCGAAGCGGCCCACCCCGTGGAAGTGGGTGGGGTTGGTCTCTGCCGGGGCGTAGCCCTTGCCCTTGCGGGTCAGCACGTGCAGCAGCACCGGCTCGTCCAGGGTGCGGGCCATGTCGAAGGTGCGGGTCAGCGCCTTGACGTCGTGCCCGTTCACCGGGCCGATGTAGTTGAACCCGAACGCCTCGAACAGCATGCCCGGCGTGAAGAACCCCTTCAGGCTGTGCTCGCTGCGCTTGGCGTAGCCCAGCATGTCCTCGCCGATGCCGGGGATGGAACGCATGAAGGTTTCCATGTCCTTCTTCATGCGGCGCACCCAGCGCTTGGACAGGTTGCGGCTGAGGAACAGCGACAGCGCCCCCACGTTCTTGGAAATGGACATCTCGTTGTCGTTCAGCACGACGATGAGCTTGCGGTCCATGGCCCCGGCCTGGTTCAGCCCTTCGAAGGCAAGGCCCGCAGTCATGGAGCCGTCGCCGATGACGGCCACCACGTTGTGGTCGCCCCCGGCCAGGTCGCGCGCCATGGCCATGCCCAGCGCTGCCGAAATGGACGTGGAGGAATGCCCCACCCCGAAATGGTCGTACGGGCTTTCCGCCATCTTGGGAAAGCCGCTGATGCCGCCGCCCCTCCGCAGGGTATGGAACACGTCGGCGCGTCCCGTCAGCAGCTTCCAGGCGTACGCCTGATGGCCCACGTCCCAGATGACCTTGTCGCGCCCGGCATCGAACGAACTGAGCAGCGCAATGGTCAGTTCCACCACGCCCAGCGAGGGGGCAAGGTGCCCGCCGTTGCGGGACACGGTGGCAATGATGCGCTGGCGCAACTCGTCGGCCAGTTGCTGCATCTGTTCGGGCGCCAGCCCGGCCACGTCGCGCGGGTTGGCTATGGAATCCAGAAGGGGCGTACCAACAAGCTGCCCTTGGGGAGAACGCGAGGGCGATAGCTGCTCGGTCATGCGTGGGTATCCGTTATCGGGCCGCGCGGAGCGCGCCCGGTGGTGCAAGGCGTTGTTGTCGTGCCGTAAAATGCTCTCGCGCCGCGTCAGGAAGCGCGATCGACGATATAGCTCGCCAGGCTGCGCAGGAAATCGGCGTCCGGCCCTGTGTAGGGCGCCAGCCGTTCGATGGCCGCGTCGGCCCGTTCGCGGGCCAGGGCGCGGCTGCGCTCCACGCCCAGCAACGACGGATAGGTGGTCTTGCCCTGCTCCGCGTCGCTGCCCACGGGCTTGCCGATTTCCGCCTCGTCGCCCACTTCGTCAAGAATGTCGTCCACGATCTGGAAGGCCGCGCCAATGTGCGCGCCGTAGTCGGCGATGCGGGCCTGCGCGTCGGCGTCGGCACCCGCCAGCAGCGCGCCGGACAGGCACGACGCGCGCAGCAGCGCCCCGGTCTTCATGGCGTGCATGGCGGCCATTTCGTCCAGGGTCACGCCCGTGCGACCGGTGTACTCCATGTCCAGCGCCTGGCCGCCCACCATGCCGGGGGCACCGGCAGCGCGGGCCACCACGCGCAAGGCGGCGAGGACGTTGGCGGCGGGGATGGCGGGGATGGCGGCGTCTTCGCCACAGGCTCCCGCATCCGCCCCGACACCAGCCCCCACACCGGCCATGAAATCGAAGGCATCGGTGAGCAGGCCGTCACCGGCCAGAATGGCCGTGGCCTCGTCGAACATCTTGTGGTTCGAGGGCTTGCCGCGCCGCAGGTCGTCGTCATCCATGGCGGGCAGGTCGTCGTGGATGAGCGAATAGGTGTGGATCATCTCGATGGCGGCTGCAAAGGGCATCACACGCCCCGCTGGCAGGCCGAACAGCGCGGCGGTGGTCAGGCACAGCACCGGGCGCACCCGTTTGCCGCCCGCGTTCAGGCTGTATTCCATGGAGGCGCGCAGCCGCGCGGGAATGCCCCGGTCGGCCAGACACGCGGCCAGGTAGCGTTCCACCCCGGCGGCGGCATCGCGCAGGCGGGCCTTGATTTCACTCGGCGTCAGCATCGTCCCCCACCCCTTCGAATTCCGTCAGGCCACCTTCGGTGAACAGGCGTATCTCGTTGCGGGCCGTGCGCAACCTGTCGCGGCAGGCGCGGGACAGGCCCAGCCCTTCCTTGTACAGGGCCACGCTGCGCTCCAGCGGCAGGTCGCCCGCTTCCAGCGCGGCCACCACCTCTTGCAGGCGGGCCATGGCGGCTTCGTAATCCACTGCGGCCTCGGCCTTTTCCACAACGCCATCAACACCGTCACCACCGACGGGGGCCTCTGCCCCCGCATTCTTTCGTGCGCGCGCGGCCATGCGTTACTCCCTTGTGGTCGCGCCCGCGTTCGCGGGCGCCCTCTCCAACGATATCTGAGGGTCCAGCAATACCTGAGGGTCCACCATGTCGCCAAGCACCGCCATGCCGAAATGCAGATGCGGCCCGGTGACCCGACCCGTGCTGCCCACCTTGCCGATGACCCGGCCCCGCGCCACCATCTGGCCGGGGGCCACGTCCGTGGCGGACAGGTGAAAATACATGCTGACGACGCCCATACCGTGGTCGATGTACACGGAATTGCCCGCAAAATAATGATTCTCGGCCAGCACCACCCGCCCTGCCGCACACGCCTTCACCGGTTCGCCCGCCTCGCCGCGCAGGTCCAGCCCGCGATGCAGCGCGCGCGGTTCGCCGTTGAACACCCTGCGCAGGCCGAACAGGCTGGACACCTCACCCGGCACGGGCCGTTGCATGGGCAGCATCCACAGCCGTTCCGGAGTGCGCAGGGCCAGCGCTGCCTTCACGCGGGCGCGCTCTGCCTCGTGGCGGTCCAGCGCGGCCTTGTCCGGGTTGACGTACTTGCCTTCCACGGTCAGGCGCTGCTCCGGATAGGCGGCGCGAACCACGGCGATGGCGCGGGTAACCGCTGGCGCGGCCTTGGGCTGCCCGGCGGGGCGGGCGCGCAACGTCTCCGTGCCCGGCTTTGTATCCAGCGGCACGGCCAGGATGGCCTGCCCGGTCCAGCGGGCGGGGGCGGCGGAACCGGCAGAAGGTAGGGCAGAGGGTCCGGCAGCGGAACTGGCGTCAACGCCGGCAAGAGTGGGCACCACGGGCACAATGACGGACTCGCCGCGCCAGTCCAGCACCACGTCGCCAGGGGCATCCGCCGTCACTGTGACCACGAAGGGCTTGCCGTCGCCGGTGGATTCCGGCGCATCCAGCGCCAGCACCGCCGCCCGTGCGGGCGAGGCCGATGCAGCCAGCAGCAGGGGCGACAACAGGACCGCCAGCATGGCCGACACTACGCCCAGCCCGCGGCCCGCCGTCAGCAACGACCACAGGCCAGCGGCCCCTCGGCCATCCCGCCCAGCAAACGGAAAACACTGCATCACGAAATATCTCCGGCGCCCCGCTCCGTGGCGCCCGTTCCGGCATTGCCGCCGTTATCGCCGTTTCCCACAGTGCGGCCAGCATCGGTTACGCCGCCCTGCTCCGTCATCCGTCCGGG